>ERZ808240.3663-NODE-3663-length-14634-cov-12.065780_pt1 | contig 14634 bp, 11 predicted proteins | sample MGYA00521084_ERZ808240 | MGnify/ENA primary metagenome ERZ808240 (study PRJEB31516, sample SAMN03275571) | gut metagenome | biome: mammalia-associated habitat; material: feces | host: Papio cynocephalus | place: Kenya | collected 2012-08-06 ... | reverse complement strand
TATCACCTCATCCATCCGCGCGCCTTAGTCCAGGATGCCATACTGCCGGAGCTTCCGCCAGAGTGTCGTCTTACTGATGCCAAGCTTCGCGGCAGCCTTCTCTCGACTGCCCATGCACTCCGCGAGCACCGTCACGATGCGGTCGCGCTCCATCTCCTGTACGGTCAATGCAGGCGTGCTGCGTGCAGATGGTCTTCCCGCAGCGAAGCTTCCTGTGGAAGCCGCTGGAGACTGCTCCGCCGTCCACGGTTCCCCCTGCGCGGCTGCATGCTGCGTCCTGGCAGAAGCATGAACCTCCTGCTGGATCGAGGTGCGCGCCGCCGCTACGTCCATCGACATTCTCTGGGCCGCACCATAAATCTCTGTATACAGGCCCGTGATATCCTCTGGACGAAGGCTTCGATGATCGATGGTGATTACCAGCCGTTCAAGAAAGCTCTCCAGCTGGATGCGTCCGCCATGCCATGGAAGTGCGGCAATCGTCTTCATGCCCTCCTTCGTCAGTACATGATAGCGCCCATACTGCTCCGCGAGTCGCCGCAGGTAGATATCCGCAAGGAACGGTATGTCCTCCGGGGTCTCCATCAGCGAGGGGATGCGAATCGCAAAAGCCGTCAGGCGCTCATACAGCTCCGGTATGAGGTACGGACGAAGATCCGCCTTCTTCGATACGGCAATGACATTTCGAAACATCAGAATTTCCAGCAGCTTTTTCTGCGAGCGCCGATCCAGGTCCTCAATGAAATTGATCTGAAGCGTGCCCTTCGCCGCATCGTTCATCTTCCCGAGACGGCCAAACAGCTCCTCATAGGCCGATTCCCCCGCGACGCAATCGTAAACGACGAGCTTCTCCTTCGAATGCTTCGACTTATTATGGATGGCATTGGCAAAGGCCCGGTACAGACGCCCCACCGGCTCAATCAGAAGCTTCGGACAATCGGTTTCTGACAGCTTCTCCGCAAGCGTCACCGCCGCCTGCATCCGCGCACTCGTGTACGGAAAATTCACAAAGGACGACGCCTTCACAGCTTCCGTGCGCCGATATGCGTTTTCCGGAAGGCCACCGGTCCCGTCGAAGGTCGCCGCCAGGCGAAAGGCCTCCTGAACCGCCGCCTCTACGGCATCTTCCGTGTTCGTAATGAAGAGGGATGGCACGCCGGCATCGTCTGCCACCGTCAGTACCGTCTGTCCGCCAATGATGAGGTCCGCCTTATCCTCGATCGCCTGCAGCGCCGCCGGCCGCAGAAGCTCTGGATTCTGCACGAAGTACTCATGCAGATGCACACCGCACTGCTCGCCAAGCCCCGTCATATCACAGGCCATATTCTTAAAGGTCACAATGGCGATATGCGGATCCGACTTATGCACGATCCGCTTCGCCCGCTCCAGCATGTCCATCACACCCTGCCGCGTCAGCACGATCTCCACCACCGGAATATCCGTATACTGCTTGATGATCGTCGCCTGCAGCCCACGCGCAATGATGATCTCCGCACCCTGATTGATGGCCTGCCGCGCCTCCATCACCGCCCGCTCCGACTCAATCACCTTCATCAGAAACAGACGCTTCTGCTGCTCCTGCAGCACATCATGCGTCAGGCGAAACAGCTCATCATTCGGAACCAGCAACGCAATATTGGCCATGGCGCGCACCTCCACATTTCAATTTATTTCAATATGGTTCATTATAACAAATAGGTGACTGAAGCAACAGAGCCCACGCGTCAAGATGTAAGCAACCGGGACGGACCACGCAGCAAGCTTGCGAATTCAAAGAACAGGTTCTACGGACGTGTCCGCGCCCAGGCTGCAGAACACGTTCTGCTTGCCTGAGCGCGAACACAACGTAGGTTCTGTACTTTGAACTGAGTGGGCGCTGCGTAGTCCGCCCGGTTGCGTATTTGCAATGAGACGATGCCATCTTATGCGCCTTCGGCGCGGCATCGTCGCTTGATTTTGCCACCTTCGTGGCAAAACGGCCTCGCCGCCCGGGGGCATCATTGCATGTCAAGATACTCTTTATGCGTCGGCTTCGGATACACGCGGTCGATGGCCTCGAGTTCCTCCTTCGTCAGGGTGATCTCGTCGGCCGCGGCATTCGACAGGGTATGCTCGGCACGAGCGCTCCGTGGAATCGCGATTGTATGCCCATCGCGGATGTTCCAGGCGAGCAGGATCTGCGGTACCGTCGCTCCATGTGCGTCTGCAATCGCCTGAAGGGTCTTATTTGTAAAAAGACCACTGCGGAGAGAGCCTGCCTGTGCAAGTGGGCAGTACGACATGAGTGCCACCTGATGCTCCCGCATCCACGGAAGCAGCGAAAACTCGATGCCGCGCGAGCCCGTGTGATAAAGTACCTGATTCACGAGACAGTTCCGGCCCTCTGGAATCTCCCAGAGCTCCTCCATATCGTCAATATCAAAGTTCGATACGCCCCAGGCCTTGATGAGACCCTCTGCGCGCAGCTCCTCCAGACAGCTCACCGTTTCCTCGAGAGAGTAGTTTCCTCTCCAGTGGTAGAGATAGAGATCGAGGTACTTCTGTCCCATCCGCTCGAGGCTTCCCATCAGGGCGCGGCGGCAGCGCGTGCCACCGGCATTGCCCGGCAGGACCTTCGACACGAGATAAAGCTTCGAGCGATCCTCTGTGCTGAGCGCCTCGCCCAGCATATCCTCGGCGGCGCCACTTCCATACATTTCGGCGGTATCAATCAGCGTCATTCCGGCGGCGATGCCCTTCCGAATTCCATCTATTTCCTGCTGCCGCTGTGCACGATGCTCGCCGAGGTACCAGGTTCCCTGACCGAGCGCCGGCACAACCACACCATTTCGTAAGCTTACGGTATGCTTCATTTGATGAGCCCCGCTTCCTTCATCACCTTCTTGAAATAATCAAGCGTCGCTGCATTCGTGGTCGGAAGGGATGGAAGATACGGATCGCCGACCGAAAGCCCACGAATCGCTGCCATGTCCTTCGCTGCGACTGGGAAGGACGCCTTATCCATCGCAAGACGTACTGGATTCAGCTTGAACTGAGCCTCGCGTGCACCCTCGAAATCGCCGGCCGTATACTTCTTATAGACATCCCCGATCAGCTCCGGCATGAAATTGCCTGCGGTACATACGCCGCCCACCGCACCGACGCAGAGGGATGCAAAGAGGAGGGTATCCTTGCCGCCGAAGACCTTGAAGTTCACGTCGCGGTTTCTGCGTACGCACTCCTCCGTCAGCGTGATGTCACCCGAGGTATCCTTCATGCCGACGATATTCTCGACATCATGGGCAAGCTCGGTCACAAGATCTGCGCTGAGGCCGTACCCTACACGGCCTGGGTTGTTGTACAGCAGCACCGGGGTCTCAGGAATGGCATCCGCCACCGCCTTAAAATGACGATAAAGCTCGTCATGTGTTGGCTTCAGAAACATTGGCTGAAGGATGGAGACGCAGGAAGCGCCATTGGCCACGGCCATCTTCGCGAGGCGAATGCACTTCTTCGTGTTGATTGCGCCAATGCCGAAGTAAACCGGTACGCGGCCTGCGGCCTCATCGACCATGATCTTCAGGCCGCGCTCCATCTCATCCTCCTCGAGCTGATAGAACTCGCCGTTCGAGCCGAACGCGAGGATGCCCTGCAGTCCTCCGTCGATGACATAATCGACCTGCTTCCGCATGCCGGCCTCATCGATCTTCTCATCCTGATCGATGACGGTGATAATCGGAACAACCACGCCCTTAATAAAATCTGTATTCATGGAACTATCCTTTCTTCATAAAGAAGCAGCCTGCCAAACACACATCGCGATCAGAGATGAATCCTCGTCTGCTGCCCTTGTGATTTCTAAAAATGAAGGCTTAAAAAAGCGAAACGTATGAAAAAGCCCGGCCACCGGCGCCAAAATGGAAGAAAAAGCGCTCGGTGCCGGGCTTCAGTTATCCGTATGAAGCGATCACACTATGGTAATGATGACTTTAAATTGTAGGACAGATTACTTCTTTACGATGGAAACGCCTGTCATTCTCTCATAGTAGCGAACGATGTCGTCATGGTCGCAGGCACCCTCGTCGTGGTTCTTCAGCTCCTGCATCACCTCCATCATGTGGGCCGTCATTGGCACTGGCATGTTGATGGCATGAGAAGCATTAAGGGCATTGTTCAGATCCTTGATATGAAGGTCGATACGGAAGCCTGGCTTGTAGTTGCCGGAAAGCATCATCGGCGCCTTGGCATCCAGAACAGTGGAACCAGCAAGACCGCCACGAATTGCCTGATATACAAGCTCCGGATCGGTGCCAGCCTTCTTTGCGAAGGTGAGTGCCTCTGCCACGATGCCAATGTTGGCAGCCACGATCATCTGGTTCGCAAGCTTTGCAACGTTACCAGAACCGAGCGGTCCTACGTAGGTTACGGAACCAGCCATCACCATGAGCATGTCGTAGTACTTGTCGAAGGTCTCCTTCTTACCACCAACCATGACAGAAAGCGTACCATCAATGGCCTTTGGCTCACCACCAGATACAGGAGCATCGAGCATGTCGACGCCGATCTTCTCGAGGTCTGCACCGATCTTCTTCGACTCTACCGGGTCGATGGAGGACATATCGATGAGTACGGACTCACCCTTGCGGAAGCCCTCTGCAAGACCGTTCTCATTGAAGACAGCGGCACGTACGTTTGGAGAGTTCGGTACCATCGTGATGACCACATCTGCGAACTCTGCAAGCTCCTTACCGCACTTGCCAGCCTTGGCGCCAGCAGCCACCAGCTCATCGATCGAGGACTGATTAAAATCAAATACCATCAGCTCGTGGCCAGCCTTTAAAAGGTTCTTTGCCATTGGCTTACCCATAATACCAAGTCCTAAAAATCCAATCTTCATGTTGTATTCCTCACTTTCTTTTGAAAAATGTTGATGTACTTTATTTGTTTGTGGAGTGCTCTCGCATCTCACGCTGTTATCTTATGAGATTCCTTCCTTTAAAACTAGAAGGAAAGTAGCCAAAGATTTTTTATTTTCTGCTTGATTTGTCAAAAGGCCGTTGTTGATTTCATTTTATTTCAATTTGTTTCATGTAATCTCACAAAGCGCATTATGTTTTCATTTCATTGCAGCCAATGTTTCGATTCAGCAGCGATCCCCTGCAGCTTTCATAAAAGCCTGATGTCCGAACGCTTGCTCCTCTCCTTACCGCACCAGTGCTGGCTTCTTATGATCATAGGTCCAGCCCGGAATCAGGTACTGCATGGACTTGGCATCGTCTCGATCATGCGATGGAAGACTCCGATACAGCTTGTTTGCCTCCATGACCTTTTCCATATTGAGATGCACGCCGAGGCCCGGTGCATCCGGTACCTGCAGCTTGCCACCGATGATCTGTGGGGTATCATCGAGGAGATTCTGTCCATCCTGCCAGATCCAGTGGGTATCGAGTGGTGCCGGTGTGCCCACCGCAGCGGCGCCGACCTGTGCAAAGGCCGCGAGGGTAATGTCGAAATGATTGTTCGAGTGCACACCCCAGGTAAGGCCCCAGGAGGTCAGGAGCTGTGACATACGAATCGCGCCATCGAAGCCCCAGAAATGCGGGTCCGCCAGGATGATATCGCAGGCATTCAGGCTCACGGTGTGATAGAACTGCCGCCAGTCGGTTGCAATCATATTGGTGGCCACCTGGAACTGGGTTGCATTCTTAAATTCACGCATGATCTCTCTTCCAGAATAGCCCGCCTCTGGTCCACATGGATCCTCCATATAGGTGATCACATCGTGCATATCCTTGCAAAGCTCGATGGCTTCCCGGAGACTCCATGCGCCGTTCGGGTCAATGTTGATACGGGCATGCGGGAAGCGCTTCTTGAGTGCACGCAGAGCATCCATTTCCTCGGAGCCCTTCAGTACGCCGCCCTTCAGCTTAAAATTCTGGAAGCCATACTTCTCGGTCAGGGCCTCGGCCTCCTCGACCACACGCTCTGGTGTCAGAATCTCCTCTCGGCGAAGGCGGAACCACGGATCCTTGCTGTCGCTTTCGTCGAGATACTGCATCTCACCCGCCGGTACCTTCTTCTTATCGGAGACATAGAAGAGATAGCCGAGCACCTCGACCTCCTTCCGCTGCTGCCCCTCGCCGAGGAGGTCGCACATTGGGACGCCCAGGAACTGTCCCATGAGGTCGAGCATCGCACACTCGAGTGCCCACTCACTCTTCACGACGAACTTCAGCTTCGAAATATCCAGGGTCTGAATGCCCTCACCATCATCGCCTGCGGCTGGATTCGACAGCTTATGGATTTTCTGAAGAATCTGCCGATACTTCGAGATCGGCTGTCCCTCCACCAGTGGCTTTACTGCATTGAGACAGTCACAGGTATAATCACCGCCATGAATTTCTCCGATGCCCTGATGCCCAGCGCTATCCTCGAGAATGACCAGATTTCTGGTAAATGCCGGCGCATGGCAGCCGGACAGGGTCATCAGCATGCTATCGTAGCCTGCGACCGGAATGACCTGCATCTTTGTAATAATTGGTGTATCGGACATGTTCTTACCTCCTACATTATCCTTTTAAAAATGGAATCAGCTCGAGAATATGATCAAGCTCCGGGAAGGGATCCCGAAGAAGCTCCTCCTTTGTGAGCGGCTCGCGCACGGAAAAGCTGCTGCTTAAAAAGCGATTTCGAATGAAGACATTGAGTGTATCGCCCTGAATTCGAACGACGAGCTTGCCCGGCGTATACGCTGTAAATGAGCGAAGCTTCTGAAAAAAGGCTCCACCAGGAAGGGGTGCGTCGGGGCCTTCCGCATACAGATGCAGCGCGCCCGGCATACCTTCCGGTCGCGGAAGCTCCACGAGCTTCTGCCCCTCATAGAATTCCTTTCGAAGCTCGTCTGGGAAAAGTCCATCCTCGAGGATGCATACATGGAGCCCTGTATCCTCTGGAAGCTCAATCTGCGTCCAGTTTCCAGTCACAATGTCGGCAGCCACACCCGTTTCATGCTGGCGCTCTGCTGCCGAACAATCCGTCGAGTGTATATGGAATGCACCCTTTTTTCCTGTGATGCTCTTAAAAAAGCGGACCGTCTTCGGGACAAATGGGAAAAGTCCAGCCTCCAGAAACTCCGCTTCGGAAGCATCCTCCGGCTTTTCCTCAATCTTCACTCCGTCCAGCTTCTGTAAGGTTGTCAGCTCAAGGTTTGTATTTTCGCATTTCCGAAGGTAGCTCTTCTGCTGCTTCCGCACGATGAACATCTGGTAGAGGATGGCCACGATCAGCAGAATGGAGGTCAATGCAAACTGCCGGAGCACGGTGGCCAACAGTACGAGAAAAAGAAGGGCCATGAGGCCATACGCCATGATGTGCATGCGCTTATTCTCTGCCGCAAGCTCTGTCACTTTGCTGTTCTGTGTTTTCTGCTCTGCCATATATCCTCCTTCTTCGGGCAATCACGAGGGAGCCGTTCTAATGAGGTCTGCATCCGTCATGGCAGATCCCTCCGCATCGTCTCCTGCCATGGATCAAAGGGTCGTAGATCACTCCATGAGGCTTCATGAAATGATCTCTGATTCTTTGAAGGGATCCGGTCTCGGCCGAAGCCAGAACCGGATCCGGAAAGGGAAAGCTCTGTTGAATTATTTCTCTACAGACGCTGCAATCTCCTTGAAGGTTGCAAGATAGTTCTTATCGTTCTCTACAGAATCTGCTGCAGACAGGTAGTACGGATTGATCTCCATGTTCTTGAGATCCTCCTGGCACTTCTCATTCTCATCGACGGTCTTTGTGGTGTTCTCGAACCACTTGATGACCGCGTCATCGGTTCCAGCTGGGAAGTAGAAGGAGTAGTCCAGGTCAGGATACACGATGTCAATGCCCTGCTCCTTGAGGGTCGGCACATCCGGCATGAGCTCGGATCTCTCCTCGGTCGGGATACCGACACAGATGAACTGTCCGGCATCGAGGTAATCCTTCGTATTAACGAACGCACCTGGCATCATGTCGACCTGGCCGGAAAGCATTGCGGTAACCTTATCAGAGTTGGATCCTACATCGACGAGGTCGAGGTCAATGCCGGCAACCTGCTCAAACTTCAGAAGCTCATAGTAGGTATAGGCACCTACCTCGGTGCAGGCCTTCAGCTTTCCAGGATTTGCCTTGGCGGCTTCAATGAACTCATCGAGGCTCTTATACTTGTCCGGATTTACATAGAGGCCCTGTGCATCGTTCTTTGCGAAGGTTGGTCCCAGGGTAAATGCGGTGTAGTCATAATCCGTAATGCCGGCAACATTGGCCACGTTCACAAGGTTATGGCCATAGAGCACGGTCAGTCCATCATTGGCAGCGGACAGTACCTGGTTTGCAGCGACAGAACCAGAGGCACCACTTGCATTCACAACCACGAAGTCAGCGCCCGTGGCTTCCTTTGCATACTGTGCGAAAATACGAGCCGAAAGATCGGTATCTCCACCTGCACCGGCTGGCAGCACGAGGGAAATCGGTCCAGATGGCTTCCAGTCCGTGGCGCTTGTCTCGGTGGCTGCACCTGCAGCAGTTGTCGTGCCTGCAGCGTCTGCTGCCTTGGTGTCCGCAGCCGTCGTAGAGGACGGTGTGGAGGAAGATCCACATGCAACGAGGCCGAGGGCCATGCTACCTACCAGAAGTGCGGATAAAAGTCTTTTTTTCATAGTTACTCTCCTTTTTTTAGATGAGGGACTTCCTCATGATTTTATGTTTTCCATTTCCTGCAGGAATTCCCGCAGGTGCTCCCATGTGCTTTAGTCGTCAACCTTCTTTTCACCATGACGGATTTCCTTGATCATGGACCAGAGAAGCACACCGCAGGCGATGAAGAAGAACACGTCGAAGATCGGATGTGTAAAGAATGCACCGAAGCTCTTGTAGCTCATGATGCCTCGACGAAGGTAGGTCTCGGTCATAGAGCCGACCAGGAAGCAGAGAACGAACGGCGTCGTCGGAAGGTTCAGTTTATGATACAGATAGCCAACCACACCGAAGATAATGATGGACTGTACATCGAATACACGGTTATTCGTGGCATAGGCACCGACCGCACAGAGTACAAGGATCAGTGGCATCAGGATATGCTTCGGAACCTTCAGGATCTGTACGAAGCCCTTGATGCAGGTCCACTCAACAATCAGCATGATGAGGTCGCAGACCATGCAGGCTGCGAAGATGCCGTATACAACGTCTGCATTCTTTACGAAGAGAAGCGGTCCCGCGGACAGGCCGTGAATCAGGAAGCCGCCGAGCATCATCGCGGTGACACCATCACCAGGAATACCAAGTACCAGGAGCGGAATCATCGCACCACCGATGGTGGCATTGTTCGCACATTCTGTAGCGACGATACCTTCCGGCTCGCCCTTTCCGAAGGTTTCTGGATGCTTACTCATGTTCTTTGCAGTTACGTAGGCGAGCATGCCGGAGGTTGAACCACCGATTCCAGGCAGGATGCCAATGCCGGTGCCAATGAGGGCGGCTCTCAGCGCACCTGGCAGCCAGGAAACAAATTCCTTCATCGTGAAGCCGAAGCCCTTCACCTTCGAGGTCGGGATGGTCTGGACGCCCTTTGCATTCATCTCCTCCGCGGACTTCAGAATATCGGCCACCGCGAAGATACCAATGAGGGTGGTCAGCTGGTTAAAGCCTGCCAGCAGCTGTGAATTTCCAAATGTAAATCGTGGTGTACCATCAATCGGTGCCATACCGATGAAGCAGAACACCAGTCCGAAGAGACCTGCGAGGAGACCCTTGATCATGTTACCTGCGGAGAGGATGGCGACCATCGTCAGCGCGAAGAAGCAGATACCGAAGTTCTCCACCGGTGTGAACTTCAGTGCCACGTCTGCAAGTATCGGCGCAAAGAAGGACAGGATGAAGAAGGAGAACAGGGATCCCAGGAAGGAGAAGACGATGCCAATGCCGAGGGCCTTCATGGCTTCCCCCTTCTGTGCCATTGGATAGCCATCAAAGGTGGTTGCAATGGAAGAAGCAGTTCCTGGCATATTGAGAAGAATGGCAGAAATCAGTCCTCCGGAGATACCTCCGATATAGACAGCAACCAGTGTGTTCATTCCGAGCGACGCTTCCATACTGAAGGTCAGCGGCAGCATCAGGGCAACCGCCATGGAAGCAGAAAGTCCAGGGATGGATCCGAAGATAATACCAATGGCCACACCGGCAATCATAAAGAGTAAGGAAACCGGCTGACATACGGATACGATGCCGGCACCCAATTGAGCTAATGCGTTCATTTTTCCCTCCTTCTTACAGTGCGAAGATTCCTGCCGGAAGCACGATCTTGAATCCGTAGCGGAACAGGAAGTAAACAATGAAGGTGAAGACAATGTCGATCACCAGGTACTGGATCAGATCCTTTTTCGTACGATGCGTATCGGGCGCAAGGATCGTGATCTGAACGAAGAGATACACCAGCGTGCTGACGATGAAGCCGATCGGCTCCAGGATGTTCACATACACGATGGCCGATACGAGACTGCCTAGCACTCTCTTGTAATCGGAGGTATCCTTGAAGCCCGAGGCCTCTACCTCGCTGACATGCTTCTTCAGTCCCTTGATCGTCCAGAACAGAAGCAGCAGCGCCAGTACCAGGATGATGATGCCGACAAGCCTTGGCATGAAATCCGGACCGATTTCCATCACCTTGGACTTTGGCAGCGTTCCAGCACCGATGATCAGTGCAATCCCCAGTGCTGCGTAAAAGATGCCGACGATCACGTCGCCATATTTCTTTAAGAACATTGAAGTTCCCCCTTTCCTGTCCGTCTCCCGGACAATCCTCTGCTTTAGGCAGAAGTTCTATCTTCCATAGGCTTCCTTGCCTATAAAATTCATACTCTTTGTCATTCGTGCTTTTCCGTTTCACGAACTTATCTTTTATTCTCCACAAATGGTTCACTCGTTTTTTGATGACATCAGTATAATTTTCACAATATTCGAAGTAAAGCTCATAACTCTTATACTAAATTAAGTAAAACTTATCGAAGCATTTCACTTCGATAAGTTTTACTTTCAGATTTACTTATAGATGCATTAGAAAAACTTACGTTAATTTTTGAACGTAAACATATATTTATGCTGCATTCCGCTGGAACAGCACAGGATTTTCTTCCAATCGAGCGAGGCGGGAGGGGCGGCCCCCAGAAGCCAGTACTCCGAGTTCGGAAAAATCTAGTCCAGGGACCCCAAGCGGCACTAAGCCCTCTGCAATCGTCGCGTTTTCCTGATGAAAACGCGACGTTGACAGAGGGTGCTAAGGAAAAATTGCTCTAAGTGCCGCTAGGGGAAGCTGGATTGATTTTTCAACGAACTCTCCGCATGGCTTCTGGGGGGCCGCCCCTCCCGCCTCGCTCCTCCTTGAAAAAAAGGACCTCTGCCCAGGGAATGAGCAGGGGTCCTTTCGTGTTTCTTTGATCAGCGCACCATGCACGGACGCTTATTGTCAAATTTCCAGTTCGGTACGAGGAACTGCATGCCAATGGCGTCGTCACGCGCACCAAGGCAGTTCTCCAGATAGAGCTTATTTGCCTTCAGTACCTGCTCACGATCCACCTCGATACCGAGGCCGACCATCTGATCGATGTGGTGAATGCAGCCACCCTCGATCTGCATTGGCTTCTTCGTCAGGCGGTTTCTGCCCTCCTGCCAGATCCAGTGGGTATCAATGCCGTTCATGCGGCCTGGGATGGCTGCAGCGCACTGTGCCACCATGGCCAGCGAGATATCGAAGTGGTTGTTGGAGTGGCAGCCCCACATAAGGCCGAAGTCATTGCACAGCTGACCGACACGGACCGAGCCCTCCATGGTCCAGAAGTGCGGATCTGCGAGCGGAATATCCACCGCCTTCAGCTCGATGCAGTGACGCATCTGACGCCAGTCGGTATCGATCATGTTGGTTGCGGTAAACATACCCGACTCCTGACGGAATTCGGCCATCACTTCACGACCGGAGAAGCCATTCTCGGCACCACATGGATCCTCGATATAGGCAAGGATTTCCTTAAACTTCGGCGCCATCTCAAGGGATTTCTTGAGTGACCAGCAGCCATTCGGGTCGAGGTCTACACGGGCATTCGGAAAGGCCTTCTTGATAGCTGCAACAGCCTTATACTCCTCCTCCGGCTCGAAAACGCCGCCCTTCAGCTTGAAGTCCTCAAAGCCATACTTATCGACGGTGGCCTTTGCCAGCGCTACGATATGCTCTGGATCCATGGCCTCTTCGTTCCGAAGTCTGTACCACTCACAATCCGAGTCGGATTCATCCATGTATGGAAGTGTGGTCTTCTTCCGATCTCCGATATAGAAGAGGTAGGAAAGGAAGCGAACCGAGGTTCTCTGGATACCATCCCCCATGAGGGACGCCGCTGGAACCTCCAGAAACTTGCCCAGGAGGTCAAGAAGCGGTGCCTCAATAGCGGTCACCACATGCACACCGGTCCGCAGGTCAAAGGTCTGAAGGCCACGGACATCATCCTTAATATTTGCATCGAGCCATGCACGTACACGGTTCAGTGTATTCTTATAATCCGAAATCTTGGTGCCGATGACGAGATCCTTGACCGCCTCGAGTGCGTTTGTAATCTTCTGTCCGCCTGGCACCTCACCGACGCCCTCCACACCGTTCGAATCGGTTAAAATCACGATGTTTCTGGTAAAGTATGGTGCATGTGCACCAGAAAGATTCAGCTCCATGGAATCGAAGCCAGCCACTGGAAATACTTCCATCTTTTCTACAACTGGAATCATTTTTTCCTCCTCATATGAAACATAACACGATAATCTTCTATGCACCTTTCCTGCAGTAAAGGATGCGGCTATCCACAGCGCTCGGCTGTGATCATCGATTGCTTATGTGAAAAGTATAATTTTCGCATGTTTTATAGTAAAGCGCATAACTCTTATGCTACAATAAGCATAGCTTATTAAACATGCATAGTTTTCTAAGTTTTACTGTTAGTTTTGCTTATGGAAGCATTAGGAAAACTAATCATGAGCTGTCACGAGCGTGTCAGGATGGGATAAGCTACGTCTTTCTCTCCAGGGCATCGCCTGCAGGATAAAAAAGCGTTTTTACACTTCAGGAGGGATCCATGGATTTTCGGGAATGTGAATATATGGTGGAAATTGCGAAGGAAAATAACATTACAAAGGCCGCGAAGAATCTCTTCATCTCCCAGTCGGCCCTGAATCAGCAGCTGCTGAAGCTGGAAAAGGAGCTGGGGACGCAGCTCTTCGTACGTTCCCGCACGGACTGGCATCCAACCGAAGCGGGGGAGGTATATCTGCAGGGCGCCCGAAAAGCACTTCTCATTAAGCAGGATACCTACAAAAAAATCTACAATATCACGCATTCTGGAAAGTCTGAGCTGAAGATCGGCCTGACGACAAATCGTGGCATCCGCATGTTTACGCAAATCTACCCGGTTCTGCACGAAAAGTATGCGGAGCTTCGCATCAGTCCACAGGAAATGAGTGTGGCACGCCTGCAGCAGGAGCTTCGGGACGGAAACATTGACCTCGGCTTCGTGACACTTCGCGCAGATCAGCGGACGAATGATGACTATCGGACGATTGGGTCGGAAGAAATGTGTGTTCTGGTGCCGCGGAAGCATCCGCTGTGCGATCGCTACTCCTTCAGTGGCCCGGAACTGCCGGTCATTCATCTCCGGGACCTTCAGTACGAGCCCTTCGTCGTACTGTCGCATGCCTCGACCAATCGGAAGGTCACAGATGATATCTTTCAGAATGCCGGTTTCGAGCCGACGATTATGATGGAAACGAACTCCACGGCCAGCCTTCCAACACTGGTCGAGGCCGGGCTCTGCTGCGCCATCGTGCCACGCTACTATGCAGACGAAAAAAATCCCAGGATCGGATGCTTCGTACTGCCGAATCATCCTACCTGGGATCTCTGTATTACCTATCGAAAGGGGGCCTATCTCACCGATGCTGCAAAGGACTTCATTGCGATGGTGAAGGCGTATTGGGATCAGCATCTTGTGCCGGTGCAAAAGAATTAGGATACGTTCTGTGTGGTATTTCGCGGTGTTTGATTTCAGAAACACCCCTTCACTTTACCGCATCCTCCACTACTGTTCACTGGGCATTTCTAGGTGTCAGTAAAGCTTGGAATCAACTGGAAACTATATACGATTTTGGAAAACGGCACTTTGTATATAAAATTTCCTACTTCAGGCCTTGTTAAAACTGTGACGATATATACGATGGATTCTTTTCAGAAAACGTATATATCGATTTCGAGGCATGTGGGCTGAAAAAGCAGCATGGGATGTATACGGAAGGTCTATTTCAGAAATCGTATATACTCATCTTTGGTTTTTAAGCTTGCAGAAGGCGATTTCATATATACGATTTCTATTAATGCCTTCGCGTATATACTTTTTATGAAAAAAAGCCCTTCTGGACCCAAAAAGCATATGTACAATTTCGAAAATCTTATGATTGTATATATTCAGGCGAAGTTGAAGTGTTTTTTCCCCGACATGATGTACCGGGGCACAGCCCCTTGCTCTATGACTTCCAGCAGTGCTGTATCTCGTCTCGCTGCGCGCGACTCGATACCGGGGCACTGCTGGTATTATT
>ERZ808240.3662-NODE-3662-length-14643-cov-4.114615_pt1 | contig 14643 bp, 11 predicted proteins | sample MGYA00521084_ERZ808240 | MGnify/ENA primary metagenome ERZ808240 (study PRJEB31516, sample SAMN03275571) | gut metagenome | biome: mammalia-associated habitat; material: feces | host: Papio cynocephalus | place: Kenya | collected 2012-08-06 ... | reverse complement strand
CCCGTTCGGCTTAGTACTATTTGTTATTAGTAAGATCGGTCATATTTCCATCGGACGATTCTCCAAGGCACTCGTTCCATGGCTGATTGCACTTCTTGCAGCGCTACTATTAGTAACGTTTATTCCTCAGTTAAGTCTGTTCCTGCCTACTGCATTAGGCATGAGTGTATAAAGGTGGCTCTATGAAAATTACAAGCGTTAAAGGAATTCCATTAAGATGTAAATGTGAGCCAATCAGCGATGCTTTATCGACATCATTTGCGCGGCAGGCCCTTCTGGTAAGAATTGAAACAGATACTGAACTCTATGGTATCGGAGAGGCATTTACCTATGGCGCGCCGCTCACAGCCATGAAGGTCATTGTAGAAGATGAACTTGGACCAATGTTAATTGATCGAGATCCATCGATGATAGAAGAAATCTGGCAGAATATGTATTGGCGCTCGATCGCCCACGGAAGACGTGGCCTCATCATGGGAGCCATCAGCGGCATTGATATCGCACTTTGGGATTTATTTGGGAAGATGGTCCATCAACCAATTGCAAAACTTTTAGGACAGCATTTTGACCGTATCCCGTCCTATGCAAGCGGCGGTTTTTATAAAGCTGAAAAAGGCCTGGATGGCTTGCGTAAAGAAATTGAAGGCTACCGGGCAAAAGGATATCGAGATGCCAAAATTAAGATTGGAAGAAACTTGGATCGCCCAAGCAATCCGCTCTACTATATGGCTTATCAGGAAAATACAGTGTCCGTGGAAGAGGATTATAAACGAGTAGAGATTGCCAAGGAAGTGATCGGTGCAGGGCGACTTCTTGTGGATACCAATGCCTCATGGGATTCCTATACTGCCATTGAGCGAGGCAAAGAACTTTTCAAACTTGGAGTTTGCTGGTTGGAAGAACCAATGCCATTTGAAGACGTCGAAGGCTACCAGCGTTTAAAGAAAGCCATTCCGGAGCTTAGTCTGATCGGCTGTGAAACGCAGCAGGGGCTGAAAAATTTTGAAAACATGGTGAAGGCAGAAGCCATCGATATCCTTCAGCCTGATGTGGGGTGGGCTGGTGGAATCACAGAAGTGCGAAAGATCGGCGCGCTTGGTGAAAGTTCTGGACGGAAAATTTCACTTCATTGTTTCGGTTCTGCCGTTCTCTTTGCAGCGACGCTACAAGTAGCAGCCGCGATGCCGAACACCGAAATGATGGAATCGGAAGAAAACCCGAATCCACTGAAAGAGGCGCTTACGAAGGCTCCATTTGAAGCAGATGAGCATATGAACTTTTATGTCCCAGAGGGAGATGGGCTAGGCATTCAACTGGATTGGGATAAAGTGGCGGAGTATGGCATGAAATAGCATAAGAGAGATGCCTGGTTTTGATGGAAAAAGGCAACAAAACGAAACGTCCTGGGATGGGCTTTATGAGCTTGTTCTGGGGCGCTTTTTTATCCCGCAGACAGCATGCTGACCTGGCTCTGTGGCCTCTATCATATCGAAGAAGGCCTTTCACATTTCGTTGTATTGATCCGTGAACCCGCTGACTGCAGTCGCAAAATCTTTGGAGGTTCACATTATTGCAATTTACTGAAAAATAATGGACACTTCAGATACAATTTAGAGGTATTATTGCTGCAAGAAAACTAGTAATGAAAATTTATTCTGGTTTTATCCAGTTGAACAAAAATCGTAAGATCATAGATATTTTTGGCATATGGTTGATGTTCCAGGGCATGAAATGTGCTATGCTTGAAATGTTACTAGCCATTGTTATAAGGCTTTATGAGGTGAAGTATGAAAATTAGCTATAAGAAGCTGTGGGTCTTACTAGCAGAGAAGGAAATGAGCAAGCAAGAGTTCCGCGATGCCCTTCAATTAGCTACAGGAACGATGACAAAACTGAACAAGGGACAGGAAGTCTCGATGTCAGTGATTTTAAGGATTTGTGACTACTTCGATTGCAATATCAACGATATTTGCGATGCAATAAGAGGTTAAGAATAGGTACTTTATGATAGAAAAGATATGCCCAAAATGTAAGATTCCGATGCCGGGTGATAAGTGCATAAATCCGAATTGCGGACATTCCACAATTACATCTTCAACAATTTACTGGTGTGACGAATGTAATATTCCCATCTTTGAAAAGGAATGCTCTACTTGTGGAAGAGTGGGGAAGTATATTGCTACTGATATCCGACCGGTATTTCCTGAAGAAAGATTGTTGCTTTCACTGATAAAAGGGAAAGAACCATTTTTCTATCAGGACAAATCTGTGTGGTATGGAAGTAATTCATATATTGTTGATGGGAAAAAGGTAAAGATTTCAATTTCACAGATAAATAAATGGCCTTTGGATAAAATTGAAAATCTGAAAAAAGAATATGAAGCAAACAACGCGAAGATAGACTATTCAGTATTTGATCGCATGAAAGATCGTTTTGTTAAGGCAAATGCAGACAGGTACAATTACATCACAGACGAGGCAATCTCTTTTATTCAGGGCTATGCTAATAGGTTTCCCATCGAAGACATGATGGTCTCGTTTAGCGGCGGCAAAGATTCCACGGTTACGTCAAGTCTTGTCAATCGGGCTTTAGGCACGAATAAGGTATTGCATGTTTTTGGAGATACGACTCTTGAGTTTCCATACACGTTAGAGTACAGAAAACGATTCAATAAAAATGTTGAGTCACAGGGAGTAAGAATCCTTACTGCAAAGAATCGCGAAAAGAATTTCGAAGATCTGTGTGACGTCGTTGGCCCCCCGAGCAGGGTAATGCGTTGGTGCTGTACTGTTTTTAAGACGGGGGCAATTCAGAAAACTATAGCATCCGCATTCAAGGATAAAACAAGCATATTGTCTTTTCAGGGTATTCGACATAGTGAGTCTCTCAGCAGAAGTAAGTATGAGAGGGAGAGCGAAAGCCCAAAGATTTCTAAGCAAACAGTAGCGTCTCCAATTATTGATTGGATTGACTTTGATGTTTGGCTTTACATCTTGACAACAGGAATCGACTTTAACTTTGCTTATCGTTTAGGGTACTCCCGTGTCGGATGTTGGTGCTGCCCTAATAATGGAGCATGGTCAGAATTTTTGTCAAAGGTCCATATGTTCGATCAGTATACACATTGGCATTCTTTGCTGGTGGATTTTGCAGCGAAAATTGGAAAACCGGATCCGGAGAACTATGTGGATGATGGTGGATGGAAGGCTCGGCAAGGAGGGAATGGTCTTGAGGCGGCACAGAAGTCAGTAGTTAGCTTTGAGACTTGTGCTACAGATGAGAACGCTTTCAATTATGATCTGCAAAGGCCAATTACCGATCAATTATATGAACTTTTTAAACCCTTCGGATACATTAACAAAGAACTTGGCAATAAACGTTTAGGAGAAGTTTATATATTAAACAAAGCTGGAAAAGTTGTTCTGGTTCTGCAAGGCAGAATTGGAAGTACAAGGCTTAAGGTTACAATTAAAAATATTCATATAGGCGGATCCACAACACTGGCAAACGCTGAAAAGAAGATTCAATGTCAGTTGACTAAATATCAGATGTGCCTTGGATGTAAGGCATGTGAAGGCGTCTGTAAACATGATGCAATTAGCGTTAAGGATGACGGAGTGGGCAACATAACCTACACGATTGATGATGGAAGATGCGTTAGATGTACGGAGTGCGTTGGACATTTCACAGCGGGGTGCTATATGAGAAAAGTACTTGGAATAAAGAGGTCATGATATGGGGATTCAAAAAATAAAATTCAAACTGCAAGGTCATGAGAAATTTCCACTTCGTGAGGGTTGGATCAACAAAGGCTTAATAGCTGTTAGTGAAAAAAAGAATATTTTCCTTGACAAAGCAGTGCCAGCGCCTGATGAATTGGGGATTGGTAACAATATGGTTAAGTCTCTTAGGTACTGGCTAAAAGCATATGGATTAATTAAGGACAACGGAACCAAAGGTGCAGAGCTCACGCCATTTGGTCAAACGATTCTCAATAACGACAAGTATCTTGAAAGGAACTTTACATTGTGGTGTTTACACTCGGAAATGGTTCGGAATCGCGAGAATGCCACAACGTGGTTTTTGTTTTTTAATTACTGTGAGGCGCAGGACCTTACAAAAGATCAAATTTTTCAGATTCTGAGACGAGAACTCGTGCAGCTAGTAGAAGGACAGAAGTTTTCTGATAGTTCTCTTCAGAATGACATAGATGTTCTCCTAAACATGTATAGCAAAGACTCTGGAAGCGATGATCCAGAGGAAAAGAATGTTTCTCCATTTGTTCATCTTGGATTGGTAAAGAAAAACGATGGTAGTTATATCAAGAGCCATCCGGATAGGAGAAAAATATCAGAGTGGGAAATTTTATACGAATTAGCTGCTTTAATGGAAGGCTCAGACCAGATATCTATAGAGAAAGCAATCGAAAGTGAAAATGGAATTGCCAATATCTATCAAATAACCAATGTACAGGCAAATGAATATTTTGATCGTCTGGATGCTATGGGATATATACAAGTTAATCGCACGGCCGGGCTGGATATGATTTACCGAACGAAGGAATTTACACGCGATGATGTGATGCGTGAGTATTATCAGCAACATTAATTAGAAGGAAGCAATTGTATGACATTACGTGACATTATAAGCGTTAATAAGGGATTCAAATCAGGAATCAACCTCTATCTTAGCTTGAATAAGGAAGAAAAGATTAGGTCATATATTCCTACAGCTTCTTCTTTAAGAATACTTAATGACTATTTGCAGGCTACACTCCAGAATAAGGAGCAAGCAACATTACTGATAGGCCCTTACGGTAAGGGAAAGTCCCATTTGCTGTTAGTGCTACTTGCAATTTTAAGCATGGAGAGAAATGAGAAGAATACTAAAATCATTAACTCTCTCATCTCTAGAATAGATACAGAAGATAAATTGGATGATTCCGTGAAGAAAAATGTTAAGGAGGCATGGGAAGAGAAACCATATTTACCTATCATTTTGAATAGTACAAATGGTGATCTGAACCAGGCCTTTTTAATGGCATTAAATGAATCTCTGACAAGAGCAAAATTATCGGGACTCGTTCCAGATACTTTCTACTCTTTAGCTCTTAGCAGAATAAACGACTGGAAACAAAATTATCCTGACACATATAAGCATTTTGAAGAACAACTAGGTCACTACGGAGTAAATAGAGATGAATTTCTAGCTTCACTAAAAATGTTTTCTTCGGATGCACTTACGCTTTTTAGAGAGATATACCCTACAGTTACAGCCGGCAGTGAATTCAATCCACTGTCTGTGTCGGATGTTCTGCCACTGTATAAAAACATTAGCGAGCGACTGGTCGAAAACTATGGGTATAGCGGAATATATATTGTTTTCGATGAATTCAGTAAGTTCATCGAAGGACAGGATGGAAAATTGGTTGGCAATAATATGAAGCTATTGCAGGATATATGTGAATTGGCTTCGGAATCGCAAAATGCCAAAGTCTTTGTAACCATGGTTGCTCATAAGAGCATCAAGGAATATGGAAAATCGCTCTCTCAAGAAACTATAAATGCATTCACAGGAATTGAAGGCAGGATTGTTGAAAAGTATTTTGTGACTTCATCTAAAAATAACTATGAGTTAATAAAGGACGCTATTGTTAAGAAGGATGGGTACGAATCACTTGTGCCTAATAATGGCATTATTTTTGGAACTAAAGCAGAAGAAAAATATTATAGTCTTCCTGCATTTAAAACAAATTTTACTAAAAAAGACTTTGATAACATTATTCTTCATGGATGCTATCCACTTAATCCTGTCGCAGCGTATTTATTGCTTAATATCAGCGAAAAAGTGGCTCAGAACGAGAGGACGTTATTCACATTTATCTCTAATGATGAGCCCAATAGTCTTACTAGATATGTGAATGGACATACTTTTGAAGATGTCTGGGTTGTTGGAGCAGATCTGATATATGACTATTTCAAAGGTCTGTTCAAGAAGGATATTAGTAATGAACTGGTTCATAATATCTGGCTTAGCACAGAATATGCTTTAGACAGATGTGAAACGAATGATGAAAAGAAAATAATTAAAGCACTTGCAATTGTTCTCGCTGCAAATAAAGAAGACGAATTACCGGCAACAGATACAGTTCTCAAATTGGCAGTAATTACAGACGACTACGACGCTGCAATTATGAGGCTACGTGAAAGAAATCTTATTTATAAAAGAAGGTCAACTGATACATATGCTTTTAAAACGAAGGCCGGTTCAGCACTAAAAGTGGAAATAAAAAAGCAGCGTGAACTTCGAGCTGAAAATATCAATTATTCACATGCTCTTGAGTTAGTGACGGGTGTCCATTACGTCATCCCGAGAAAATATAATACTGAGCTGAAAATGACAAGGTATTTTGAACACAAATTTATGGATGTTGCGTCATTTTTGAATATTCAGGATGCAACTCCAATAATCGGTGATGCTATTGATGGAAAAGTAATAACGCTTTATAGTTTTACAAATCTCGTACCGGATGATGTTAAGAATCATTTTAACAAGCTCGGATGTGATCAGTTAGTTGTAGTTGTTCCAAAGAAAAAACTAACTATAAGGAAGCAACTAGCAAATTTTGACATTTTACAATCTTTGAAGGAAAAGAACGTTTTCAATGGTGATGACGAAGTTCTGAAGAGAGAATTACCTATCATCGAGGATGATATTACTCAGGAAGTAGCTGATGAATTGGAAGGCATTTATGGAGAAGAATCAGATGCCTGCGTCCTATCTATTCAAAACGGGAAAGTAATAGAGGAAAGGGCTGGATCAGAAGAGCAGGCTGTGAATTCATGCTGCTTTAATCTCTATCGAAAAAGTCCACTTATCAATAACGAGATTATTAACAGGAATGCAGTTTCATCTACGCAAACGAAAAAGGCAAGACTTAATATTATTACGGCGTTATTAACGCATACAGATAATGAAGAGTTCTATGCTGGAACTAATCAAGAGGCTACAATCTATCGCTCGCTGTTTATTAGAACTGGGCTCAAGGGTCAGCAGGTAGTGCCCAATCGATTTCTATTAGAGGCAATTAATATAATAAATAAGTTTATTGACAACTGTTCCGACAATAAGACAATCATAGCTAGCCTGATTCAAAAGCTGACGTCATCACCTTATGGAATGCGTAAAGGAATTTTGCCGATTTACCTGGCATATGCATTCGCAGAGCGTAACGAGGACTTGATTTTCTACTTGTCAGGAATGGAGGTTCAACTTGATGCCAGTGTAGTTGTGAATCTTGTTGAAGAAGCTGATGAGTATGAGCTTTTCGTATCAAAGAGAGACGTAGAAAAGGAGAAGTATTTAGGTGAACTGAATACTCTTTTTAAAGTTACAGAACAAAGAAATTTAACCGATAACCGGATAAAAAATACCGTGATCTGTATGCAGCGTTGGTTTAGGAATCTCCCTCAAACGACCCGCAATATGGCTAACAGCGATCTCGTTGAGGAAAAAGACAACATTAAGCGCTATATGCACGGAATTTGTGGCTTGCTTCAGCAACTGGAAGTAAATCCATATGAAATGCTATTTGTATCCTTGCCAAGGATATTTGGGGTTGAAGAATTTTCAACCATAGGGGATCTTCTGGCTGAGGTTGTTACGGCATTTGAAGATTATCTGGATAAAATCGTTTCTATTGTACTGAAAAAAACATGTGAAATTTTTGGTGTTAAGAAAGATCTGAATTATACGTTGAAAGAGTGGTACGAGAAGCAGAGCCTTTTATCCAAAGAAGGGTTGCACAATGGAAAAATAACGGCACTGATGTCTTTTGTTGCTGATCTTGATATCTATGACGATACGGAAATTGCTAAACGTCTAGCTAAGGTTGTTACAGATGTATATATCGAAAGCTGGGCTAATGGTGCTGTTGATGAGTATGTTGAAAAACTTACTCGCTGTAAATTAGAGATTGAACAGATACGAGAGGAGAAAACTGGAGATAAGCCGAAGCTTACCTTTAAAGGAAGCGATGGAAAAATAATTGAAAAATATTATGACCGAGCTCCAGAAGGAACAGGAACGGTATTGAGGAACATCATTGAAGACGCATTGGATGAATATGATGACTTAAGTGTGAACGATCGTGTTTCTATCCTCTTAGATATGATTGAAAAAATCATAGGATAGGAGAGTGAATGATTTATCTTGACAATGCAGCTACGACTTTTCCTAAACCAGAATCGGTTTATGTGGCAATGGATCAAATGAACAGAAAGGCCGTCAATGCAGGAAGAGGCGCCTATAAATCCGCACATGAGATGTCTGTAGTGATTGCTGACACGAAGCAGAAACTCCGTAAGTTAATAAATGAGGATTCAAATGTGCCCGTAATCTTTTCACCATCTATAACGATTGCATTGAATCAGATTATTAATGGTTTGAGGTTTAATGGTGGAGAGTGTATCTATGTTTCACCTTTTGAACATAATGCTGTCGCACGAACGATTGCTAGGGAACAAGAACTCTATCAACTAAAAGTCAAAGAAATTCCTCTTGATAATAGGCTTGAGATTGACTTGGAGAAGATGAAGTATGAGTTTTCTCAGGATCGTCCTAGTTGCATATTCTGCACGCATGTAAGTAATGTGACAGGGTATATTCTGCCAGTCAAAGAAATATTTGAGGAGAGCAAGAAATATAATAGTATTAATATTCTTGATACTGCCCAATCATTAGGACTCGTGCCTGTGAGAGGAAAAGAGCTAAATGCAGATATTATAGCTTTTGCTGGGCACAAGACATTATATGGTCCACTTGGCATAGGTGGATTCTTCAATCTTTCAAATGTACCACTTCAGCCTGTAGTTACAGGTGGGACTGGAACTGACTCATTAAATTTAAATATGCCAGAAGGTTCGGAGACGAAGTACGAAGCTGCCAGCGAGAATATAGTTGCAATAGCCGGATTAAATGCAGCTTTAGAATGCTTGGATCAGGAAGCTTTGTTTCAGCACGAGTTGGAGTTGACAGAGCGACTAATTTCAAAATTGGCCGAAATAAAGCAAGTGACGCTATTCTTGCCACCCCTAGGGGAAAGGATTGGAGTTGTATCATTTACTGTTCATGGTCTTAAATCTGATGATGTTGGAATGATTCTGGATCAAGACTTTGATATTGCTGTAAGAACGGGATACCACTGTGCACCATATATTCATAAGTATTTAAAAGATGAGAAATCGTTAGGAACAATTAGAGTCGGAGTTGGTCAGTTTACTACAAACAATGATGTTGACCAACTAGTAGCTGCTATAAAGGAGATTTGTCAAGGATGAAGGGGTATTTAGATTACATGTATTCATTCAGCCGATCTGAACTAAAGGGGTATTTGGGGAATGATATTGTAGATCTCCTAGCGCAGTGGATGCCAAATGGTGATGACCTGCTTACCAGAGAGCGAATGATTCGAATGATAGATTGCCTCTATGGAACAAATATATTAAAAAATAAAACTTTTCGTAGAGATTTACTTCTAGCGATGAAACCTCAGCAAATATATGAGATACGGGATAACTGCCTTGAGGGAATTGAGAAGAGTATTACAGATGAAAATAAGCTTGTTGAGGTGATTTCAAATAAACCTTGGAACAAGAATCAATTAACTGAATATTTGCTGAGGCTGTGGGATGTTGCGCCCACTATATTCGAAAAAGAAACGGATGATTCTGTTGTAGACAATGTTCTGCAGAATGATGGAGAACGCTTTTTTGAACTCCTTGATTATCAGTATTACATCAAACAGCGAACCCTGAATATTTTAAATTCCGGGAATCAGCAGGAGAGACTTCTGGTTCATATGCCGACCGGAACAGGTAAAACGAAAACGGCAATGCATATAATCACAAGTTATCTTGAATTTAATATGGATGAACAGGGACTTGTGATATGGGTAGCACATACTACAGAGCTTTTACAACAAGCCTATGAAACTTTCTGTGAAGTGTGGAAACATCTTGGAGACGGTTCTATTCACGCGTATAAGCTATGGGGCGTCAAATCAATAGACAAGGTGGATGAACAGCTGAATGGCATTGTTTTTTGCGGATTAAGTAAATTGATGTCAATAGCAGATTCGAATCTTGCTCTGTTTGAACGCCTTCATAGGGATGCCAGACTCATAGTTTTTGATGAGGCACATAAAGCTGCGGCTAACAAAACGCAAAAGATAATCGAAAATTTGATGCGAATGCCTGCTGGCTATGACAACCGAGCATTAATTGGTTTAACGGCTACTCCTGGAAGGACGACAAAGGACTCTTATAATAACAATTTGTTATCTGATATGTTTGGAGGAAAACTCATTAGCATCGATGCCCAAATATTGAATCAGATCAATATGGGCCCCCTTAGGGCTTTGAATTCAGTCGCGGAAAAAAATATTATCAAATACTTTCAAGAAAGAAAGATTCTAGCCAAAATGAAGCCAGAACGATTAGAGTACAAAAAAGAGTTTACCCAGGCTGAACTTGAAATACTAGGTAGTGCATTGAGAGATTTTGGTTACGGCGATGAAGAATTTACGAGTAAGCAGTTGAAAGTTCTGGCTACAAATAAGTCTAGAAATAAGTCAATAATGCAGCGGCTAAGACAGCTGCACGCGGACAAAATCCCGACAATTGTGTTTGCTTGTTCTGTTGATCATGCCAAGATGATGTCTGCAATGCTCACACTTGAGGATATCCCCAATTGTCTTGTTGTTGGCGATATGGATCCTATGGATCGTAAAAAGGCTATAGATACATTCAAAGATAGAAAGAGCGGAGTTGACATAATCATAAATTATGAAGTCCTTACCACAGGATTCGATTCAAAAAATATACGGTGCGTATTTATTACGCGCCCCACCAAATCTATCATTTTATATAGCCAGATGCTTGGAAGAGGATTGCGAGGAACCATGATGGGCGGAAATGAAGAATGCCTACTCATAGACGTGGAAGATAATTTGACCGCATTCAACAACGAAACAGCATTCTCTCATTTTAATGATTATTGGAGAGTTTAATAATAGTAAAGAAGATTAATGTAGGGGGTATAAAATGCCAAAAAGTATTGTAGACATAAAAAATATGGGGGACGCTCTTCGTAATACAGGCTATAAGAATATTGAAAGTGCGGTTTCGGAAATTATTGATAACTCGATTGAAGCGCACGCCAAGAATGTATTTCTTATTTTGAGTGAGAATATAAATCCTACATCCGGAAGAAAAGTGGTATCTGAGATAGGCTTTCTGGATGATGGTGATGGAATGTCAACAGAGACCCTTGGGGGGTGTCTAGGAATTGGAGCAACAACAAGACAAGCTAGGCATGGTATGGGACGATTTGGAGTCGGGCTTCCACAGGCATCATTATATGCTTGTCCGACAGTAATTGTTTATTCTTGGCAAAATGGAATAGAAAATTGTCAGAAAGTGTACCTTGATATCAACAAGGTAAAGCAGGGAATTCAGACGGAGATTGGGGATCCTGTTAATGAACCACTTCCGGATAAATATGTTTCATATGTATCTTATAGAACTCTTACAGAGAAATATGATTTCACACAATCTGGAACGCTTGTAATTTGGAAGACTTGTGACAGAATTTCACCAAAAACAAGAGGACCTCTTACGGATAGATTGGAGTTCGCTTTAGGCCAGAAATTCAGATACTTTATTCATAAGAATATCAGCAAAATTAAGATTATCTGTGATGAGAACCAGGAAGCAGCAATTGATGTGCTTCCTAACGATCCATTATTTCTCATGGAAGATAATCGAGTACTCTGCAGAGCAGACGAACCTCAGAAAATCTATAAACCTAGGGAAACAGAGAATCTTGAGCCAGTATTTGAGCCTTATACCGCTGGTGGAAGGGGAATTGGTAATGGTGAGGTCGATATTCCAGTTAAATATATTGATAAAGAAGGAAAAGTTGCCAATAGTACAGTCAAAGCAAGATTCTCTATAGTAAAGCCAAAATTTTATGATGAAACGGCGTTCCCAACCGGTAATCCTGGATCGTATGCATTTGGAAAGTATGCCAAAAAGATGGAAGGAATCTCTGTAGTCAGGGCAAATAGAGAGATAGACTTCAGACAGTTTGATTTCTACTCGACTGTAAATGAACCCCAGCATAGATGGTGGGGATGCGAGATTATTTTCGATCCTATCCTTGATGAGGCTTTTGGAGTTGCAAATAATAAACAGTATGTGGAACTGAAGAAAATTGAAGAGGATGACATTGATTGGGATGAAGAGGTCCAGCCTATGTGGATTCAGCTGACAGAAGTAATCTCAAATACGATTAAGGAGATGTATGCCTCAAATGAGAAGACAAGAAAGAATACAAGAAATATAAAGGCAACAAACACTCCGACAACAAACATAGTCAATACGGTTGAGAGTGAGACGGATGATGATGAAGATGAGAATACCCCGAATCCTATGGAAGGAGTAACTCCAGAGGAAGTAATTAAAAAGGGAAAGGAAGAGCTTGAAAATTTGGGCATTGAGGCGCCTACAGATGAAGAGGCAACGAAATTCTTCGATAATTCAGTGGTGTTCGAATATGCAGACCAAGGAGAACGGAGTCCTGCTTTTGACTACAAGTTCGTGCTAACGACGACGATAATTACGATTAATACGACCCACGAATTTTATAGATCGTTCTTAAGCAAGGTTTATGATAATCAGGATGCAAAAACAACCTTCGAACTTTTTTTGGCTTCTCTAGTGCAGTCAATAAAGAAATCAAATACTTACCAGAAAGTCCAAAACGACAAATTGGTCACAATGTGGTTTAACAAACTGAATAACTACATTTCAGAGCAGCTAAACCCAAGGAATGCGTGATGTTATGGCAATTTTAATTTCAAATGAAATACGCGGTGCAGTTAAGGCAGAACTAGAAGCCGCCCGGCATTCAGTTCAGGTCATATCTGCATATTGTAAAAATGACGCGATAGCTGCTCTTGATGGCTATATTAATCCAGAAATTCATGATAAGAGGATCATGCTCCGCTTTAGAATGGACGATATTTTAAAAGGAAGCAGTGATCTATCTGTTGCAAGGTTTTGTCTTGACCGAGGTTGGAAGATATTTGTACGATTTGATCTACATGCAAAAACCTACATTGTGGATAATAAGAGAGGCATTGTAACAAGTGCAAATGCGACCAATAGTGGGTTAGGTCTTGGAAAGCGTCCCAATTTAGAAATGGGAACACTTGTTGCGATTGAACAGGATGACATAAAGAAAATTGATCGACTCTTCAATGATGCTATCGTGTTAAATGAGAACCTTCTTGAAGAGATGGATAAGCAAATTAAGGCTGCAGAAGCTGGTTCGAGTGGGAACCTTCCTTCCTGCGAGTGGAGTAAAGAGATTACCAATAAATTTATTCCAGAGATTACAACACTGTTTTCCTACGAGATACCAAACGAGCAAGTTGATGTGAATGCTTATGTCGATTTTCTTGACGAGGATTTTCATGGAGATCGTTCGGCTCTCAAGAATGCTTTTCGCTGGAGCAATGTATATCTCTGGCTTTTAGATACGTTAAGAAAAAATGACAACTGCTTATATTTTGGCGCTCTTACTGAGAAATTGCACAACGCACTAATTGCAGATCCTAAGCCTTACCGCAAGGATGTTAAGACTCATCTAAGTAATTTATTGAAGCTAATCGAAGAATTAGAGATGAATGAAATTTTAATTGATAGACCCAATTATTCACAAAGAATACGATTGGTTAGTTAAAGATAGCTGGAATCTGTGGATGGTTCAAAATTTGTGCTGTATGTGAACTTTTTTGCAAAGCTCGCATATAACGCTTAAAAGAGCGCCTGATTACGCATTTAGCGAATGTTAAGAAGTGCTCCCTCGAGCAGGCCATGGACATTTACTATCACAGCAAACTGGCACAGAAGATCTACGATGGCCTCGATGACATACAGCATCTGGATTATAAGGTTCTGATTGAGACACTGCTGGATACGGAGCCGGAACTGACTGCTTGCCGACGCATGGAGGGTATCTGAGTGCGCTTGCCAGAACAGGATTTTTCGAACAGGCCGCGTTTCATCGCCAGCTTGAAATCTTCTTTGAACTGTGTGGTGGGCTTAACAGTGTATTCGGTTTTTCTCATGCTTTGAGTTCTGCAAAGAGTTCATCCAGATCATTGTATCCTTTCACGGACGGATCTTTGGCAATCCTTTCTGACTCCAACATGGCGGCTATCGTTTCCTTGTTGGGCTGAAGGATGCTGATGTTTATAGTGGAACCAGCCATAAAACCATCTCCTTTCCTGATGATGAATGCAGTATATTTCGTTTACACGAAGGATTCAATGATTTGCACGAATAATTCACACTTCCTTCATCTTTTTAAGGCGGGGTGGCAGCTTCGCAAAACTCTCATCCTGGATCAGAGTTCTGCTTGTCTCGAGTGAGGGGATCCGGCATGGCAGGAGTCTGAGATATGGGTGGAATCATCGAGGCCTTACGGGGCCAGAGAAAACAGGAGGCAGCACCGATGGACAGTTTAGTCAGCATTGGCCGCATGGCGGAGATGAATCATGTGACGGTGGCGACGCT
>ERZ808240.3661-NODE-3661-length-14643-cov-37.327667_pt1 | contig 14643 bp, 12 predicted proteins | sample MGYA00521084_ERZ808240 | MGnify/ENA primary metagenome ERZ808240 (study PRJEB31516, sample SAMN03275571) | gut metagenome | biome: mammalia-associated habitat; material: feces | host: Papio cynocephalus | place: Kenya | collected 2012-08-06 ... | reverse complement strand
GTCCAGATAGTCGTTGATGATCGTGTCCAGCTTCTGCCAGACGGGATGTGTAGGGCAGGTGGCAATGTTTTCGCATGGACCGGTAGATAAGGAAGTACAGGAAACGGAAGCAAGATCGCCTTCTGTCAGCCGGAGAATTTCACCCAATGTATAATCGGCAGCAGGCTTTGTAAGCCGATAGCCGCCGCCTTTTCCCTTCACGCCTTCCAGCAGGTCGTGTTCCACCAGGATCTTTAAAATACCTTCCATATATTTTTTTGAAATGTGCTGCCGCTCGGCAATTTCTTTCAGCGGTACATATTCGTCATTTTCATGATGTGCAAGATCAATCAGCACGTAAAGCGCATATCGTCCTCTGGTTGAGATCAGCATATGAAATCCATCCTTTTATCGGTTTCTAAGAGGCAATATACTTTTGCCTCTTATATGATTATACCATAAACTATAACCTGCTGTGCAGGTTATTTGGAACTTGCAGTGCATTTGCGTAGCAAATGCATTGCAAGAGTTGACAAAACCCTGGTTACATACTATAGTTTAATTACCTACCAAACAAGTAGGTTGAATAAAAGGAAAGGTGTGGATCAGAAAATGGCAGACAAACTTTTGCAGGTAAATGGTATCTCAGTTCGTGTAGAGAATAAAGAGATTCTGCATGATATAAATTTAGAAATCGGGAAGGGAGAAACCCATGTTTTAATGGGACCTAACGGCGCCGGAAAATCAACACTCGGTTATGCACTGATGGGCAATCCGAAGTATGAAGTAACGAAAGGGGATATTTTGTTCCGCGGAAATCGGATCAATGAGGACGGCGCAGACAAGAGAGCAAAGGATGGTATCTTTTTATCCTTCCAGAGCCCTCTGGAGGTTCCGGGACTTTCTTTAAGCTCCTTTATCAGAAATGCAGTGGAAAAGAGACGTGGCAGCAGAATCCGTCTTTGGGACTTTAAGAAGGAGCTGCAGAAGGAAATGGAGCTGCTGCAGATGGATCCGTCTTATGCAGAACGCGATCTGAATGTGGGATTTTCCGGTGGCGAAAAAAAGAAAACAGAGATTTTGCAGATGCTGATGCTCAGACCGGAGCTGGCAATTTTGGATGAAACAGATTCCGGACTTGATGTGGACGCAGTGCGTACCGTTTCAAAGGGTGTGGAAGAATATCAGAAGACAAGAGACGGAGCACTTCTGATCATTACGCACAGCACAAGGATCCTGGAAGCTTTACATGTGGATTACACGCATGTTCTGGTAGACGGACATATCGTAAAGACGGGGGATGCTTCCCTGATCGATGAGATCAATGAACATGGTTTTGAAAAATATCTGGATCTTTTAAAACAGGAATCAGAGACAGGGAGGTAAGCCGGATGAAAGAGAAAACCTATGTCGATGATGTGGACAGAAGCATTTATGATATCCGGAACGATGAAAAAGATGCATACCGTGTGCAGGAAGGGCTGGATGCTTCTATTGTAGAAAAAATCTCAAAAGAAAAGAATGATCCTGCCTGGATGACGATGTTCCGTCTGCAGTCATTACAGATTTATAATGAACTGAAGGTGCCTGACTGGGGGCCTTCCATTGACGGACTGGATATGAGCCATATTGCAACTTATGTACGTCCGAATACAAAAATGAGTGCAAAATGGTCTGAAGTACCGGAGGATATCAAGGATACGTTTGAAAAGCTTGGCATTCCGCAGGCAGAAAGAAAATCACTGGCTGGTGTTGGTGCACAGTACGATTCGGAGCTTGTTTATCATAATGTCCGGGAAGAGGTCGCAGCACAGGGCGTTGTGTATACAGATATGGAAAGTGCCTTAAAAGGCGAATATGCAGATATGGTCAGAAAGTACTTTATGAAGCTTGTACGGCCGAACGACCATAAATTTGCAGCTTTGCATGGAGCTGTCTGGTCAGGTGGTTCCTTTGTGTACGTACCGCCGGGTGTTTCCGTGGAAATTCCGCTGCAGTCCTATTTCCGTCTGAATGCACCGGGCGCAGGACAGTTTGAACATACATTGATCATTGTAGATGAGGGCGCAGATCTGCATTTTATTGAAGGCTGCTCTGCACCAAAATACAATGTGGCGAACCTGCATGCGGGCTGCGTGGAGCTTTTTGTAAAGAAAAATGCCAGACTGCGTTATTCGACGATCGAAAACTGGTCTAAAAATATGTATAACCTGAACACCAAACGTGCCATGGTGGAAGAAGGCGGTGTAATGGAATGGGTTTCCGGTTCGTTTGGATCCCATGTTTCTTACTTATATCCGATGACAATCCTGAAGGGAGATCATTCCCGGATGGAATTTACCGGTATTACATTTGCGGGCAAAGGACAGAATCTGGACACAGGAGCAAAGGTTGTTCATGTAGGGAAAAATACTTCTTCGTTTATCAATACAAGATCTATTTCAAAAGATGGCGGCATCAGTACATTCAGAAGCAGTGTGCAGGTAGAAAAGTCTGCAAAGAAGACAAAGTCGGCTGTTTCCTGCCAGTCCCTGATGCTGGATGACAAGTCAAGATCCGATACGATCCCGGCAATGGATATCCGGACAGCGGATGCGGACATCGGTCATGAGGCAAAGATCGGACGGATCAGTGATGAAGCTGTCTTTTATCTGATGTCCAGAGGACTTTCGGAAGAAGATGCGAGAGCGATGATCGTCAGTGGATTTGCGGATAATGTATCAAAGGAACTGCCGCTTGAGTATGCGGTGGAGATGAACAATCTGATACAGCTCGAAATGAAAGGCAGTATAGGATAGTATGTAATGATTGGCATAGTCCATAATTGTAGGAGGAACAAAATGAAACAAACAATAGATATGACTGTAAACAGACTGCCTGCAAAAACCTGGAACAGACTATCGGTCAATCAGGCGGAAATAAAGGATCTGACAGTGGACGGATGGCAGAGACCGGTTGTTACCGTCCGCTGCCCAAAGGATGAAAAGCCGGTTGTAAAAGAACTGACGGCCGGGCAGCAAGCTTCTCTCTATAAAGAGATGGAGAAGATCCGTACCGGAATGGGCGTGGAAGTAAGCCACCTGAAACCGGAAGATGCAACAGATATTTGTGTGGAGACAGCAGGGGATTCTGAAGGGGCGGTCCCAAATGATCTGCAGACAGCACTTGTATTTGACTATCAGGATCAGGGAAATTGCTTTCAGGATGTGAAGATCCATGCGAAAGCAGGAGAAAGTGTGACAGTCTGGACTGTTGTAAGATCTGAAAAGGATGCAGAAGGAAAAGCCGTGCTGCGTACACTGATGCAGGCAGAAGAAAATGCAAAGATCCGGCTTGTGCAGGTAGATCTGCTTGGCGATCGGATGCAGCTTTTCAATGATATCGGAGCCGAAAGCGGCAAACAGGCACAGATAGAGGTTGTGCAGTTGTTTCTTGGGGCAGAGAAGATCTGGGCAGGAAGTTACGCCACGCTGACCGGAGAAAAGAGCAATCTGCAGCTTGCTGCAGGGTATTACAGGGAAAAACAGCAGCTTCTGGATATGAACTACGTGGCACAGCATATCGGAAAGAAAACAGAAAGCAACATGAATGTGGGCGGTGTACTGCAGGATGCGTCTAAAAAAGTATTCCGTGGAACAATTGACTTCCCATTGGGCTGTGCGGGTGCAAAGGGAGATGAGATGGAGGATGTGCTCATCTTAGGAGAGGATGCCATCAACCAGACGGTTCCATTGATCCTTTGTGCGGAGGAAGATGTAGAAGGAAATCATGGTGCTTCGATCGGCAGACCGGCGGATGATGTGCTGTTTTATCTGGCAGGCAGAGGACTTTCGGAAGAAGATGCCTGCAATCTGCTGGCAAGAGCGAAGCTGGAAGCACTCTGTAATCAGATCGGAGATAAGGAAATCGCGGAACAGGCAGAAAACTGGCTTTGGGAGGTGACGGGTGATGAAGCATGAATTCAAACAGGATTTTCCGCTTCTGCGGGAAAATCCGATCGTATATTTGGACAGTGCAGCAACCGCGCAGCGCCCGGATGTTGTTCTGGAAGCAGAAATGGAATTTTACAAAAAATATAACGCCAATCCTTTGCGTGGTCTGTACTCTCTTGGAATAGAGGCAACAGATCGTTATGAGGAGGCACGGGAATGTGTGGCGAAATTTATCCATGCAGCTTCTGCAAAGGAGATCATCTTTACAAGAAATGCCACAGAAAGCCTGAATCTGGTTGCTTACAGCTACGGCTTATCGCATCTGCGGGAGGGCGATGAGATCGTCGTCAGTATTTTAGAACATCACAGTAATCAGCTTCCATGGCGTATGGTAGCTGAAAAAACAGGTGCAGTCGTTAAGTATCTGGAATGTGACCGGCAGGGACATATTTCGGATGCGGATCTGCGGGCTGCATTTTCAGAAAAAACAAAGCTGGTCGCAGTTACCCAGGTATCCAATGTACTTGGTATCAGGACACCGATCGAGAAGATCGTAACGCTGGCAAAACAAAGCGGAGCCGTTGTTGTACTGGATGCAGCACAGTCCACGCCGCATATGGAAGTGGATGTACAAAAGCTGGGCGTGGATTTTCTGGCATTTTCCGGGCACAAGCTGATGGCACCTATGGGAATCGGTGTATTATATGGCAGAAAGGAACTGCTTTCTGAAATGCCGCCTTTCCTGACCGGTGGAGAAATGATCCAGACGGTGACAAGAGATAAGGTGGTTTATGCTGAGCTGCCGCATAAATTTGAAGCAGGTACTGTCAATGGTGCAGGTGCATGGGCACTTGCGGCCGCGATCCGGTATTTACAGGAAGTCGGTTATGAGCAGATACAGAAGCAGGAACTTTTACTGACCACGCAACTGATGGAAGGACTCAAGAAGCTGCCCTATGTACAGATCCAGGGATCCCCGGATCCGAAGGAGCATTGTGGGATCGTCAGCTTTACCGTAGATGGCGTGCATCCACATGATGTCAGCAGTATTCTGGATGCGGATGGTATTGCAGTCCGTGCAGGACATCACTGCGCACAGCCTCTGATGCAGCAGATCGGTGTTATGTCAACCACTCGTGCCAGTATGTATTTTTATAATACGGAAGAGGATATTGAAAAGCTGCTGACAAGTATGCAGACGATCAGAAGGAGAATGGGCTATGGAGAATAACAGGAGCTTTTACAATGAGATATTAACAGATCACAATCTGCATCCCATGCATAAGCATACGCTTGCGGATGCCAATATGCAGCTGGAGGGTGTGAACCCGAGCTGTGGAGATGATATTATTTTAAATCTCAAAGTGGAGAATGGAAAGATCGTAGACGGTTCCTTTACAGGAGACGGCTGTGCGATCTCGCAGGCTTCTGCCGACATCATGCTGGATCTGATCATCGGCAGAGAGGTGGAAGAAGCGGAAAAATTGAAGGAAAGCTTCCTGCATATGATCAAGGGAGAGGCGACAGACGAGGAAATGGAGCTTTTGGAAGAAGCAGGCGCACTTTCCGATATTTCCCATATGCCTGCACGTGTCAAATGTGCGGTACTTGGCTGGCACACACTGGAAAATATGCTGGAGGGAAAAACAGAAGAGTAAAAAGTCTGCACATATTTGCTTTTCATAGTCTGCATATGATATGCTGTAACAGGAAGATCAGACACTATGGAGGGTATATGTGGAATAAGACAAAGTCCCTGTATGATACGGATGCAGCATACTGGTATTCGCAATATGAAGAGCAGTTCCTTTTTGAAAAGGGAAGGCTGGAGAGCCAGCTTGCGGCGGCTCGTAAAAGAAAAGGGGACGATTTCTTTGAACTTAGAATGTATGGTGGCATTTTAGCGGCACTTGTATTACTGGTGCCGCTGGAAGCCGTTTTTATGCTGGCAGGCGGACTGGCGCTTTCAATTATTGCGGCCATCGGTCTGTTTATTCTGATTGCAGGGTATGCGATCGTTCTGCCGGTTATCTGCTATAAACTTGTAAAAGGATCTTTTTTATATCTGGTCTATCATAACAGGGATTTCGCAGCTTTTCTGAAAAACAAATATCAGATCAGTAATATCAATCATGAAATATTTGCGATTCAGAAGCGTCTGCAGGAATTTGAAGCATACGAAAAGAAGCTGGATGCGTGGAAAATGCAGTTGGAAGACGGCATGACCGGGCAGCAGCTTCTTTCTTATCGGCAATATTTTGATCAGGTTGATTATGGAGCACCGATCACGATCATCGAAGGCAGTAAGGGCGGTTTGCAGTCGCTTACCAAAAAGGTTGCATGGATCGGCGGGATTCTATTGTGGCTTTTGCTTGTTTCTCTGGTGGTAAAAGTGCTGCTGTGGATCAGCGGCGGTATTGCAGCCTTATTCGGGCAGTTGTAAGTAGAAGAGTCGATAAAGAAATTAAGAGAAAGAATGGCAGAGATATGAAAGAAAATAACACAAATGAGATAAGAAGCGCAACGGATCTTCTGACAAGGCAGGCAGTATTACAATATGGTCTGTCCTTTCCTGCTACCTATCAGGAAGCACCGTTTCACGATCCGAACTGGCAGCTTGTCCGGGTGAAGGAAAGCAAAAAGGCATTCCTCTGGACCTATGAAAAAGACGGCTTTTTAAATCTGAATGTGAAAGTAAAGCCGGAATGGCGTGATTTCTGGCGAAGTGCATATGCTGCGGTTATCCCGGGCTATCATCTAAATAAAGAACACTGGAATACGATCATTGTGGATGGCAGTATTCCGGCAGAAGAGATCATGAGGATGATCGCAGAAAGCTATGACCTTGTCACAGACAGCCCCACAAAGCGGATCTATGAAGCAGTCAGGCAGGTGCCTGAAGGGAGAGTCGCGACCTATGGACAGATCGCAGAGCTGGCAGGAGATAAAAAGATGTGCAGGGCAGTCGGGAATGCTCTGCACAAAAATCCGGATCCGGAATATACCCCGTGTTACCGTATTGTAAATGCCAAGGGAGAGCTTGCAGGTGCTTTTGCATTCGGCGGGGCGCATGTACAGGCAGACCGCCTGCGCGCAGACGGGATCGAAGTTGTGGATGACAGAGTTGATCTTGAGAAGTACGGGATCCAGGTTGTGGATGGCAGGATCGTTTCAGAAAATCATCCAATACCGGGAAAAACATCAATTTAGTATGAATGATAGATCCTTAGCATGGAGAGTTTCGTCCATAATTTAGAATTCAGTAAATTGGGGATGAATGTTTATTCACCGGAAATATTGATATTCATACAAAATAAGAAAAATTAAATGAAAAGGCGAAAAATAACGCCAGATGCTTCTCGTAACAGAAAATCTTGTGCACGTAGCCAGAGAATTTCGGATTAATTTCATACAAAATTCGTGAAGACAAGAAAAAAGGGCGAAAAAACTGGAAAAGCATACAAAGGGGCGTCGCCCAAAATGGAAAAATTATTAAATGTGGGCGAATAATAAAAATGGCTACAAGGATTTCATTCCGTTGGAAGCAGAAATACCAAAGGGGAGGGAATAGATGAATACAAGAGCATGTATGATTCTCATTAAGGATGAAATAAAGACATCTGAGATAAAGTCATGTGTTTACAATAGAGAAATTCAGAAATGGGATATAAAATTCAATAATGGGAAAGTATACTCTTATGCATATCCTAATGTGAAAAAATTGACAGATCCTACTGTATTAAACCCGAATATGTACCACATTGGTAGAGAGGGAAGAGAGTTTTTTGATATTAGTGCAATATATGTATTTAAAAATGGATTAGAATCTTATTGGCATATTTGTTTTGGAGATGGTAGTGAGAGGGATTACAGACAAGACGATTTACATATCATAGAATCATGTCTTAATCAAAGTCAGGCAGCAAATGTATTTGAATATATAAAACAAATCTCAGGTTTGTGTACAATCAAGAATGATGATACGGGCGAAAAGTTATTATCAAAACAAATTGACAAAATTTCTTTTGTTGGTAATGATGTAGCATTAGCTAAATATTTAAATCCTTCTTCAGGAAAGAATAAAAAAAGCAGGGATCATTATATTCCGATTTTTCCATTTGGTTGTAATAGTAGTCAGTATAAAGCAGTAAAAAATGCTATGGAAAATCAGATCAGTGTTATACAGGGACCACCGGGGACAGGAAAGACACAGACTATATTAAACATCATTGCCAATATATTGTTGCAGGGAAAAACAGTACAGATAGTGTCGAATAATAATTCGGCAACCGAAAATGTATATGAAAAATTATCTGCACCTAATTATAATCTGGGGTTTATTGTAGCTTCGTTAGGAAATTCCAAGAACAAGGAATGGTTTATTGAACATCAAAAGACTGATTATCCGGATTTTTCATCGTGGAAAACAGATAAAAATCCAAAAGATATAAAACGGAAAATAGCTGAGCAATCTGAACAGTTGAAAGATGTATTCGAAAAGCAGGAAAGATTGGCTCATTTAAGGCAGGAACTTTCCCAGTTAGTCACAGAACAGAAATATTTTAATCAATATGTCGATGAATCTGATGTAGATACCAATAATATAAAATTCAGAAAAAAATTATCTTCCCGACACTGGATGGAATTATGGCAAGAATGTCAGATGTTAGCAGAAAAGAAAAATGTAACAGGATTTTTGTTTAAGATAAAAATAGCCTTGAAATATAGGTCGAGTAATTGGAATATTTACAAGCAGCCTATATCAAAAATGATTACGTCCTTTCAGGCTATGTATTATACAGCAAGGTTGGCAGAATTATCTGAAGAAATAGCAGATATAGAGAAATATTTGAAGGGGGTTAATAAGAATTTACTCGAGGAGTTATGCGAGCAGTCAATGATTTTATTAAAAGATTATTTAGCTGGAAAATATGAAGGCTTTAATCAAAGGAAATTATTTAGTATGGATGATTTATGGAAAAATCCATGCGATTTCCTGTTTGAATATCCGGTTATACTAAGTACAACATTTTCATCGAAAAATAGTTTGAACACAGATGTTGTATATGATTATCTGATCATGGATGAGGCATCACAGGTAGATGTTGCAACCGGAGCACTGGCACTTTCCAGCGCGAGAAATGCTGTTATTGTTGGAGATACAAAGCAGCTTCCGAATGTTATGAAAGATGAGGTAAAAGACAGAGCAAAAGCCATTTTTGATACATTTCATATAAATGAAGGATATCAGTATACAAAAAGCTTTTTACAATCTATTCTTGATATTATACCAAATGTAACACAAGTAATGTTACGAGAGCATTATAGGTGTCATCCTAAAATTATCAATTTTTGTAATCAGAAATTCTATCGTGGAGAATTAATTATAATGACAAAGGATGAGGGAGAAAAAGATGTTTTATCGGTAGTAAAAACAGCCAAAGGAAATCATGAACGAAACCATTACAGTCAACGACAGATAGATGTTATAAAGAATGAAATTATTCCTAAATATGTCTTGAATCCAAAAGAAACCGGAATTATAGCCCCATATAAAAACCAAGTAGAGGCATTGAACAGAGAAATTAATGATATTGATATCGCTACAGTGCATAAATTTCAAGGAAAAGAAAAGGAAAATATCATTATATCTACTGTAGATGATGAGATATCTGATTTTACAGATGATCCATACCTGATTAATGTTGCTGTGTCAAGAGCAAAGAAAAGACTGCTGTTGGTGGTAACCGGAAATGAACAATCAAAAGAACGTAATATAACAGACCTGATAAATTATATTCAGTATAATAATTTTGAAGTAGTGGAAAGCAGGATCTACTCTGTTTTTGATTATTTATATAAGCAGTATACAGAGGAAAGGATGGCATATTTGCAGAAATATAAAAAGATATCTGAATATGATTCTGAAAACCTGGTATATACACTGATCAGAGAAATTATATCCGATAATAAATATGCGAGTTTGGATGTAGTTTGCCACTTCCCACTGAATATGTTGATTAAAGATCCTGTGTTATTGAATGATCAGGAATGTCGTTATGCAATGAATCCGGCAACTCATTTAGATTTTCTAATATACAATAGAATTGGCAAAATACCTATATTAGCGATAGAAGCAGATGGATATGCATACCATAAAAAAGATACCGTACAAGCTTCCAGGGATTTGTTGAAAGATCATATAATGGAGTTATATCAAATTCCATTACTGAGACTTAAAACCAATGGGAGTGGAGAAAAAGAAAAAATTATAGCGTTGTTGAACGAACTTTATGAGGAATGAAAGCTATTTTAACAAAATGGCAGGGAGGCAGTATATGGGAATTTTTTCAAAACCGGAACAGATTTTTTTGAAGGAAGCAAGTGATGCGAGAGCATATTTGGAAAGACTGGAGAAACTGTTGCCGCAAACAAGTGGAGAACTGAATACAAAATTACAGAAAGAAATAGCTATTACAAAAGCTGGAATTGCAGGAGAAGATAATATTGTCTTTGAACTGAAAAACAGTGGGATAGATATGGTAGTCTTACATGATATTTATATTGAGACGGAGAATGGATTAAGTGCACAAATAGATTTTATTGTTGTAACAACAAAACTGATATATGTTATAGAATGTAAAAACTTATTTGGTAATATTGAAATCAATAGCAGTGGAGCTTTTATCAGGACATTTGAGTATGGCGGTAAACGAGTCAAGGAAGGTATTTATTCTCCAATTACGCAAAATGAAAGACATCTTACCGTTTTGAACCAATGCAGAGTAGAAAATGCAGGTGCCTTTATGGGATTATTAAAACAATGGGGTACCAGAACTTTTTATAAACCACTTGTTGTTCTTGCGAATCCTAAAACTATTGTGAATGACAGGTATGCAAAAAAAGAAATAAAAGAACAGGTAATACGGGCAGATCAGTTAGTGGCAACGATAAAAAGAATGAATGCTGAATCCAAAGAGCCATCCTCCAACTTGAAACAGATGCAACAGGTTGCGCAGAGGCTGCTAGATATGAATATGGAAAGTAAGAAAGACTATTTTGCAAAATTTGATCTTCTGGCACAGGAAGCATTACGTTGTCCAAAATGTGGAGCAGAGCTTGTTCTTAGAACCGCACAAAAGGGACCTAATGCGGGTAAGCAGTTTTATGGCTGCAGTGCTTTTCCAAAATGTAAATACATAAGAAATATGAAAGCGTGAATCTTATATGAAAAGAAACCAGAAAAGAAATAAAAACATGGCATTCATAACCGGAATGATCTGCCTGGCGGTAATACTCGTAGTGCTGCTGATAGTAATAGTTAGCCATAGACAACAAAATGCGACGCCCACATTCGATTGGGCGGGGATAAACCAGTTCTCCGTAACAAGCGAAAATCTGCAAAGCGGTGTGTGGGATGACAGCATTGCCAATACGGAGCGCGGAAAGAATCTTTCGCCGCAGCTAAGCTGGGAAAAAGCAGAAACCGCACAGGCTTATGTGATCTATATGATAGACCCGGATGGAAATAACTGGATCCATCTGATCTCAGGTACTCTGACCAAAGAAGAAGTCGCACAGGGAGAGATCACATCAATCAGCGGTGGAACAAGTGAGACAGGCTATATCGGACCGTATCCACCTGACGGAACACATTCGTATGAAGTGTATGTGTTTGCTTTGAGGAAGGCAAAGACTTCCTATGCAGAAGAAGTGAATACCGTATGCGGTGGCATTGCAGAAATTGCACAGGCACTTAATGTGGACGATACCGGAAAGCCCGGAAACATAGCTGCCTATGGCAAGCTGAGCGGTACCTATACGAAATAGATACCTAAACCTGACTTTACCTTGACAGCTTACAAAAGTCGTGATAAAAAAGAACAGGATAACCGAAATCTGGGTATGCTATAAGAAGAAAGTGAGTGGAAGAATATGAATCAGTATACACAACAAAAATTTGTAGGAGAGCGTGCTTTATTTCAGAGCAGAGATTTGGAGCTTTCCTATTGTACCTTTGCGGACGGCGAATCGCCGCTGAAGGAAAGTAAAAATTTAAAAATAGCGAATTGCCTGTTTCAGTGGAAATATCCGCTGTGGTATTGCCAGAATGTAGAGGTAAAGCATTCTACTATGTTTGAAATGGCAAGAGCCGGTATCTGGTATACAGACCATATTTCCATGGAGGATATTACTTATCAGGCACCAAAGGGCTTCAGACGCTGCAAGGATGTCGTGCTCAAGGATATCAATTTCCCAAATGCGGCAGAGACGCTTTGGAACTGCAGTCAGGTAAAAATGCAGAATGTGACAGCCAGGGGCGACTATTTTGCAATGGGAAGCGCTGATATGGAGATTGAAAACTTTACACTGGTCGGCAATTACAGCTTTGACGGCGCAAAGAACCTGACGATCCGTAATGCCAGAATGCTGTCAAAGGATGCTTTCTGGAACTGCGAAAATGTAACAGTTTATGATTCCTTTATATCCGGGGAATATCTGGGCTGGAATGCTAAAAATGTCACACTGATCAACTGCACGATCGAGAGCGAGCAGGGCATGTGCTATATGGAAAATCTGAAGATGGAAAACTGCAGGCTGCTGAATACCAATCTGGCATTTGAATATGCAACGGTAGATGCGCAGATCGATTCCAAGATCGACAGCGTGAAAAATCCGATCTCAGGAAAAATCCGGGCAAAACAGATCGATGAGATTATTTTCGATAACCCGGATGTCAAGAAGAAAAATACAGATATTATTACCGAAGATTAACAGGTAATCTATAGTAGAAAAGAAAAATCCGCAAGAAAAGAAAGACTATCAGTTACATGAAACAGACAGGCGCAAGAAATAAAAGGGAAAACAGAGAAGAACTGATCTCCTATATACGGATGGGGCGTGAGCTTTCCGGCAGGCAGCAGATCCTGCTGGTGATACAGCTTTCGCTTCCTGCGATCATGGCACAGCTTACTTCTGTGGCAATGCAGTATATTGATGCATCCATGGTGGGACGGCTTGGCTCAGGGGCAGCGGCGGCGATCGGTCTGGTTGCATCGACAACATGGCTTTTTGGCGGCGTCTGCAATTCTTTTTCGGTTGGATTTGCCGTACAGGCTGCGCAGCTGATCGGAGCCAATAAGCTGGAAGAAGCAAGAGATGTTTTAAAGCAGGCGCTTTTTACCATTTCATGCATTTCCGTATTTCTGGCTGTGACCGGTATTGCGATCAGCAGCTTTCTGCCGGGCTGGCTTGGCGGAGAAACGGCTATTTTAAAGGATGCAGGACACTATTTTCTGATCTATGTCTGCTTTTTGCCGTGTTCGGGACTGAATGTGCTGGCAGGCAGTATGCTGCAGAGCAGCGGCAATATGAAAGTGCCCGGTATTTTAAATTCCCTGCTGTGCCTTTTGGATGTTCTGTTCAATGCCCTGTTTATTTATGGCTGCAGACTGGGTGTGGCAGGGGCTGCGCTTGGTACGGGCGTATCGGAGCTGATCATTGCGGGCATCATGTTATATTTTGCCTGCGTGAAAAGTCCAATCCTGCATATCCGGAAGGAAGAAGGCTTTCATCTGTCGGCGGAATATCAGAAAAAAGCGATCACCTTATCGCTCCCTGTGACATTTGAACGATTTGTTGTCTGTCTTGCCATGATCGTGACGACAGGGATCGTGGCACCGCTCGGTTCGGTGGCACTGGCAGCTAATTCTTTTGCGGTAACGGCGGAAAGCCTGTGTTACATGCCAGGTTATGGAATCGGTGAGGCAGCAGCAACTCTGGTAGGGCAGAGTACAGGTGCAGGACGTAAAAATCTGGTACATCATTTTTCAAGAATGACAGCGTGGATCGGCATTGGTGTTATGACCGTGACAGGCATACTGATGTATTTTCTGGCACCGCTTATGATGATGTCACTTTCCCCGGATCCGGCGGTACAGGCACTCGGCACAAAGGTGCTGAGGATCGAAGTCTTTGCGGAACCGATGTATGCGGCGTCTATTGTGGCATCAGGCGCATTGCGCGGGGCAGGGGATACGATGATCCCAAGCATTTTGAATTTTATCAGCCTCTGGCTTGTAAGGATCCCGCTTTCCTGGATACTGGCAAAGCCGTTTGGGCTGACGGGCGTATGGATCGCCATGTGTCTGGAGCTCATCTGCCGGGGAATCCTCATGCTGATCCGGCTTTTGAAAAAATTGTAACCGGTGGTACGAATGTATTATGTAAACTGCAAGCAGTGGAAAGGAAGGAAAATGGAAAACTTTCATTTTGATCAGATAACAGACAGAAGAAACACCTTCTCCTACAAATGGGATATCAAAGAGGGAGAACTCCCGATGTGGGTCGCAGATATGGATTTTGAAACAGCACCCTGCGTCAAGGAAGCACTGATCCGGCGGGCAGAGCATGGTATCTTTGGCTATTCCGTTGTTCCGCAGGCGTGGAATCAGGCAATTTGCGGCTGGTGGCAGAGAAGACATGGCTTTCAAATGCAGGAGGACTGGCTGATTTTTTGTACAGGCGTGATCCCTGCGATCGATGTGGCGGTCAAGCGCATGACAAATGTAGGAGATAATGTTGTTGTGCAGACACCGGTCTATAACATTTTTTATAACTGTATTGAGAACCATGGCAGACATGTACTGGAAAACCGGCTTCTTTATGAGAACGGACAATACGAGATGGACTTTGCGGATCTGGAGGAAAAACTGGCACATCCGCAGACAAC
>ERZ808240.3659-NODE-3659-length-14646-cov-33.765198_pt1 | contig 14646 bp, 14 predicted proteins | sample MGYA00521084_ERZ808240 | MGnify/ENA primary metagenome ERZ808240 (study PRJEB31516, sample SAMN03275571) | gut metagenome | biome: mammalia-associated habitat; material: feces | host: Papio cynocephalus | place: Kenya | collected 2012-08-06 ... | reverse complement strand
AAACGAAAAATTTATTGTTTTTAATCATAAAATTTTACTGTCGAATTGGCGTTAAAATAAAGTAGGAGCGGCCAATGGTCGCCCCTACAGAAATAATCTCTAAAATTTGCGTTGATTAAAAATCAGAGAGATGAATATATTTTCAGTATATCATCTTTGGTAACAGTTTTTATTGTATTTGCAGGACTTCCGCTTGCTAAAGCATCTGAAGCCATTTTATCAGCAGCAGCCATAAAGGCGGTTTTGTCAATGCCATATTCTTCGATTGATGGGACTTCACAGATTCTGCAAAGTTCTCCAAGAGATTTTACAAAAGCTTTTGCAGCTGATTTATCATCTGAAGATGTATCTGCAACTCCTATAGCTCTGCCGAGTTCTGCAAATTTGTCATAAGCTCCGTCAGCTGCAAAACTCATGCATTTTTCAAGAAGCATTGCATTTGAAAGTCCGTGAGGAACATGAAAAAGAGCTCCGATAGGGCGGCTCATTCCATGAACTATTGTAACTGAAGCATTATTTATTGCCATTCCTGCCTCAAGAGCAGCAACAGACATCTGAGTGCGTGCTTCCACATTATTTCCGTCCTTATATGCAATCGGAAGATATTTAAAAATTCTTTTTACTGCATCAATTGCTGTCATATCCGTCAGATACTGTGCCTTGCGTGAAGTATATGATTCAACGGCATGAGTAAGAGCGTCAAGACCTGTTGAGGCTGTAACGCTTTGAGGAGAAGAAAGAGTAAACAACGGGTCAATAATCGCAAGATTCGGTACAAGAACAGCTCCTTTAAGAAGCATTTTTATTCCTTTTTCACTGTCAGTGATTACAGTAAACTGAGTTGCCTCCGAGCCTGTACCGGCTGTTGTCGGAACAGCGACCATAGGAGGCAGTTTTCCCTCAATTGTTTTTCCCATATAGTCGGATATCTTTCCGCCGTTGACTGCAAGAGCTGCAATTGCCTTCATTGAATCCATAGGACTTCCGCCGCCGACAGCTATAAGGAAATCGCAGTTTTCTTTTTTATAAAGATTAACTCCATCATCAATCATTTTATCATCAGGTTCTCCGGTTATGCCTGAAAAAACAGTATATTCAATATTATTTTTTTTAAGAATTTCTGTAATTTTTGAAAAGCATTCAAGTTTTACAACGTGTTTTCCGGTAACGATAAATGCTTTTTTTCCCATGGAGCAGATATATTTTTCCGCATCTGCAAGACAGCCTGCACCTGTTAATATTTTATCAGGAACATTAAATTCAGTACCCATTAAAAAAACTCCTTTCATTTATAAATCCGGACAGAAAACCCGTCCGGATTTATTTGATTTAACATGAATTGCTGATAAAATTTCTGATTTAACGCTAATTCGATGGTTGTTATTTGTAGGGGCGACCATTGGTCGCCCGCCCGATATTCTGGTGAATCTAACGGGCGAACACAGTTCGCCCCTACAGAACAAACGAAAAATTCATTGTTTTCAATTATAAAATTTCATCACCGAATTTGCGTGATTTAATCCTTGTCAGCTTTAAGAACGGCATTAAGCATGACAGTTGCACCTTCCGTACAGTGCTTTACTGAAGAAAATTCCGGTTCGCAGTGGGAAAGACCGTCCTTTGACTGAACAAATATCATTGTTGTAGGGAGCATATATGATGCAAACTGAGCATCATGTCCTGCACCTGAATGGATATACTGATGACTGATTCCGCATTCTTCTGCTGCTTCTTTTACATATCCGACAAGTTTTTTATTCCAGTAAACAGTATCTCTGTTCCATGCCTTTACTACTTCGCATGTACAGCCTGACCATTTCTTTTCAGCACAGCTTTTAACGATTTCAAGGACTTTTCCGAGAACCTCAGGGTCTTCATGACGTGCATCAAATGAAAAATCAAAGAAATCCGGAACACAGGTATGTACACATGGATGACATACAACTTCACCTGTTGTATAAACAAGGTCGCTGTAGCCGAGCTTGTCAATTTCCTGATGGAGATAACAAAGTGCCTGTGAGGCTGCGAAAAATGCATCACGTCTTTTAGGCATCGGGAATGTTCCTGCATGAGTAGTCTGACCATAGAATCTGATACGATAGTTGAACATTCCAAGAACACAGTCAACAACACCTATATCATTTCCGGCATCTTCAAGTATAGGGCCTTGTTCAATATGAGTTTCAAACATATACTGGTATTTATCAGGATTAAGACGGAATTTTTTATCTCCCTTGAAGCCGGATTTTTCAAGTGCATCTCCGAAAGTTTTTGATGAATCGAGTATGCTCTGTGACTTCATCATATCTTCATAGCGGAATTTGCAGCGTATATCTTCCGGCAGATAGTCATAGCATACAATTCCTGAACACATCATTGCCGGAGGATAAAGAGAGCCTTCCTCATTTGTCCATATCATTGCAGTAAGCGGATGTTTATGAGGAATATTTTCAGAAACAACTGTTTCAAGAACCTCCATAGCACTCATAACTCCGAGTATTCCGTCATAGTTACCGCCATTTTTGACTGAATCGCAGTGAGATGCCATAACTATTCTTTTAGCATCGGGGTCACTGCCCGGAATTGTTGCATACATATTTGCAACATCATCGATTTCAATGACAGCACCGATTGCCTCCATACGTTTTCTGAATTCATTTCTTGCCATTACAGCCTCAGGAGAAAGAGAATATCTTGTAATTCCGCCGTGACCGGCATCTCCGAATTTGCTGAATGTTTTGATTTTATCTTCCATTCGTTTTTCACTGCATGCATACATAATATAAGACTCCTTTCATAATCGTGTTTTATCTCTGCTGAGGTACACGGCAGCAATTTTCAATCAGATAAATTACTTCTTCCTGTTTTACATAAAAGGCTTTTTCAGTCTGGTTTCCAAGCTCAAATACAAGAACAAATCTGACTTCCCAGTCGTTTATATAGAGCTTTGCTGAATTTACACCGAATTTTTCCCTGACAAGAGGTTTTATTCTTGCAAATCCGTAAAGAATACCATCTGCCGGAACCTTAAAGCTCAGTTTTGCGGCGGTCTCCTTAGTAAGAGATATTTCAACCGGAATTTCTGTAATTCCTCCCGGCAGATTATGCTGTTCAAACAAAACCGTTCTGAACTTTGAGGGTGTTACAAAATCAGACAATGCACAGTCAACGGCATCGCTATAATGTTCTTTTACCATAGGAACCGTCCTTTCATTGATTATTTTACCATCTTGTCAGCTTCGCACAGGACTTCATCAACTTTTTTCATTTCCTCACGAACCTGTTCAGGAGTAATGATAAGCGGAGGAGAAATAAGTATCATATTTTCATGTGAATATGTCATAAATCCTTTTGCTTTAAGCATACCGATAAGTTTTCCCATTTTTCCCTCAGGGTCTTTTCCGTATGGTACGAGAGGTTCTCTTGTTTCTCTGTCGGCAACAAGCTCAATTGCGGAAAAGAGACCTATATATCTGACATCTCCGACACTTTCATGTTTTTTCTTTAAATCTTCAAGGCATTCACCGAGAACTGCTCCTGATTTGTTTACATTTGAAAGAATATCAGCGTCTTTATAGAATTTAAGACAAGCCACACCGGCTGCACAGGCAAGAGGGTGACCGCTGTATGTAAGTCCGCAGGATAAAAGATGGTCATCAAAATATTCAGCAATCTTCCTGCTTACAACAACTCCGCCGAGCTGCACATATCCGCAGGTAACACCTTTTGCAAAGCTTACGATATCAGGCTTTACATCAAAGTTTTCAAAGGCAAACATTTTTCCTGTTCTGCCGAATCCCGCCATTACCTCATCGCATATCATCATAATGCCAAATTCATCGCATATTGCACGTACTCCTTTAAGATAATTTTTCGGAGGAATGATAACACCGTTTGAACCTGTTATTGTTTCCATTACGATAGCTGCAACATTTTCAGCACCTTCATAGATAACCTGTTCACGAAGCTTTGCAACATAATATTCAGAAGCTTCTTCTTCAGTTGAAAATTTTATTTTTTCTCTGTAAACGTACGGGTCAAAAAACTTCACAAATCCAGGTGCTGCCGGTTCAAGCGGATATCTTCTCGGTTCACCTGTAAGATTTCCTGCACCATAGGTTGAACCATGATAACTTCTGTATCTTGAAAAAATCTTCTGTCTGCCTGTATACATTCTTGCAATTTTTATAGCATTTTCATTGGCATCTGCTCCGCCGTTTGTGAAAAACACCTTTCCCATATTATCAGGCATAAGTTCGATTATCATTTTTGCAAGTTCGCCTCTGGGTTCGCTGCCGTAAGCCGGTGAGATATAGCAGTATTTTTCTGCCTGTTCCTTGATTGCATCGATTATGGCACGGTTTCCATGACCTACATTGAGATTTACAAGCTGTGATGACATATCTGTATAGCGGTTGCCGTCGAAATCCCACATATAAATTCCGTCAGCCTTTTCAATCGGAAGAGGATTAAGTCCTTTCTGTTTTGACCATGACTGCAAATTGTATGTACAATGGTTATATTTAATTGATTCTGCACTCATTTTTAATTACCTCCGTTTAAATCATATATATCAAGCATATCTTCAATAAGATATGCAAGCATAAGCATATTTTTCGTATAGTCATCAAATTCCCGTCCGAGAATTTCACGTATTGCTTTTATCTTGTAATTAACAGTATTGCGGTGAACTCCTGTCTGAGAGGCAACCTCAAGAACGCTTCCATTAAGCTCAAGGTATTTACGGAGAATTTCTGAATAATCAGTATTCTTTTCCTTGTCAAGCCTGTGGAGAACACCGAGATTTTCTTCAGCAAATGATTTCAGGATATTTCTGTCCTTTACGCCGAAAATCAGCTTCATAATGCCGATATCCCGATAAAACTCACATCTGTGACCTTTTATGCGTCCTGTATACATTGCCGCATATGCCTGTTCATATGCAGATGCCAGTTTTCCGAATCCCTCTGCTGAATCAGAAACCCCGATATAAACCTGAGTATCAGATTTTTTATCAGCAATAGGCTTTAAAATATTGCAGAACATTGAAATATCTTCTTCTGAATAATTCTGCCTGACTATAATAAGTTCACCATTGTTCATAAAAAGTGATGAATGATTCTTCGACCTTTTGAGCATACGCCACAGTGACATATCTGTTGTTCTGACAACCGATTCTGTAATTGATTTTCCATTGCAGAGAATACTTAGTACGATTACAGTATACACACTGTTCTCATAAAAGCCTGCACGGTTGAGAAGCGGAGTATGTTCAGCAGCTTTTGCGGGATTTGTTATCAGTTCACGGAAAGCATCTGCAATTGTGCTTTCATTTTTCTCATTTGCAATAATCCTCCGGCAGAAATCATATGAAATATCAATAATTCTTGTTTTCCAGGGGATTGTAAAAAGCGGAAAACCATTCTGTTCACAGAAAACTATTACCTGTGACGGTACAGAGGCGATATATGGCCCTATATTTACTACAATTCCTACAGCACCTTTGTCACGCAGATTTACAGTAAAGCTTTTTAACCATTCGTTTCCGACATGACCGATTCCCGTAGTAAAAATAAGTTCATTTCCATGAAGAAAATCAGGAACTTCACTGTCTTCAACGATATGAACCCAGCGGACTGTATTTTTCATACCTGCCTGACCTGCCACAAGCTTCATGGAATAATTTTTCTCTGCATTTGCACAGAGCTGTGAAAGAGTAATTGCCATATATCTTCACCTCACTAAAAAAAATCAATGCGGCTTTAAAATTCGTCTGTTATTGTTATCAGCAGCACCTGCCGGACAAACCAGTATACAAAGATGACAGCCGACACATTTTTTCGCATGGAATATGACTTTTCCTGAATTAAGCTCCAGAGCCTGATGACCTGCATCATCACATGAAATAACACATCTTCCGCAGCCCAGACATTTTTCCTTGTCAAAATGAGGATAAACAAGAGTTTTTCTGTCAAGCTTATCTGCCGGAACTATATTGCAGGAAGCTTTTCCAACAAGCTCTGAAATACTTCTGATTCCCTGAGATATCATATAGTGCTTCATGCCTGAAATGATATCCTCAATAATGCGGTATCCGTACTGCATTACTGCTGTTGTTACCTGAATATTGCGGCAGCCGAGCAGAATAAAGTCAAGTGCATCTTTCCATGTTTCTATTCCTCCCATTCCGCTGAGTTCCATATTTTTCAGACTTTCACAGCTGTAAAGGTCATTTATAAATCTTAAGGCAATAGGTTTTACGGCTTTTCCGGAATATCCTGAAACGGAACATCTGCCGTTTACTGAAGGATAACTTTCCATCGTATATGGATTTATTCCCAGAATACTTTTGATTGTATTTATTGCTGCAATTCCGTCAGCTCCGCCCTCCATAGCAGCAATTGCCGGAATTTCCATATGACCTATATTAGGAGTCATTTTAGCAAGCACCGGAAGATGTGTTCCGGATTTTACAATTTCCGTATAACGTTTTACAAGTTCAGGATTCTGTCCTACATCTGAACCAAGTCCGTCAGCCGACATATGCGGACAGCTGAAATTGCATTCAATTATATCAGCTCCGGCTTCTGTTACAAGCTGTGAAAGTTTCAGCCATTCCTGTTCATTCTGTCCCATTATTGAAACAACAAGTACTTTTTGTGGATAATTTTTTTTAAGTCTGCGGAATACATCAAGATTGTATGACAGTTCATGCTCTGAAATCTGTTCAAGGTTTTTAAAACCTATGAATGATGTTCCTTCCTTACCTATTGTATCAAATCGGGGTGAAACTTCTTCAGGAACAAGAAATCCGACTGTTTTGTAAACAACACCTGCCCAGCCCATTTCAAAGGCTCTTGCACACATTTCATAATCGCCTGCAACGATTGATGAGGACAGGAAAAACGGATTTTCACAATGCACTCCGCAGAAATCTATTGACAAATCAGGATTGATGTCAGATTTTTCTGTCTTTTCCGGAAGCATGGCTGCCATCTGACGTATTCTTATAGGGCGGTCATAATGAATACAGGCTTTTTCACATTCTCCTGAACATTCAGAACATACCTTTTTATCAATAAATTCACCTGCCGCAGCTTCATTTTCAAATCTGACGGCTCTGACAGCTCTTGCAGGATTAAATTTCTTGCTGCATGCTTTGGTACAAGCTCCCTCTGCACAAAGCAGACAACGTGCTGCTTCTTCATTTAATCTGAACATATCACCTACCGCCTTTCAAATCAGTTATTTAAGTGAACATTTAACAAATTCTCCCCAGCCTTTTTCACCTTTGAATTCTCCGTTTTCATAAACAAGTTTTCCTCTTGAATATGTCTGAACGGGGTATCCATGTACTGTTATACCTTCCCAGATGGTATGGTCACAGTCAGAATGCATCTTTTCATTTGTAATTGTGAAATCAACTGACGGGTCATATATTACAATATCCGCATCTTTTCCGACACTTAATGAACCTTTATTCTTACAGCCGAAAATCTTTGCCGGATTTGATGAACAAAGTTCAACAGCCTTTGTAAACGGAATTTTACCTTCATTGGCGGCAGAAAGCATATACGGATACATATTTTCAATTCCTGCACAGCCGTTAGGAATTTTTGAAAAATCATCTTTTCCCCAGTCCTTTTCATATGACTGGAACGGACAATGGTCTGTTGCAATGGTATCTATATCACCACGTTTAATGGCTTCCCAGAGTGCCTGACGGCTTTCCTCATTTTTCATAGGAGGTGAGCATACAAAGTTTCTGCCGTCTTCTCTCTTGTAAACATCACTTGTAAATTCAAGATACTGAGGACAGGTTTCAGCATAAATTGTATATCCCTCGTCCTTTGCCTTTGTAACAGCATCAACGCCCTGTTTGTTTGCAAGATGTACTATATAAAGAGGAACATCAACAGCCTTTGCCCACTGAATTGCTCTTTCATCTGCCTCGCCCTCAACAAATTCAGGACGTGAAAGATAATGATACCATGCACTTGTTTTTCCTTCTGAAAGGAATTTTTTAGTAAACATATTCACCATTTCATTGTTTTCAGCATGGACAGCAATCAAAGCTCCGCATTCCTTTGCCTTTTCAAGCACCTGATAAAATACACCGTCAGTTACACCAAAATCATAAACCATAAATACCTTGAATGAAGGCACACCGAATTTTACACAATCTTCAATAGTATCAATCAATCCGTTGGTTACATCTTTTACAGCAACATGGAATGAATAGTCAACTGCTGCATTTCCTGCACAAAGTGCATCACGGCGTTTTACTGCATCAACCATTGATTCACCGAAATCCTGCAAAACAAAATCAAATACAGTTGTTGTACCTCCGCAGGCAGCTGCTCTTGTACCGGCAAAATAGTCATCAGAGGAAATTGTTCCGCCGAAAGGCATAGCCAGATGTGTATGAGCATCAATTGCTCCCGGGAGAACAAGTTTTCCTTCTGCATTGACGATATTTTCACAGCCTTCGGTGCAGAGATTTTCACCGACAGAAACGATTTTTCCGTCTTTTACAGCAACATCAGCTTTAAACATTTCAGAATCAGTAACAACTGTTCCGTTTTTAATAATCATATCCATATCGGTACACTCCTTTTTTTATTGATGGCTTTCCGTATGGACTGCTGCCAGTCCACACAGAGCCGGATTTTTTTTATTTCTTATATACGAGGACAAGTCCTGAACGCTGATAAACCTGAGCAATTTCCAGAAGTTCCATACCGCCCGCATTTGCTGAAATAAGGTTTGATACCCATGTTACGCCGAAATCAACAGTTCCGTTGTTTACTGCTGTTGTTTCGCCAATATCTCCGCCGCCGGAAACTATATTGACATTGAGTCCGACTTCATCATAATAGCCTTTTGCCTTTGCAACATAATATCCCATAAACTGACACTGCGGAAGCCATTTGAGCTGTACGGAAACATCTGATTTTTCAGGTGTGTCAAAATCCTTTGACATTGCAGCCTCCCAGTATGAAGTATCACGGATATCGTCAAGAGTCAGAGTCTGAAGCTTTTCAGCCGCTGAACTGTCATCAAGTGATATGTATTTCTTTGCGAGGTCAAGAGTCTGCTGCATTGCCTCCTCGTCCATTTTACCGTAATCAGAAACAGCATTACCCTTTGTATCTGTTTCAACAAGTTTTTTAACTTCTGATGCCATATATGCCTGATGGTCAGATGATACAGATGAACCGGCTTCATATACTATTTCAGCTGCTTCATCAGGATGTTCACAGGCATATTTCCAGCCCTGCATTGAAGCGTACACAAATGCTTTTACTGTATTCGGATTTTCAGCTGCGAATGATTTTGTACAGAAAAGATTATCTTCAAGCATTGCAACTCCTTCATCATTCATATCAATTATGCCGACTGTATCGCCATATCCGTAGCCGCCCTCATAATCATTTACGACAAGTCCAAGTTCATTATATGTCATAGCCGAAGCAAGAGTAATCGAATCATCATCGAAACCGTCCATATCGAATGACTGTGAAAGGTATTTCGGTTCCTGATTATATTTTGTAAGCAATGCAAGAATTTCATATTCATTGCCGAGTCCCCAGTTTCCGACCTTGCCCTCCTGAGCTGCGGCAATTATTCTGTCACCGTTTGACATTTCAGCAGAGGCTGATGATTTATCCTCTGAAGCTGATGAAACTGATGATGACGCTGCTGATGATTTATCTTCTGATGAACCGCATCCTGCAAGAGATGCCATTACCAATGTCAACGCTGCAAGGCAAGCAAGAGTTTTTCTAAAGTTTTTCATGATTGTTTCCTCCTGTTTTTTAAAATTGTCTATATTACAAGCAACACAGCCTATCTGCGTTTTCTTAATAATATCGATTCTATTATCATAAGAACTGCATACATAACGATTCCTATTATACAGGCAACAACGATATATGCCCATGCTGTTGAATACTGTGCTATAAGGATATTTTCACGTATCTGTCTGCCGACACCTATTATATATTCAGCAAAATATTCACTTACAAGTGCACCTATTACACTGCCCGGAACACTTACTTTCAATGCTGTGAAAATATACGGAATACTGTTAGGAAGACGAAGCTTTATAAATTCAGTCATTTTTCCGGCAGCATAGGTTTTCATAAGGTCATCAGAGAAAGGTGCAAGTTCTGTAAGTCCTCTGTATGCGTTCACACTCATGGAAGCCATGCTTACTATAGTAACAACTATTATTTTTGCAACCATACTGCGGATTTCAGCCTGACTGCTTACATCTTTTGTCCAGTTTATTATTACCGGAGCAAGAGCTACAATAGGAATTGCATTGAATGCAGATATTATTGTAAGTCCGCCTTTTCCGAATGTGGGGAATGATGCTGCCATGATTGCTATAAGATATCCCAGAATTGAGCCTAAAATCAGACCGCATACCGCAACTTCAACCGAAGCCCACACATTTGTCATTATTTTATCGCTGTTTTCAGCAATTATGCTGATTATCCTTGTCGGGTACGGAAGTATATATTCATCAGTGTTAAGCAGTTTGTGAAGTATTCCCGTCTGCCACATGATAATGATTGCAGCTCCGAACAGAACCGGATAAAGCACAGATTCAACAGCCGCTTTTTTTCTTTTGTTTTTCAAGACTGCCAATGTACTCACCCTTTCTTTCCTGACCTGCCTGTTCTTTTATACGGACAGAGCAGCATTTCAATTACGCCCATGATATAAAAGCTGAAAATACCGATAACTGCACTGAATAATACGATATCCCAGAACACATATCGTGTCATTGCTCCCTTTAATGACTGTGAAAGCAGACAGCCAAGTCCTATGCCGCCCTGAAGTGTATCAACAAGTATAGATGCTGTTATTGCCATCGGAGCGGAAATTTTAAGACCGGTAAAAAAGTAAGGTATACATGCCGGTATCATTGTTTTTGTATAAATCTGAAATTTATTTGCTCCGTATGAATACATAAGTTCATGTTTTTCCTTCTGAACTGATTTGAAGCCTGCAAGCGTATTTGTTGCCACAGGATAAAATGTAAGTATAGCGGCAATAACTATACGGCTTAATGCAATATCTCCGGTAATCGCATTGATTATAGGAGCCATTCCGAGTATAGGAATAAGCTGAATCAGCATAAGATACGGAAATGCAATTTTTTCAACAACTCCTGAAAGACTCATAAGAAGTGCAAGCAAAAATCCGGCTGCAATGCCAATCAGATATCCTATTCCGGCTCTTGAAAGAGTAGCACCGGCATTTTCCATAACCATCTGCAAAGCTGTCTGAGTTCCGTTGATTTTTTTTGTACTGACTATTGAATCCACAATTCCGCTGATATGCGGAAGAACATTTTCAGGAGTACGCTTTGTATGTTCAACATTCAACGCACAAAGTTCCCAGACAACTATAAGAAGAACTGCCCATACCAGCATGATAAATGCCTTTGATGAAAATATTTTTTTTATTCTTTTCAAGTCAATCACCGCCTTAAACACCCTCAAAACTGTTCCTTACCTTTGAAACAAGTGCTGTAAATTCAGGTGTATCCTTAATATCCATAGTTCTCGGTCTTGGCAAATCAATATCTATTACTGCTGAAAGCCTTCCCGGATGAGGTGAAAGCACACATACTCTGTCAGACAGAAATACCGATTCTGAAATATTATGTGTTACAAATATTATTGTCTTGTTTGTTTTCCTCCATATTTTCAATAAATCTATGTGAAGTTTTTCACGTGTAAATTCATCAAGTGCTGAAAATGGTTCGTCCATAAGAAGTATTTCCGGCTGGAGAGCCAATGCTCTTGCAATACCGACTCTCTGCTGCATACCTCCTGAAAGCTGTCTTGGATAATGATTCTGAAATTCAGTAAGTCCTACAAGCTCCAGCATTTTCAAAGCTCTTTCACGGCGTTCTGATTTGGGTTCATGAGTGATTTCAAGAGGAAGTTCAATATTTTTAAGAACTGTACGCCAGTCATAAAGAACAGCACTCTGAAAAACCATTCCGTATTTCCTTTTCAGACGGGCTTCACGAGGTGTTACTCCGCTTATCTTTACATTTCCTGAGGTTGGCTGAATCAAATCTGCAATAATACGGAGAAGTGTTGTTTTTCCGCAGCCTGATGGCCCGAGAAGTGATATAAATTCTCCTTTATGTATATCCATACTTACACTTGTAAGTGCCTGTACGTCCCGACCATCTGATGCTGTGTAAACCATGCCGACATTATCCATCATAATTTCAACATCATTTCTAATTATTTCAGCCATAATTTATCAGTCCTCTCAGTCAAATAAAAAACAGGCAGTGCCGCTTATGGTAAATACCATTGGCGACATTGCCTGTTTCATTCTGTTTTTATATAATCTTTGTTTTCTTTAACTGTCTATATTATAACAGCTATATGTCTTATATGTCAATACAGACCGGAGATTTTGTGACTTTAAACAGATTATACATTTATATAACAATGATGCATATAAATTTAATACAAAAAAGTTTATCATTAATTCTTTGAATTTGTGCTGCAGCATATAGATATCAGCACATTTTCAAACTTCAGCACATTTTTAAGGAGGTCAAATAAACTATGCTGATAGTAATTTTCAAAATTTATTATGCTGATGCATAAAGGCTTTATCCGGCAATTAAAATCAAAACACAAATATTCATATGTCAACTGTAAACAGTTCCGAAAAAAATTTTAAATTTTCGGAGCTGTTTTATATTTATTATTATTTAATTGTATGGTAACCTTTTATCAGGAGGTGGAAATATGTTTATGAATGGAGAATATCTCGAATCAGTAAATGACTTAAAACGCTGTTTTTGTATAGATGAACTGCTATATATCTATGGCAGCGGTGAACTTGAAATATGGCTCAGAAAAATCGGTGAGACAGAAAAAGCTGAAAAAATAAGTGAAATCAGCAAAGTAAATGCATATATTCTGCTCAGACTTTATGAAATTCTGGATTTGAATCCTGAACTGTCAGAGGAGGAAATCCGCTGTTTGTTTACTTTTCAGAAACAGAATGAATAAATGCATTGACAATAGTAATAAGGTCATTTCTGTATTTTTCAGGACACTTCTGATTCAATAATGAGAGCATTTCAAGTTCTGCGGAATCTCCCTTTGCACATTCTCCAAATAAAATATAATCTGCACTGAGATTTAAAATGTCAGTAAGTTTTGCAAGTGTCTGAATGGAAATGCCTTTTACACCAAGTTCAATATCAGAGCAGAATTTTGTTGATACCTCAAGTTTTTCAGCAAGCTGTTCTCTTGTCAACCCTGAAAGTTCTCTTTGTCTGCGGATTCTTTTGCCCATCTCATGATAGCTGACTGTTTTCATTGTTGAAAAGTCCTCCCGTTAAATATTTTTTAACGCAAATTCAACAAAGAAATTTTATGATTGAAAATAAGAAAATTTCTTCATGAAGAAACATTTTATCATATTTGCGTTTTTATTATTGTACATAAAAAGTTTCTGAAACAAAATTAACTTTAAGAGTTGACATAAAGAACTTTAAGTGTTAAAATAATATTGTTATTATGCGGTAATCCGATGATTATTATTTGTAGGGGCGACCATTGGTCGCCCGCCTGATATTCTGGTGAATCTAACGGGCGACCGATGGTCGCCCCTACAGATTATGAAGAAAATTTCTTATTTTCAATCATAAAATTTTGATATCGAATTGGCGTTATTATGCATTAATCTATTAAAATTATTCTACAGGAGATTTTTTTAATTATGGGATTGTTCAGTAAATTAATGAACTGGCTTGATGAAGAAGAAAATAATAATACTAATGAAACTAATGATACTCTTGATTCTTGTAAAATTACATTTGGAAAATATGACGGCATTCCGATAGAATGGTATCCTGTCGGCAAGCTCGGTGAAACAGGAGATAAACTGGTTACTCCTTCAATCGAAGGTGTGAAAGGTACATCATATATTGTAAAAACAGCTCTTTTTAAAGCGATATTCAATGAATATGACAGAACAGTAAAAGATGATTATAATATATGGAAATTTTCATGGCTGCGTCAGTATTTAAATGGCGAATTTTATGATAATTGTTTCAGCGATGAGGAAAAAAGCAGAATCATTCCATGCAAAGTAAGGTCATACAGCAATACAAAAACAGATGCTTATGGTGAATTGTATGTTGATGAAATAGAAACAATTGATAAGGTTTATATACCTGATGATATGGCAAGATGGGACGAGGATACCCTGTCACTGTACTGGACAAGAATGACTGTTTCAAGCAAGGACAGACTGCACGGATATCTTGCTTCACTCGGTGACGGCGGCCGCAGCCTGACCAAAAAAAGCTCAAGCAATAAAGTAATAGCTGCAAAAATGTATTGTCAGAGTAATTCAAGCTCAAAAGAATTTTCATCTGAGGTTATGGTAGACCTTCAGCATGATGTACGTCCTGTTATTTTTATAAAGGATACTGAAAATAATGAAAAACCAAAAGAAAAAAGTGCTTTTTCTTTTAATGATGTTTATGATGATGAAAAACGTAGAGAAATGGTAAGACAAGTTATGAAGGAATATGATGCAAATAAAAAATAAAACAGTCAGAAATTATAAAAACGGAGCAGTTCA
>ERZ808240.3658-NODE-3658-length-14648-cov-4.459672_pt1 | contig 14648 bp, 18 predicted proteins | sample MGYA00521084_ERZ808240 | MGnify/ENA primary metagenome ERZ808240 (study PRJEB31516, sample SAMN03275571) | gut metagenome | biome: mammalia-associated habitat; material: feces | host: Papio cynocephalus | place: Kenya | collected 2012-08-06 ... | reverse complement strand
CACGTCCAAGGTTTACCTGCTCCTCTACATATTTCTTACCGCATACCCAGAAGAACATAATTCCGGCAAGTCCTGCACCAAGTGGGCAGATATAGATGGACAGAACATCCATCCAGCCGGATACGATTCCCTGAATACAGATGGATACGATTACGCCGATTCCGGCGATCACACCACAGGATAACTTACGATTTAATCCGAGCTTTTCCTGAATCGTTGCAATCGGAGCTTCGTACAGATTGATCAGTGAGGACAAGCCCGCAAAGAATACTGCAACGAAGAAGATCATGGCGATGATATGTCCGCCCGGCATGGATTTGAACAGGGCAGGCAGATAGATGAACATAAGTCCCGGACCTCCCTGATCTAATTGAGCACCGGTCGTTGCCATAACCGGGATAATAACGAGAGCGGCAAGTAATGCAGCGATCGTATCAAATAAAGCAACCTGTCCTGCAGCTTCCGGTATATTTTCTTCATCCGGCAGATAAGAACCATAGATCAGTGTTCCATTTCCTGCAACGGACAGAGAGAAGAATGCCTGACCAAGTGCATAGATCCATGTTTTTGGACTGGCAAGGACTTTAGGTTCGATGCGGAAGATATATTTATATCCTTCAGCAGCGCCCCGCTGGCAGGCGGTATAGATCGCAAGGATGATAAACAGGATAAAGAACAGAGGCATCAGTATCTTATTTGCCTTTTCGATTCCATTTCCTATACCAAACATAAGAATGATGATGCCGATAGCAAGTGCAATGATCTGCCACAGGTTATTACCGAATGCAGAAGCAGTTGAGCCAAATGCTGCACCAAAAGAATCTATATTTTCCGGTGCAAGTGTTGAACCGGTAAAAGCACCGATCATATATTTTAAGATCCAGCCCATAACGACCGTATATCCGATCGCCATGGCAAGTGCGCCAAGTACCGGTATAAAGCCAAGAATTTCACCAAGCTTTCGTTTGCCCTTTGTTCCACAGGCATAGCCGAAAGCATCGACCGGACCGGATTTTGTAGCACGACCAAAACTCATTTCGCCGATCACACCGGTAAAACCGATCAGGATAACGAATATGAAGTAAGGGATCAGATAAGAGCCTCCGCCATAGAGAGATACTCTGGTTGGAAACATCCAGATATTACCCATGCCGACCGCTGAGCCGATACAGGCGAGGACAAATCCCCATTTGTTGTTAAATGATTCTCGCTTTTTCATCTTTTGATAACTCCTTCAAACAAATTACATGCCCATATACTATACAGGAAAATATGGAATTACGCCAGCAAACTTTTAAAACTTTTAGCAATGCAGCAGAAAATTGTTATATAAAATTTGGATTCTTGTAAAGCAATTGCTTTAAAGGCTGTGGGTTGAGAATTAATGTACATTCTGTGCGTATGTTTTTATTGTCATATTACCGCAGAATTTATATAATAAAAAGAAATGAGAAAATTTTCTGGGATGCACGAATTATCCCAAATGCAGATATACGAAACAGATGAACTGACAGGAGGAAATACATGAAGATAAGAGATATTATAGGGCAGGAGAAAGCAACATTGTCATTCGAGGTTTTCCCACCAAAGAAAGATACAGATTTTGCAAGCGTGGAGGCTGCGGCACTTGGAATTGCTGCATTGCAGCCGAGTTATATGAGTGTTACATATGGAGCCGGCGGAAGCACGAAAGGACATACAATTAAGCTTGCAAATGAGATTCAGGAAAAGTACGGCGTTCCGACGATCGCGCATCTGACCTGTGTATGCGCCAATAAAGACAGCATCCAGACGGCACTTTCTGAAATGAAAAATGCAGGGATTGAAAATATCCTGGCGCTTCGTGGGGATATCCCAAAGAATTATGATGGACAGGTATTTACCGATTTTGTTCATGCATCGGAGCTTGTGAAGTTAATAAAAGAGAGCGGAGATTTTTGTGTGGGCGGAGCCTGTTATCCGGAAGTACATCCTGATTCTGCAAACAGGCAGGAGGATATTGCAAACCTGAAAAAGAAAGTGGAAGCGGGATGTGAATATCTCACGACACAGATGTTTTTTGATAATAATATTTTCTTTAATTTTATGTATCGTATCAGAGAAGCCGGGATCACCGTGCCTGTGATTCCGGGAATCATGCCGATCACGAAGCGGGTTCAGGTGAAAAATGCAGTCAAATTATCCGGTTGCAATGTGCCGGAACGTTTCAAGAATATTGTTGACCGGTTTGGAGATACCGAAGCTGCGATGAGACAGGCAGGTATTGCTTATGCAACCGACCAGATCATAGATCTTCTGGCAAATGGTGTAAAGCATATTCATGTATATTCCATGAACAAGCCGGAAGTGGCAGCGGGAATTCAGGCAAATCTGTCTGATATTTTGCTGATCTGACAGATGTACGATTTTTTGTGCATATAAAACTGTAATATAAAGCCATAAACGGGTTGATTGTATAAAAAATACAGAAAATCCAGAGAAAATCGGAACTTTATAGAACAGAACAAATGTACAGGAGGTCGGCATTATGATAAAAGGATATTTTGTAACGGAAGGTTATATGGGATATGTAGATGGAAGATATCAGCTTTTTGCGGATGAAACAGATTATATTGAATACATGGAAGAATAGAATCTGGAAGCGTCATTCTTGCAGAGACATTTCTGTATAATCAGCTACTCACTATACATAACTCGCTGTGGTTTCTATTCCATGCACATGCCTGATTCGTAAATGCTCCTGTGCAACTCGCCCTTTGGGGCTCAAACAAGCACCCGCATTTACTGGCAATGTGCATGTCATAACGAAATCCTCGCTGATGTTATATTATAGTGAATAGCTGATTATACAGAAATACTTTTGCAAGAATGCCGCTTTTTATAATTCTTTCATAATTGAACCATTGTTTTATGTGTATGCTAATAGTAACATGTGTATTAACAGTAGTATATGAGATAATATGAATGTAATTATGAGATAATACGAATGTAATTAGGAAAAGAAATTTGGAACTCAGTGAATATGAGAGTATAAATTCAAATGAACAGGAAAGGATGACGGTTATAGATGTGTACAGCAGCAACGTATAAAACGAAGGATTTTTATTTTGGCAGGACGTTAGATTATGAATTTTCTTATGGGGATGAGGTTACGGTGACACCGAGAAAGTTTCCATTTGAGTTTCGTCATATGGGGAAGCGGGATTCCCATTATGCGATCATTGGTATGGCGCATGTAGCAGGTGGGTATCCGCTTTATTATGATGCAATCAATGAAAACGGTGTCGGTATGGCGGGACTTAATTTTGTTGGAAATGCAGTTTATCAGGCTGTAGAGGCTGGCAGGGACAATGTTGCGCAGTTTGAATTTATCCCCTGGGTACTTGGACAGTGTGCGGATCTGGACGAGGTACGGGCATTGCTTGACCGGATGAATCTGGTCGGAACACCTTTCAGTGAACAGCTTCCATCGGTACAGTTACACTGGATCATTGCAGATCGGAATGCAGCGATCACGGTTGAATGTATGGCGGATGGAATGCATATACATGAGAATCCGGTCGGAGTTCTCACGAACAATCCACCATTTGAAACACAGATGTTTTTATTGAATAATTATCAGGACTTGTCTCCGAAGCAACCGGAAAATACTTTTTCGGAGCAGCTACAGTTACAGTCTTACAGCAGAGGCATGGGCGCACTTGGTTTGCCGGGAGATCTGTCGTCAGCATCACGATTTGCAAAGGTCGCATTTACAAAAATGAATTCGAAATCCGGTGACAGCGAGGCGGAGAGTATCAGCCAGTTCTTCCATATTCTTGGATCGGTCGATCAGCAGCGTGGATGCTGTGAAGTGGCAGATGGCAAATATGAGATCACGCTCTATACCTCCTGCTGTAATGCAGATAAAGGAATCTATTATTATACAACATATGAAAACCATCAGATCACAGGTGTAGATATGCGCCATTGTGATCTGGATGGTTCAGAGCTTTTCAGATATCCATTGGTTCAGGGAGAACAGATCCACTGGATGAATTAAGCATATTTTTTCCGTTCTATTATATAGAGAAGAAGTCCGGCAAATAGCAGGAGACCGCCTGCAATCTGATAAATGACAGTCAGGTGATTGGTTGTTCCATAGATATCCAGAGCACCTTTTACCAGACTGCCGACGGTCAGGGCGGCGATACCGGAATGATAGAAATTCGCAGCCCATTTTCCGGGCAGATGCCATTTGCACAGAGACAAAAGCAGAAATGTGACACAGCCCGGAACAAGTGGTATCAAAAAGGCGTACATCATATAAGGGGAGCGCACATCATGACTGAAAAGTTCGTAGATGATTCCAAAGATCAGACAGAAGACTGCGATCCCAAGATAGATGTAACCGGTTCCTGCGGTCTGCCGTCTGGATGCCTCGATTTCTTTCTTGAATGAATTTGTTTCCAATGTTGTTTCTTTAATATTCGATGTATACAATATCACTCACACTCCTTTCTTTTATGCTTTTTCCAGATGTGGTTGGCTGGTTTATGACCTCGCCGTTTAAATATATGGTAGAGGAGCCACCGCCGTCCAGATTGTAAGCAGTTGTTACACCAAGTGACTGCATGAATTCTGCCAGTTCATATAGTGACAGACCTTCGCTTTCACTGGTTCTTCCATCTGATACAACAAAGAGATAATGACCATCCTCCGTTATACCAAGTGCAGTCCGGGGATTGCTCGCCATAGCTTTACCGACTTCCTCGGATTCGGATACGGCGACCGTTCCATTTGTGACGAGAGCAGGACCAAAAGACAGAACCTGCCATGCTCCGGCGGCCAACAATTCGGAAGCGGTTGTATCATTTTCATTTATGATGGCAAAAGAGCCATCCTGATATCGGAATGTGTTCTTTCGGACAGGTAAGCAGTACATTCATTTCATATTCGTAGCGGTTGCCGGGAATTGCAGCAAACTTTGGAAGCAGGCTGCAGGTAAATGACCGCAGTCCGGTCTGGGTATCATGGACACAGACACTGGAAGCCAGACGGTAAACCCATCTGGTGACAGTATTTCCAAATTGGCTGCGAAGTGGAACATGTTCAGACAGCTCACGGCTTCCAAGAATCAGGGAATCCGGGTGCAGGCGGGCTTCGTTGCAGACCTCCAGAGCATCGGATATTGTATGCTGGCCGTCGGCATCTAAAGTAACGATGATATCATCCGGTTCACAGATGTTCTTAATGTATTCAAATCCTGTCTTTAGTGCAGCCCCTTTTCCAAGGTTTTCCGAATGGTGCAGTACGGCGGCAAAGTATTCAGCCTGATTAAAATAAGGCTGACAGTCAGAACTGCTTCCATCATTAACAACGATGACATGGAAGCCCGCGGCAACAGCATCTTCCACCAATTCCGGTAACCGGCTGTCAGGTTCAAATGCAGGAATAAGCGCATAATAGGTTGGATTCATGGCAAAGCTCCTTTCTATATAGAAGAACCAGGCTTGATAAAGTAATTTGGTGAGTTAAGCCTGAATATCTTTAATATTTTTCCACTTGTTATTTCTTATCATGTTATGAAGTATAAAAGCAGAGCCTTAAATGAACTTAAAAGAGTTGAAGCAATCCTGTGACATTTTTCCGAGCATCTCCTCCACTGATATGACCTTGTGAGGATTTCGTTATGAAATGCATATTGGCAATTCTGAATCGAGTAAGCTACACTAACCTCAGACTTCGCGCTAACGCTCGTCTTCACTAAGTGCTCCGCTCAGCCGGAAGCGAGTTGGCACAGGAGTATTTACAAATCAGGCATATGCATTGAATAGAAACCACAACAAGACATATCAATGGGGGAGATGCTCGGAGAAATGTGCAGGGGGCTTTCAAGATATTGCATTGACACACCTATTTGGCAGAATGTAAAATGGTGAGAGGAAAATGTCATAGGGACATTGCGAGGTGAAAACACAGAATGAATTATTATATCAGTGATCTGCATTTCTGCTGTGCCAGCCAGCTTACAGGCAGCGGAAGCGGATATGATGAAAGAGAATATAAGACACTGGAAGAAATGCATACCGATATGCTTGCCAGATGGAACCGTAAGGTGACAAATGGTGATACGGTCTATATCCTTGGCGACCTCAGTAAGCGTGGGAAAAATGAAGAATTGATCGCGCTGGTTGCGCAGTTAAAAGGGCATAAGATCCTAGTGCATGGAAACCATGATGATTTGTCAGACTACAGGCTTCGGCAGTTATTTGAGGAGGTCTGTAATTACAAAGAGATTACAGACAGCATTCGGGGGAATGCATATAAGCTGGTGCTTTGCCATTATCCGATCCTGTTCTGGAATGGTCAGCACAGAGGGAATATCCTGTTGTATGGTCACACACACCGATCCACGGAGGATGTGTTTTTTCAGGACTGCATAAAGATGTTGAATGAACGCAAGGATCTCCATGAGGAAGAGCAGGATTTTCTGGCAATCAATGTCGGCTGTATGCAGCCTTATATGAATTATGAGCCACAGCCATTAAAGGAACTGTTGGAAGCAAGAGGAATCGAAATCCCGGAGAAAAAGAAAAAAGGAAGGTAATTTCAGATGAAAAGTACATTAATTAAAGACACAACAAAATCAGAACTTATCGCGATCATCAAACAGTGGGAGGAAGAAGAAGGCTGTGAGAATTCCGGTATGGAGCTGATGGAATATTTCAGAGACTATATCGATGGTAAGAAAGAGATCGCAGAAGTAAATGCTGCATTTCGCACAAATTATGTAGTAGAAACACCGGAGACAGAAGAAAAGCCTATGTGTGGCATGGGTGGAAGAAGATTTTAAGTATATAATTATTATATTTGCAAAATGACCAGAACGGTAAAAAATGTCGATCTGGGCATTATAGAAATGAAATACAAAAACGCAACAGAATGGAATGAGTTTATGCAGAATGTATATAAGCAGATCGCGGACAAGCTGATCGCATGGTATCCGGAGCATGCCAGAGATCTTCCATGGAGAAAAGATAAAGAGCCGTATCATGTATGGTTGTCGGAGATCATGCTGCAGCAGACGAGAGTGGAAGCAGTAAAGGAATATTACAGAAGGTTTTTGCAGGAGATTCCGACGATTGAGGCATTGGCAGAGGTAGACGATGACCGCCTGATGAAGCTTTGGGAAGGGCTTGGATATTATAACCGCGCAAGAAATCTGAAAAAGGCAGCAGGAGAAGTTGTGATAGAATGGCAGGGAAAATTTCCTGCAGAATATGATGAGATCCTGAGCCTGCCGGGAATCGGAGAATATACGGCGGGAGCGATCGGGTCGATCTGCTTCGATCTGCCAACACCTGCGGTGGATGGAAATGTCCTGCGGGTATATACCAGAGTAATGGAAAATCCGTCAAACATTGACAAGCAGGCAGTAAAGAAGAAAATCCGGGAGGAACTTCTGCAGGTGTACCAGTATGGACATTGCGACATGCTGACACAGAGTCTGATGGAGGTTGGAGCAACGATCTGTCTGCCAAATGGCGCACCAAAATGTACGGTATGTCCACTGCAGAAATTGTGTAAAGCTCATGAGCATGATTCCTGGCAGCAGTATCCGGTTCGTGAAGCAAAGAAGAAACGTAAAATAGAAGAAAAAGCAGTACTGATGCTGCGGTATGAAGATAAGGTTGCGATCCGGAAGCGGACGGAGAAAGGACTGTTACATGGATTGTGGGAGTTCCCGAATCTGCCCGGAGGCTACAGCACGCAGGACATCCTTTCGTATGTAACATCAAAAAATCTCCATCCAAAAGAAATCTGGATGGAGACGACATATACACATATTTTTTCCCATGTGGAATGGCATATGAAAGCCTACTATATGGAATGTATGGAGCAGCAGATGGATGATCTCCGCTGGGTCACGTTAGAAGAACTGAAGCAGAAGATTGCGATTCCGTCGGCATTTGCGCCGTTTAAAGAGCTGCTATATTCCGGTGTCTGATGACTGGGCGTTGATAAGATCCAGAAGCAGATGTTTCACATGGGTATACTTCTTTTCCGGGATTGGAATTACAAAGCCATCGGACATTGTAAGTTTAAAACGCTCAATGGATGATACAAAATCAGGATTGACCAGATAACTTTGGTGGCATCTCAGGAAATATTCGGGAAACCGTTCTTCCAGAGAAAGCAGACTTTCGGTAATCTCATAACAGGAAGATGTTGTATGAACATTGGAATGCCTGTCGCGGGATTCTATGTATAGGATCTGATTGCGATTCAAAAAAAGCAGAGATTTATCTGCACCCTTAAAAGCCAGACGCTCTGAGCGGGATACACCGGCAAGTGGCATTCCGTGAAATTTCGAATCATAATGTACCGGGTAGATGGTATCCCGGTCATCGTAGCAGATGGCATTTGAAATATGACACAGACGGATCTGAGGAACTCCGTGGTTCATAACCCAGGACAGATGGATGCGCTGCTTTACCCGGTTCATGCTATTATCAGGCCATATAGTATCAACCGTAAAAAACATGATGATCTCAACTACCCGGTTGCTGGTCGTAGCAAGAGGGGTAATGACCAGATCGTGAAGAACAAATTTTAATTCGTGCTGTTCAGACAGGAATGTGTCGGCCAGTACTTTTTTTGTGCGGATCACCTGCTTTTCTGCCGGACCGATCCACAGGATATCCTCATGACAGGCATTTAGAAATGGTGTAATGTTATTGCTGTAATATTGTGTCAATATCTCACCGGAAAGTGAAACAAAATCCTGAATTGTCATCGGATACTCCTTTCGTTTTTTCCTATTTTAATCAGAACAATATAAAAATACAACCCATAAATTGACCAGTGCGTGTATATTTGACTGGATAAGAAATGGTAAAGAGATAAAAATAATTAAGATTATGTACAAATACTATCCGTTTGGCTAGTGTACAAAAAATGGAGCAGAGTGGTATAATCTGACTGTGCTCGATAGGAACTGTGCATTTGGGAATTTAAATATAATGTAATGAACGTGATACCGATATGGGGATATCGGGAACGACCGGCAGATTAGGGACTGCCGGTTTTTTCTTTATATAGCTATAATAAAAAAGAGCCTAATAAAAAAGATATATGAAGGACATGCTGAAATTCTGATTAAATGACAATTAATTCTCAATATAATGAACGCAAAATTATTTGCTTGCAAAGATGCTGATTTTGCGGAATGCATTGAGTGATGAAATCACGATATTATAAAAAGAGAATTGACAAATACCCCTATGGGGTATATATTAAATGCGAAATAAAAATGAACATGAAAGAAGGAATTGATATGATAAAGACAACTTTAAAAATTGATGGAATGATGTGCGGTATGTGCGAAGCCCATATGAATGATGTGATCCGTAAGAACTTCAAAGTAAAAAAAGTAACCTCTTCTGCCAAGAATGGTGAGACGGTGATCATCAGCGAGGACAATATTGATACCGAAGCAGCGAAAAAAGCGATCAAGGATATCGGTTATGAGATGCTTTCCGCAACCAGTGAACCATATGAGAAAAAAGGCTTATTCCATTTTGGTAAATAGATAAAACTTCGCAATCAGGATAAATGTTTACAAGCATTATAACATTAGACAGATATATCCACTCTGAAAATATCAATGCATTTTCTGTTCGATACACATGTCTGATTCACAAATGCTCCTGTGTGAACTCGTCCTTCTGGCTCAGACATACACCCGCATTTGTTGACAATGTGTATCTTATAACGAAAATGCATTGAATATTTTTCAGAGTGGATATTTTTGCCTAATGATTAAATGCATACTTGTAAACAGTTTATTTTGATTGCAAAGTTTTGGATGGAAGGGTTTCATCTAAATTGCAAATTATATATAAAGATAGAATTTTGTCGAAAGAAATAGTATAATCAGGCTAACACTTTGGATAGGAGATATGAAAATGTTAGTATGTGATTATATTGTAAAACAGATTGATGGAGAATATGCGCATCTGCAGAACCTGGATGGTTCCGAAGAAGATAAGCTGGTTGCAAGAGCCCTGCTGCCGAATGGGATCGCAGAGGGAACGAAGCTGCATTATGAACTGTTACAATACGAGATTATACAGTAGGCAGAGTCGGAAACGGAGATTTATATTTGTGGGATTCATAGTGGTGCTAGGACAGATCTGGCGAAGATACGGTAGCACATTTATGGTTGTATAAGGAAAATCCATTGTTGGAATCAGGGTTATGAGGAGAGCATAAGAACATGAACTGGAATCGAAAAGAATTGAGAAAAGGCGCATGGAATACGGTATTTAAACGGGGAACGATGGCGTGGCTTGCACTGGTTGCTGTCTGTTTTATCTTTGCATTTTTAGGTGTTGATGAATTTGCACAATCAACATTTGTAAATGGGATCGATAAGGCGGTTGGACTGGATACTTCGCATGTGGCAGGCAACGTAGAGATCTTAAAGGATTATGCAGTGAATACACCGATAGTAAAAGATGTCCCATTTATACATTCGGACTTTGTGATCGGATTGATTGATGTTGCTTCTAAGAGCCAGACATGGATCATTAAGCTGTTAGGTGCAAATGCTGCTTATCTGGAACGAAATACCGGAGAAGTGATCGTAGCATTGCTGTTATCCGCATTTATTATGATGATCGTGCATTTCTTCGTGCAGAGTGCAGCCATTGTGGGAAAAAACCGGTATGCGATGGAGTGCCGCTACAGTGATAAAGTATCGATCAACCGTATGTTTGCACCGTTCCATTTTAAACATTTGTTGAGATTGGTCTGGACAATGTTCATATATGGGGGTAAGCTTGGTATCTTCGTTCTCAGGTGCTGCTTCTCAGAATATGGCGTGCTTTGTTGCTGGTACATTGGTACTTACAACTGCTGGTCTGCTCGCTATTGAAAAGATAAATCCTGGTGATAAGGTTATTTCAACTGATCCTGATACGCTTGAAACAAGTGAAAAAACTGTCCTTGAAACATATGTCCGCAAGGTGGACAAACTCGTTCATCTTGTAATCAATGGTGAAGAAGTCATCACCACAGACAATCATCCATTTTATGTGCAGGGCAGAGGCTTTATTGAGGCTGGTAGACTCCTTGTGGGTGATAAGCTTGTTAGCGTTAATGGTGATGATTTATTAATCGAAAAGTATAAGATGCGTTTAAGGAATTGCGTTATGCTCGGATGAATCTTCCTACCTTCCCTTTCGCTCTTTGTGGCGATATGGTGAATTACGAACTTGTCAAACATGAACAAGATGGTGACCAGACTCATTTTGAGAAAGCATTAGCTTATATTAAGCACTTCCTGAAAAAAGAGAAACCGAGTATTGCTGATGTTGTCGAGTGCTATTTAACTGCCGCCGATCTCTACCTTCAGCTTGAAGATGCGGATAAGGTCATAGAGTGCTTGACTGCGACAGAAAAACCAATGTTCTCCTATAACAACGGCGTTCTGTTTGGAGAGTATACACCTCAACAGATAGATCCTAACTCAATCTTAAATGAGATGAACGCTAATCTTTATCGCTACGAACAGTTGAGTGTTGAGCAACTGGAAGCAATGAGAAATAGCGGTACATATATCACTCCGACTGAGGAATCAAAATCTGACAGTGGAGAATACAAACTCACTGATGAAACGTTTGATATTTCTGCTGAGGATAGAGACAGAATTAATCGTATGTACATTGGAGCATATCACTGATAGTCTCGCTTTCCTTGTTAAGGATGATATAACAACTATCTCCATCAAATGTGTACCAGGAAAATGACACGAATATTGTATTCTATAATCAAGATGTTCCCCTTATTATTACCGTTGAGGATTCTTTTTCAGGCATCTCTGAAATAGAATGGTCAATCGCAAACGATAACAAACAAGGCACTATAACTGTAAATGAGAACGGAGATATTCAAACCACAGGTGACGAGGCAATTATCATCAATGAATCTATAGGAAAGGACTCTAATCTTGTTACGAGTTTACAATTCATGGTGACTGTAACCAGTGATACAAATGAAAATCTTGTTTCTGTTAATCTGACGGATAATGCAAAGAACAAGGTCGAAGCTGCAACTACAAAGAGCTATAATGTAGATAAGACTGCTCCTGCTATTTCATCAACTCTAACTTCAAATGCTGCTTATTACAATGGAGATCAAGTTGTTACAATTACTATTGATGAAAGAAATTTCAGATCCAAAGATGTACATTTTACGTTGAATGATGATGAAGTTGAAGTTACATCGTGGGAGAATGATCAAAATAACGCCAATGTACATATAGGAAAATATACAATCTCTAAAGACGGAGTTTATAGCTATAATATTTCCTATACCGATATGGCTGGAAATCACAGTCAGAATGCTTCAACCACTTCCTTTGTTGTAGACCAGACGCCTCCGGTTCTTAAGACTAATTTTAATGAGTTTAAAACATCAAATAAGGAGCACTATTTTGGTGTTAGTCAAATTGACAAAAACATTGTAATAACAATCACTGAACATAATTTTGATCCTTCATTGGCACACGTTGAAATTAAGCGAAAAAATCCAGGTGAAACACATGATAAGACCGGGATGGAAATTGTTTCAAGAGGTACTTGGAGTACTGATGAGAAAGATAAAGACAAACACACATTTACCATACCGTTCTCAAACAAGAAAGAAGACGGTAAATATGATACATATGATGGTATTTATGTTGTGAGTGTTACTCCATTTGACATATTGTCGATCGTAGGATCAACATTTCCTGCATTGATAGCGTCAGCTCTGTCGGCAAGCTCCTGAACAAGTTCCCGCTGAAAGGGAGTAGCTTCGACCTGGACCACCTGATAATCACAATCAGGTACATCGAGTTTCAGCGTATCCGCAGTACGAATATCAGCGACCTGCTTGAACATACTCATCAATTCGGGCAGACCTGTATAGTTAGCGATACGGGTGCGCTCCTTGAAGCCATTGCCCGCAGGTTTCAGCTCATAGTCTGTTTTCTGCTCACCGAACACCGCAACCCAATTATCGAAGTGCTGCAAGCCGTGGTCTTTCAGGAAATCGTATTCCAAGTAACGCATCATGGTGTGCAGCTCTGTGATAGAATTGCTCAGAGGTGTTCCGGTTGCAAAGATAACGCCCTTGCCGCCTGTCTTTTCGTCGAGGTATCTGCATTTGAGGAAAAGATCGAGAGCTTTCTGCGAAGCCGAATTGGAAATTCCGGCTACATTCTGCAATTTTGTGGCGACGAACAGGTTTTTGAATAGTGATAGGTAATCCTTTGAGGTTATCTCTGGATTTTCCCCCACTCTACACCGTACATGAGAGTTTCCTGCTCATACGGCGTGCTATCATTCATTATAATCATGTAATAACATAACTGTATTACAAAGAAATAACCTTATATATCTGCAAGATTTAAGAGTTTTCTGAGTTTATTGATTTTGCCGATTTGCTGTGCATTGAGGTTCAGCAAACTTTTGTAATGCTGAATAACCTCGCTGTTTACAGCGTGAATGAGAATATGGGCTTCCTGACATATCAGTATCAGGTTGCCGTAGCTGTCATCATGTGATATGCTGTAGGGGATTTTATGATGACAATGGATATTGCCTATTTCAAGAATTTTGCCTGTAATACTGCACTTTCCGTGGGAAGCACAATAAAGTGACAAACGGTTATCATTGTACTCTATACTGCGATTGAGAATTGGATTTCTCATCATATAATGTAATACTGCGATATTTACAGTTTCGAGCATTTTATGGATTTCTGCTCTGCCCTCTGCTGTATAATTGTTGATAACCTTTTTCTTATCCATAGGATTTTTGTGCTGTACATATCCTAACGGAATAATGGGATTCCCATTGATATAGCGGATTTCTCTGCTTTTACCGTAGTGTTCTTTAATGTACCCGCACAAAGGTTTTCCGTGCCTTTTTAGTTTTCTCTTAGTTCTTGCATAAAATTTTCGGGAGATTTGAAAAGCGATTTTGTCAAATACTTTCCTCACATGAGTTGCATAGCGATAATAATTATGAACGCCTATGACATAGGAATTGTAGAACGTGATATGCTTAAATTCTTCCTTGTCATTGATAGGCTTCTCAATCAGTTTAACTGTCTGTGAGGCTTTCTTTTTTATCTTGCGGATAGCCTTATCCGTAAGAATTGATTTCACAACATACTTTGGTTTACCCTTGTTGTCCTTGCCTTTTGTGGCTGCAGTAATTTTGAAACCTAAAAATTCTGAATAGCTCTTTTTCAAATTTACTATTTTCGATTTCTCAGGACTTATTTCAAGCCCTAATCGCTCTTTGAGCCACAACTTTACGGCTTCAAATATCTTAACAGCATCGGAGCGTTTCCTGCAAAAGATTTTGAAATCATCGGCATGATATGTTTAATCGGCATAGGTAGTGTATCCTACAGTGTTTATCTATATTGTTCCGACTATGGCAGAAGAATGACTTTGCAAACGCATTACAGCAAAAAAGACGGTTGCTGAAATTGATACTTCGGCTTGTAATATGGCTGAATATCTGATAAAGGAAATGGCACGAAAGCAAGGAGTAACGGAGAAACTGAAAGCAACGGATATGATGAGATGGGTCGGAATGATGAATAAC
>ERZ808240.3657-NODE-3657-length-14650-cov-157.652484_pt1 | contig 14650 bp, 11 predicted proteins | sample MGYA00521084_ERZ808240 | MGnify/ENA primary metagenome ERZ808240 (study PRJEB31516, sample SAMN03275571) | gut metagenome | biome: mammalia-associated habitat; material: feces | host: Papio cynocephalus | place: Kenya | collected 2012-08-06 ... | reverse complement strand
GCATACGCAACCACACGGCAATACAACGCACCACGACCGTACGGCACGCACCGTCCGCATAGCACGCAATGCATGGCACGACACGTATATCAGCAGTACCGGCCACCGGCTTCGCGCTCTCTCACGCACTCGTTACAAAACAATCCGCCGGAATTTACCGCGCCTGCGTAGACTCGGAAGCATTACGGAATTTTCATATCACAGAATCGAGGTCCGCTATGGCCCAGGCAGAGACGACTCCATTGCAGCGATTGGCGAAGGTGCTTGAACTCGGCACGCCTTCCACGTACCGTAGCCACACATACGTGAACGGCGAAAGCCTGTACTTCCCCACCGGCCGCGTGTACGGCGGCCAGGTAATCGCCCAATCGTTGATGGCCGCCGCGAAGACGGTGGCGCCGTCGCGTCTGCCGAATTCCATCCACGGCTATTTCATCACCGCGGGCGATATTCGTCAGGATCTGTTGTTCGATGTGGAGAATCTGCGCGATGGGCGTTCCTTCTCGGCACGTCGCGTGAACGTGACGCAGGCGCAGGGTTCCATCCTCACCGCGATCGCCAGCTTCCAGGAGCACGACCAGCAGGGCATCGAATTCGCCGATCCGATGCCCGAGGACGTGCCGGATCCGGAAAGTCTGACCAGCGCCAAGCAGCTTATGGAACCATTCGCGGAGAAGTCCGCGTATGCCAAGTATTACGCGGAGAAGTCGCCGTTCGACATCCGCCACATCACGCGCACGATCATGCTGGGGGCCGACAAGAAGAGCGCCAGCCATGATTCCGGCAAGCAGATGGTGTGGATGAAGGCCGACGGCACGGTGGACGTGCCGCAGGCGATGCATCGCGCGATGCTGGCGATGGGTTGCGACCAGATCATGTTGGAACCGGTGCTGCGCCGTGCCGGATTGAGCATCGCCACGCCCGGCATCTCCTTCGCCTCCATCGACCATTCGATGTGGTGGTACCGCGACATCGACATCAACCAATGGCATCTGTACGTGCAGGACACGCCGACCGCGGCGCACGGACGAGGACTCGGACAGGCGAAGGTCTACACGCAGGACGGCGAACTGGTGGCGTGCATGGCGCAGGAGGCCATGTTCCGCGTGCCGAACGTGCCCGGCACGGCAGAGAAGGCCTGATCCTCAGATCTTGGATTTGGTGGCGGCGGCCGCGTAACGATTGCGTTGCGCGGCTTCCTTCGTCTTCGGCTTCTCCGGACCGTCAATCGGCGGAATCTGGCACAGCCACTCCCCCACGATGCCCACGACCATATCGGCCAGGCACACGACGCCGGCGACCGCGCATTCCACGATCGCCTGGCTGTAGAAGGTGGCCTCGCCGTGCGGCAGGCTCATGAGGATCTGGCCGACATACCATCCCGTCAACGCGGCACCGGCCACGCCCAGCGCCTTGCTTGCCATCAATGTGGCGAACGCCTTCTGCGGGTCGAGTGGCTTCAGCTGCGCGCGTTTTTCGGGGTCTTTGGTGGTGTACTTATGCACCTGCAGCGCCATGCACAGCACCGCGACACCCAGCACCGCCAATACGATCGGTACAATCCATGGCGCGCCAATCAGCGGCAGACCGGAGATCTCCCCGATTTTCGCGAATCCCAGGCCTGCCAGCAAGCCTACGATTGCGGCGAGTGCGTAATACCACCAAGGTGTGCGTCGAGCCTTCATAGCGTGTCTCCGATGATCCAGTTGTCGGTCAGGAATCCCACCTGTGCGGTGTCGGGGGCCATGGCGAGCAGGAACGAGACCGGATCGCCGTCCAGATGGGCGTCCGGATCCATGTCCAGCCAAGGAGCGAGCACCGCGGCACGCTTATGCGCGGTCGGCCATGGCACTTTGCAATCCGGCTCATCGCAATGCACGCCTTCCATATCGACGAGGTCGAGGTCGAGACCGTCGCCGATGGATTCCTCGATCGCGCCGAGCGACGCAATCACGTCGCGCGCGTCCATCCGGGTGAATATCTGGATGACGGCCGCCATTTTGTCGGGCAGACCGTCCAGTTGGCTGACGTGGTACAGCGGAGAGATGCCTTCGACCTGGTTTCCGGGAATGTTGTCGATCGCCGCGATGGCCCTGCGGAACTGGTTCTCCGCGCCGATGGATGGGCTGTCGAGCGAAATCACCGCGCGCCGCGACGCAGGTCGGCTCTGCGCGGAGGCAGCAGCTATCGCCCTGGAAGCGGCGGTGCCTTCCGGCAGTGACGCCTCTGTATTGGCTGTCGTATCGGCGACGGCATTGCGAGCATCTTCCGAATCGGCTCCACGAGCGCCATCACGAACACCCCGCGCATCGTCGATATTCACCCCGTCAGCGGCGTTCGCGGCATGACCGCGCATCGCGCCGTATGTCGCATTATCCGCAGTACCGGGCGAGGACGTGTCGCGCGAAGCCGTGCCGCCGACCATCCAATCATCGGAGATCTCGTCGATATGGTCGCGGTCCGACGCCTCGTGCAGGAGCTGCGCGACCGAACCGGCGTGTGCCCCGCCCAGTTCGGCGTCCGGCTCCAGCGCCAGCCACGGTCCCAGCACGAACGCACGCTGCCAGGCACGCGGGTGCGGCAGCGTCAGATCGGGGTCGTCGCTGCGCATGCCGTCGAAATCGATGATGTCGAGGTCGAGCGTGCGCGATGTCCAATGGTCCGTCCGCACGCGTCCATGTTCGGCTTCGATGCGCTGCAGACCGCGCAGCAGTTCCTCCGCGGAGAGTTTCGTGTTCACCGACACGACCGCATTGAGGAATTCCGCGGTGCCCGCCGGCATGCCCCACGCGTCGGTGCGGTACAGCGGCGAGACGCCCGTCACCTGCGTGGACGGCAGCCCGTCGATGCAGCGCACCGCATCGCGCAGCGTGGCGGCGACGTCTCCCTGATTGCCGCCCAACGCGATGACGACGTGATGCACCGACCGCGCAATGTTTGCAGTATCGGCCGCATAATCGTCACCGGCACCGCAGACGACGCCCTGATCAGCACGGCCAGCGGGATTGCGGAAATCCTCATCATCGGCGCTGTGGCCGGCACAGTGGCAGCGTCCTTCGCCGCGAACACCGGCACTGGCACCATCCGGATCTTGTGCACGCGATTGCGATTGCCGCGAAACGGTTTCACGGGAACGTTCCACGGTGACGCTCACATCGTCGAACGGTACGACGATCGGCGCGTTCGGCTTGTGCACGGTCACCTGCACGCGCGCCACGGCGGAATAGCCGAGAATCATCGTCGCGATGCGATCGGCTAGCTTTTCGATCAGATCGACGTGCTCGCCTTCGATGATGGCGACGATGCCCTTGGCGATCGCGCCGTAGTCGACGGTGTCGTGCAGATCGTCGGTGCGCCCGGCGACCGACAGATCCAGAGACAACGTGGCGTCCACGACGAAGGTCTGCGCGCGCTCATGCTCGAAATCAAGCACGCCGTGTCTGCCCGCCGCGCGGATTCCCGTCAATCGAATCTGATCCATGCCAACCTTTCCTTGAAGATTCTTGCGCGTCATCGGCCGCATACGCCGATTGTCCATTCACGATGGCTAAGCGACGCGGCGAACGATGGCTACACCGATTATCTGGCCGCGTACGCGCGCCATGTATTGCCGACCGCCACCGCATCGCGGCTTTTCGCCACATCGTGCACACGGACCGCCCAAGCGCCATGTTCGGCGCACAGCGCGCTGATGGCGGCCGTGGCGTTGTCCTTGTCGTCCATATCGGCTCGTTCGATACCGGCATCCGCGAGCAGCGCGCCGATGAACCTCTTGCGCGAGGCGCCGACCAACACCGGATATCCGCTGCCGGTGAAGCGGCGAAGTCCGGCCAGCAACGGCAGGTTGTGTTCGACGCCGGGCTTGGAGAATCCCAGACCCGGATCGATGATGATCTGTTCCGGCGCGACTCCGGCTTCCAATACGGCGTCGACCTGCTTCATCAACTCGTCATACACGTCATCGAGCACACCGTGGGCGTATACCGACGTGTCGGCGTCCGGCACCGCGCCCTTCGAGCCGTTGAGCCAGCCGCGCCAATGCTGCACGATGTACAGGGCTTCAGGATGGTCGGCCACCACATGCGGGATCTCGGGATCAAGCCGGCCGCCCGACACGTCGTTGATGATCCGCGCGCCATGTTCGAGCGCGGCGGATGCGACGGATGCGCGCGTGGTGTCGATGGACAGCACCGCGCCCTCGGGAGCCAGCGCATCGACCGCACCGAGCACACGGCGCAATTCGTCCGGCTCGTCCACTCTTTTGGCGCCCGGACGGGTGGATTCCGCGCCGATGTCGATGATATCGGCCCCGGTCTCCATCATCGTCTCGCCATGCGCGCGCGCCGCGGCCGGGTCGAGCCACAGGCCACCATCCGAGAAGGAGTCCTCGGTGATGTTGAGCACGCCCATCACCAACGTGCGACCGCTGTCATGCAATGCTTTCATGTCCATCGGCATATGACTGTCCTTTCCTTGTATTTCCAGTCATGATTCCAGACGAATCCGTCCACCTGCGTTCCACGCCAGCCTGCGCCACACTCACGAATGGTTCGACAGAATGAGGCTCATGGCCTCCGCGCGGGTCGCGGGATCGCGCATGCACCCGCGCACCGCGGATGTGACGGTGCGGGACTGCGCCTTTTTGACGCCGCGCATGGCCATGCACATGTGGTCGCATTCGGTGACCACGATCACGCCCTTCGCGTCCATGCCCTTCATCAGCGCGTCGGCGACCTGCTGGGTGAGCCGTTCCTGCACCTGCGGGCGACGAGCGTAGAGCTCCACCAGCCGTGCGAGCTTGCTTAGTCCGGCCACCTGCCCGTTCGACGGGATGTAGCCGACGTGCGCGACGCCGTGGAACGGCAGCAGATGATGCTCACAGACGGAGAACAGTTCGATGTCGCGCACCAGCACCATTTCGTCGGTGTCGACCTTGAACTTGGTCTTCAGCACCTCCTGCGGATCATGACCGAGGCCTGCGAACAGCTCCTTGCATGCCCGCGCGATGCGATCCGGCGTGTCAAGCAGACCTTCGCGGTCAGGATTCTCGCCGATGGATTTCAGAAACAGGCGCACGGCCTTGCGCACGCCTTCCTCGTCATAGCCGACAGGCCCGGCCGCATGTGCGGCACGGGCCTTGTCGTCAAGGAGGGTATCGAATGGTTCGATATCGCTCATCAGTTGGTCAATCCTGCGCTTTTCTTGAGGGAATCGGGAATCGGCACCGGCGGAAGGTCGGAGTCGGGACGCTTGTCGTCGCTGAGCCAGACCTCGCGCTTCGGCGCCTTCTTGACGTTGGCGAAGATCTCCGCGAGCTCCTTTTCATTCAGCGTCTCCTTGACGAGCAGCTGACGTACCAGCTCGTCCAGAATGTCGCGGTTCTCGTTGATGACGTTCCAGGCTTCGGTATGCGCGGTCTCCACGAGCTTGCGCACCTCGTCATCGATAATCTCGGCGGTGCGTGCGGAATAGTTGTGGTTGAACGATCCCAGATCGCTCTGCTCGTCATCGGACCATTTGATCGCGCCGAGCTTGGACGAGAAACCATAGTCGAGCACCATCTGGCGTGCGATCTTCGTGGCCTTCTCGATGTCGTTGGACGCGCCGGTGGTCGGGTCGTGGAACACGACCTCCTCTGCGGTGCGGCCGCCCATGGCGTATGCCATCTGGTCGAGCAGCTGGTTGCGGGACATGGAGTAGCGGTCCTCGGTGGGCATCACCGCGGTGTAGCCGAGCGCACGGCCACGCGGAAGAATCGTCACCTTGGTCACCGGATCGGTGTCGTTCATGGCGGCCGCCACCAGCGCATGGCCACCCTCGTGGTACGCGGTGTTGCGCAGCTCGTCCAGCGCCATGCCCTTGGAACGGCGCTTCGGACCGGCCTGCACGCGGTCGATGGCCTCGTCGATGGCACGGTTATCGATCAGCTGCGCGCCGGCACGGGCGCACAGCAGCGCGGCCTCGTTGAGCACGTTGGCCAGATCGGCGCCGGTGAAGCCCGGGGTGCGGACGGCGATCATGTGCAGATCGACGTCCGGCACGAACGGCTTGCCCTTGGCGTGCACCTTCAGAATCTCCTCGCGGCCTTCGAGGTCAGGCGCCTCGACGGCGACCTGGCGGTCGAAACGTCCCGGGCGCAGCAATGCCGGGTCGAGCACGTCGGGACGGTTGGTCGCGGCGATGATGATCAGGTTCGTGTCGTTGTCGAAGCCGTCCATCTCGACCAGCAGCTGGTTCAGCGTCTGTTCGCGCTCGTCGTGGCCGCCGCTCATGCCGGAGCCGCCGCGCTTGCGGCCGACCGCGTCGATCTCATCGATGAAGATGATGGCCGGCGCGTTCTTCTTGGCCTCGTCGAACAGGTCACGCACACGCGACGCGCCCAGACCGACGAACATCTCCACGAAGTCGGAGCCCGCCATGGAGTAGAACGGCACGCCGGCCTCGCCTGCGATGGCTCGCGCCAGCAGCGTCTTACCGGTTCCCGGAGGGCCGTACAGCAGCACGCCGCGCGGGATGCGGGCGCCCAATGCCTTGTAGCGCGACGGATCCTTGAGGAAGTCCTTGATCTCCTCGACTTCCTGCACGGCGGCTTCCTCGCCGGCCACGTCGGAGAACTTGGTGGTCGGGGTCTGGCCGTCGAGCAGCTTGCCGCTGTTCTTCTTGGCGCCCATGCCGAACATGCCGCCGGCACCGCCCATACGGCTCATCATGAACCAGAACAGGCCGAAGATGATCAGGAACGGCAGCAGCGAAGTCAGCAGGTACGTCCAGACGCTGCTCTGCTGCATGGTCGCGGTCCAGCCCTTGGACGGATCGGCCTTCTCCACGGCCTTGACCACCTGCGCGGACTGCGCGTACGTGTAGTAGAACTGCACGTTCTTGCCGTAGTTCTTCGTACGGCCGGTGTCGGGATCGGTCGCGGAGAAATCGTTCGTCAGCTTCAGCTTGACCTGCTGCGTGTTGTCGACGATCTGCGCGTATTCCACGCCGCCGTTGTTCAGGATCTGCATGCCGTACTTGGTGTCGATGGTCTGGGATCCCGAACCGACGAAAAGCTGGAACATGGTCACGGCGAGCAGCGCCACGACCACGACCCACAGCCACGGCGACTGCCAGAACGGTCGCGGCCCGCCCTTGGAACCGTTGGAACCGTTGCCGTTCCTACCATTGCCGTTGTTGCGATTGAATGGATTGGTGAAGGGATTGCCGCCCCCGTTGGGACCGTTGTTGCCACCGCCATTGCTGGGCGACTGGCCCGGACCAGGAAAACTCATGCCTGACCTCCTTCGTACACGGATGGCTTGAGCACCGCGATTGAATCGAGATTGCGATACCGCTCGTCGTAGTCCAGACCGAAGCCGACCACGAATTCATCCGGAATCTCATATCCCTTGTATTTCACATCAACCTGCACCTTGCGGCGCGCCGGCTTCTCCAACAGCGCAAAAATCTCCACGGAGGCCGCGCCCCTGCGCTTGAGCTCGTCGACCAGCCAGCGCAAGGTGATGCCCGAATCGATGATGTCCTCGACGATCAGCACGTCACGGCCGCGCACGTCGGTGGACAGATCCTGACGAACGGTGATCTTGCCGCTCGACTCGGTGCCGGAACCGTAGCTCGAAAGGCTCATGAAATCCATTTCCGCGGGAATGCTCATGGCTTGGGAGAAGGCCGCAAGCGTGTTCACGGCCCCCTTCAGCACGCACACCAACAGCGGCACCCTGCCGCGATAGTCCTCACTGGCCTGGGCCGCGGCGCGCTTGATGATGTTGTCGATCTCTTCTTTGCTGATCAGCTCGTGATCAATGTCTTCTTGTACGTCAGCGATTCGCATGCCCACCATCTTGGCACACGCGAATGACGTGTTTCTGGCCGTACGCTGAATATCCGCTGAGAAGATTCACGCCCTGCCGCGCGCCGCCCGTCTCCATGATCCGGCATCTTCCGAAGCGCAGAGACGTCGCCGTCATCTCACAGTTTCGGCAGTCCGGCGACGAACGTGTTGATGGCGGATTTCGCCGCGTTGAAGTCGGTGGGGTTGTTGACGATCACCGCGAAGGACAACGCCCCGCCGTTCAGCCGGGTCACATTGCCCGTCATGGACGAGACGTCGCCGAGGCTGCCGGTTTTCACGCGGATGAGCCCGGCCTCGCTTTCATCGTTCAGACGGTCGGCGGCAGTGCCCACGAATCCCACGATCGAGAGCCCTTCCGCAGCCGCGGCGCCGGAACCCTTGGACAGATTGCGGTGCTGCACCTCGATCAGGGTGCGCGCGGTCAGCCTGGAGCTTTCCGCCAGCCCCGAACAGTTGGCCATCGACAGTCCCTGAGTGGAGATTCCGGCTTCCTTGATCGTGCGTTCGACCGCCTGCACCGCACCGGCCGGGGAATTCTCGTCGCCGGTCTTCAATGCCAGAAGCCTGCCGAATTCCTCGGCCAGCGAGTTGTCGGAATGGCGCAACATGAACGCCATGACCTCGTTGAGCGACGCGGAGCTTACCGACGCGATGGGACTGGAGCCTTCGGGAGCGGTGCCCTGTTCCACGCCATTCACGGTGATGCCCTGTTCCGTGAGCCGCTGCCGGAACGTCTCCACAGCCTCCTGCACCGGCTGCGTGGCAAGTGACGGATAGGAGCTGAATATGTCGGGGTTCTCGGGTGCGGCGCCGTTCCAATGGCGTCCGCCGTCCACGGCCATGGAAGCCGTGGGGGTGTAATACACATGGTCGGTGTCGAGTTCGGCGATGCCGTCCGGCCAACGGCTGTCGGAGAACAGCGTGTCGTCGTATTCCAATGTCACGGTGTCGATGCCCCGTTGCCGCAACGCCTGCGCGGTGTCCGCCGCGAGCGTGCCCAATCCGGCGCGGCCGTTGACGTGCGCGGAATCCGACAGTCCCGCGCCGAGCAGCATGTCGCCGTTGCCTTTGAGCACCAGACGCGCGGTGCCGTCCTGCCGCTGTTCGAGGTACGTCTCCGTGTCGAGCGTCTTGCCCATGTCGAGCTTCGACGCGGCGGCGTAGGCGGTCAGGGTCTTCATGGTGGACGCCGGTGTGCGGGCCGCGTCGATGTCGTGCTCCGCGACGACCGTTCCCGAGGCGTCGGCGATGGCGATGGAGTATTCGCCGCCGAAGCCGGAGGCGGCCTTGCCGAATTCGTCTATCAGCGATTTCGCGGCGGCCGCGTCTATCGTCCGCGAGGTGTCGAGGTCGTCCGCGACGGACGCGGCGGCGACGCCGCGGCGGGGCTCGCCGACCTTCGGGTATTCGATGTCGCGCAATGTGAGCACGCCGGGCATGACGTCGAACAGGTCGGCCGCGACGTAACCGAGGCACAGCACCACGGTCAATACCGAGGAAACCGTCACCGTGAGCGCACGGCGGCGCTCGGCACGCCGGTAATCTTCATCCGCAACGCACATCGGGAATATGCCTTTCCAATCCTGTTCGGCGTCGATCGTTCGACATCGAAGTCCGATGCCCGCTGTTTTTCTTCAGCCGCCGAAACGTTCCATAGTCTACCGCCACCATGCCACAGCACACGAACGTCCGAAACCGTCAAAGTCCATCGGACGATGCCTGCCGGCCTCCGAAGTCCACGACCGATCGAAAGACCGTGACCAATCCGGAATCCATGGCCGGCCCAAAGCCCATGCCCGATCAATTGCCCTTGTGCTCGATCGGCTTCCACTCGGACTTCGCGAAAATGGCCTGGAACGAAATCGGCACGTAGCTGAACATGTAGATCGGGAAGCTCAGCACATAGGCGAACAGCTCCTTGTTCGTGGCGCCGACGTGGTCGCGTTCCACCACGATGGTCAACGCGGCGAGCGCCATCATGCCGATCACCGACATCACGATGCCCGACGACCATCCGGCCAAGGAGTTCAGCTGGCTCTGCCAAGTCACGAATCCGCAGGCCGCGAATAGCAGTCCGAGCAGGATGCGCGCGATGCCAAGCACGGTGAACGGGCACAGCAACAGCGTGAAATCCACCGCGGAGAAGTCGCGTTCCCGCACCGCGCGTTTGATCAGCGCCGGCCCATAATAACGGAACACCTGCAGGAAGCCCTTGCTCCAACGCAGGCGCTGCCGCCAGCTCTGCGCGAAGGTGACCGGCTGCTCGTCGTACAGGATCGCGGTGCCGCAATATCCGATGCGGTCGCCGTGCAGCACCGAATCCATGGTGAATTCCAGATCTTCGGTGAGCAGGTGGAATTTCCAACCGTTGTTGCGCCGCATGACCTCCTGCGAGAACATGAAGCCCGTGCCGCCGACGTGGCAGCTGTTGCCGAGCCACATGCGCGACGCCGACAGGAACCTCGATTCGCGGATGAACCACAATGCGGAGCCCGAAGACACCCAGTTGTCGGAGAGGTTCACCGAATTGCGGTAGCTGGTGAGGATCTTGAATCCGGACTGGAACGCCTTGTTCATCTCCTCGATGTAATGCCTGTCGAGCTTGTTGTCGGCGTCGAACACGAAGAACGCGTCGTAGGGGTCGGACGCGCCGGATTCGTTCATCTGGTCGAGCAGATAGGTCAGCGCGTAGCCCTTGCCCACCTGCTGCTGGTTGAATCGTTCGATCACATGGCATCCCATGGACCGCGCCACCTGCGCGGTGTCGTCGGTGCAGTTGTCGGCCACGATCCAGATATCGATGAGATTCGTCGGATACGTCTGTTCGTGCAGGCAGTCGATGAGGTTGCCGATGACGTTCTCCTCGTTGCGCGCGGAGATCAGCACGGCGTAGCGCTTGTCCATCGGCGCGTCGGGGAATTTGATCGGCTTGGCGAACAGCGAGATGAGGATGCACACCGCCTGGTAGACCATGCCGGCGCCGCCGACGACCACCAGCAGAATGTCGAGTACGCTCAGCAGTACCATCAGCGCCACCTACTCCTTGGATTGTCGTTCGCTGTTTCGTCGTTCGACGTTCCGTCATCCGTTCCCGCCGGCTCGTCTTCGGATGCGGCGCCCCGCAATGGTTTGCGTTCCGTCCTGTCGAGCAGATGCTTCGGGATGGCGATCGTCTCCGATTCGTCGGATTCCTCCGATGCGGGGGAATCGTCATGAGGTTTGATATTGTACGCCTGCTCCTGAAGATGACGCACCTCGTCGGAAAGCGGCACATGCGCGCTGGACCCCTGGACCGCGCGCGGACCGTGCAGATGCTCGCCGATCGCCTCGGCGCCCTCCACCAACTTCGACTTCTTTTCCGGGCTTGGATCGTTCATCAACGGCGAATCCACCAGATCGTAGCGCTTGGTGTACGTGCGGAAAATCGTCTGGATGGACGCGACGACGGGCAGGGCGAGGAACGCGCCGAGCGCGCCGAACAAGGAGCTGAATGCCAATACCGCGAGGAACGCCACCGCGTCGTTGATGTCCATGGTGCGCTGGGAGATCTTCGGCGCGAAGATCAGATTCTCGATCTGCTGGTAAATGCAAATGAACACCAATACGACGACGGCCTGCCACAATCCGCAGCTGGCCCATGCGAACAGCACCGGCAACGCGCCGCCGATGTACGTTCCCAGCATTGGGATGAACTGCGAGACCACGCCGCAGAACAATGCGAGCGGCAGCCAGTACGGCACATGCAGGATCTCCAGGCAGATCGAGGTGAAGAACGCGTTGAGCAACGCGAGGATCGCGCGCGAGAACAGGAACGACGAGATCTGGTTTTGGCTGACGGTCCATACGAACAGGAAACGGCGCTGCGCCTCGGGAGCCATCCATTGGCATGCCGCGCGGCGCAGTTTCGGACCGGCCGCGGAAATGTAATACGTGGTCATGATGACCGTCATGAGGTTCAGCAGGAAGGAGAACAGTCCGGAGACGGTGCTCATCGCCGTTCCCGCGAAATCGGTGACCCACGAGGTCTGCACGTTCTTCAGGATCTCATTGCCGAGACTGTTGATCTCCGGCAATTCGAAGCTCAGATGCTGATTGGCGAAATCGCAGATCTGCTGGTAGAGGCCCGGCAGACCGTTGAGCAAAGCGATCACCTGCTGCACGAACAGGTTTCCGAACAATGCGAACAGCACGCCCAGAACGATCGCCAGCACCAGCAATGCGAACAATGACGCGAACGGTCTTTTCCAGCCGTGTTTCACCAACGGCACAACCATCGGCTCGACCGCGAGCGCGATGAACAGGGAGACGATGACGTCGATGACCAGGTATTCGATCTTGCCCCAGGAACGCCAGCAGAACGAGAAGACCACGATGGCGATGGCGATGTACAGCAGCGCGCGACCGAGCCATTCCGGAGGCCTGCGGGAATCGCCTTTCGCGGGGAACAGGGTGCCGAGGTCCCAACGCTGCCCGTCCTGCCGGGAATTCGCCTCCTTCGTGGCCGTCGCTTCCGTTTGGTCATTCATCCGCTGTTCGCGTTCGCTCATGGTTCCTCATTGTAGCGATAGGTGTCGTGTACGGTCTGGAACCTATTCTTAAAACATGCTGAACGTTTCAATTGTCATCCCCGCTTGGAATGAACAGGAGCGTATCAACGATTGCCTGCTCAACGCCACCCGGCAGACCGTCATGCCACATGAGGTGATCGTCGTCGATAACCGTTCCACGGATTCCACCGTCGCCATCGTCGAACAATTCATGAGGGATCATCCGGAGGCTCCGGTGCGTCTGCTGCATCAGGATGAGGAACAAGGGCTGATTCCGACGCGCGATTATGGTTTCAACCATGCCACCGGCGATGTTCTCGGCCGCTTCGACGCCGATTGCATGATTCGCCCCGATTGGGTCGAGGTGGTGTCGGGGATCTTCACCGAGGATCCGGAGGCCATGGGCGCCACCGGACCAGTGATGTATTACGACATGCCCAGCCGGCATATCGGCCTGCGTGGGGACAATTCCACCCGGAAGCGCATTTACAAGGCCGACGGCGGGCAGCCGTTGTTGTTCGGATCCAATATGGCGTTGCGCGCGTCCGCATGGCGTCGGATCGCCGACGAGGTCTGCCGTGACAAGGCGGATGTGATGCATGAGGACATCGACATCTCGTTGCATCTGTTGGGCAAGGACCTCAAAACCGTATATAGTCCGCGCATGATCGCGGGCATCAGCGCCCGGCGCATGGACACCTCCCCCGCATCGTTCCTCAACTATATGAGGCGCTTCAAGAACACGTTCAACGCGCATCCGCAGCATTCGCGCAAGCACAAGCCGGAGATCCTCATCACGGCGTTGTACCCGGTGTTGCATCTGCTGTACCCCGTGTGGCAGAAGGTGCTCGACACCGCGGACATCAATCCGGCCGAGGCCGCCTGGATCAACGAGCAGATGGAGTTGGCGGAGCAGGAGGGGCATGAATTGTATGACGATACCCCCACCGACGAGGAGTGGAGCGAAAAACACGAAGAGGAATAGCGCTTCATAGGCGATGGTGCCGAATATGCAGGACACGCCCGGATTTTACGGACGGAAACCGCATATTCGGCACCATCGTTTTTGTATCGGGTTACATCAGGCTCTTGTAGATGGCGAGGATGTCCTCTTCGGTGGCCTGACGCGGGTTGCCCGGAGTGCATACGTCGTGGAAGGCGTCATGCGCCAACGGTTCCAGATCGGCCTCGGTGGCGCCGACTTCGGAGATCGTGGTCGGGTTCTTCAGATCGACGGTGAGCTTGTGCACGGCCTGGACGGCTGCCTCACGAACCTTCTCCAGATCGCCGGTGTAGGCGTCCTCCACGCCGAACGCGTCGGCGATGTCGCGGTACTTCTCGCCGGTGTAGTCCTTGTTGTATTCCATGACCGGTGCCAGAAGGATGCCGTTGGCCACGCCGTGCGCCACGCCCAGGCGTCCGCCCAACGGATGCGCCATGCCGTGCACCAGGCCAAGGCCGACGTTGGAATAGGCCATGCCGGTGATGTAGGAGGCATAGGCCATCTGCTCGCCGGCCGGCACATCGCCGTCGGCGCTCTTGGCGAGGTTCCTGGCGATCATGCGGATGGTCTGCATCGACAGGCAATCGGACAGGCTCCACGCGCCCGGCGTGATGTAGCCTTCGATGGCGTGGGTCAGCGCGTCGAGACCGGTGGCGACCTTGAGCCCGCGAGGCATGGAATCGGTCAGGTCGGGATCGACGAAGGCGACGATCGGGATGTCATGCGGGTCGACGGCGACGAACTTGCGCTTGTTGGCGGTGTCGGTGATCACATAGTTGATGGTGGTTTCGGACGCGGTGCCCGCGGTGGTCGGCACGCCGAAGATCGGCACCGACGGGTTCTTGGTGTCCGCCACGCCCTCAAGGCTCAGCACATCCGCGAATTCGGGATTGGCGGTGACGATGCCGATGCCCTTGCACGTGTCCTGCGGGGATCCTCCGCCCAGACCGATCAGGAAGTCCGCTCCGGATTCGGCGAATTTGGCGACGCCGTCCTTGATGCATTCGACCGGCGGATTCGGCTTGACGTTGCTGAACACCTCATACGGCATGCCGGCTTCGTCGAGCACGTCGGTGACCTTCTTGGCAGTGCCGGTCTCCAACAGCACCGGATCGGTGACGATGAACGCCTTGGTGAAGCCGTGCGACTTGGCCACGGCTGGAATCTCCTTGATCGCGCCGCGTCCGAAATATGCGGTCTGGTTGAAAATCATGCGATATACCATCGGTGCTCTCCTTTAAGCAG
>ERZ808240.3656-NODE-3656-length-14654-cov-39.674361_pt1 | contig 14654 bp, 10 predicted proteins | sample MGYA00521084_ERZ808240 | MGnify/ENA primary metagenome ERZ808240 (study PRJEB31516, sample SAMN03275571) | gut metagenome | biome: mammalia-associated habitat; material: feces | host: Papio cynocephalus | place: Kenya | collected 2012-08-06 ... | reverse complement strand
CTCTTCACCCACACCTTATGGCTGTGGCGACCATGCGAGCGGATGGGCGACTGAGGATCGTCGGTTATCTGCTTCAGGTCGGAGGAGGCCACCGTACGGCTCATATTGTTGAGCTGGGCATAGTCGTCAAGGCTGATAAAGCCATGCTTCTCTATCACCTGCAAGGCTCTGGCAATGCGCTCCTCACGGGTGTACTTGCTTTTCAGCACATGCTTCACGCCGCCCATGTCTCGTTCCAGATAGCGGTCGGTCTCCAGCTTCACTTCCTTGACAAACTCGCGCGCAGCCTTGTAGTTGACGTTCTTGACGCCCACCTTGCGATAAGTCATCTTGTCGCCCTCGTCTTGCATCTCGGTAGGCTTGTCGTCCTCGAACTCCAGCGAAAGCGAATAACTGCCCAGGTTGCCTAAGTTGACATTATATCCCATGGAGAGCATTCGCACCAGCATGTCCTCGACATCTATCAGCACAGCCTCTACCATGCTGGGCGACGTACCCCGATGATAATCATGCATCATCTCGACAAACTCCTTGCGCGACAGGGTTCGGTGGATTATCATCTTGGGATATACCCTTCGCTTACCATCATGATGCACATCCGGCATCTCTTGCAACTTGTACTTGGCCATATTTTTGTTCCTTTCTACTAAATGTCTTTGTTATTATTCTATGTTAAAATTGTTATCATCCACTCTATAGTTCTATGTCCTAAACTATCGAACTTATATTCTAAACTTTAGAACTTGTATTCTAAACCATCGAACTTATATCCCAAAGTTTAGAACATAGATTATTCAAGGGCAAAAATACAAATTATTTAGGGATAAAACAAATTTTATCCCAAATTTAACATAACGCTCTAACGCAGCCAAAGGCGAATAAAAGAGGTTGGAACGTAAACAGTTGGGAATGAGTAGATTTGCACAAAGTTTCCAACTCGGCAAGAAGCAAGCGAGTGAGGAATATTTGCAGACAGCCTCTGAGTTTTAGCATAGGAAAACTAACTCTCGCAAGACCAAGGTGTCTTTAGCTATTTTATATTGTGTGTGGAGTTTTTTCGAGCACTCCCAGTTCTTTTACTTTCTTTTCAAATTTGTTTCGATCTCCGATGGCACCATTCCGTAACTTAGCTCTATAGTTATAGATGGTATTTACTGCATAGTGTAGAAATTCGGCTATCTTGGTGCTATCATCGATACCCAGGCGAATGAGTGCAAAGACTCTTACCTTTGCTGAGAATTTGTGAGGGTCGGCGAGATGTATTTTATATTCCTCTTTCAAGAGGTTGTTGAGGTCATTTACGAAGTTAGGGAAGAGATGCAAGAAAACTTTATCGAAGTTGCTGTAAAGTTCTTCCAAATCTCTTTCTTTTAGTTCGGTGCTCTTGCTAAGGTTGTATAGCTCTTGGTATTGATGGTTCTTTACCATTTTGTTTACCTTGAGGCGATATTTGTCGAGCTTATCTACATAATGGGAGCAGGCACCTAAGAATTGACCAATGTACTCCTCTTTTACACTGTTCGATTCGTTAAGCTTCTCGTTGGCAGCCTCCAGCTTTTTGTTTACAGCGTACAGTTCCTCATTGGTATGCTTAAGATTCTTGTTGGCTATAGATAGCCGTTTGTTTAGTTTCTCTAACTTTTCATTAAATTTATTCAGCTCATTGCGAGCAATGGTAACCAGGTTGCGTTGCTTATTGACATATAGGGCGAGCAAGGTGAGGAGTAAAGCCATGATGCTTACAGCGACAATTGCGATGGTGAGCCGCTGATTAGCTTGCTTCAGCTTCAGTTGATAGTTGTGGTCGATGGTGCCAAGTATTGGCGAAATCTGCCAACTACGGATTTTAGTGCTGAAATTCTTGCTGGCATTCCATGAGAAGTTAATGTACTTGTAGGCATGGTTCACATCCCCCTCGTGGCTGAGTATGTCGGCGAGAATCCAAAGTGCCGCTTGGTCATTGATAGCGTTTCTTACGTCACATATCGCAGATTTGATGAGCCATCGTTTCATCATTCTCTCGTCTTTCATTGAACGATAAAGTAGGTATCTGTAATAAGCCACGATGCCATATTCGTGAGTTCCCTCTTGGCACATTTTTAGACGTTGGTCGTTGATACGAAGGGCTTCTGATAGTTTGCCTTGGTTAGAGAGCAGTGTCTCCTTGCGCATTAGGTAATCTTCGCTGTGGCAGTCGAGGATAGAAAAGAGCGAATCTCGATATGCATCTTGCAAGTGAAAGTAGCTTTGGCTTAATTCTGGGTCAATGTGTATGTTGGAAAATCCGAGCTCGCCATATACATGGTAGTATGCTTTGTAATAATTACCCTTGATTTGGGTATCCAAGAATAGCGGGTTGATGCCGTGTAGTATAGTGAGGGCTTCGGCGAATGCTCCTGAAGTGGAATATTGAAATGCCAATAGGCAACGGTAGTTAGTGGCTTCAGATGACATATGTTGTTGCTCTGAAAGTTTGATGCACTGCTGGAGATAATGTACTGCCGAATCACTTTTGTAGGCTTTGTATTCTTCGTAGAGCTTTCTGTAGGTTTCTTGCAATATATTGCCATTTGTATGTCTCTTGATGTCAAGCTTAAGTCGTTTAATGCGATTCTCTTTCTGCAGAATGTACTTTGGTGATGTTTCGATGGCTTGATCGAGTTGACGATATAACTCGGTTATGCTTTCTCCTTGGGATAAACATGGAATGGCGGCGATACACCCAAGGAAAAGGATAATGATTCTTTGTTTCATTTTTATTGCTTTGTAGGTTTTTGATTGAATATTTTTATTAGACTACAAAGTTACGATATTTTTAGGGCAATGGCAAACTTTTGGTGAAATATATAAAAGAAATGGTGATTCTATCTGCTTTTATATAAAAAGAGACTGTCCCTTTTGGTAAAGGGCAGCCTCTTTAATCAATCTTTCAACCTAACAGCACCTATGAATACTATCTTATTTTTTCTTGATGGTCAACTTGCCGTTAGCGGTGCCTGCCGTCAAGTCGATGGTGAAGATGTAGGTGTCACCATTGGTGAGGGTTGCACCATCTTTGAGATATAGGTTACCGTCATCGTGACCGTTTCCATCGCCAACACCGAATATCTCGCTATCGCAAGCCAAACTATATTCGGCTGTTGTGCCCTTAAACTCGATACCCCAATCGGGCTGTCCGAAGAACTTGAAGTTGACATCAGTGGCAGCTAATTGCTTACCCACAGTAAGGGTAACTTGATGCTTCTTGGCTGCGATAGGAGTGAGACAGATGTCGGTGGCGGTACCTGTGTTCCATCCCTTGTTGACAGCCTCCCATGTTGGCTTGTTCACCTTTTCGTTGCCGATAATCCAGATGGCACCCGTGCCATCGGCGTTGAGTTTCATCGGCTCGTTGCCGTCCATCGCCCAAATGCGCAATGCCTTGTGGTCGAAGTCGGCCTGGATGGTGTACTTGCCAGTGAGGGCATTGAAGGTGTATGTGCCATCCTCGTTCTTGGTAAACCAGTCGCTGTCGTAGAACCAGTCGTCATCGAGATCCTTGCCGTCGGCCGAGAGTGTGCAAGTGGCACCTTGCTTGATGTCTCCCACCCACGTCTTGCCACCATCACTGTTGGTGAGGTCTATTGGCACGATTGGCAACTTGTCGGTAGGGCTCACACTGTAGTCCTTGCCGTTAAAGGTGACAGCTACGTTGCCGGTCTCCAAAGTTGTGAAACTGAAGTCGCTGGTCTCACCCAAGGCGATGCTTTCGCCATTGCTGCCGAAGACAAACTTGCCATCGGCTGTGGCGAAATGACCCTTGAAACTGTTCTTCTCTGTGGGAACGATGGTCTTATACAGGTAGTCGCCTTCCTCGGTCATGTCGTACTTGGTGCCGTCGGCGGCAACAAACTGAAGATTGTTGAAGTGAGGACGCTTTACCTCAAACGACAACGACTCGCTGTTCTTCTTGGTCGATACGTTCTGCAGGGAGAGCAGGATGTCAACCTGTCCGTCTGGGATATACTGTACGTAAGGCATTTTGAACTTGACGGTGTATTCGCCCTCTTCCTTGGTACGGATAGTGGTGTCAGCCACGCTCTGACCGCTGAAGAGCAATGAAGCCTTCAAGGTGGAGAGGGCTATGCCGCCCTCGTCCTTGCAGTTTACCTTCACTTCCACCTCATCGCCCATCACGACAGCGGCTGTAGGAGCGGTGTAGCTCATCACAGGGTTGCCGACAGGAGTAGGTGCGTTATAGTCATCGTCCACGCAGGATGCCATCAATGGCAAGGCGAGGAACGCCATCATATAATATTTGATATTCTTCATCATGTTAATGTCTGATTGATTATGTTCTGACACATGTTATTGGTTCCACTTGCAAGAGATAACGCCATTGGCAGGCACCTTTACTGTGAAGTTGTGGGTGCCATCGCTCAAGTTGATGCTCTGCTCGTTGTCGCCCTCGTTGAGGATGACGGCAGCAAGGCTTCCGTCTGGGTTCTGGAACTCAGCGTGGGTAATCTTCTTATCGCTCACGGTGCGAGAGGTGGTGCCGATGCGAACGGCACCCGGGGCTACAACGCTCGACATGTGGTTGATGATGTAATAGTGGGAGTTGTAGGTCATCTTCTTGTAGCCGTTTGGGTCGATGTCGATGGCACCATAGCAGGTTTGGCAACCACCGTCGAGGTTGGGTCCCATCTTGTTGTCGAGCATCAAGTTCCATACCAACACAGCCTTGCAGTACTGATTGACTGTGGCGAGTGCCACGTTCTTCATGTCTGCCATCAAGCGCTTGCCGAGGTCGCGGCCATTGTTCCAGGTTCCAATGCTGGTCTCTGAGAAGATAAGCTCCTTGTCAGGGCGCTGGTTGTTGATGTCGGTCAACTCGCTGTTGTTGCCACCATAATCGTGGTAAGCAGCGCCCACTACCAACTCAGAACCCTCGTAACCGTTGCCCAGTGCATCATATACCTTGATAGGATAGTCGTTTTGGTCGGCCACGTTGTCGTAGTTGTAGTTGTGGTCGAAGACATAAATCTTGGTGCTCACATTGTTCTTCTTAAACTCGCCAGCCAATGCCTTGACGAATGGTGCCTCCTCCTGCCATGGCATGTAGAGCGAAGCACAGTTAGCCTTGTTCAGAGGCTCGTTCTGTGGACTAACGGCATAGATATTGATGCCTTTCTCCTTCATGGTCTGTATAAACTTCACGAAGTACTTGGCATAAAGCTCGCGATAGTCAGGATTCAGATGTCCGTCGGTCCAAGAGTCCTTTGGTGTCTTGGTGTTGATGTCGGCAACCTTCATCCACTTCGGACAAGTCCAAGGAGCAGCGATGATCTTCACGTTCGGATTGATGGCGAGAATCTCCTTCAACACAGGGATGACATACTGGTTTTCGTCATTGTGAAGGGCAAATGTGCTCAGCGGGTCGGCATCGGTTCCCTTCTGGTCGCAATAGGTGTATTCTGTGCTGGAGAAGTCGTTGCATCCCAAGGAGATGCGGGCATAGCTCACGCCATAGCCCTCGGTGGTGGAGTAGAGACGCTTCAAGAGAGCCAAGCGGTCGGTCTCTGCCATGTGCATCAAGTTGTAGCAAGATGAATAGGTGATGGCATAGCCGAAGCCGTCGATTGACTGAAACTTCTTGCTCAAGTCGAGTTCGATGGTTACTGGTGCCATCGACACACCGTTGAAGAGCTTGGATTCACCCTCCAACAGCGAGTAGTTGCCATCGGCTGTAGTGGTGAAGGTCTTTGCCATACCTGCCGCAGGGGTAGGATTCGGATTTTTCACGGGTGTCTCCATGTCGATGGGGTCGGAGAATGAGTTGCTGCTACTGCAGGCTGTCATAGAGAAGGCTGCGGCGCAAACGAGCAACATGATTTTATTTCTTTTCTGATGTTTCATTGTTCATTGTTTTTGTAGGGTTATTAATATCCAGGATTCTGCTGGAGATTGTTGTTCTCGTCGAGTGCGGTCTGTGGCAAAGGCAAGAGATAGGAGTTGGCGTCAAACTGCTTTTGTTGCTTGATGCGACCACTGTCTCGGTTGTCGATGCCGTTGAGGTATTCCTCTACCTTGCCGTTGCGGCAGAGGTCGAACCACCGTTCGCCTTCGAGGGCAAGCTCCAGACGGCGTTCCTTGAGTACGGTCTCTATCATTGCCTCCTTGCTGCTGGTTTGGCTGGAAGTCACATCCTTCAACTTGGCACGCTTGCGAATCTGGTTCACCAGGTTGGCGCTTTCGCTGAGGTTGCCCTTGTAGGCCTCTGCCTCCGCCTTCATCAGGATGATGTCTGCCAATCGAATCCAATACTCGTTGCTATAGCCTGAGCGCAACTTATACATGAATGGATAGTTACTGGCAGGATAGTAGTTGCTCCAGTCGCAGGCATAATATACGATGGTCTGGTTCTTGCGCACCTCGTCGCCTTCTTTGTCGAAGGCGTTGATGAGGTCTCGGGAAGGGGTTATCCACTTCGCCCATGTGAAGTAGTAGTCCCAGTTGTCGAGCTGTCGACCGTACATCCAGGTTTCCCAGTTTCCGTTACCAGTGGTCCAGTGAACCTCCAGAATACCTTCCTTGGTGTTACGTTTCATGCAGTCTTTCTTATCCTCGTCGTATCCCCAGAGAGTCTCGAAGTCATCTTCCAAGGCTACACCTGGTGTCTTGATGACCTTGTCGGCATATTCGATAACCTTGTCGTAGTCTTGTACTGGTTTCTCGGCATAAACCTTGGCGAGCATAGCTTGTGCCACAGTTTTGCTGAGCTTGGTTCGGTCGCTGTTGTCGTTGTCAGGAGCATATTGTTCGGCATCGGTCAAGTCGGCGATGATCTGCTGATAGCATTCCTCTGTTGTTTTGCGAGGAGGATAATAAGTAGGGAATACTTCCTCGATATTATCCGACGTGATGGTCTCTGCAATGCTGGTGATGACAGGGAATGAACCCCACAAACGAGCCATGCGGAACATCATCAGGGCACGGAATATCTCTCCTTGTGCTTTGTATGAATGATACTCTGCCTCGGAAATCTGCCCGCTCTCCTTGAGTTGCTCTACACCGCAAATCAGTACGTTTGCCTGTGCGATGTCGGCAAGATAACGGCTCCAGTCACGACCCAGTACCGTGTTGCTGGCATCGATGGAGTTGGTCTCATAAGGAACAACCTCGGCACCAGTGGTGCCAGCATAGGCGTTGTCGCTATGGGAGTCGCCTATCAAGAGGTAGTCGAGATGGGCATGCTCCTGACGGCTACGGAAGAGTTCGTAGAGAGCCTTGAGCTGCTTGTCGGCAGCGTCCTTGTCCTTTAAAACGGCGGTAGACTCTGAGGTCTGGCTGCCCTGTGTGATTTCTGATGGTTGGGAGATTGGCTCATAGTCGAGAGAGCAACTTGCCAGTGCCATCATGGCGAGACCGCTCAGAGCCAATGTCTTGATGTTATGATATTGTTTCATTGTTGTCGATGTTTTAGAATTCTACTTTTACTCCTAATACTACACTCTTGTTGAGTGGATAGGTTCCCCAGTCGATGCCCTGCACGCTACCGCTGTTGCCATACTGGTTGACTTCTGGATCCATGCCTGTGTATTTGGTGAGGGTAATCAAGTTGGTTGCCGACATATATGGCTGCAAGCGTGTCAATCCTATATGGGATAGATACTTGCGAGGCACATCGTAAGAGAGTGATATATCCTTCAGTCGGATGTAACTGCCATCTTCGATGAAATAAGTAGAGTTGCGAATGTCCCACTTAGCCTTTGGCACATCGGTTATCTGTCCAGGCACTCTCCAACGCTCCAAAACCTTGGTGCTTTGGTTTTTGCCATCGTACATGCCCTCGGTCTCCATACGAGATACGTTGTAGATGTCGTTGCCGTAGCTACCTTGTATCAAGATGCTCAGGTTGAAGCCTTTCCACGACAAGGTGTTGGTCAAACCAAAGGTGAAGTCAGGGTTAGGATCGCCGATGTAGGTGCGGTCGCTGGCTGTCACCATGCCGTCGTCTGTTACATCCTTATATTTCATCTCACCTGTCTCTGGGTCTACGCCTTCTGCTATATATCCCCAGAAGCTACCGAGAGGTTTGCCAGGAGTGTTGCGTACTACATAGTCGTTTACCAGGTCTGTGGTCTTGGCTGAGTAGTAAACCTGGGTCAGTGCCAGACTCTCCAACTTGTTTTTGTTGAAAGAAATGTTGAAGTCGGTGTTCCATTTCAGCTTGCCTGTGAGGTTTTGGGTGGATACGGAGAACTCCCAACCTTTGTTGATCATCGAACCACCATTGTAGGTCAGACTGTTGGCTGCTGCCGCACCGGCTGGCAAGGTGATGTTCATGAGCATATCCTTGGTACGCTTATAATAGTAGTCGGCATAGAGGGTGATGCGATTCTTGAGGATGGTCAAGTCGATACCGATGTTGGTTTGGGTAGTTGTTTCCCAAGTCAGCTCTGGGTTGCTCAGTGTGCCTTGCGTATAGGTAGGCACGGCATTGGCATCGTTGCCGTCGCCAAACCACTGCACACGGTTGATGTTGTAGCTTGCCAAGTAACTGTAGTCGCCGAGCCCGCTCTGGTTACCTGTTTGTCCCCAGCCACCACGAATTTTCAAGTCATCGATCCACTTGATGTTCTTCATAAATGCCTCATTGCTCACACGCCATGCACCAGAGAAGGATGGGAAGTACCCCCAACGATGACCAGGAGCCAGCTTGGATGAACCGTCGGCACGCATATTGGCTGTTACCATGTAGGTGTCGTTCCAGTTGTACTGCAAGCGGGCGAAGGTAGAGAGGATAGCCCAGTCGGAAGCCGATGAGCCTGTACCATTCCATGAAATCATGTTGGCGGCATTGAGGGTAGGGAACTTGTCGTCGGCATAATGGCTACCATTGATGTAGCTCTGGCTCCACTTGCTTTGGGTCCAGGAGTCGCCCACCATGGCATCGATGCTGTGCTTGCCAAATGCCTTCTTGAAGTTAGCCACATTGTCCCATATGATGACGCTGCTGATGCTTCTGCCATCATATCCTGTGCCATATTCCTGGCGACCGATGGTGGTAGAGATTGGGTCGAGGAAATTGGTGGTGTTGCCCTGTGTGCGGTCGAACGAGAGGGAGGTGTTGAAGGTCAAGCCTTTCATAAAGGTGACGGTCGCCTTGCCTGTTGCTAACAAGCGGTTGTATGAACTCTTGTTGTTCTGGGTGCGGGCGATATTCTCTGCAGGACTGGTCAGATTGACACCATAGAAATTATTGTAGAACTGGTTGGGATTTTCTGGATCCCATACCGGGGCATAGGTAGGCGTGTTGACGATGGCTGTCACCACACCACCACGACTAGAGCCAGTACCCGATATGATACCTGTACCCTTGTTGGTATAGTCGGAATATGTGACGCTGGCATTGAGTCGCAACCAATCCCTTACATCGTTCTCTACCGAAGTGCGGAAATTGTAACGCTTGTAGCTAGACTTCTTGATGACACCATTCTCGCCAGTATAACCACCTGAGATAAAGTAGCGGAGTTTGTCGGTACCGTTGGTGATGGATAGTTGGTAGTCTTGTACGCTACCTGTGCGGAACACCTCATCCTTCCAGTTGGTCTGGTCGGTGAGTCCGTCAGGAATCTTCACCATGCCGATTTCGTCCATCAGTTCCTTGTACTGGGCTACATTGAGTGACTCTTGGTTGTCGCGTACATTATTAAAGGCATAATGTGCGTTGAGGCTCACCTTGGCTACGCCCGCCTGGCCCTGTTTGGTGCCGATGATGATGACACCATTGGCTGCACGAGAACCATAGATGGCTGCAGAAGAGGCATCCTTCAATACCTGGATGTTGTCGATGTCGTCGGCGGCGAGGAAGTCGATGTCGGTCATAGGTACACCATCCACTACATAGAGTGGGTCGTTGCTACCATTGAGCGAGGTGGTACCACGCACACGGATGGTAGGCGCTGCACCAGGCTGACCATTGGCTTGTGAAATCTGCAGACCGGCGGCTTTACCCTGCATACCTGCGGCAGCAGAGACGATAGGTCGAGTGTCGAGGTCCTTGGCTGACACACTGGATACGGCTGTGGTGACATCCTTACGCTTCACCGAGCCGTAACCGATGGCTACGACCTCGTTGAGCATGTTGGCTTCATCTTCCATCTTGATTTTCATGCCATTGCTAGCCTTTACCTCCATATTCTTATATCCGATATAGGAGAACTTGAGCTTAGCACCCTGTTTTACTTCGATGACAAAGTTGCCATCCATGTCGGTTGCCACACCATTGTTGGTGCCACTTTCCATAACGGTGGCTCCAATCACGGGTTCGTTGGTGTTGTCGATTACCGTACCAGTAATCTTCACCTTTTGACCCCATACTGCTGTAGAAACAAGCATTGCGAATAACGAGACAGAAGCTCGTTGCATCATCGCATTTCTTTTTTCTTTTCTCATGAATCTAAAAAATTAGTTATTTTGGTTACTATTATTTGATACTGTTAGTCGCTGAAGATATTTTCTTTGGTTTTCGGTTACAAAAGTATATAAAATGTAGTTAGGTATTAGTGATAGTTAGTGATTTGGTGGTAAAATGAAAGATGTATTTGATGTAATACCTTGAAAAACAGAATGATTTCTTTTCTTCGTTACGTAAGAAAGTGGTTGCTTTTTAGGTGTATTCTATACAACATCCATTTGTTTTATCTTCTTTTTAAAATATTTATATATCCATGAGTGAGTCCACTTTCTTTAGAGAATTGCTTGAAGCTATATGACTGAAAATTAATAATATAGGAAGTTTGAAAATTTTAATTAATCTACTTTCTCAAAAGTATAAATAATCGCATTAAACCTTTGCATTCAAATTTCTTTCTGTTCCTGTAAAATGGAGTAAGACATCATGCCAGCATGTGCTGGGCGCAACATACCAAATCCGATGGTTGCCATCTTCTTTGAGATAACTATAGGCGCATCTTTTCCCGTAAATATAACATCCGCTCCTTATATCATTCGTAAAATGCCGACCAAGTGTACATTTTGCACAACTTTCTTGCTGCTTTGGAAAATAATCATTATTTTTGCACAACGATACGACCAAAGGGGCATAAACATGGCCTGTTGCCCGCTGGCCATCACCTTATTGGAGAAATCAAACAACAATATAAACAGAGATGATTAAAACAATGATCTTAGCTACCGCAGCCCTCACCATGAGCGGCACGATGGCTAACGCACAAACAATGATTGAGAAGAACGACATCAAGGTGGAGAACCACCTGATGACACCCGAGGCCCTATGGGCCATGGGGCGGATTGGCGGTGCCGAGGCTTCGCCCGACGGCAAGCAAATCGTGTACCAAGTAAGTTACTACAGCGTAAAGGAGAACAAGGGGCACCAGATGCTGTTCGTGATGGACGCCAACGGCAAGAACAAGAAAGCCCTCACCACCGACGCCAAGAGCGAGAGCGACGCGGCATGGATCGAGGGCGGACAGAAGATTGCCTTCATCCGTGGCGGACAGCTCTGGAGCATGAACCCAGACGGCACCGACCGCAAGCAGCTCACCCACGACGACAAGGGCATCGAGGGCTTCAAGTTCTCGCCCGACGGCAAGAAAGTCATCCTCATCAAGGAGTTGCCCTACAACGGCACCATCAAGAAGAACCCATCAGACCTTCCTCTCGCCACAGGCCGGCTCGTAACCGACATGAACTACCGCCACTGGGACCACTACGTGGAGAGTATCCTTCATCCTTTCGTGGCAGACGTGGCCGAGGACGGCACCATTGGCGAGGGCGAGGACCTACTGAAGGGCGAGCCTTTCGAGTGCCCGATGGCTCCATTCGGCGGCATCGAACAGTTGGCGTGGAGCCCCGACAGCAAGACCATCGCCTATACCTGTCGCAAGAAGGAGGGCGTGCAGTACGCCATCTCCACCGACTCAGACATCTACCTATACAACATAAGTACGCACGAGACCAAGAACCTCTGCAAGGAACCTAACTATGTGGAACCTAAGATAGACGCTACCAAGAGCATGCGCCACCAGGCTGTCAACGCACCGGAGAACCTAAAGAACAACCCTGGTTACGACACCAACCCCCAGTTCTCCGCCGACGGCAAGTACATCGCTTGGCAGAGCATGGCTCGCGATGGATACGAGAGCGACCGCAACCGTCTCTGCGTATACGACCTCGCCACAGGCAAGAAGAACTATGTAACGGAGAAGTTCGACAGCAACGTGGAGGGCTTCATTTGGAACAAAGACTGCAAGAGCTTCACCTTCATCGGCGTATGGCACGGCACACTGAACCTCTACCAGACCAACCTCAAGGGCGAAGTGAAGCAAATCACCGACGAGTGGGCTGACTACGGCAGCGTATCACTCGCCAACAACGGCAACAAGATTCTCGCTACCAAGGCGAGCATGAGCCACCCCATCGACATCTACATCGTTACCCCGGGCAAGGATGCCAAGCGCACCAAGGTAGCGCAGCTTTCTCATGAGAACGACCACATCCTCAGCCAGCTGAACCTCGGCAAGTGCGAGCAGCGCTGGGTGAAGACCACTGACGGCAAGCAGATGCTGGTATGGATCATGTTGCCATCCAATTTCGATGCAAGCAAGAAGTACCCTACCCTCCTCTTCTGCGAGGGCGGCCCGCAGAGCCCTGTGAGCCAGTTTTGGAGCTACCGCTGGAACATCCAGATCATGGCAGCCAATGGCTATGTAGTGGTTTTGCCTAACCGCCGTGGTCTCCCGGGCTTCGGAAGCGAATGGAACGAAGAAATATCAGGCGACTGGACTGGCCAGTGCATGAAGGACTACCTCTCTGCCATCGACGATGCAGCCGAGAACTTGCCTTATGTAGACAAGGATCGCTTGGGCTGCGTGGGTGCCAGCTTCGGCGGATTCTCCGTATATTACCTCGCAGGTCACCACGACAAGCGTTTCAAGGCGTTCCTCGCCCACGACGGCGCATTCAACTTGGAGAGCATGTACACCGATACAGAGGAGACCTGGTTCAGCAACTGGGAGTACGACGATGCTTACTGGAACAAGGACCTGACTGCCAACGCCAAGAAGACTTACGAGAACAGCCCCCACAAGTTCGTCGACAAGTGGGACACCCCTATCCTCTGCATCCACGGCGAGAAGGACTATCGCATCAACGCCAACCAGGGCATGGGTGCCTTCAATGCCGCCCGCATGCGTGGCATCCCTGCCGAGCTCCTCATCTTCCCTGACGAGAACCACTGGGTGTTGAAGCCACAGAACGGCATTCTCTGGCAACGCACTTTCTTCGGCTGGTTAGACAAGTGGCTGAAGAAATAAAAACATAAGAAATCGGTAGTGGCGATACCTTTCTACGCCGCTACCGATTTTTATTATAACTTCGATCATCCACACTTTCCTGTGCATGGCTTACTTTATAGTTTTCACCTGTTCGTGAGTAAGTCCTGTCAGTTCGATTATCATCTCCACATCCAATCATACCCTACCCCGACTGCAAAAGTACAAAAAAATCGCAAAAACCTGTCTATCTCGAATATTTTTATTATCTTTGCCACGACATTATATATCACAGCATGGATACATAATTGAAGGAGAAGCAACATTACACAAATCAAAGATGTAGAGTTGCTCAAAAAAATGAATGAAATGATAAAGAAGTTCATCGCTAAAGCTTCATCAAAGCAAGAGGAGAATGTTATAACTCCTGACTTGCAAGCCAAGATAGACTTGGCGAAAAAAGAGCATGAGAATGGCGCAACCTTGTGTTTCAACAATGCACAAGATGCTATAGCTTGGATGGAATCTATATAAATTCTACGCTTATGGACGAATATAAATTCAGACTGGTATTGACAAAAGATGCGACCGATTTCTTTGACTCTCTAACATCCAAAGTCTATAAAAAGATTGCTTATGATATCAACCGAGTCAGATAGGGTGTAAAAGCCCCAGAACTATTTAAAAAACTTGATGATTCAGATGGAATCTGGGAGTTTAGAACTCGGTTCGACAAACAAGCTTATCGGCTGTTTGCTTTTTGGGACACAGAAACTGAAACTTTAGTTGTTGCCACACATGGCATCATCAAAAAGACCCAAAAGACCCCGGCCAAGGAAATAGCAAAAGCCGAAAGAATTAAGAGACAATATTTCGCAGACAAAAATAAAAAGAAATAATTATGGAGTTATATTCATTTGACGATTATCAAGATAAACGTCTTGGAAAGATAGGAACACCAGAACGTGATGCCTTCGAGAAAGAAGTTGCAGAAGCCGTTCAAGCCTATAAAATTGGAGAAGCCATCAAGCAAGCTCGCAAGATGAAGCAACTCACACAAGAGCAACTTAGCAAGAAAGTTGGCGTTCAAAAGGCACAAATTTCGAGATTAGAAAATGGTAAGAACATCTCATTCTCTACCCTTTCTCGACTTTTGAAAGGATTGAACATCCCTGCATCAATAGAAATGGCAGGAGTTGGCAAAGTTGCCTTATGGTAACTGCTCTCAGACTTGTCAGCTATAGAAATAAATATGTATAACAATTAAAACAATAGCATATAAGAAACAGAAAGTATTGAAACATAACATAGTAAGATTATAAACTTGCGTTTACTAATTTGTTCGGATACACTTAAATTTTGCCAGAATTAAAG
>ERZ808240.3655-NODE-3655-length-14656-cov-18.769399_pt1 | contig 14656 bp, 10 predicted proteins | sample MGYA00521084_ERZ808240 | MGnify/ENA primary metagenome ERZ808240 (study PRJEB31516, sample SAMN03275571) | gut metagenome | biome: mammalia-associated habitat; material: feces | host: Papio cynocephalus | place: Kenya | collected 2012-08-06 ... | reverse complement strand
ATGCCACCAAGCGTTACCGCAGCAACTGCATCAACTGGGGCATCGTTCCTTTCACCATCTCAAAGGACACTCCTTTTGAATATGTATCCGGCGACTTCGTCTATGTTCCTGGCATCCGCGAGGCCATCCTTTCCGGCAAGGAGGAGATCGACGCCAAGGTGATCTGCGCCGAGGGAGTCAAGGACATCCACCTCTACTTCCAGAACCTCACCGCCGACGAGCGTGAGATCCTCGCTGACGGCTGCCTGATGAACTTCTACGCCGCGCAGAAGAACAAGTAGTTGAAATTTGGCACTTTAGGCTTGCGGCCTTTGCTATTGTCCGCAGGCCTGAAGTGGTTAAGCAATTATATTCGTAAACACTTTAATTTTTGATATTCAATTATGAGAAAGATTCAGATGATCACTCCTCTCGTTGAGATGGATGGTGATGAAATGACAAGGATCCTGTGGAAAATGATTAAGGATGAACTTATCATTCCATTTGTTGATCTGAAGACAGAATACTATGACCTTGGCCTCGTTCACCGTGACGAGACCGCCGACCAGGTGACCGTTGACTCCGCCAACGCCACGAAGAAGTACGGTGTGGCCGTGAAGTGCGCCACCATCACTCCGAACGCCAAGCGCATGACCGAGTACAACCTGCATCAGATGTGGAAGAGCCCGAACGGAACGATTCGTTCAATGCTGGACGGTACCGTGTTCCGCACACCTATCACCATCCCTTCCATCTCTCCTGCCGTGAAGTTCTGGAAGAAGCCTATCACCATCGCCCGTCACGCCTACGGTGATGTTTACAAGAGTGTTGACATCCGCGTTGAGGAACCGGGAGTCGCAAAGCTCGTCTTCGAAGGCGAGAGCGGCAAGAGGGAAGAGCAGATCGTGCACACATTCAAGGGTCCAGGCGTTCTTCAGGGAATGCACAACACCGACGCTTCGATCCGTTCCTTCGCCCACGCTTGCTTCAAGTACGCCCTTGACCTGAAGCAGAGCATCTGGTTCGCCACCAAGGACACCATCGCCAAGAAGTACGACGGACGTTTCCGTGAGATCTTCGAGGAGGTGTTCGCTGAGTACAAGGATGCTTTTGCAGCCGCCGGCATCGAGTACTTCTACACTTTGATCGACGATGCCGTTGCTCGTGTGATGCGCAGCGAAGGTGGTTTCATCTGGGCCTGCAAGAACTACGACGGTGACGTGATGAGCGACATGATCTCCACCGCTTTCGGTTCTCTCGCCATGATGACCTCAGTTCTCGTAAGCCCTGACGGCAAGTATGAGTACGAGGCCGCCCACGGCACTGTTACCCGTCACTACTACAAGCACCTTCAGGGTGAGGAGACCTCCACGAACCCTATCGCCACAATCTTCGCGTGGAGCGGCGCGTTCCGCAAGAGAGGCGAGCTGGACAACCTCCCTGAGCTTGTGAACTACGCCGACCAGCTTGAGGCCGCTTGCTTCGACACCCTCAACGAAGGCATCGTAACCAAGGACCTCGCCAACCTCATGGAAGGCGTCACCCCTCAGGTCAAGAACTCCGCCGACTTCATCGCTGCCATCCGCGAGCGCCTCGAAAAGCGTCTCGCCTAAGGCCCTTTTGCCCAGTCGCATGGTTGACCGCAGTATCGGTCGCTGAGCCTGTCGAAGCGACTATCCAGCTGCGATACTGATTAACGTCACCGGATATGGTGACGATAGCGAAAAAGACTTTCCGAAATTTTTCGTTACCAAAATTTCGGAAAGTCTTTTTCGCTATCTTGTTTCACTACAGCCTCACATCAATGTCTTCTCCTATTCGCGATGTTGCCGGGGGCGAAAAGGGCGTACAGTACGCAGTCCTTTCCTATTTCCTGTGGCTGAACCATTCGAGACCAACGACTAGAAGCGCACCGATGATCATCCATAGAATGGCGGAAAAGATCTGAGGTTCAATTAGTGACGAGAGGTTCGTGCCGATGTCCGCAAGGGACTCGACACAGATTCTGGCTTCCTCGGCGGTCTGTCCCTCGCGCATGAGCTGGGCTGTCATCACACTGATCTTGTCACTCCATGGCCAGACCTTGACCAAGGAGCCGAGAGTGAAACCGATCAATGTGATCAGAGTAGGTCTCTCGTAATGCGCTATCAGCCAGTGTAGAAACTTTGAAAAGGCCGCGATTCCCAGCACGCACCCGATTCCGAACATGATGAGGACGGGCCAGTTGAGATCACTGATGGCTCCCATGATATATTCATACTTCCCGAGAAGCACGAGGATGAAACTGCCGGAGATGCCCGGAAGGATCATCGTGCAGATCGCTATAGCGCCGCAGATCATGATGAACCAGGATGCGTCCGTTGTCTGGGTGGGGGAGAGCATGCAGATCAGCGCCCCGAGGAATACGCCGAACACAAGCCAAAGCCCGTCAGTGATTTTCCACTTCTTGATGTCGCAAAGCATATAGACACCTGACACCACTATCAGTCCGAAGAAAAATGCCCAAGTCTGGACCGGATGGTATGCAAGGACATATTCCATCAGTTTGGCCAGCGAGAAGATACTCACGACCACGCCGACTCCAAGCCAAAGCAGAAATGTTCCATGAATATATTCCCGGAACTCCTTGAACTTTCCTTTGAGCAGCAGTTTCCATGACGAGACAGAAAGGATGGCGTTCAGAGCCTCTATGAGCTCATTGAATATCCCCGTGAGAAGGGCGATTGTGCCTCCGGACACTCCTGGGATGACATTGGCGGCTCCCATTGCGAAACCTTTCAGGGCAACAGCGGCGTTTTTGATGATATTTGACATATTAAATTATTGAATCTTTGTCAGGTAGCCTTTGATGGCCGTGAAACTGTCCAGTTGTGAGATGTTTTTCCCGGCAGGGTCACTGATGACAAGGTCGAACAGGTTGCCGTTCATCTGGCGTCGGCCGATCTTGAATCTGGCCTTGGAGGTGCGGGCCATATATTCAATGGCAAAATCCGGGTTTTTGACCAATGAGATGAAAAGGTCCGGAGCCTGTTCCTCAAGCACGTTCATTTTATAGCGGGAAGGCCTTCCAATCCAGTCCAGGTCCTTTTTCGTGATGGTAGTCTGGATGCTGGTGATCAGACGGTCCTCGCTGCCGATCTTCCTGAAATCCTGAAAGAACACGCAACCTTTGATGTTGTGGGATCTGAAAAAATTCATTATCGCCGTCTTGCATGCATCGAACGAAGATTCCTCCGCGTCGATTATCGCGACGTAGGAATGTATTTTCCCCAACGGCAGAATTTCGGTCGGAACCGTGCTGGAATGCTTGCGCAGACTTCTCTTCCTGAAAAACGTCTTTATGAAATCAAACATAATCTACTGGTTTACAGAGGCTATCAGCTCTCGAATCTCACGCTTTGCATCCTTCCATCTCGGGACATCGATCTTGGTGCCGATAACCTCGACGACCTTCGCAGCAATTATCGAGCCTACCTCACCGCAGACCTTCAGCGGCATTCCAAGAGAATGAGCATAGAGGAATCCGGCGGCATAGGTGTCTCCCGCACCGGTGGCGTCGATAGTGGCCGCCGGCCAGGCTTCTATGTAGTGATATTCATCGCCTTGCTTGACCATCGAGCCGTCCTTGCCTACTTTCACGACAGCGATCTCGCATTGGCTGGCAAGTGTGTCAAGCGCCTCGCGCGGCTCCTGCTTGGTGAACGCCCTCGCCTCTGTCTCGTTGGCGAAGACTATGTCCACATAACGGTCCACCAGATTGTGGAAGAAAGCCTCGTTGGATTCGACCACATTGTATGACGCCATATCAATGGAAATCTTGCATCCAGCCTCCTTGGCCATCTGCACCGCCTTACGGATAAGATCTTGATTCTGCACGAGATAACCCTCGATATGAAAATAGTCGTAGCCTTGGAAATATTCAGGCTTCAGATCCTCGGGGACCATTTCGAGCGCGGCTCCCATATAGTCAGCGAAAGTACGCTCCGAGTTAGCTCCCGTGATGAAGCACATCGCGCGGCCTGAGCCTTTCGTGCCGGTAAGAAGGGTGGTCTTCACTCCGTACTGCTCCAACGTGCTTTTGTACAGATGCCCAAGCTCGTCGTTGCCTATCTTGCCGATGAAGCCGGAAGGCATCCCGAATATGGATGTGCAGGTGATCGTGTTGGCCGCCGATCCGCCAGGGACGTACTTCACGCCGAACTCTTTCAGCTTTGACCAGATACGGTCACCGGTCTCAAGATCCACGTGCTGCATGCTCCCTGGCGGGAGGTGATACTCGCGGAGCATTGTCTCGTCAGGGAACACCGCGAGAATGTCCGTGAGCGCGTTGCCTATACCTAAAACTGATTTCATTTCTTTATATTTTGATATTCATAGCGTGCCAAATCACAAAGTTAAGGAATATTTGATTAAATTTGTAGTTATGAATAGTAAGGTCGGGAATATTCTTAAATACGGAGTCTCCATCGCGCTTGCGGCGGCGCTTCTGTATTTCTCTTTCAGAGGGGTGAGTTGGGGCGACTTCCTGGAAGGATTGAAGGCCTGCCGCTGGGAATTTGTGATCCTTTCTATGCTGTTCGGACTCTTGGCGTTCTGGCTCAGGGCATTGCGCTGGCGCGAGTTGCTTCTTCCGATCGACCGGACCACATCCCACCTCACATGTTTCAACGCCATAAACATCAGCTATCTGGTTAATCTTGCCCTGCCACGGGTGGGAGAGTTTGTGCGTTGCGGCTACATCACGGCCCATTCACATAAAGACAAGGAAGACCGTCGACTGGCTTCTTACGACAAGGTTCTCGGAACCGCAGCATTGGAGCGTTCTGTGGATATGCTTGCGATGGTCGCCGTGCTTGCCGTTTTCCTGCTTTTCACATGGAAACGCTTTGGCGGGTTCTTCTCTGAGAAGATCTTCGGAGCGGCTTCAGGAAGCGTCAGCGCGGGCAAAGTCATAACCTTGATCGCCGCAGTTTTGGCCGTTATCGTCGCCATTTCATGCGCAATCCTTTTCGCAGACAAGTGGAAGCCTCTTGCCAAGGTCCGAGATTTCTGCAAAGGCATTTGGGCCGGCTTTCTCAGCTGCCTTAAGATGAAAGGGACCTGGAAGTTCCTCCTCTTGACGTTGGGAATATGGGGCTGTTACTGGATGATGAGCGCCACGATTCTCTGGTCTCTTCAAGGAATATCCCCAGACTCCGTCAGCCCGGAACTTGCTTCAGCCGTCGGAACTTTGCGGACCTTGAATATGACCGACGCGATGTTCCTGATGATAGCGGGAAGCCTGTCTTCGATCGTTCCGGTACCAGGAGGATTCGGAGCCTTTCATTTCATAGTCTCCTCCGCGATTTCCTACGTCTACGGCATCCCGATGCAGTTCGGGATGATCTTCGCGACCCTCTCGCATGAGTCACAGGCCGTGAACCAGATCCTGTGGGGAGGCATCTCCTTGGCAAGTGAATCTTTACGAACAACAAATAATTAATAACTAAAGTATTATGAAGATCAAAAATTTATTCCTGATCGCCGCTGGCGTCCTGATGCTGACGACCACGTTCGACGCGGCCGCAAAGAAACTCCCGAAGGAGGTCAAGATGACCAAGGAGGTTCTCATGGACAAGATCAAGGGCGGCTGGGCCGGAAAGGTCATCGGCTGCTCCTACGGCGGACCGACCGAGTTCAAGTACGCCGGGTTCATCAATGACGAGGTCGAGATCCCGTGGCACGACCACATGATCAAATGGTGGTTCGACAAGTTCCCTGGATTGTACGACGATGTCTATATGGATCTTACATTCGTGGAGGTTTTCCAGAAGGAAGGCCTTGACGCTCCGATTGAATCGTTCGCGAACGCCTTTGCACATGCCCCGTACCCACTCTGGCACGCCAACCAGCTCGGACGCTACAACATCCTCAACGGCGTGATGCCACCTGAGTCCGGACACTGGCACAACAATCCTCACGCTGACGACATCGACTTCCAGATCGAGGCCGACTACGCCGGTCTGATGGCTCCGGGAATGATCAACACATCGTCTTTCTATTGCGACGAGATCGGTCACATGATGAACTACGGTGACGGTTGGTACGGTGGCGTGTATGTCGCCGCGATGCTTTCTCTCGCCTTCGTCAGCGATGACATGAACTTCGTTGTCAATGAGGCTCTCAAGGCTATCCCTGCCCAGAGCAACTACTACAAGGCCATGGCTGATGTCATCAAATGGCACAAGCAGTACCCTAAGGACTGGCACATCACTTGGGCTTTGTTCAACAAGCACTACGGCTACGACATCGGCTGCCCTGACGGAGTCGACAACCAGTTCAACATCGACGCCGTCATCAACAGCGGCTACATCCTCATCGGCCTTCTCTACGGTGACAAGAACTTCTACCGCACGATCGACATCTCGACCCGCTGCGGCCAGGACTCTGACTGCAACCCTTCGTCTGCAGCCGGAATCCTCGGAGTCATGATGGGGTACAAGAATATTCCTGAATATTGGAGAAAGCCTTGCGAGGAGGTTGAGGACACTCCTTTCGTCTACACCGACATCTCCCTCAACAAGGCCACTGAATATTCCTTCAGCCAGGCTCTTCAGGTGATCGAGCGCAACGGCGGTTCCATCGACGGTGACAACATCACAATCAAGGTGCAGAAGCCTGAGGCCGTCCGCTACGAGAAGGCGTTTGAGGGTCACTATCCTCAAGGCAAGGTCAACGTCAAGAAGACCATTACGAATGTCGGCCAGATCAAGTTCAAGGGCAACGGAATCGTTGTCAAGAGCCACTATTACAAAGGAGCCGGCTACAACGACAACACCGGTTACGTAGGAGAGGTCGAGATCTACCTTGACGGCAAACTCTCCGCTGTGGCCAAGAACCCTATCAAGGGCAACGGAGCCGCTCCGGACCTCTACTGGAAGTACGATCTTCCTGAGGGTGAGCATACTTTGACATTCAAGTTCCTCAACAAGCAGGACAACATGAACATCGTCATCGACAACTATCTGGTATATTCCAGCAAGCCGAAGGTCGTGAACCACGTTGACGAGTAACATGAAGATGTTCAGATTTTTGGCGGCTGCCGCAGTCGCTTTGGTCTCCTTGGCTGCCGTCCCGTCCGAGTCATCGGCCAGGACGACATCCAAGGATCTATACAAGCAGTTCCAGAATCCCGACAGCCGCTACCGTCCGTTCGTGCGTTGGTGGTGGAACGGGGACCGTGTCGAGGCCGAGGAACTTGTCCGTGAGCTTCACATCCTCAAGGATGCCGGCATCGGGGGAGTCGAGATCAATCCGATTTCTTTCCCGTACGGTGCTGACGCCAAGGGCACTAAGGCCCTCAAATGGCTGAGCGACGAGTGGATAGATATGCTGAAGGTCGTGTTCGACGAGGCTGAGCGCATCGGGATGACCTGCGACCTGATCATTGGATCCGGTTGGCCTTTCGGGGCGGAGACTCTGCCTCGGGACGAGCGCGCCTCAGTGATGCTGACCTACGCCCAGAAGGTGACGGGCGGTGAGAGGTTCGAGATGTCCAAATTCAACATATTCAAGAACATCGATCCCGGTGTGACGAAAGTCAACACCAGTCGCACGCCGGAACTGGTGTCGGTCTATCTGGCTCCGGATCCGATTAACGACCTAAGCGAGGCAATCGACCTGTCGGGCAACATCGAAGGCGATGTGATCACTGTGGATGTGCCGAAAGGCAACTGGCAGTTCTACGCGATGGTGAAATATGAGTCGTTTGCCTGCGTGATCAACGGTGCTCCAGGGGCTGCCGGCTCAATCCTGAACCACATGGACGCAAAGGCCGTCCGCAAGTATCTTGACCACATGACCGACACGATCGAGGCGCGGATCGGACCTCTCTCAAAGCATCTCAGGGCTTTCTTTGTGGACAGTATGGAACTTGAGGGCTGCAACTGGACAACCGATTTTCCGGAGGAGTTCAAGACCCGCAGGGGCTACGACCTGATGCCTTGGCTTCCGTTCACGATGTTCAAGGTGGGAAGGCTCGGCAATGTGGAGAGCTTCGACTATGGCTCGAAAAAAGGCGAGAAATTCCAAGACCAGGTGAACCGTGTGCGCTTTGATTTCGAGCTCACGAAGGCCGAGCTGCTCAACGAGCGGTATATGGACACATTCCTCTCTTGGTGCAAGGAGAAAGGTGTCAAGTCCCGCTCCCAGGCCTATGGCAACGGATTCTTCATCGAGGAGTCTTCCCTTGGCCAGGACATTCCTGAGGGTGAGTCCTGGACAACCAACTGGCTCAAACACAGGATCGGAGAGGAGATGGGAGACGAGGACTACCGCCGCGGGCGCGCCTACACGATGATCGACAAATATGTCTCATCGGCCGCCCACCTGACCGGCAAGCGTCTTGTCAGCGCAGAGGAGATGACAAACACCTACAAGGTGTTCACGACTTCTCTTGAGTTCCTTAAGGTAGGCTCTGACATGAGTGCCATCTCTGGCATAACACATTCGGTATGGCACGGTTTCAACTATTCCCCGCTTGAGGCTGAGTTCCCAGGCTGGGTTCAGTACGGAACCTTCCACAACGAGAGGAATACATGGTGGCCTTACGTGAACAAGTTGAATGACTACCGCGCGAGGCTCGCAAGCCAGCTTCAGAACGCTGACATGTACACCGACATCGCCATCCTGCCTGCCAACTACGACATGTGGAGCACGATGGGCGTCCAGACCGAACCGTTCCCGGTGGCCTTGAATATTCCTTACACCTCCCTGATCTGGGAGGCCATCCACAAGAACGGCGGCGGAGCTGACTACGTCAGTGAGATCATCCTCAACGGCGCGACTGTCCGTGACGGCAAACTTTGCTACGGGCCTAAGGAATATGGTACCCTGTTCATCGTTGAGGTGACCAGCACGACACCTGAGACTCTCGCCAAACTGGAGGAGTTCGTCAAGGGTGGCGGAAGGGTGTTCTGCATCGGGAAATATCCAGAGAAGTCTCTTGGCCTCAAGGATTTCGAGGTTCGCGACAAGCAGATCACTGAGGCTGTGGCTCGTCTGAAGGAATATCAAGACAATTTCATACTGCTTGAGAAACCGGCTGATGGAAAGTACCTTGAGTGGTACGCCGGTGTGATGGAGAAGTACAACCTTCCTCACACTCTGACAATCAGCAATCCGGACAGATTCCTGCTTCAGAACCAGTACGTTACCGATGACGGCAGCGATATGTTCCTTTTCATGAACGCCCACATGAGCGAGGCCAGGGAGACGGACATAATATTCCCGAAATCCGTGACCGCCGGGAAGCACGCGTGGCTCTATGACCCGGCTTCCGGCAAGAGGTACGCCCTTCCTGTAGGCAAGGACGGCAGGATGCATTTCCGCTTCGGCCCTTCTGAGACTTACCTGTTCGTTTTCAACAAGATGGGCGGCAGCGCCCCGGCTTGGAAGACTCTTCCGCTTGAGGGCTCTGACGAGATTCAGGTGGCAGGCTCTTGGGACCTTAAGATGCATCACACCTGGCCGGATTCAACGTGGACAGCCAAGCTGGATGAACTTCAGGACTTCAAGGACATGAAGGACACCACTTTCAAGAACTTTATGGGTGAGGTGACCTACACCAAGACCGTGTCGTTGTCCGGAAAACTTCCTGAGTACCTGAACCTCGGCAAGGTGGCAGACATCTGCGAGGTTTGGATCAACGGAAAGCCGGCCGGTGTGAAGTGGTTCGGTGAGCGTGTGTATGACGTGACCGGCCTGCTCAGCCAAGGCGAGAACACCATCGAGGTGAAAGTCACGACCCTTATGGGCAATTATATTCAGACCCTCAAGGACAGCAAGGTGGCGCAGCGCTTCGTTTTGAAGCGCAAGCAGCCTTACGTCAGTGCGGGACTGATCGGACCAGTGAAATTATATTAACAAAACATTACTGATGAGAAATTTACTTAGAACAGCGGCAGTGGCTTTGCTTTTCACCGGGTCAGCCTTGACCCTTGGCGCCACGGATTTCTTCGCCCGTGATTTCGGTGCGAAACCTGATGGCGTGACTCTGAACACAGCCAGCATCCAGGCCGCGATTGATTTCGCTTCCTCACGCGGAGGCGGACGTGTGGTGCTTGACAAGGGGGAATATGTCAGCGGCTCCATTTATCTGAAGAACAACGTGACCCTCCACATCGAGAAGGACGCTGTTCTTCTCGGATCCCTGAATCCTTACGACTACATCAAGGATCCGGACGCCAAGTGGACCGCCCTTGTCTTTGGTATTAATCAAGACAAAATCGGCATCACAGGTGAAGGAATGATCAACTGCCGTGGCTTTGAAGTCGGTGTTCGTTTCGTGGACTTCGTTCATATGGGGCTGATTGTGGATCCTCTCGGGCTTGATCGTATCAATGAGACAATCCGCCCAGAGAACCTGCATTTCTATAAAAGCACCAACATTGTCATCAAGGACATCACGCTTAAGGATCCTGCAAGTTGGAACCAGCAGTACGACAAGTGCCGTAATCTTCTGATCGAGGGCATCACCGTGGACGCGAAGTGCTACTGGAACAACGACGGTCTGGACGTGGTGGATTGCAGCGATGTCATCGTGCGCGACTGCTACATCGACTCGTCCGATGACGCATATTGCTTCAAGAGTCACAGCAACGACGGTGTGAGCGAGAATATTCTTGTGGAGAACTGTGTGGGACGAAGCAGCGCCAACGGCATCAAGTTCGGAACCTACACCCGTGGCAAGTTCAAGCACTTCAGGTTCAAGAATATGACCATATTCGACACCTACCGCAGCGCGATCACCATCGCCACCGTGGACGGCGCCCAGATCGAGGATGTGGAGATCGACAGCCTCAAGAGCCTGAACACCGGCAACCCGATCTTCCTTCGCACCGGCACACGTAATGTCAACGAGGGCCATCAGGCATACCTCAAGGACATAGTGATCAAGAATATGTACGCAGAGGTTCCGTTCGACAAACCGGACGCCGGCTACAGCTACGAGGGTCCGGTCGAGGATCTTCCGCGCAATGTCTGCCCAAGCATCATCGCTGGTATTCCAGGACTTCGCATCGAGAACGTCCGCATGGAGAACATCGAGATCGTTTATCCGGGACATGCTGATCCTGAATATGCCTACGCAGGCACCTCCAAGGAGGAACTTGACGCCATCGAGGAGCAGGAGACCCGTTACCCTGAGTTCTCCAACTGGAAGGAACTTCCGGCTTGGGGCTTCTACATCCGCCACGCTGACGGCATCGTCTTCGACAACGTGAAACTTACCGTTGCCGGTGAGGACTATCGTCCGGCCATTGTGACCGATGATGTCAATGGTCTCAGGATGAAGAACCTACAGATCAATCAGGAGACCGCTCCTAAGGGCAAGAAGCAGATCATCACAAAGGACACCAAGAACATCAAGAAGAAATGAAAAGAATATTGTTATTAGCGGCTTTGCTGCTGTTTTCTGTTGTGGGTTTCTCCCAGAATGTCTACAAGGCGTCCAGATTCAACATCAAGAGCGACGGGCAGCACGACAACACCACGAGCATCCAGGGCGCGATTGATTTCATCGCCTCCAAAGGTGGCGGTACCCTTGAATTCAACGTCGGACGCTACGTCACAGGTGCCGTTCAACTCAAGTCCGGTGTCAGCATCAGACTCCGCGAGGGCGCGGTGATCGTCGGCTCCACGAACATCTATTCCTACAAGGGCCACAAGGCCATCTTCTGGGGAGAAGGCGTTGAGAATATGTCCATATTCGGCACCGGAGTGATCGACGGACGTGGCCCGGCCCTTCTGGACGACATAGCCGCCCAGATTCGGATGAAACATATTCCTGAGGATGCCACAGTTCCGACCCTTGTCTATCTCAAGGATTGCATGAACGTGACCCTCAAGGATTTCATCCTCCGTTATCCCGCCACCAAGGACGACCTTTACATCATCGAGGGTGGTAACGTCACGGTTGACGGCTGCTACTCCGACATGAGATAGTTCCGTGGAGTCCAACTCCATCTGAAAATATATCAACACACCCTCCTCCCGGCTGTCACGGCCAAGAGGAGGGCGTTTTTCTAACCTTGCTGATTCTCAATGCCCGGCGGGTAAACGGAAACCGTTCTTCACGGGCTTTTTGGACATCACGAAATGCAGTTTCGCACCGTCCTTGATTTCGGAATAACGGACGACCGGTGAGTCGAGGCGCTTGCCGTTGAGGTAGGCGGCCTTTACATAGACTGCGTCCTTGCTCCAGCCCTCCGTGGTCATCTCCAGCGTGCCTCCGTCCGAGAGCCTGACTTTCAGCCCTTTGACACACGGAGAGCCGATGTAATATTCATCAGCCCCCGGGCAGAACGGGTAGAATCCGAGGCAATTGAATATGTACCAGGCTGACATCTGACCGCAGTCGTCGTTGCCGCTCAGCGAGCCGGGTTCGTTGCCATAGAAGTTGTCGGCCACGTAACGCACCCATTTCTGGCACTTCCACGGCTGGCCGAACCAATCGTAGAGGTAGGTGACGTGGTGGCAAGGCTCGTTGCCGTGCCAGTAGCCTCCGATGCGCCCCCAGATGTCGTGCGCTCCGGGAATATCCTCGGGCAGCTCGATGGTGAACAGGCTGTCCAGCCGGTTCAGCAGCAGATCTCTGCCCGCCCTCTCGACATAGCCTCCGAAATCGTGCGGCACCGTCCACGTGTACTGCATCGTGAACCCTTCCGTGATGTCTCCCCAACCGTGGACCGAGTTCGGTCCCTGATAGGCGATCGGGGCGAACGGATCGCGCCATTTGCCCTTGGAGTCCTTCCCGCGCATGTAACCGGTCTCGGGATCAATTAGATTCCGGTAGTTCATCGAGCGGTTCAGGAAGAACTCGTAGTCCTCATGATGGCCTAACAACTTGGCCGCCTGGGCTATGCACCAATCATCGTAGGCATATTCAAGAGTCTTTGAGACAGACTCTTTTTCCTTGTCGAAAGGGACGTAGCCGAGGGTGGTATATTCAGGAATGCAGTCGTAGTGAGGGTTTGTGGCGGTGGTTTTCATCGCTTGGAACGCGCGCTCGTAGTCGAAGCCCTGAACGCCCTTGAGCATCATGTCCGCCAGCACCGAGCAGGCGTGGTAACCGATCATGCACCATGTCTCGCCGCCGTAGAACGACCAGATCGGGAGCATCTTTTCCGCACTTTTGTCGAAATGGGCGAGCATTGAGTTGGCGATGTCGGCCTGAAGTGGCTTGTTGACGAGGTTGAGAAGTGGGTGGAAAGCTCTGTAAGTGTCCCAAAGTGAGAACGTCGTGACGTTTGTGAAGCCATCGGCCTTCCCGATCGTTCCATCGTGCTCGCGGAAGCGTCCGTCGGCATCTTCGAATAGGAACGGATGCAGGGCGGTGCGGTAAACGCTGGTGTAAAAAGTCTCCCTTAGGGCCTTGTCATCGGAATCCAGCTCGTACTTCCCGAGTTCCTTTTCCCAAAGATCTTCAGCCTCGGTCCTCACTGCTGCGAAGTCCTTACCATCCAATTCCTTAAGGTTATTCAGAGCGCCGTCAGTCCCGACAGCGGACACAGCGACATTCACGAATATGCTCTCGTCCGCTCCGGTCTTGAACCTTGCGACAGCCTTCAGTTTCTGTCCCCAGGCCTCAAGCGAGCTGCGGAAACGCTTGGTGTTGTATATGACCGGCTGCCCGTCCTGGAATATGTTGAACTCTTCAATCGGTCTTGAGAATCTGGCAACGAAATAGACGTAGCGCCCCGGGTTCCAGCCATTCACGATCTTGCTTCCGATGATCGTGCGCTCGTCCAGCAGGCGGACTGTTGACCAGAGGCAATCCCATTTGAGGGTGTGATCGAGGTCGATCATCACGAAAGAGCTGTCCGATTGCGGGAATGTGAAATTGAATATTCCGCTTCTTTGGGCGGCGGTCATCTCGGCCTTGACTCCGTAGTCTTTAAGTATGACTCCGTAGTAGCCCGGCTTGCCCCATTCCTGAGAGTGGTCGAACTTAGAGGACTCCATCCTCGATCCGGTTCCCGGCAGGAAAAGGAAGTCGCCCATGTCCGGGATTCCTGTTCCGCTGAGATGCGTGAGACTGAATCCCTGGATGAACGGCTTGGAGTACTTGTACCCTGCTGCGCAGTCATAGTCCTTGTCGTCGCAGTCAGGACTGATCTGGATTCCTCCGAACGGCACCTGAGGTCCTGGGTACACGTTCCCGAACCCATCTGTGCCCACAAAGACGTTCACGTTGTCGATCAGCCGTCCTTCCGCGGTAGCCAGAACCGAAAACCCGCACAGCACCGCCATGCCCAAAAACATTCTCCGAATATTCATAATAATGATTGTTTTCAATTTCTACGGTAAAGATACCGATTATTTGTCTCAACAGCAACCGTGTGCGACAAATTCCTCACGGTCAACAAAATGGATGTTCTCCTTAGGTGGATGTGGCCGTCAGGATTTAAGAATATATTCAAAGACAGTCAGTTATATTTTACAGAAATGTTCGGAGGAAGTTATTAAACATATCGGTATTGTGCGGTAACTGAGCCTGCCGAACCATCGTGTTGGCCATAGCGATAGAGCCAAGGTGGTTTTAAAGGGGGTAACAACCGAAAATATTTCTGTTTTTTAGAAGCTGTATATGTTTCTTTTCATTTTTCACGTTTACTATGCATATTATTGCGGTTCAAAT
>ERZ808240.3654-NODE-3654-length-14660-cov-14.702157_pt1 | contig 14660 bp, 9 predicted proteins | sample MGYA00521084_ERZ808240 | MGnify/ENA primary metagenome ERZ808240 (study PRJEB31516, sample SAMN03275571) | gut metagenome | biome: mammalia-associated habitat; material: feces | host: Papio cynocephalus | place: Kenya | collected 2012-08-06 ... | reverse complement strand
AGTGGGAAAAGGAAGCAATGGATGCGATGGTAGAAAGAGCAATAGAAAGAGAAGCGTTAAAGCAGGGAAAAGAAGAAAATAAAATAGAAATGATTAAGTCTATGTTAGAAAATGATATTGATATTAAAAAAATTGCTAAAGTAAGTGATAAATCAATAGAAGAAATAAAAGAGATAGAAAGAACTATGAAATAGCAAATCTGTGAGTGTAAAAAAACTTTGTGTAAAGTTACCAACCATGGTAATAAAGATATTTGAGATTGATTATTATATTAGTCTCTTTTTGTTACCTTAATAATAACGTAAATTGAATAAGGATGTATATAAAAATCTGTGTAAATGATATCTATCTATGATTAGAGGTAAGTATTACTTGCTTCTTTTTGTTATCTATATTACCAGAGGAGAGATTTATCCTTATACAAAATCATTTACAAATTTAACGTAAAAAAATACAAATAAGTTTTTTCTTATTTGTATAGTTCTTTTTTTAATAGATCTATATTATTATTCATGATTGTTATATAGTTATCATTTGAATTTGTTATTCCACCATCAACACTTCTCATTGTATTTATTGTTACTAATTCTAATTTGTTTTTTTCTATTAAATTTTTAGCGGTGCTATTAGTTTCTTCTTTGGTTGAGTATATATATTTGATTTTATTTTCAGAAATTAGTTTATCTACTTCAGATAATGTATTTGAACTTAAGTTTTCGTTTTCTTCTAATGATATAACGGTTATTCCATATTTTTCTAAGTATTTTAAGATATCTGTATCTGTTACTATTGTTTTATAGGATGCATTATTAACTACTTCTTTTAAATTTGCATCTATTTTAGAAATGTCATATTTTAAATCTTCAAATTTATCTTCTATTCCAGTTTTATCTTTGTTTGATACTAGATAAGGATTATTTATATATTCTAATAGTCCATCTTTTATATTTTGAGCCATCATAAGATAATTTGATGGGTCTAACCAAAATTCTTCAACACTTTTATCAAATTTCATACCTAATGATACATCTATTACTTTTAATTTACTATTTTTATTTATCATTTCTACTGCATAATCTTTATCTATATCTAGGCTGTTAAAAATAAATAAGTCGCTACTGCTATATTCTTTTAATTTTCTTTTTGAAAGTTTATAATTGTCAACATCTACTCCTGCTGGATATATACTATGTATTTTAGAATGTTCTCCATATAAGTAATTTGTTAGATAATTGATAGGATATATTGTTGTATATATTTCTATATTTTCCATTGAATCATTACTTATATTTAGATTACATCCTGTTATTAATAATGGTATTATTAGTAATAAACTTAACTTTTTTAATATTTTCATAAGAATTTTCCCTCTTTCTATTTAATTATATTTTACATTATTTTTCCTTTTTTGTAAATAAAAAAATTTACAAGTAGTATTATTAGTGTTATAATTATAAAGACAAAAGGAGCTGATATTATGGATGATATTTTTTCAAAGTATTCTATTTCGGTTAATGATAGAAATTTATTTGATACTGCTTTTACACATACTTCTTATAGTAATGAATATCCTGATTGTGATAATTATGAGAGACTTGAGTTTTTAGGAGATGCAGTTTTAGAAATTGTTATTAGTGAATATTTATATAAAGAAAAACATATAGATGAGGGTACTATGACTAAGATGAGAGCTAGTTATGTGTGTGAACTTGCTTGTGCTACATATGCTAAGGATTTAGGATTTTCTTCTTGTATTCGTCTTGGTAGTGGTGAAGTTAGTGCTAACGAAACTATACTTGCAGATGTATTTGAGGCTTTTATTGGAGCGTTATATTTGGATCAAGGATTTGAGTTTACTAAAAAGTTTGTTTTAAATATAATTATACCTTATATTAATAGAAAAGTTGATTTTTTACATGATTATAAATCTGAACTTCAGGAGTTAGTACAGACAGTTAAGAAAAGTGTTACTTATGAGGTTATAGATGAACAGGGACCTGCTCATAATAAGACTTTTACTTCAATTGTGCTTGTTGATGGTATAGTTATGGGTCGTGGTATTGGTAGTAGTAAAAAGAGTGCTGAACAAATGGCCGCAAAGGAAGCTTTATCTAAGCAAGTTTGAGTATATATGCGATGTATTGTACTAGGATAAATATTATCCTTTTTTTTTGTATTTTTTTGTGATATTATTATATATGTAAGATAGATTGAGGATGATATTAATGGATATAGAGTTAATTAATCAAGATATAGTTAATTATTATAAAAAATATACTAGATTTATGAGTAAAAAAATATATATTACTAAAAAAATGTATGATAAATTTACTTCTTTATATGATTATATATATGATGATGCTGATGATAGTATTATTAATTATAATGAAAATGAAGATTTTAAAAAGTTACTTAAAATAAAAGAAAAGGGTTATGTTGCTTTAAAACTTCATAATCAGAAAATATTAAATGATTTATATTCTAAATATTCTTGTTTTTTAGATGATAGTTTACTTAAAAGAGAGAAACTTGCTATAATGTGTGGTGAGGAAAAGGTAGTAATTCCTGTTAAGGATAATAATAAAAGAGTTAAAATTTTAGAAAATAAGGTAGATTATTTGATAAATGTAGAAAAGGTTAAACCTAATAAGATATGTGTTATTGGTGATGATTCTATTTATAGTAAATATAATAGAGATGATATAGATGTGTTTTCTTGTTATGATTTTGCTAAAAAGTTAATGGGTAGTGATAAGAAGAATATATCTTTTAATGATAGATGTGTTATACTTGGTGATTATATTCAGAATATTTTATTTAAAGATAAGAAAAAATTTAGTGAATTTTATGATGCTTTTTCATTTGCTTTACTTTTTAATGAAGATGCTATGCAATTTGAAACTTTTAAGGATTATCATACTTATATGTTTCAAAGAAGTTTTTTAAATAGTAAAAAAAGTAAGGAGGACTTTGTTAAGAGTAGAATATTATTTAGTAGAAATAGATTATTTGGTATTGATGGAATAAAATACCCTAATGAGATTATGGTTGATATTGCTAATTGCCTATGGTGTAGTGGAGTTAGTTATAAATATATTAATAATAATAATTTTGATATATATAATGATGATATTCATTATAAGTTAGTGTATATTGATGAAAATTATTGTAATAAAAGAGAAAATGATATTATATATTTATATTCTAATTATAATGATGATACTAGTTGTATTGGGCATTTAATATATGAATTAGTTAAGAGAAGGTATCCTATAGAAAAGAAGAATTATGATGAAATATATCTTGATATAAAGTCTAGTACAATAGATGAGTATTATATGGATTTTATAATGTATATAGTTATGCCATTTATTAAATTGATAGAGGAAAATAATTATAGTGATGATTATATAAAGATAAGGGAAAAAGAACTTAGTGATGATAATGATAAAAAACGTTTTAAGGTATTAATGTGGTTTTATGATTATTATAAAAAATATAGGAAAGAAAATAATTTAATAGATGATTATTTATATTTGTATGGGGTCTCTAATAAGGTTCATGACTTGGGTTATTCTAATATTATAATTGATGATAGTACTTCGTTTTTAGAAAATTATAAGATAGATGGAGATTATAAATTTAATTTATTTATTCTTACTGGTAAAGAAAATATTTTAATTCCATATTTAACTTCTAATATAAAATTATTTTGTGATTTTAAAGAGTATCTTGCTATTAATAAAATTATTCCTATTGCTTCTGTTTATTATGGATTAAATGAAATAGATAATATTGCTTATAGATATACTGAGGATAATGTTTTAAAGGTTTGTAATATATATGGTGATGTTATGACATATAAGAAAAAAGTATTTGTATATTTATATGATGATAGTAATTATTTATTAGATAATTATAATTCTAATTATTTGCTTAAACATATATTATCTTGTGAAAAATTTAATGATTATAAAAAAGTTATGATAATAGGGAGAAATGAAAATGATTATAGTAATTTATCTTTAGGAGATTTTATGGGGATAAAAAATAAAAAGGTAATTATTGGTGATAATTTGATAGATTATTTAAATATGGATGATGATAATATGAAAGTGTATGATAGCGGTGTGTTAGTATGGCCTATGGATAGTAAGAACTGTTTTAAGTATGATAGTATGGATTATAACTATATTAGGGTACTTAATGATGAAAAAAGAAGTAAATATGAGTGGGAAAGAAAGTTATTTTATATGGCTATTAGTAGAGTTAAAAATAATTTGTATGTTGTTCTTGCTAAGAGTAGGGCTTATGAATTTGTTAAATTTATTGCTAATCATAATGAGGTTTCTGTAAAGAAGGAAATATATAGGGTGGATTTAAAATAATAAAATAGGATATAAAAATATAAAAAATGAATAATAAAGCGTGCAAAGGGTAGATAATATTTAAAGTATATAAAATGGATGCAATTTTTAAGAATTTAAAATTTATAGTGGTAATTCTGCTATAAATTTTTTTATATAAAAAAGTTACAAAAGATACCAAAAAGTGTTGACAAATAGATTTGTACTGTTATATAATTAATTTAAGATGAAGGATGGTTGAAGTAGATGGATGAGGTATTATTATTTTTGGATACAGTTAAGAAGAATATAAAAAAGTGTAAGTTAGTTATTTCTTCTGATAATATAGATGAATTATCATCTACTTATTCTTTATCTAGTAAAATTATTAGAAATATGATAAAAAAATTAAATTTAGATTATTTTATAGATAGTATTTATACAGATTATAGTGATTATAAATTATATATTTTTGAAAATACTTATGAATTAGTTGATTTTCATGGTGATAAGAATAATGTTAGAATACAATTAAAACTTAATTATATAGTTGATTGTAATATTATTATAGTAGGAATTTGTTAATTTAGATTATTTTGAGAGGAGTTAAATTATGGAAAGTTATTGTAAGGTGTGCCAAAAGTTAGTTAGTTATGATACAGAAGAAGAAATGGTTAAGGAAGATGTTATGGGGGAAGAAATTAATTATTCTAAGAGATATGATGTATGTAGAAAGTGTGGAAATAGATTTTATTCTGAGGAGACATATAATCAAAATGTTATTAATAGTTCTAATGCTTTAAGAGAAAAAAATGGTATTATTACTACTACTCAGATTGATGAGATATTAAAAAAATATAATATTGGTAAGAAACCTTTATCTTTAGTTTTAGGTTGGGGTGAGATTACAATTATAAGATATTTAGATGGTCAGATGCCTGAGAGAGTATATTCTGATATATTATTTAAGATTTTAGAGGATCCTAAAGAATTGTTAAAGTATGTAGAGAAAAATAAAGAATTAATTACATCTGTTGCTTATAAGAAGGTAGTTGGTAGGATTGCTGAAATAAGACTAGAGGAAGATAGGTCTAAAATATATTTGATTGCAAAGCATATAATTGCTAGAATGGGTGATATTACGCCTTTGGCATTACAAAAAATATTGTATTATATTCAAGGATTTAGTTTGGCTTTATATGATAGAGAGATGTTTAATGATAGATGTGAGGCTTGGGTTCATGGACCTGTTTATCGTGAAATTTATGATAGGTTTGCATATTATAGTTATAATTCTATTGATTCTAGTGAATTTGATGAATACAAAAATATTAATTTAAATGAAGAAGAACAAAAATTAGTTGATGAGATTAGCAATGATTTTGGTTGTTATAGCGGTAAGACTTTGGAAAAAATGACTCATTATTCTTTGCCATGGACTAATGCTAGAGAAGGAATAGATGAAAATGAGGCTTCTAATAAAGAAATATTAGAAAGCGATATGACTGATTATTTTAAAGATGTTATTCTAAAATATAATATTACTTCTGTAGAAGATATTGCAAAGTACAGTAGGGAAATGTTTAAAAAAGTAAGTAAGATATAGGTGATAGGATGTTAGATTATATAGAGAATGATAGCGTTATTGTTGTTCCTGGTGAGATTAAAAATCAGGTAGTAAGAGATATTAGAGAAAAGTTTGGACTTAAGAATATTAAGTTTATTACTATTAGTGAATTTCAGAGTAAGTATTATTTTAGTTATGATAAAAAGGCTATAAACTATTTAATGAAAAAATATGGTTGGAAATACGAAGTCTGTTTAGTTTATTTGAAAAATTTGTATTATGTTGAGAATAAAAAATATAAGTATGAAAAATTGAATTTTTTAAATGATTTAAAGAGTGAACTTGATAATTTGGGATTACTTATTTATAGTCCTTATTTTAAAAAGAGTTTAGAGGGAAAACATATTTATGTATTAGGTTTTAGAAATGTTAACTTATTTTATAAGAATATGTTTGAAGAGGTTTCAAAAAATGCTTCTGTATCAATAATAGATAGAAATGAAAAGCATTATCAACATGATACAGTTTATGAATTTGAAACAATAGAAGATGAAGTTAATTTTGTTGCTATAAAGATTATAGAACTTATTAATAATGGTGTAGATATTAATAAAATAAAACTTGCTAATGTTAGTGGGGAATATATATTTCAAATAAGAAAAATATTTGGATTTTATAATATTTGTGTTTCTTTAGATGAGAAAACTAGTTTATATAGTACGTCTATAGGAAGGTATTTTTTTGAAGTATTGGAAAGTGATGTAAAAAAAACTTTAGAACTTGTTAGTAATAAATATGCAAATTGTAACGATGAATATAATTTGATAGTAGATATATTGAATGAGTATAGTTGGGTAAATGATTTTAATAGTATTAAAGATATGCTTATATATGATTTTAGAAATACTTATATAAAAAAAGATGAATATGAAAATCAAATAGAATGTATTAATATTAGTAATAGCATTATTGATGATGAAGTTTATGTTTTTTTACTTGGATTTAATCAGGGAATTATTCCGAAGATACATCAGGATGAAGAATATATTACCGACGCTATGAAGGAAGAATTAGGAGTAATAGAGTCTACAGTAGAGAAGAACAAAATAGAGAAAAGTATTACTGTTAGTGCTATTCTTGCAATTAAAAACTTAGTTATTTCTTATAAAAAAGAGAGTTCTAACGGTAGTTTTATAATATCAAATTTAAATGATGAAATTAAATTAAATGTGATTGCTGATTTTAAGGATAGTTATAGTTATTCTAATATATATAATAAATTAAGATTGTGTAGCGCTATGGATGAATATGCTAAATATGGTGTTGTTTTTGAAAGATTGCCGATTTTATTTAATAATTATAGTGATATAGATTATTTAACTTACAATAATAAGTTTACTTCTATTGATAAGGTTAAGTTACAAGATTATTTAAAAAATAAACTATTGCTTTCTTATTCTACAATAGATAATTTTTATAGATGTGGTTTTAGATATTATATTGGTAATATATTGAGACTTAGCATATTTGAAGATACTTTTATGACTACTTTGGGAAGTTTATTTCATTACATTTTATCTCTTGCTTTTGTTAAAGAAGGTTTTGATCTAGATTTTGAATATCAAGATTATATTGAAAAATGTGGTAAAACTTTTTCTAAGAAGGAACAATTTTTCTTAAAAAAATTAAAAGAGGAACTTAGATTTATAATAACTTCAATAAAAGAACAAATGGAGTATTGTAGACTTGATATGGCTAAATATGAAGAAGAAATATATATTGATAAGAGTAGTGATATGAATATAACTTTTATGGGAATTGTTGATAAGATTATTTATGGTGAGGAGAATGGAAAATCTATTTTGTCAATAATAGATTACAAAACAGGAAATCCTAAGACTAATTTAAATCATACTATCTATGGTATTGAAATGCAATTACCGGTTTATTTATATTTAGTTAGTAGAAGTGGAAAGTTTATAAATGTTGATATGGCAGGATTTTATTTACAGAAAATATTAAATTCTGAAATAAGTAGAGATAACAAGCATACTTATGTAGAATTAAAAAGAAATAATTTGAAGTTACAAGGTTATAGTAATGAAAATATTGGAGTTTTAGGAGCGTTTGATTCATCATTTGATGATAGTAAAGTTGTTAAGAGTTTGAAAACAACTTCTAAGGGCTTTGCTCATTATTCAAAAGTAATAAGCAGTGAGAAAATAGAAAGACTTGAGGATATCGTAGATGAAAAAATTGATGACGCTATTAAAGATATAAGAGATGCTAAATTTGATATTAATCCTAAGAGAATAGGTAAAGATAATTTAGGTTGCGAATTTTGTAAATTTGGGGATATTTGTTTTATGAGAGAAAATGATGTTGTTAATTTAAAAGAGTATAAAAATTTGGAGTTTTTAAGTGATGAGAAAGCAGGTGAAGAGTAATGATACCAATTAAACCTAAGGATGCTATATGGACTGATGAGCAATGGCGAGCAATACATGATTGTGGTCATAATATTATTGTTAGTGCTGGTGCTGGCAGTGGTAAGACAGCGGTTTTATCTGAGAGAGTTATAACTAATTTAAAAAAGGGAATGCATATTAATGAAATGTTGATGTTAACTTTTACTAAGGCTGCTGCTAGTGAAATGAAGGAAAGAATAAGAAAAAAAATAAAGAAAGATAAATCTTTGGCAGGGGAACTTGATTTAATTGATGCTGCATATATTACTACTTTTGATAGTTTTGCTTTATCTGTTGTAAAAAAATATCACTATCTTTTAAATATTTCTCCTAATATTTCTATAATTGATTCTGCTATGATAATGATGAAAAAAAGAGAAATTTTAGAAAATTTATTTGAAGATTATTATGAAAAGGGAGATTCTAAATTTTTAAAATTAATAGGTGACTTTTGTATAAAGGATGATAAGGAGATTTTTGATGCTATTTTAAAAATTTATTCCAAGTTGGAAATGCTTCCAGATAAGATTGGATACTTAAAAAGTTATTTAGATATTTATTTTGATGAAAAAAAGGTAGATGCTGATGTTTTGGCGTATGAAAAATTAATCTTGAATAAAATAAAGGAAATTAGTTATGAGGTTTCAGAACTTACTCATTATGTTGATGGAGATTATATTGAAAAACTAGAGGAAGCTTTGGGAGGGTTATTAAACTCCAAAGATTATGATGAAATAGTAAAAAATCTTAATATTAGAATGCCTAACTTGCCTAGGGGTAGTGAGGAATACGTTAAAGAAAAGAAAGATAATATTAAAGAACTTATTGATTCTATTAAGGGATTATGTGTGTATGTAGATTCTAATGATATGAAAGATACTATTAATATTTGTAAGGATTATGTTTCTGTGTTAATTGATATTTTTATTTCATTTGATAAGTTGATTATGGAATATAAGAATTCAATGGATGTTTATGAGTTTCATGATATCGCTATAATGGCTATAAAAGTTCTTAAAGAAAATGAAGAAGTAAGAAACGAAATGAAATATTTCTTTAAAGAAATTATGATTGATGAATATCAGGATACAAATGATTTACAAGAGACATTTATTGGAATGATTGAAAATGATAATGTTTATATGGTTGGAGATATTAAACAATCAATATATCGTTTTAGAAATGCTAATCCAGATATTTTTAAGAATAAGTATGATAATTATTCTTCTAATAATGGTGGTGCTAAAATTGATTTGAATAAGAATTTTAGGTCACGTAAAGAGGTTCTTGATAATATTAATTTGATATTTAATAAAATTATGGATAATGATATTGGTGGTGCTGATTATATAGTTTCTCATCAGATGATTTTTGGAAATAATTCTTATATTGAAAAGGGAAGTACTAATCAAAATTATAATTTTGAGATATATTCATATGATTATGAAAAGGGATGTGAATATGCTAAAGATGAAGTAGAATGTTTTATTATTGCTAGAGATATTATAGGTAAAGTTAATAATCATTATAAAGTTTTTGATAAGGATGATGGTATTTTAAGAGATGCTAAATATAGTGATTTTGTTATCTTAATGGATAGAACTACTAATTTTGATTTATATAAGAAAGTATTTGAATATTTGGGAATTCCTTTAGCGATATTAAAAGATGAAAAGATGAATGAAGATCAGGATATAATTGTTATTAGTAATTTATTGCAGTTTATTATTAAGGTAAGAGATGGTTCTTTTGATAAAGAATTTCAATATTTGTTTATGAGTATTTTAAGAAGTTTTTTGTATCAATATGACGATGAGAAGATATTTGAATATTTTGTTAATGGTAATTTTAAGGATTGTGAGTTATATTCTACTGCTAAAGATATAGCTTATGACATTTCTAAAAAATCTTCTTATGATATTTTATTAGAAATTATTAATAAATTTGATTATTATGAAAAAATAATTTCTATTGGTAATATAAATTCTTCTATGACTAAGTTAGAGCATATTTTGAATAGTGCTTCAAATTTAGGAGATTTAGGTTATGATGTTATTCAGTTTTCGACATATTTAAAAACTATTGTTAAAGATAATTATGATATGAAATACTCAGTTCATTTGGGAGATTCTGATTCAGTTAAAATTATGACTATTCATAAATCAAAAGGACTTGAATATCCTATATGTTATTATTCTGGATTATATAAAAGTTTTAATATTTTAGATTTAAAAGAAAAATTTACTTATGATAAAGAATATGGTATTATTGTTCCATTTTTTAAGGAAGGAATAGGTCAAACTATATATAAAGAACTTTTAAGGGATAGATATATCAGAGAAGAAATAAGTGAGAAGATTAGGCTATATTATGTTGCACTTACTAGAGCTAAAGAGAAAATGATTGTGGTAATGCCTAGTGGTGATGAACCTGCTAGTAATAATTCTGGTGTTGTAAATAATAGTATTAGAAGTAAATATAGATCTTTAGCAGATATTATGAACTCAGTTTTAAATATTACAAGAAGTTATGTTAATAATATTGATTTAAAATCTTTAAATCTTACTAAAGATTATAATTTAATAACTTCTAAAAACTTTAGAGATAATATTCCTAAGTCAGATATTAATATTGATGTTTGTGAAATAAAGATTGCTAATAATTATGTTAGTTCTAAGCATTTTTCTAAACATACTAATGATTTGATTGATAAGAAAACTAGGGATAATATGGATTTTGGGTTGTATATTCATGAAATTTTGGAATATATGGATTTTAAAAATCCTGATTATAGTTTTATAAAAGATGATTATTCTAAAGAAAGGGTAAAGAAATTTTTAAATCAAGAAGTGCTTAAAAATATTAAAGATGCTAAAATTTATCATGAATATGAATTTGTTTATGATAAAGATTCTGTTCGTTATCATGGTATAATAGACTTGATGCTTGAATATGATAATCATATTGATATAGTTGATTATAAACTTAAAAACATTGAAGATTCTCATTATTTAGATCAATTGAATGGTTATAAGGAGTATATTAATTTAGTAACTTCAAAAGAAGTTAATATATATTTATATTCTATTTTAGATGATAAAATGAAAAAGATAAATTAGGATAATTATATTTATAAGTAACAATACTTTCAAGTTGTATTTATTATGGCTTGGGATGTATTGTTTTTTATTAAAAAGTTAGATTATAGTTAATTTTATTTAATATTATTTATTTTTGAGATACAATTAAATAGTAGAAGAAGTAGGAGTGGTGATATGGTAGTTATTGATGAGTACGCTAAAGATTTATTAAAAAATATTAATTATGATTTACTTAATGATTTAGATGGCATTATTAGTTTGTTAGTTAGTAGTATGAATTTATCTAATGTTTCAGAAGTTTGTATTACTAAAAATTTAAAACCTAAATTAGTTATAGGAGATTTTAATTTAAAACAAAATGAAAATGAACTTATTATGAAGTGTTTACCTACAATGGAAAATTTCTCTTTTACAATAGATTGTAGGGATGAATATAATGATTATGATATTTTATCTATTGGTAATGATAAGATTGTAAAAAGATTTCAATATATAAAAACAGATAATGGATTTACTCTTAAATTAGTTGAATTTGTTATTAATAATAAATTTATACAGTATGATATTTATTTTTATGATCTTGGTTATAAAATAGATATTTATTTTGGTGATAAGGTATTTTCTTTTGATATACAAAGTAAAGATAATATGTTAGATATTCAAAAATTTGTAATGAGTGTAAATAAATGTAAAAATGTTAATTTAGAATGTATTTTAGAAAAAATTCATAATATGTTAGATAGTTTGAGTAATGGTTCTAGATATAGAATTTTAGCAGATGAATATAGTGATTTTAAATTGGTTAATAGAATAAATTATAATAGTAATAGTGGGATTAAAACAAAGGAGTTAATACGAAAATGAAAATAAATTTAAAAGTTTTCTAGTGTTAACTCTTTTCTTTTTTTGTCAATTTATTTAAAAATTCTTTTAAAAAGGTATAAAAGTATGATACAATTATTATGTATATTGGAAGGTGATACAATGGATAACATATTAATGCTTATAATTACAGTTATTTTAGTTGCATTATTTTGTGTAGTTATTACTTTTATTGTTATTAAAAAGAAACAAAATACAAAATATAAAAAAGAAATTAGTGAACTTGATGTTAGAAAGAATCAACTTTTAGATGTTCATTTATTGTCTGAGATGACTAAGGTTAAAGATTTAGTTAAAACAGATAATTTACAAAGAAAATTGGATTCTTGGGATAATACTTTTACTTTAATTAAAGATGATAGAATTCCTAAACTTACTGATATGATATCAGAGGCTGATTTTTTAATTGATAAAAGAGAATATAATCAGGCTATAAAGAAAATTGCTGATATTGAACTTGAGATAGATCGTTTGAAATGTAAAACAGAAAGATTAATTGATGAGATTAAGATAATTACTAATAGTGAAGAAAGAAATAGGGCTTTAATTACTAAGTTAAAAGTTGTTTATAGAGAACTAGAAAATAAATTTTCTAGAACTATTAAAGATTTTTCTGAGGTAGCTACGCCAATAGAAGAAGAATTTCATAAAATAGATGCTAAATTCCAAAAATTTGAGGATTTAATGGATCATAATGATTATGTTGAAGTTGAAAAGATTGTTATTGATATTGAAAATGATATTAATCATATGAAAGAAGTATTAGATGATGGACCTTCTATTGTACTTATGTCTAATGTGCTAATACCAGGAAAAATTGAAGAAGCAAAAGTTATGTATGCTAGAATGCAAAGAGATGGATATCCTCTTGATTATTTAAATGTTGAGTATAATTTGAGTGAAATACAAAATAAAGTAAAGGCTATAATGGATAAGATGAATATTCTTGAGTTAGGGGATTCTAAGTTAGAGCTAAAGACTATACTTGATTATTTTAATTCTTTATATAATGATTTTGATAAAGAAAAAGAGTGTAAAGATACTTTTAAAGAGGGAACAAAGAAATTTAGACATAAGTTAGAGAAAATTAATAAGGTTGTATATGATGTTTATATACAAATAGATGATATAAAGGTTACTTATGATTTAACTGATGAAGAGATAAATAAGTTTAGTGTTCTTAATAGAACTTTAGAAGAGATTAATGAGGATTTTAAATCTTTACTTGATCATAGTAAAACTAAAACTTTTGCTTATTCTAAACTTAATGATGAGTTAGAAGGACTTAAATTGAAGTTGTCTAGGCTACAAGATGATTTGGATTATCAACTTAGATCTATTACAAGTATGAAGGATGATGAGTATAGGGCTAAAGAACAATTAGATACAATTCAAAATTTATTAAAGCAAGCTAAATATAAATTAAAAGATTATAAGTTACCTATAATACCTTCTAGTTACTTTGTTGAACTTAAGGAAGCGCAAGACGCTATTAGAGAAATTGTAAAGGAACTTGATAAAAAGCCTATTGTTATAAAGATTTTAAATATTAGAGTAGATACTGCTAGGGATTTGGTTTTTAAGATTTATAATAAGACTAATGATATGATAAAATCTGCTATGTTAAGTGAAAAAATGATTATATATGGTAATAGATATCGTAGTTTATATCCAGAAATTGATTCTGGTTTGGAAAAGGCTACAACATTATTTTATAAGGGCCAGTATGAACAATCATTAAATTTATCAATAGATGCTATTAGTGTGGTAGAAAGTAATCCGTTAGAAAGAATTCAAAAAAACTAGTTGCACTTTTAAATAAAATGTGTTATTCTATTGTTAGAGTAAAAGGGAGAAGATAAATATGAGTTTTGTAGATTTTTTATTAAAATACTATGTATGGATTCTAGGAGTTTTGGTAGTTTTAATTATAACAGTTATAGGCTTTTTAGCAGATGCTAGAAGCAAGAAAAAAAAGGCATTAAAAGTTGAAAATAATGCTAGTAATAATGCAGGTAATGTTGAAAATAATATGCAAGAGCAAGGCACAGTTATTCCTCAGCCTGTACAAGAGCAGTCTATTATGCAACCTGAAATTAATAATTTAAATAGTGAAATTAATGAAATGGTTTCACCAGTTGGTGATTTGAATTTGGATAGTAATCCTACTATTAATAATTCACAAATGGAAACTCCAATACAACCTGTAATGCCAACAGTAGAACCAGTTATGCCGAATGTAGCACCACAAATGGAAACTCCAGTGCAATCTGTGATGCCAACAGTAGAACCAGTT
>ERZ808240.3652-NODE-3652-length-14665-cov-31.360780_pt1 | contig 14665 bp, 10 predicted proteins | sample MGYA00521084_ERZ808240 | MGnify/ENA primary metagenome ERZ808240 (study PRJEB31516, sample SAMN03275571) | gut metagenome | biome: mammalia-associated habitat; material: feces | host: Papio cynocephalus | place: Kenya | collected 2012-08-06 ... | reverse complement strand
CTTTCTGGCAGGGCAAGTAGTAGATTAAGGGGCTAACTCGAAAAGTCAGGTAATAAGAAGGAAAAAGTCATTTCCGGACAGGTTGGTGTTTACCTTATTTTTTATTGGAGACAGGTGCAATAGTTTTTCATTCTTTTGACGGCGGTCAAATAAATGGACATAATTTCTAGTTGTGTATTATATAAACATAATTTATTGCACTTTTCTCTTGGGGGGGTAAAATGCCACTGAAAGGATACATAAATTAGATGAATAAGAAACGTTTTGCTTTGCTTCCTTTGATTGCTCTTATGCTTACCGGATGCAATCTCGGACAGGACAAGGATTCTTCTGCAAACCTTGCCACGGCCGAGAAGGGCGATAAGGGAGACAAAGGTGACAAAGGCGATACCGGAGCTACCGGACCTAAAGGTGATAAAGGAGATGCAGGTGACCAAGGTACTCCAGGCAAGGACGGCACTTCTCTTTTGAACGGAGAAGGTGTGCCTTCTTCTTCTTTAGGAGAAAACGGTGATTCCTATATTGATACGGCCAGTTGGGATTATTATGTCAAGAAGGATGGAAAATGGACAAAGACGGGCAATATCAAAGGGGATAAGGGAGATACCGGGGTTTCCGGTTCCAACGGAGACAAAGGTGAACAAGGAGACACGGGGTCAGCAGGGCCTCAAGGTGAAAAGGGCGAAAAAGGAGACACTGGTGCTACAGGTCCAAAAGGCGATAAAGGAGATACCGGCGCCCAGGGAGAAAAGGGTGATAAAGGAGATCAGGGTACTCCAGGCAAGGATGGCACATCTCTTTTAAACGGAAACGGATCTCCATCTTCGACTCTAGGAAAAGACGGGGATTCCTATATTGACACTTCTTCTTGGGATTTCTATGCAAAGGAAGGTGGAAAGTGGAAAAAAATCGGCAATATCAAAGGGGATAAGGGAGATACCGGTTCTACGGGTTCTAAAGGAGACAAAGGAGAACAAGGAGCAAAAGGAGAAGATGCCATTACTTATGTTCCCTGTATTTTCAATAATTACGATGGCACTAAGCTTTACGAGTTCTACTATGAGAAAGGTTCCAACATTGTTTACGATGGACCCATTCCGGTCAAGGTGGAGAAGGATTCGGAAGGAAAAGACATTCCTTGGACATTTGTCGGCTGGGACAAGCCTCTGACAAACATTCAGAAGCCTACTATTTTTACTGCCCAGTTCGAATCTGTGATTAGTTATTACACCTGTAAATTTGTTAATTACGATGGAACCACTCTTTATGAAACCAAAGTCAATCGGGGTGGAGATGCTGAATACAAAGGAACCTTGCCGACAAAACCGGATACGGTTGACGGCGATATAACGGTCAAGTGGACGTTCACGGGTTGGGATAAGTCTCTTAAAGGGATTACCGGAGATACGATTTTCACTGCACAATATGATTCTCCAAATGCAATAAAGTGCACATTTGTTAATTATGATGGATCAGTTCTAGGATATGCCTACTGCCGCAAAGGAGGAACCATCGCCTATAATGGTTACACTCCGACCAAGGACAGCACGACAAATAGTGACGGAGGAATCACTTTCTATACTTTCAATGGTTGGGATAAGTCATTATCTGACATTCAGTCTCCGACCACCTTCACTGCCCAGTTTAAGTCTCAGGAAGGATATCAATGCACCTTTAAGAATTATGACGGGACGGTTCTCTATAAGAGGAACGTCATCAAGCAAGGAACCGCCGTCTACAAGGGATCGACTCCGACACGAACAAGCGTTACCGCTAAAGACGGAAATGTCACGAATTATATTTTTTCGGGCTGGGATAAGTCGTTAGCCAATATTCAAGCCAACACCGAATTCACCGCCCAGTATTCTACGTCTAACTCCTTTGAATGCAAGTTCCTCAATTATGATGGGACCCTGCTTGCGAAAGTCAATGTATTCCCGAATCAGACTGCCGTCTATAACGGAAGGCCTCCGTTCCGCGAATACCAGGTTAACTGGACGAATTCTGATGGAACGGTGAACGTCAAGAGATATAATTTCAGCGGATGGGATAAGAAGACGACCGGAATTACCAAACCGACAACATTTACGGCGCAGTACACGGAAGCCACCTATTCTGGGTTCAAGGTTGTTTTCATGGATAATCAGGGCTCTGAACTCTATCATGTCTATACGGAACAAGGAAAAACAGCTGTCTGCCCAAAGCAATATACAGACCAGTACTATTCTTATAATCATGAAACGGTCACATGGTTTGCCGGCTGGAATAAATCGACCGCTGACATTCAGTCTACAACTTATTTGAAAGCCAATGTTGTGACAATTTCACGTAAGCAGAACGGAGAATATCCGCAAACGAAGGTCACCGATGGTGAGTTGCTGCTCAAGCTGGATGGGATTACCGAAAAGGATGAGCAGGGATATATCTCCTATGACGGGGAAAAGTATTTGAGTTGTGGTAACTATTATCGTAAAGTAGAACCTATTCGTTGGTGGGCATACAGTCGCAGTGGAGACTATGTTTACTATGTTTCCGAGAAGGTGTTGGACACTCGTGTATGGGATTCGGGAGGATCAAACGACTATTCCACATCCGATATTCGCACCTGGCTTAATGAAGACTTTTTCAACCGGGCTTTCTACTACGATTCCTCGCTTGTTCAGACAACAGATGTTTATACAGACGGAAATAAAACAGCCGATAAGGTTTACCTCTTATCAAAAGATGATATAACAAGCACAAAATATGACTTAGATTCTCTGGCTTATGATGTCGATGGAGTTGCTTGTAGTTATTGGCTCCGGTCCCCGTACGGCGGCTACGGCGACGACGCGTACTACGTCGGCAGTGATGGCGGTGTCGGCAGCGGCAGCGTCTACTGTAGCTACGGCGTCCGCCCCGCTTTGACAATGAAGTTCGAGTGAAACGAGAACAATCGATGGCCGCAGCCATAATCAGGGCCGTAAGGCCATGGCTGCGGCCGTAGAATTGGGGTGGCGAAGAAATGCCCGGCAAGAAAGGCACCCTTTACGTCATCACCTGCTTCGAGAAGAGCAGGGATTATCTCTTCAATGTACTTGGGAACGCACCGAAGAAGTTCCGTTATTCCTTCGTCAGGAAGATCGAGCAGTGTCTGCTTGAGATTGACGAATGCCTGATCACGGCTAACAGGATCAGACTGGAAGAGGAGAAAGAACGGATTGATGAACAGGAGAAGGCTAGGCGGAAAATTGCCGTGCTCTGCTCCATTCTCCGTATTGCGGCTAAGCAGAGATGTATTTCCTTCTCCCATTACGAGCAGGCCTCGAGACTGCTTTCCGATACCCTTCTCTATCTAGATAAGTGGAGGAAAAGCGACAAGAAGAGAAGACTTTCAAATACCTAATCCATCATCCAGGATGATGTCTAGGCGGTTATGGCCTGTATGGGCAACCTCCTCATTATTGGCTCCGGTCCCCGAACAACAACAACGACAACAACGCGTACTACGTCAACAATGATGGCGATGTCAACAACAACAACGTCAACAATAGCAACGGCGTCCGCCCCGATTTGCCTTGAAGAGGATAAGTCCTTATCCTTCTGTTCCGGGTTTCCATGGTGCCAAGTGCCCATGGAGTGAGGCTATAGGCAAAGGAGGCCACATTCCGTTCCTTGGCCTCTTGGCGGCCAAGGAAGAAACTGCTCCGCCCGTGAGGAATGCGTCTTTCGTGGTTCATTCCTCCTAAAACGGGCGGGGATTTATTCAAAATGGAGCACGAAACGGATTATCAGTCCCTGTTCTGTTACCGCAATCTGTATTTATCCTATCTTAAGGCAAGACGAGGGAAGAGATGGAGCGATGAGGTAGTCTCCTATTCCCTTAATCTGGAGAGGAATCTCCATCTTCTGGAAAGACAGAGGAGGAAGAAAGAGTATCATTTCGGTGGATACTACTCTTTCCCTGTCCATGAGCCGAAGGAGAGAAGGATTCAGGCCATCCACTTTCAGGACAGAGTCCTGCAGCACTGTCTTTGCGACTTTTATCTTATCCCTCTTCTTGAACGCCACCTGATTTACGACAATGCCGCCACAAGAGTCGGGAAGGGAACCGATTTTGCACGGAAACGGAGGAAAAGGTTCAGGAACCGTTTCTTTCTGGAGACCTGTTCCAATGACGGATATGTCCTCAAGTTCGATATTCATCATTATTTCCCTTCGATTAGTCACGTCTGCCTAAAGGAGAAGCTTTCCCGGATCATCCTTGATAAGGACATCAGGGACTATGTCTCCTTTCTGATTGACACCTATCATGAAGAGGGGCATCCTGATAGAGGGCTTCCTATCGGAAACCAGCTTAGCCAGTGCTGCGGACTTCTTTATCTGGATAAGGCCGACCGGATAATCAAGGAACAATATCGATTTCCCTTCTATTCCCGGTATAGGGACGATGGAATTGTTATTTCCGAGAATAAGGTAAAGCTGAAAGAATGCCTTGCTTCGATTAAGGAGCAGCTCTGTAAGGACAGGCTGCTCCTTAATCCGAAGACGAGAATATTCTCTCTTTCCGAAGGTTTCGAATACCTAGGCTTTCGCTACTTTAGGAAGGATGAAGGAAGAATCATTCAAGTCTTGAAAAAGAAGAAAAAGGAACGGATCCTTCGGTTCATCAAAAGGAAAATCGGAACAGAAGGAGGCTATGATCCTCTATTCTATGAAGACTATCTTAAACGGGGAGACAACTATTCCTTCCTAAAGAAGATTAAAGGAATCTGTTCCTCCGGTACGAGAGAAACGGATACCTTGAAGCCTAAAGCTGAGGAATCTGAGTGAAGCTGACTTTATAGGAACAGCTCTTCCCGGAATTGAATTTTTTTCCGTTGAACTGATTCGGGAAGGAAGAAATCTCAAAAGTGCTTCCCGTGGTGAAGAGATCCTTGTCGGCAAAGGAATTGTAGCTGCTTAGTGCATGGTCAAGATATCTTGTTCCACTTCTCCATCCGGAGATTAGCCGGATTTCATCATAGGCATTGGCACTACTAGGAAGACCGTAGGCAACTTCGGCACGCATTCCGGAATCTGAATTGGAGATCGGACGGTCCGCGTTTGCACTTTCCGGAGAATCAAGCAGGGTGGAAGAGTCAGAGACTAAGGCTTTGGTCTTCACATCCTGGAGACGGGAGTCTACATGGTAGACTCTTCCTCCCTGGCTAGAGAGGGCTTCCCTTTGATAGATATCCCATCCGTATTTGTTCCTGTTCTGGTTCGCGAAGCAATCGACGAGAAGATATTCGTCAAACAGATTAAAAAGGAGCTTACCATCACTATCAAACTCAGGGGTGTAGTCATCATTAGGGATGACTAATACAGAGTCTTTCTCGCTTGAGGAAGTGTTTAACGTGACTGTGCTTACGTTACCGACAACGACATTTGGGGTTATCCAGCCAAGGAGCCTCTTGGAATAAGGATTCTGGTCAAAGACGTTGTGATCCCTCCTGTCGTGTCCGCCAAGAGGGCTGTAGCTTGAACTTCCATAGGAATAGTAGTCCCTCAGTCCCATCCTATGTCCGGTCTCATGGATAAGGACATGGGCATCGTTGATATCTTGGTGCTGATAGGTGAAGCAGTACTCGTCTAGGAACTGCGCTCCTGCCCATCCGTAACTATTGACCAGCGGATTCTCTTTCGTCCCTACCTTCTGGGTCGTGGAAGTGAATCCCCAGTAAGTCCCGTCTCCGCCCATGTCGATATCATGGATATAGATAATCCACCTTCCGTCGATGGTTCCGTCTTTGTCGGTGTCGAAGTCCGTTGCGTTTAGATTATAGGTGTTCCTTGCCCAGGTGAAGGCAAGCTGGGCTAGGGATGCCGTATCGGTGGCGGTGAGGTTATCCGTGTTCCTGTTTGGATCAAGAGTCGAGGCACTCACATATCCGGTCACCCCTCCGGTCAGGTTCAGCTTTCCGAAACTGGATTTGTAATAGTACGAGCGGAGGGATTCGAAAGTCGTGTCTTTGGAATCCCCAAAGAAGCAGGTGTTGATTCTTTCCCATGTTTCGTCCGTGGCCTGTGATTCATATCCATCCCTGACGATAGGAATGACAAGAAGAGGAATGTTCCCTGTCGAGGGCCTATAGTGCCAGCCTGATACATCGTGCCTGCTATAATCACTCCTTGTGTACTTAAGCTTCACTTCATCTGAGCCGTAAAGCGTCTTCCTATTCGTACCCGTATCGTTTTTTGCAGAATTGGAAATCGAAAGCTTCCTCTGTCCGTTGCTTGTTTCATAAGGGACGGAATCATCCGGATAGTTGTTTAGGTTGAACTGATTTCCTTTGTTCGTGGCAGAGAGGGATAGATTGACCGAGAGGACATCCTCTAGGCCCTGTGTCGATATTTCCAGGGTATGCCTTTTATAATCCTGGAAGACGTATCCGTTTGCATCCTGTCCGTCGATTGTCCTTTGGTAGTCTTCCTGGGTGAAGGCATAGTTCTTCTTTCCTTCCTCAGTCCTCCTTGTCGTCTTCCTTGTCAGCCTTAGGCCATCGGAAGAGAAACTCTCTCCGATGTAATAGGAGGTTTTCGGGCGGGAGGTTATTTCTAAGGTCTGATGGAAATCCGAGGAAGGGTAGACGGAAATCGATAGGGTGCAGGAAGTATAGCCATCCTTGGAGATGGTGAGAGGAAAGTCACCGGTTTCCTTCAGCCTGGATCCGTCTTTGAGGATGTTCCCTTCCTCGTCCGAAATCAGGTAGTCCTGGACGATCTCTCCTTCTCCGATGAGGCTTTCACCGGAATAGGAAAAGGCCTTGACGACTAATCCGGAGAGATCTAGGGTTTCGTACTGAAAGTAGGAAGTAAGAGGGTATTCGTCTATGGAGAGTACGCGTTCCGTGATTCTCTCTGTCTGAGAGTCTCCCTTATCTGTTCCGGAAGTAATGCCGCACCCGGAAAGAGGAAAGAAAAGAAGAAGGATGGCAAAAGAAATTTTCTTGATTTTCATCCTATGTTACCTAGTTGCAATTATTCTAGAATCTTTGAAAAATAGCGAGGGAAGAAATTCTTTGTCCTCCCTTGTTTTTGTAATGTAAATGCTTACCGGACAATATGATGGTCGATTTCCAGACAAATCTGCTTCAGTGTCTCTGCATCTAACTGCCGTGCACGGTAGGAGAGCCTATCCTGGACTTCCTTATTCAGGCAGGAAGGGAATTCCTTTCCGTAGACGTTCTTAATGCAGTTACCCATCGTCTTATTCGGATCACGGAAAAGATTCGTCAGAATCGAAAGACAGCGGATGGAGACATCCTTTTTGTGGATGATCTTCCTAAAGGCGGAGTCTACCTTAGGGACAGGGTTAAAGCAGGAGCGGTCAACGAAGGTTAAGACGGAGACATCGCATGTCCTCTTGAGATAGGCGCCAAGAGGCGTGTCCGTCTTCTTATTCGGCTCATATAGGAGTTTGTCGCTGACTTCCTTCTGGACCATGATTCCGGCTGCCAAGAAGCCTTTTTCGAGCCTGTACTTAAGAAGGTCGGAAGTGATGTTATAAGGGAGATTCCCCCTCCTTAGTCTTGTCTCCTTGTCTGAGCAGGAATCAGGGTCAAACCGGAGAAAGTCGGAATTGATAATGGCCGTATTCCCTTTGTCCTTAAATAGGTCCTTCAGTACCCTGACCCTGTCTCTGTCTGCGTCCACGCAGACAAGCTTCTTGCAAAGAGGCTGTAGGCGGCTAGTCAGAGAGCCAAGCCCAGGTCCTATCTCAATCACGCAGTCATAATTCTCTACCTGCCTGCCTTTGACAATCCGGTCTAAGATGCCATCGTTAATCAGAAAGTTCTGCCCGAAGGACTTCTTCGGGGAGAGATGGTAAGTGTCAAGCAGAGATTTTATTCTTTCCTGTTCAGTCATCCTTGATGTCCTCCCTAAGCTCTTCTTTGCTCTTAGCCAGCCTTAGCCTAGCATCCTCGACATTCTTCGAAGAAGTATAGATAAGATGATATTTTTCCACTAGTTTCCTTCTTTTCTTCTTGCTGCCTAGGCCAGTGAGGCCAAGTTCAGTGAAGGTCTCTTCGTCAAAGGAAAGGTTTTCATCCACCGTGATATCATGCCGGATATAAGGACGGAGAAGTTTCTTTAAATCTTCCCTGTCCCTTTGGGCAATTCCGACCTTTCCCTTTTTGATGGCATCCTTCTTCTGCGCTTCAATCACATGGCAGGGTCCTACCTTCTCCTGAATATAGTTCCGGATATCTCTCCCTGGGCCGTCGGGGTCGGTGACAAGGACAAGCTCGCGGACTTGATGACAGAGCTTAAGGAAGGAAATGATGTCTTTCTTAATGAAAGTCCCACCTGTCTTCACGACGAAAAGACAGCCAAGCTTCTTCAGCTTGTCCTCGTCGGTAGCTCCTTCACAGACATAAAGATACCGGCGGCTTTCCTTATCCATCGCCTCTTTTCCTGTCCTATTTCCTTCCATAGAATTTCACTCCGTTTTGATAAATCTTCTCTGCCACTTCCTCTTCGTTTTCTTCTTTCAGCCTCGCTATTTCTTTGATGATTAAAGGAAGATAACAGGGCTCATTGACCTCTCCCCGGTGGGGAGTCGGGGCAAGATAAGGACTATCCGTTTCACTTAGAAACAGGGAAATATCATGTTCTTTGATTACTCTTTGGATAGTCTTTGCGTTCTTGAACGTAGAGACCCCTCCGATTCCGATATGCCTTCTTATCGGTAGTCTAAGGTACTCGTCCAATAGTTCACTGCTTCCTGAGTAGCAGTGTAAGTCAATGCTGTCAGGCTTCTCTTGCTGAATGATCTTAAACGTGTCGTAATCCGCATCACGGGAATGGATGACGATAGGAAGATTCCATTTCTTCGCAAGACGGATCTGTTCGATGAATCTTTGCTTCTGCTTCGCTACGACTTCTTCATCTTTTGAATAATGATAATCTAGACCGATTTCCCCGATAGCCTTTATCTTCTCTTTTTGTTTCTCCCTTTCCTTATAGGCAGAAAGAAAGTAATCATCCTCTTCTGCTGCAAATTCCGGATGGATGCCTAGAACGGAGCGACAGACATCAGGGAAGTCTTCCTCTAGCTTCAAAACACGCTGAAAAGAAGGAAGGGAGTCTGCCGTATTGAAAAGATAGACAACCCCTGCTTTCTTTGCTCTTTCAACAACATCCTTGGCAATCGGATATAGCTTGTCATCATCTAAATGACAGTGCGTATCAATAATTCTCATTTTATTTTCCTAAACAGAACTTACTGAAAAGCGTCTGATAGATATCTTCCCTTGTCTTATTCTTGTTCTTTCCTTCCAGTTCATTTAAAAGCGAGACCGCCTTCCGCAGGATGTCACAGATTATATCGACGTCCTTTGTCGGAATAGCATTTAAGGTATCACTGACTGTACTCTCTACATTTCTCAGGAACTGTTCTTCTCTCTTCCCTAGGAACAGGGAATCCTCTTTCTTATTTAGATCGAGAGAGTCAAACCTTAGATTCCTTAAAGGGGTCAAATCGTCTTTTAAGGAACAGAGGGAAATATCCGCATCCTTGTCTGGCTTATGGATGTCCTTCTTTGTCGCAACAAGAAGAACCTTCTTGCCTTTCAGTGCTTCCTGTAATTCCTTATTCTTCTTCCTGTCTTCGAATCCACTGTCAGAGGCAAAGAGGATAAGGTCTGCTTCCTTGATTGTCTTAAAGGAACGTTCAATTCCAAGATTCTCAATCGAATCCAAGGACTTCCGTATTCCGGCCGTATCCTTGAAGAGGAATCGGATTCCGTTAATCTCTTTCTCTCCTTCCACGACATCTCTTGTCGTTCCCGGAATAGGAGAGACGATTGCCTTGTCTTCCCCGACGATTGCATTAAGGAGGGTTGACTTCCCTACGTTAGGTTCTCCTGCAATTGCAATGGTGAACCCTGTGTATTTCCGGTTTGCTTTCTGCGTCTTTTCGATTAAAAGACGCAGTTCCTCTCTCTCCTTTGTGAGTCTTTTCTCTATGGTGTCCAAAGAGGAATCATAGTCTTCCTGACTTTCATCGTACTGGTTCTCGACGTAGTATTCCAAATCGGCAATGGAGTCCAAAAAACGGTTTTTGAGGTCTTCGACAATCTTTGTGTTTTCCCCGCTTAATGTCCGCCTTGAGATGTCTTTGGCTTCTTTGCTGTTTGCATTGATTAAGTCGTTGATTCCTTCTGCCTTCAATAAATCCCTCTTTCCGTTGTAATAGGATTGGGCGGAGAATTCCCCCTTCTTTGCTCTTCTTGCACCATAAAGACAGCAGGCATCCCTTAACTCTTCCGCAATAATCCTTGATCCATGGATGGAGATATCGGCTGAATCAAATCCAGTATAGGATTTCGGGCCCTTGTAGAACACAAGGACCGCTTCATCGATTTTTGTCTCTGGATTGTTTTTATCCTGGTAGAGTTTTACAAAATAAGCTGTGTTTGGGAGAATCGTATCCCTGTCTTTTTTGATAAGGTGAGATAAGACCTCTTTTGTCTTAGGTCCTGATAGACGGATTAAGGCTAGCGCAGATTTATAAGGAGGGGTTGCCAAGGCAACGATAGTGTCAAAAATAAGCATATGGAAATTATAACAGATTTCGCTTACTGGAAATTGCTCCTAGTCCTTGTCTAGAGGATGGCTATCCTCTTCTTCACGGATAAAAAAGAAGGAGAATTACCGGCTATAGGACAAGCAGTTCTTTTGCCTCTTATTTGAGAAAGCGGACCGGAATAGCCAGGAAGGATCTGATGCTTCCTCTTACTTTGGATACTATCTTTTTATCTAGGCAGGGAGAGAAAAACAAGGATAAATACGAAAAGCCGTGTAGGAATAACAATACCGGTTTCCTTCTTTGTCTCTGATAAGGATGGAAGGAAGATCTAAATCAATTTCCTTTAAACCGGAAAGGGAAAGAATCCCTGTCCCTTTCCTTTTCAGATAGGCTTCCTTTCTAACCCAGCCTGATATGATGGATAAGGGTTTATCTAAGGAAGAAAGATAAAGAGAATATTCCCGATCGGATAGAATTCTTTTTGCTATCGGATCGAAGTTCTTATTCTCTACTTCCTGAATATCAATTCCGCATTCCTCGGATGATATCCTGACAGCTATCCTGTTTTTGCTATGGCTGAAAGAGAAATGGATGCCATTATCCCTGTATGGTTTCCCTCTGTCAGTGTATTTAATCGGAGAAGAAGGAATCCCTTCTTTCTTTAGCCTATTAAACAGAGTCAAATAGGCAAGCAGAGAATTCTCTTTGTCTTCTTTTAAGGCATAGGAAAGAGAATGGGAGAGGACTTCCTTTGGAAGTCCCTTCCTTTCTTCTGTAAGAGATAGAGACAGAGAGGATTTATCGATTATCTTGATTTGCATCATCTTAGATAAGATAACACGGAAAGCGGGTGCTTTGTATTTGAAGTGGCTTAGTGTATTTACTTGTTTTTTATTTTACGCGACATAGATTGGCATTTATATGTAAGCGCTTAGATGTCAATTTTATTAAAACACCCTATCTTTGAAGAGGAAACTTGGAAAATTTAATAATGACTTTAAATGAATAATTTATCAGTTAAGTATTAATGATAATAGAGTGGACTTCTAAGAATAGGGGAAGAATAGGAGTCTTTTTTCGTTTGTTTTCTTTTTCTTATACTCTTTTTATCATTCGGAGGAAACAATGAAAAGAAGAAACTACACTCTGTTTGTATTGTGTTCGTTGCTGTTGATGGGATGTAAAGACAAAGTAGGTCCTTCGTCCTCAAGCCAGTCAGGACAAAGCGAGAATGTGCCTACCGAGCCTGCTAAGCCAAGCGAGAGTACGCCTTCTATATCTTCTAAGCCATCTGATTCCGGAGGAAAAGAGGAGTCTTCTAAACCCTCTGCCTCCGTAGATCTTTATGCAAACTGGCCTACTGAGATTAAGGAATTCCTCAAGGAAAATCTAGGCGGCACCCTTGTCCCTTATATTAATCTTGGACGTAAGACTGCACTCGTGTATGATCCTGTCGAACCGGATCTTCATAATAGTTATGATGATTATCATCTGGAAATCTATGGAAGTGCATCTTATGCCACTTCTTTAACGTCTTCTTTTTCTTCTGTCTATAAGGCAGATGGATATGCCGTAGAGGAAGATGATGGCAAAAGGAAGGCAGTAAAAGAAAGCGTTCATCTTACCGTCACTCTTAGTGACGAGGATGGTCTGGCCACTAGGAAAATCTATTATGATGAACCCTATGATAAAAGTAAGTTCACGGAATATCCGGCGAAAGTAAAAGGAGAATTGGATGTCTTGTTCCCACAGCATAGCAAAGACATTCCTCTTGTCTATCTTGGAACGAACACTCCGACATTTGCTGATAAGACCGATAGTAACACGGCAGGTCCAAAGGCACTGATTTCCGGAAGAAAATGGAATGATAGGATTCTTACCGATGCTAAGGCGACTTTGGAAGCGTCCGGCTTCTCTTCGGTGACGGATCAGGAAAACGGCAAAGTGGAAGGGGAAAAGACCTTCGAAGACGGATACACAAGGAAGATTACGGTTTCTAAGGTTGCTTCTGAGAACAATGGTGACTATGGGCAGAGGGAAATCCTTCTGACTGAGCCTTATATTCCTTCCTCCATCACTAGCTGGCCTGAGGAAATCAGCGACCTTTTCCCGGATTATTTCGATGGCCATGTCCTTCCCTTCTTCTACAGGGGAACAAAGACACCGACGGTTTCCACTAAGAAAAGCGATAGGACCGGATTTTATGTGAAAGGCGGGGTCTATGATGATAGAATCCGTGCCAACGCCATTACTGTCTTACAATCCAATGGCTGGACGGAAGATACGGCTGAAGAAACAAAGTATGCAAGCTTTGATAATATCCTCGTCAGGACAAAGCAGGATACTGACTCCTGCAAGCTGAAAATCAGGCTCTACAATCGGGATGGGACTGCATTGCTTGATGTTTCCTATACTCCCACCGTCTTTGGAGATGCCAGCTCTTTCACCTCTTGGCCGCAGTATGTCAAAGATGCCTTTGATCAGAATTTCCAAGGGATTCCTTATCCTCCGGCCCTTTATCTAGGAAAGGCTCTTTCTGTCGGCACCTGCACGAATGGTTCTCTTGTCGAACTTAAGGCTGCCGTCTATTTTGACGACGTGAGAAGTCATGCCTTGACCTTCCTTGGCGGAAAAGGATGGACGGAAGATACCGACATTGAGCAGCAGGACCAATACAAGTACAATACCAATATCCTTGTGATGGTTTCCCCTGCCGACGAAGTGAATCATATTAAGTGGCAGATTGCCCTTTATAAGACAAATTCCTCAAGGGCAGTCTGTGAATTCTCCCTTATCCATCTTTATAATCCGGCAGATAGTCCGAATGCTTATTCGGATGAAGTCAAGGAGAGGATAAAGGATAATCTTGGCGGCAGGGACATTCCCTATGTCTATTTAGGAAGTCAGGATTTGGATCCCTACTTTGACGAGGACTATTCGAATCTGATTATTAGTGCGCCTAATGTTGCATTCGATAAAGGAATGATCACAAGGGCAAAGACGGCCTTTAAGGATTGGACTCTCGTTGAAGAAGAAGAGGAAGAGGTGACCTATGCGAAGCATGACAGTGCAAAAGGGTTTGCCCTTGTCCATATCTATCCTTATTCCGATAAGAAGACACCGACTAGGGAAATCTCTTATCTTCCTTATAAAGGAGAAACCGAATATCCCTCTTCTATCAAAGGGGACATTGATAAGAGGATGGACAATCAGACTACCCTTCCTTATCTCTTCCTTGGTGAAGAAGGAAAGGTTACCATGACGAAGAATAACGGCAGCCTTGTTCTGCAGGGAGAGGCCCGTTACAACGATGCGATGTTCTATCTTTTTAACAAGCAATTCTCTGCCTCAGGATGGAGTGTCGATAAGAAGACTGCCACCTATACGAAAGACGGATATACCTTCACAGCAAGCCTAGGTAGTTCTAGTGGGAATGACGGTTATCTCACTAAACTCACCTTATCTGCTGATGTTCCTTACCATGCTGCCGACCAGGCAACAAGGTCCTATACGGAAGAAGAAAAGACACTAATCCATGATGCCTTAGGTAATAAGGATATTCCTATGCCTTATCTTGGGACGAAGAACTATACTATCGCCAAAGGTACGTCAAAAGATAAAGCAAACGGCCTTACCATTACCGGTGGCAAGTGGAATGAAGCTAGGATTGCTGATAATAAGAAGGTAAGGACAGATGCCGGGTTTACGGTCTATGAGACAAAGGATGGGGATGCCTATAAACATAATATCGGATATGGATCAGCTGCATCTTTACAGGGATATAAGCAGCTTGGAAGCACCCCGGCAGATGGCTATATCCGCTTTATCATCACCCGCACTGGCGGCTATAAGACAGCCCCTGCCATTGCCTGCTTCTACTATGATGCACCGGTATCTTTAAATGACGATTCGACGGCTACCTCAAAATGGACGGAGAATACGACAATTCAGTCAAATAGGCAAAAGGCGTTAAAAGGAACTCTTCCCTATTTTGACTTAGGAAGCAATGTGGTTTCCTATTACTATGCAACGAGTCCGAACAAGCTTAAAATCAAAGCCAACAGCCTTACTGCTTCTAAGCAGTCCTATATCAGGAATGCCTTCTCTGTT
>ERZ808240.3649-NODE-3649-length-14670-cov-3.335340_pt1 | contig 14670 bp, 14 predicted proteins | sample MGYA00521084_ERZ808240 | MGnify/ENA primary metagenome ERZ808240 (study PRJEB31516, sample SAMN03275571) | gut metagenome | biome: mammalia-associated habitat; material: feces | host: Papio cynocephalus | place: Kenya | collected 2012-08-06 ... | reverse complement strand
CTGACACTTCTGAAGTGTACCACTTTTTGTATCTCTTGGCAGGAGATACAGATTTTCCAAAATCGGAGAAAAATACAGGCAAGGTGAGTCCTTATGCCGATGGATAAAGTGATGGATGAAAAGCTTCGGGGTTTTCTCCTTTGCGAGGATGAATCCCGAAGCTCTTTCAAACTTGTTTTTAGGTATGAGGAGGTGCTATTTCCGCTTGTATATGTTGCGCAGGCGGAAGAATTTCATCAGTTCGGATGCTTCTTGGTGTGTGGCTACTTCACTTTGGTGTTTGAGGTTTTCCATGACAGTATTGAGGCCTTTCTGGGCAGAAGTGATTTCTTCCTGTGTCAATCCGCGCAGGGATGATTTCAGTGTTTTTGACGCTATGTATTGTGCCTGGTCACGAATGGCCAGGCCTTCTTTGGTGATGCGGAGGTAGTTGGAACGCCAATCGACACGACTTTTGAAGCGTTCCAGGATTTTTTTTTCTTCCAATTGGTTGATGAGGCGTGTCATGGTTGTTTTGCTGAAGGAAGTGTCTTCACAAATTTGTTGTTGCGTGGCCACTTCGCGCATGGTTAAAGAGAGCAGCACGTTCCATTGCTCTGCCGAGATGGGTATTCCTGCTTTTTTGAAGTTCTCATTCAACCGGCGGTTCAGGGCCATACTGACTTTGCCGTTCATCAGTGAGAAGACCAATCTGTAGTCAATGCCTGAATCCATGATGTAAATATAGTAGAGAAAAAGTATTGGCTAATCTGTTTTGCATGCAAAGTTAGTGATTCTGTTAGCAAAACATTTGGCCGGTCACAAAAAAATAGCGAACTTTGCAGCCGCAAAATAACTTTTTAGTATAAACAATTTCAAATTCAAAGTATGAATCAGTACGAGACCGTTTTCATTTTGACTCCCGTTTTGTCTGATGAACAGATGAAGGAAGCGGTTGGGAAGTTCAAGGACTACCTTACTTCCAAAGGTGCCGAGATTCTCTATGAAGAGAATTGGGGCATGCGCAAACTGGCTTATGCCATTGAGAAGAAGTCGAGTGGCTTCTATGTCGTTTTTGGTTTTAAAGCCGACCCCGCAGTAATCAAGGGGTTTGAAGTAGCTTATCGCCGTGACGAACGCGTGCTTCGCTACATCACAGTAAGGATGGAAAAATATGCAGCTGCCTATGCTGCCAAACGTCAATCACTAAAAGCTAACAAGGAGGAATAATCATGGCGGAAGAGAAAAATTCAGAAATCAGGTATTTGACTCCACCTTCAGTGGATCTGAAGAAAAAGAAGTATTGTCGTTTCAAGAAAAGCGGTATCAAATATATTGATTATAAAGATCCCGAATTCTTGAAGAAGTTCTTGAACGAACAAGGCAAGATACTTCCCCGTCGTATTACGGGTACTTCTTTGAAATATCAACGCCGTGTGGCACAAGCTGTGAAAAGAGCGCGCCATTTGGCTTTGCTTCCATTTGTAACTGACTTGATGAAATAAAAGGAGGGATATTTATGGAAATCATATTGAAAGAAGACGTTATAGGATTAGGCTATAAGAACGACATCGTAAATGTGAAAGATGGCTATGGCCGTAATTTCTTGATCCCGACAGGTAAGGCAGTCATTGCTTCTGAACCGGCAAAGAAAGTGCTGGCTGAAAACTTGAAGCAGCGTGCGCACAAATTGGCAAAGATCAAAGAGGATGCTCAGGCATTGGCTGATAAGTTGGCTGCTATCGAGACCATTATTATTCCGATGAAAGTGAGCGCAACCGGTGTTATTTACGGTTCTGTAAATAATGTGCAAATTGCGGACAAGCTTAAGGAAAGAGGCTTTGACATAGATCGCAAGACTATTCTTGTGCATGATGTGAAACAGGTAGGTGCTTATACGGCAACTGTAAAGCTGCACAAGGAGGTTTCTGTTGAGATTCCTTTTGAAGTGGTTGCAGAAGAGGCTTAGTGAGATAATTGATGCTTCATGAGAGAAATCACACGGTGAAGCATATGTAGGATATGAGCAACGCGAGAGAGCATGGTTCTTTCGCGTTGCTTTGGTTTATTAGGGTTGAAGAAAAAAGAGGTGTTCCATGATTAAATATGCGATGCGATTGTTATTGATGGTGGTCGTGATGCTGTTTTTTACGACTTGTGGCAAGAAACGTGTTGAGAGAAGCAGTGAACGAAAAGATACAATAGCAATCGATGTTACATTGCCGGCGAGAATAGACAGCAGCATGCAGAAGATGCATCCTCTGCATAAGACGGCCGTTTATGTGTATGACCTGACGGCCGACAAACCGATTTATGGATTTCAGGAAAAGGAGCCTATGCCGACGGCTTCGTGTATGAAGCTGCTGACGGGCATCGCAGCGCAGCATTTGCTGACGCAACGATTTACGTTTAATACGGAAATGTATGCTGACGGGAGATTGAAAGATGGCACATTCTATGGAACGATTGCTTTAAAGGATGGTCTGGATCCTCAGCTGTCGGCTCCTGATTTGCTGGAGTTCGCCAAAAGGCTGAGAAAACAAGGCGTAAAAGTAATAAAGGGCAGATTGCTGGCAGACTTGTTGCTTCCCAATGCCATACAGGCCGAAGAACATTGGTTTCCGTGGGACTTGGAAAAGTCGAGGCACGGCTTGTTCTTCCAAGGTGGTGACTATGTGCTGCGGCAAATAAAAAGACAATTCCGGGCTGCCGGTATTGCTGTTCCTGACAGTTGCGTGCAACTTGGGCGGGTTTCCAAAGGCATGAAACGGGTCTTCAGGTATAAGCGTCCGCTTCGACTTATTGTGGAACGCATGTGGAAAAACAGTTCCAATACGCAGAGTATAGGCTTGTTGTGTGCTATAGGCAACCGGTATAATCCTCAAGAGCATCCTGCACAAGCCGGGGTCGCCTATCTGCGTAAGTTCATGGCGGATGAAATACATGCAGATTCGACATTTACAATCCATGACGGGTGTGGCCTTTGTACGCATAACCGGCTTTCGCCTGAGCATCTTGTGGCTCTGTTGCGTTATGGTTACCGGCATGAGCCTATTTACCGGTGGCTGAACAGGTTGCTGCCTCTTTCCGGAGTTGATGGCACTTTGCGCTACGAGCTGACACATGCTTCGACGCGTGGTAAGGTACGTGCCAAGACAGGAACTTTGTCACATCCTTACGGCATCAGCACCTTGTCGGGCTTCTGTCCCGGGAAAAACGGACACATGTTGGCGTTTTCCATCATGAACAGTGAAATGTCTGTGCTTGATGCTCATGTTATCCAGCGGAAGTTGTGCCAGACATTTGTCAAGTAAACAAGTTGTTGGCGCGTTTCCTTTCAGCGTGCAAGCACCTTCTTCAGTCCTTTGGCTATTTGGGTATATCCTTTTTCATTCGGATGCAATCCTTCCCGGAATAATGTCGGGTCTATCTTTCCGCTGCCGTCTTTTAGTGTCAGATAAGATGTAAGGTCAACCAGGTCTGTGTGAGAGTCAAGTGGCAAAAGCTTTTCAATAAGGTCGTTTGTCCTCTTGACCTTTTCTTCATGGCCTTTGGCCGGGTATATTTTAATCACGTGCAATTGGGCTTGTGGCTGGCGCCTGCGTATGAGTCGTGCCAGCGCAACCACGCCATTGGCAATGTCTTCTTCCTTATCTCCGATGTTGTTGATGCCAATCAGCAGGCAGATGTGCTTGGGTTGGCATCCTTCCAACTCACCATGGAATATGCGCCAAAAGACATTTTCGATGCGGTCCCACCCGAATCCCATGTTCGTTACGCGGCGTTTGCCGAAAAACTTGTTCCATGTGTTGCCGCCGAATTTGTTGGAATAGGGGTGGCCGCCCCAGAAATGAGTGATGGAATTGCCTATCATCAGGATTTCAGGGTCGGTTGTGTGGTTGAGGCGTATGACTTCGTTGTGTCTTGGAAACCATTCATAGCATGCATCCCTGCGTTGGCGAATTGGAGGATAACGCTTGTCGGGGGCATCTTCGGGCAGCATTTCTCTTAGCTTCTTCTCGTAGGCTTTGGCATATTGCATGTTGCCGATGTCGTTGGGGTGTGTTCCTTCAATCATGGCATCTTCAGTAAATCCTATTTCTTTGTGGGAGAGATAGAACAGTCCCTTGATGCCTTCGGATAGCATCTGGTTGTATGCTTTGCGCAAATAGGCATCGCCTTTGCGATATTCGGCGTCGATGTCGGGGCAGAAGACGTTGTCGGGCGATCCACAGCTTTCAACCAGTAGGATAGGAGCGGTGCTTTTTTGACGCAGCTTTTTTACACCGGCAATGATGCGCTTGCAGATGTCTTCGCCTAAGTTGTAGCTGTTGGGCATAGGGTCCAAGATATATGCACGTGCATCGATTTCACTCATGGCATCGAATAGTGGCGGCTCCATGAGGGCCGACCCTGAGAAGCCTAAGTTGATGACGGGATATTCGGTCTCGCGTTGCAGGATGTTGGTCCACATCAGGCCGGGGCGCGAAGGTGATGCTCCTTGTGCAATGGAACTTCCGTAGACAACAATCGGACGTTCTGCAGACTGATGTAAAAAATGGAAAGGTGTGCCTTTGAGCACGCCGATCTTTAAAGACTTCACAGTGTTGTATGGGGGCAAGAAGAGTTGAAAGTCCAATCCTCTGTTAGCGAATTCGGGTATTTTGATGCGGCGGAAAGTGAAAGTGATGGTGTCTCCCGTTTTGTTTCCGAAGTTCCATCCCATGTGGTTGCCAATCCAATGTGTGTGCCCGTTGGCATCGGTAGCATACAAGTCAACTCCGGAGTGGTTGAGCGGAGCCATGTTCTTGTAGCGTGCGTCAGATTGCAAAGTGTATTTTACTTGTATTTCCGAGGCTGTTGAAAGGAAGCGAACGGACAATCCGGCACTTTGTCGGGATAATCCCCATACGGCTTTGGGCATAACTTTCTGAAAACGTTCGGGCATGCGAACATAATTCTTGCCGGTTTCCACATTCCAGGCTCTGCCGCTTATGTATGGTGTGTCGCATTCCAACGGGTCAAACCAAACCATTTCCGTTTGTGCTGCTCCGGGGGCTACTGTCAGCCAAAAGAGAGTGAGCAGCACGGTTGTTCTTATTGTGTACTTCATGTTGTTGTAAGTAATTATGTTCAAAAGAGGTTTCAAAGTTACCATTTTCCACGAAATAAACCTTGAAAATAAGGGGCTATCATGATGAAAAGCCGTAATTTTGCATAAAATCAGAAAGCTCATGCGAAGAAGAATGCTTGCGCCGTCGTTGCTTTCGGCCGATTTCGGTCATTTGGCCGACGATGTTGAAATGCTCAACCGCAGTAATTGTGATTGGTATCATTTGGATGTGATGGACGGGGTGTTTGTTCCTAACATCAGTTTCGGCTTCCCTGTGATGGAAGCTATCAAGCGTGTTGCCACGAAGCCCCTGGACGTTCATTTGATGATTGAGCATCCCGAAAAGTTTATCCGTCAAGTAAAGCAACTTGGTGCATTGACAATGAATGTCCATCAAGAGGCATGTGTGCATCTGCACCGTGTATTGCAACAGATAAGGGATGCCGGAATGATGGCCGGAGTCACTTTGAATCCTGCCACCCCTGTTTCGGTTCTGGAGGATTGTATAGGCGAGGCCGACCTGGTGATGCTTATGTCCGTGAACCCCGGATTTGGCGGACAGAAGTTTATAGAGCATACATATGAGAAGCTTGCACGTCTGCGGGAGATGATAGACAGTAGGAATCTGCAAGTGCTTATCGAGGTAGACGGCGGGGTATGTCGTGAGAATGCCGGACTTCTTTATGCAGCGGGTGCAGATGTGCTTGTTGCGGGAAGTGCGGTTTTTCGTGCCGAAGACCCTGTCGGTGAGATTGATTATTTGAAGGGCAGTGCCGCTGTTGTATAGGGCTTTCCATGGTGGTTCGCCTGTTCTCTTCCTTGCAATTTCTTTTATCTTAGGGATTGCGGCCAGTTCGGCCATTGGTCATTTCGTGTCGCAACTGTGGGTGGAGATACCCCTTTTCCTGTTCATCGTCTTTTTGTTGTGGCTTTTGCTTCGTCGTAAGGGGGCGTCTGTCAGCATGCTGCCTGTGGCGTTGGTGGCCATGTTGTTTGTGCTTTTGGGCTCGGCAGCTTATGCCTTGCATGCAAGTGCTCCCGATGTGGTCTGGCCAAAAAGCAAGAAACTATGGTGCGGCAACATAGTCAGCGTGTCCGAGACAAAGGCAACGAAGCGTTGTGTCGTTGCTCTTGTGGCGTATAAGGAGGGAAACCGTCGGGTTCGTGTCAGGGAACAAGTCGTTGTCAGCATCCTGAAACGTGCGAGACCTTCCTGCCGGTTGCGTCCCGGAGAAGCCTTGATGTTTTATGCGCGCATTGGCAACCCAGGTCCATATGTGTTGCCTAACGGGTTCGACTATGCCAAATGGCTAAGGCGCAATGGTATAGCCGGGACTTGCTTTGTTACGAACCGTTGGATGCGGCTTTCGGCAGAAAGCAGTGAGAAATTGCTGCAAAGGCAGTCCTTGCTGATGCGTTGCCGGTTGCGCAGCCTGCAACTCAGGGAGAAGCTGCTTGGGCAATATGCACGTTTGCCGGCCGACAGTGCCGGCCGAAAGGTGTTGGCTGCACTCACTTTGGGTGATAAGAGCGGCATGACATCCTCCATCCGCGAGCTGTATGCCCGGACAGGCACATCGCATGTCTTGGCACTTTCGGGTTTGCATTTGGGCATGCTCATTTCGTTATTGATGCTTTTGTTGCGTCCGTTACTGCGTTTCAAGAGGTTGAAGCTACCTGTTTTTCTTTCGGCCATAGCACTTATATGGTGCTTTGCTTTCTTGACGGGCTTGAGCATCTCTTTGTTGCGTTCCGCCGTTATGTACACCTTGTGGTGTCTGTTCATGTGCAGGGGACGTCATGGCCGGTCACTGAACAATCTTGCCCTTGCCGCCTTTTTGCTGCTGATTGTCCATCCCGACACTCTTTTTGATGTTGGTTTCCAGTTGTCATTCCTTTCGGTGCTGGCCATCTTGAGCGGCATGCCGATGCTCGATGTGCTGTTTCCTCCGGCAAGGAAAGGCCGTGTTTTCATCGATTTCCTTTTTGTTTCTGTTGTGGCCCAGTTGGCTACGGCTCCATTGGTCGCTTACTGTTTCAACAGCTTTCCCGTATATTCCATATTGAGCAATTGCATTGCCGTTCCCTGTACCTGTTTGCTGCTCGTCTTTTCATTGTTGTATTTCATGTGTTCCGGGTTTTCTTTCATGCAAGAGCTTGTTGGGCGCGTGCTTGCCTGTGTGTTGGATGTGCTTCATGGCGGCCTGTCTGCTGTTGCCCGTTTGCCTTTTTCGTCGCTGTGGGTCAGCCCTTCCTGGCTGTCGGTCTGTGTGTGCTATGTGGTGTTGGTGCTGTTGTTTGTCCTGCTTCGTCGCAAATGCGAGTCCATGCTGCGGGCAAGAGTGCCGTGCTGTTGAGCCTGGCCGAAGCTTTTGTGCCAAAAGAAGGGTGTTTGTTTTGTTTGCCTTTTAATTTGCGCTAACTTTGCATCCGGTTTTTACAGTAAGTATGCTAAAGGAATATCTTCATGCCGAAAAGCATGACAAATGGCTGAGCCTCACCGGCAAGGCAAGACAGGTGGCCATTTTGGGCCACATATCTCCCGATGGGGATGCAATGGGCTCGACATTGGCCATGGCACATTATTTACGTCGGAAAGGCAAGCATGTTCAGGTCATTGTGCCTACCTCATATCCCGATTTCCTGGCCTGGTTGCCCGGGGCCGGTGATGTTTTGGTCTATGAATATGCCAAACAGGCCGTTTACCAATACATTTCCGATACGGACTTGGTTATATGTATGGACTTCAATTCGGTGAAACGTCTGGAGCAGTTGTCGCGGATAGTGCAGAACCACCATGCTCCGATGATAACGATAGACCACCATTTGAGCCCTGACGAGGATGTGGATTTGCTTGTCTCCGACCCAAGTGCGTCGTCTACTTGCGAGATAGTGTTTTCCCTGCTCTACCAGCTCGAAGGCATGGATGCCTTTACAGAAGAAATGGCAGAGTGCATTTACTGCGGCATGATGACCGATACCGGCAGCTTCACCTATAACTCCAACCGCAGCGAGCTGTTCTATATCATCTCCCTGCTGCTGTCCAAGGGCATCGACAAGGACAGGATATACCGCAATGTCTATCATAGCTTCAGTGTCAGCCGTCTGCGGCTCGAAGGCTACATACTGCACAGGAAGATGCAATATTTCCAGGACGACCATGCCGCCTTGTTCACTCTGACACGTGAGGAGATGAAGGAGTTTCAGTATAAGAAAGGCGATGCCGAAGGCTTTGTCAACCTGCCGTTGCAGATACGGGGCACCAGGCTTTCCATTTCGCTGCGTGAAGACACCGAGAAAGATTTGGTGCGTGTGTCCCTGCGTTCTGTCGACGATTTCCCCTGCAACCGGATGGCCGAGGATTTCTTTAACGGTGGAGGCCATCTGAATGCTTCGGGAGGCCATCTGCCAATGCCAATGGACAAGGCCGTCGAAGTGGCACAAAAGGCCATCGAGGCCTACAGACCTTTGTTGCGCAGGCAGGACAATGTTATAAAAAACTAAAACATTGGCCGTGGCTTCTATATGCCCGTTCAAAATCATTACTTTTGTATGCAGTATGAGGAATTACCTTTTAATATTGATGATGTTTGTCCTGGCAGGTGTCGGATTGGCTTCCTGCAATGACGATGATACCTATGCCGAGCGCAAGGAGCACGAGAGGAAGGCTATCAATTCGTTTTTAAGCAATGGGACTTGCGTATTGGGGCTTGACAATAATGACACGATACTCAGTGTGAAGCCTATCACTGTGATTTCTGAAGAGCAGTTTCATGCCCAGGACAGTACCACTAATGTAGCCAAGAACGAGTATGTCTTGATTAAGTCTGCCGGTGTCTACATGCAGATAGTCAGCAAGGGGGCAGGCAAGAAACTGGCCAACGGCGAGACGGCGAAAGTGATAACCCGCTTTCTGGAATTCAACATTTTGGGCGATTCTCTTATGTGTCGCAACAATAGCCTTCAATATGTTGCGGTGCCCGACATCATGAATGTTTCCAACAGCTACGGGGTGTTTACGGCTTCGTTCCTATCGGGTGTCATGCAAAGCTATCATCGTTCCACTGCTGTTCCCAACGGTTGGACCATTCCGTTCACTTATATCAATCTGGGCCGTCAGACATCTTCGTTGGCCAAAGTTCGCCTGATAGTTCCTCACGATTCGGGAACCACGGATGCACAGTCCACAACGGGTGTCTATCCATGCTTCTATGAGCTCACTTTTCAGCGCGGCAGGTAGAGGCTTTCTATGTTTCTTCGTCGAGAAACAGTTCCCTGATGATGGCATCAGATACGAAGATTCCGCTTTTTGTCAGTCTTAGGTAGCCGGTTTCGGTGTCTATGCTTACAAGCCCTTCTGCCTGCAGCTTGCAGGCTGCATCGAGCAGTGTCTGCATTTGCCGGGTGCCGAAGTTGCGCTCTATGTCATTGAGGTTCAGCCCTTCTGATGTGCGCAACCGTTTCAGCAAGGTCTCGTTGAATTTCATTTCCTTGGTCAGAATTTCTCTTTCAAAGACAGGCTCCAGTGTGCCGCCGCGGCTTTGTATGTAGGTCTTTATATCCGGTTTGTTCCATTGGCGGCTACAGCCGTCATACGAGTGTGCGGCAGCTCCGATGCCCAGATATGGCACATCCTGCCAATACGAGCTGTTGTGTCGCGATGTGAAACCCGGCCGGGCGAAGTTGGAGATTTCATAGTGTTCAAATCCGGCCTCTTGGGCTTTGTCCATCAGTAGTCTGTACATGCTCAGGCTCAGTTCGTCGGTTGCTTCCTTCACCTTTCCCAGCTTGCGCAGTTGCCACAGCGGGGTTCCCTCCTCGTATGACAGGGCATAGGCCGACAGATGTCGTAGGTTTTTCATCGACAGAGCCTGCATCACATCGTCGGCCCATTGCTCCAGTGACTGTCCGGGCAGGCCGTAGATGAGGTCGATGCTGAGGTTTTCAAATCCGCATTCTTGCAGGAGTGAAACGGCCTTGCGTGCTTGTGCGGCCGTATGTCTGCGGTTTAGGAGCTGCAGCAGGCTGTCGTTGAAGGTCTGTATTCCCATGCTCACCCTGTTGATGGGTGTCAGCCGGTGCAAGGCCCTGACATATCCGGGAGTAAGGTCGTCGGGATTGGCTTCGAGGGTTATCTCGGCGTTGCCGTCAACATCGAAGGTCTTGAAGATGGTGTCGAAGATTTGGCACAGCTGTTCGGGCTGCAATTGTGAAGGAGTGCCGCCTCCCAGGTAGATTGTTTGCAGCTGACGCGAGGGCAGATAAGAGGCACGCGCAACCATTTCGCGGCATACACAATCTGCATAGGCCGCTTTCAGAGCGGAGCTGTCTGCCGTGGAATAGAAGTCACAGTATATGCAACGCTTTGTGCAGAAGGGGATATGTATGTAGAGCCCGTTCACTTATCGACGTTGGGTTGTCTTGCGTAGCAGGTCTTCGATGGCCTTGGGGTAGTGGGCATATTCCAGGGCATGGACCTTGCGGGCCACTTGTTCGGCCGTGTCGTCTTTCAGCACGGGGCACACGGCCTGCAGGATAATCTCTCCCCGGTCGTATTCTTCATCGATCAGATGAATGGTGATGCCGGTTTCGGTGTCGCCCTGCCGTATGACATCCTCGTGCACCTTCATGCCATACATCCCTTTTCCGCAGTGCTTGGGCAGCAGCGACGGATGGATGTTGATGATGCGTTGGTGGTAGCGGTGCACCAGATAGCGGGGTATCAGCAGCAGGAATCCGGCCAGCACTATGAAGTCAACTCCATACTTGTCGAGCAGGGGCAGTAACCGGCTTTCGTCAGACAGCATGTCTTTGGGTACATATTCTGCCGGTATGCCCAGGCTTTCTGCCTTGGCCTTTACGCCGGCTTCTTTCTTATTATATATGACTACCGAGACCCGAGCTGTGTCGCTGTGCTTGAAATATCTGATGATGTTTTCGGCATTGGTCCCTTCGCCCGAGGCAAAAACGGCTATATGGTGCATCGTGTATCTGTTGTATTTGAATGAAGTGCAAAAGTACAACAAAAATCCGGGTCCGGCATATCCGGCCCGACCTTTCGCCATCTCTTCAGGCAGACATCAGTGGGCTGTTGCAGCAACCATTGAGGCCCCGGCTTGCAATCTGTATAGTTTGTGTGTGCGATCTGTACATATCGCAGGTTGCGATGTGGCTGATTGCAGTGTGTTTCATGTAGTTGAAACACACTGTTCTATGTACATGAAACAACCTCTTCCCCCTATAGGAAACAACCTGTTTCATGTACATGAAACACTTTCGATGTGTACAGACCGTAACCTGTGATGCCTTTTGTTATGATTTCACATCCCTTGGAGCTATGGACATTCTAATCCACAACCATCGTGGAATCAACTGCCAGAAGAAAACAAGTATCCGGTATCTCCAATCTATGATGACCACTTTCTTGCGGTGCTCAATGGCACGGACAATGCTCTTGGCCACCTTGTCGGGCCTCAGTTGCAGGGGATAGTCGTGGCCTAAAATCAGGTCGGTTTTGACAAAGCCCGGCCTGATGTCGGTTATCGCTATGTGTAACTGTCGCATCCGTGCCAGCTGGGTGAGGCATTCGAGGTATTGGTTCTGAAAACGTTTTGTCGACGAGTAGGCAGGTGCAGCCCCCAGCCCCCGTGTGCCGGCAATGGAGGAGATGCAGGCAAGGTGTCCCCTGCCTTGCCCGGCAAAGTGGTTGAATGCCGTGGTCACCATCCTGATAAATCCCGTGCAGTTGGTCTCGGCCGTCTGCAACTCTTTCGTTACTTCAAGCTCGTTGTTCTGCCACCCTATGCCCGAACTGTGCAGATAGAGGTCCATGCCTCCCAGGGTGTCGATGAGCTCTTGCAGCAGTCGGGGTGCATTGTCTTTGGTGATGTCGATTCGTTGGTGGCAGACGATGCCTTCGGTTTCGGCCTCAATGCTTTGCAGAAGCTCCTCCCGGCGTCCGGCAATGCCCACCTTCCACCCGCGCTGTGCCAGTAGCAGGGCTGTCTGCTTGCCGATGCCCGAGGTGGCACCCATTATGATGGCTCTTTTTTCCATGACTGTTTGCTTCGATTAGAACATAAGATATTGTTGACGACAAAAATAATAAATTCCGCCCGATTGCAGACATTTTTAGTTCATCATGCGGTAGTTGAATGCCGGAATTTGCCTAACTTTGAAGGACAAACAGAAAGACTCTTGACATTAATCCCTCGGATGAGACATTGAAATGTATATGAGAATGAAAATATTAGCCGCTCTTTTCGGCCTGCTTGTGCCGTTTGCTGCACCGGCAAAAGACTATGTCGTAAAGTCACCCTCGGGCCATCTCACGGTGAAAGTATCAACAGGAAAGGCACTTACATGGCAGGTCAGCTTCAAAGGCCACGAAATCATCCGGCCCTCACGCCTTGCAGTGAAGCTCGACAACGGCATCGTCTGGGGCAGTGATGCCCCGAAAGGCAAGTCGGGAAATATAAGCCGCACACTCCCCGGCATCAATTATCGCAAGGCCCGGATTGTAGACAACTATACCTTTCTTGTGCTGAAAGGCAAAGGCTATTCTGTAGAGCTCCGCGCCTACGATGATGCTGCCGCTTATCGTTTCATGGCCAATGCATCGGATTCACTCACTGTGGAAAACGAAACGGTGGAGTATAATTTCAGCAAGGACTATGAGGCCTTTGTTCCTTATGTCAACGACCTGCGCAACGGCGAAAGGTATTCCAATTCGTTCGAAGCCTACTATGACCGGCAGAAAATCTCGCAGATGCCGCCGCGCAGTCTTGCCTTGGTGCCCTTCGTAGTAGTGCTCGACGGAGGCATCAAAGCCGCACTGACAAGTGTGGGAGAACTGGACTATCCGGGCATGTATCTGCATGCCGACAGCTCGAAAGGCTGCTCATTGGCAGGCGATTTTCCCGGCTATCCCGATTGGAAAAACTCGGTTCCCGGCAAGACATCCACCGAAAATTTCACCCGGCTGCCCCGCTTCAACTACATAGCCCGCATAGGTGGCAGGCAGGCACTCCCCTGGCGGGCAGTCATCGTGAGCGACAACGATGCCCGGTTGGCCGGTTGTGACTTGACTCAGAAACTATGCCGCCCGGTTGCAGAAGGCGACTGGTCGTGGGTGAAACCCGGCAAATCGGCATGGGAATGGTGGAATGCCGCCAACATCACAGGCGTGGATTTCAATGCCGGATCCAACACAGCTACCTATAAATATTATGTAGACTTTGCCGCCAAATACCATCTTGAATACATCGTAGTCGACGGAGGATGGTCGGGGAAGGATATAACCGAAGCCCACCAAGGACTCGATATGCAGGAGCTCCTGAGCCATGCCCGACGCAAAGGTGTGGGAATAATCCTGTGGGCAAGCTGGAAACAAGCCATGGAAAAGATGCACGAGGCATTTCCTCTCTACGAAAAGTGGGGCGTGAAGGGCCTTAAGATCGACTTCGTAGATGCCAATGACCAATATGCCATTCGTACCGTAAGAAAGATGACAGAGCTTGCGGCCAAACATCATCTTGTGGTAGACTGGCATGGCATGATGCTCAATGGGATGCAGGTGATCTATCCCAATATACTTAACATTGAGGGAGTGCGCGGACTGGAACAATGCAAATGGCAGAGCGGACAGGCAGGCACCCAGGGAGCCGACATGCCGGGCTACGATGTCACCATTCCCTTTGCGCGGATGCTCACTGCACCGATGGACTATACTCCCGGGGCAATGCGCAACGCCACACGCAGCGACTATCGCAGCACCTTCAACAACCCCATGAGCCAAGGCACAAGAGTGCACCAGATGGCCATGTATACCATCTTTGATGCACCCTTGCAGATGCTTTGTGACAAACCCTCGCTCTATGAGCTCTGGCCCGACTGCACCGACTTCATATCCAAGGTGCCCACAGTGTTCGATGACTGCCTTATGCTGCAAGGAGAAATGGGGAAATATATAGCAACTGCCAAACGCAAGGGCTCCGAATGGTTTATAGCTGCCATGACAAACTGGGACGAACGCGAGCTGCAACTCAGGCTCGACTTCTTGGACGATGCCGACTATAAGGCCGTGATATTCAGCGACGGTGTCAACGCTTCGCGGAGTGCCGAAGACTACAAACGCGAAGAAAAGGTGGTAAAAAAAGGAGATGTGCTGCGGCTTCTGCTGAAAAGCGGGGGCGGATGGACGGCACGGCTGGAGAAAATACGCCGATAGGAAAGTCCCGTTATTACGCCTATTTGTTGTAAGTTTGCAGTCAAGAAGTCTTTTTCATGAGTGAAAGTAAAAAAGAAACAGGCAAGGCAGGCCTTGAGCAAAAGCACCCGTCGATGCACGGTGGAACACTGAAAGGGCTGCGAGCCGTCTACCATACACTGGGATGCAAACTGAATTTTGCCGAGACATCGGCATTGAGTGACAAGCTGGCCGCCGCAGGCGTGGAACGGACAGAAGGGAAGGCAACGGCCGATCTGTGCTTTATCAACACGTGCTCCGTGACTGAAACCTCCGACCACAAGTGCAGGCAGGCCATAAGAAAGGCCATTCGCGAGAATCCCAGTGCCTT
>ERZ808240.3648-NODE-3648-length-14675-cov-2.897469_pt1 | contig 14675 bp, 13 predicted proteins | sample MGYA00521084_ERZ808240 | MGnify/ENA primary metagenome ERZ808240 (study PRJEB31516, sample SAMN03275571) | gut metagenome | biome: mammalia-associated habitat; material: feces | host: Papio cynocephalus | place: Kenya | collected 2012-08-06 ... | reverse complement strand
TTTTGTATCACTGCTCCTGCGGAGTCAGTGTATCTGCGGTTCGGACTTTCGCTCCGCTCCGCATATTCCCAGAGCTGGACGGCTCTGAAAATATCAGGTAATCAGCCGTCTGCGGGCAGACCGCAAAACAGCCCTGCGGGGCTTGTTATTTTTCTAACGATAACCCCGCAAGGCCGTATTGTACAGGATTCACAGATAAAAGGCAAGACTTTTTTAAGGTTTTTCTCTGTTTTCCGGCATCTGATCCGGTCGAAGCGGCACCGTATAGCGCTCCGTTTCCACCGGAAGATCCCTCTCCGCCAGCCGCCGCTCCACCAGAAATGCCACCAGACTGTACAGGCAGGCACACACCGGAACGCCGAAGAACATACCCGCCACGCCGAAGAAGCTGCCGCCCACCAGAATGGCGATGATAACCCAGAGGCTGGAGAGTCCCGTACTGTCCCCCAGAATCTTGGGGCCGATGAAATTGCCGTCCAACTGCTGAAGCGCCAGTACAAACAGCAGAAAATACAGGGACTGGATGGGATTCACCAGCAGGATCAGGAAAAAACTGGGGATGGCCCCCAGAAACGGGCCAAAGAAAGGAATGATGTTGGTCAGTCCCACAAACACGGACACCAGCGGCGTATAGGGCATATTCAGGATTGAACAGCCAATGAAGCACAGAATACCGATGATGAGGGAATCCAGCAGCTTTCCCCGGACAAAACCGGAAAAAATGTGATCCACCTTGTCGGCACCGCGGAAGATCCAGTAGACCTTTTCTCTTGAGAACAGGCTGTATATGATCTTCCGGGCATGAGCGGCGCAGCGCTCTTTGGTGGCCATGAAGTAAACGGAAACAATGGCGCCCACCAGCAGATTCTTCAGAAATATCAGCGTGCTGACCACACCGCCGGAAACCGCGATCATCAGGGTCTGCGTCCGGGTCAGCACCTCGTTTTTCAGCCAGTTGGCGGCAGTTGCGTAAAAAGTATCCATCTGAGCCGCAACCCATGCCTCCACGGTGGGGTTGCTCTCCAACAGGTGTTCCACCCAGCCGCTGATGGTATTGTAATAGCCCTCAATGCTGGAAAACAGCTGTACCACGCTCTGATACAGCTGCGGGATCAGGACGTGCCCCAGCAGATATGCCAGAAAGCAGATCATGGCCCATGTCAGCACCAGACTGACGGCGCGGGCACTCCGTGAAATCATCCGCCCCGCCTTGCGGGCCGCTTCCAGTCTCCCCGGAAAAAGACTGCGCTCAATAAAGTCAATCACCGGAGCCAGCAGATACGCCAGTACGCCGCCGATGATCACCGGCTGCAGGGCTTTGAGCAGCTGATCGGTGAAAGCCGGCAGCACCCTGCGGCCGAACAGGGTGTCATAGAAGAGCAGAATGGCGGACACCGTAAGAAAAATGGCCAATCCCCAGCGCAGCGCCCCATCCTTATTTTTCATATGACCGCCTCCTGCCGACCAGTTCCGCAAAACCTTGATGTAAACTTTATTCTACACGCCGTCCCCTGCAATTGCAATCCTCATTTTCCCGTGCTATACTACTTTAACCGTCTGTTAACAATTGTAACCGCCGGAACCGGCGGATCTCCCGATATTCCTTGGAGGTGTCATACATGGAACCCCAGAAAAAGCTTTTGATGATCGTCAATCCCCGGGCCGGACGCAGCAAGCCCCGCGGCCCGCTTTATGACGCAGCCGCTGCGCTCTGCGATGCCGGCTATCTTCTCAGCATCCGCCGAACCGCCGCAGCCGGCGATGCCCGCCGCATTGCAGAAACGGACGGCGGCGGCTATGACACCGTGGTGGCCGTGGGCGGTGACGGCACGCTGAACGAGGTCATCTCCGGTCTTCAAACGCTGGCGTGCCCCCCTGCCGTGGGCTATCTGCCTCAGGGAAGCACCAATGATTTTGCCGCAAGTCTGAAAATTCCGTCCGACCCCGTCAAAGCCGCAGCTGCCATCGTCCGCGGGCAGATCCGACATCTGGATGTAGGCTGCTTCGGAGAACGCATCTTCGTATATGTGGCCTCTTTTGGTGCTTTCACCCGCACTTCCTATGCCGCCTCTCAGGATATGAAGAACGCGCTGGGGCACTTCGGCTACCTGCTGGAGGGCATCCGGGATCTGGATACCCTGCGGCCCTACCGCGTCCGCATTACCGCCGATGGTGAAACGCTGGACGGCGACTATCTGTTCGGCGCCGTTGCCAACTCAACCTCCATCGCCGGTATGATGAAGCTGGACGGGGAGCAGGTGGTGCTGGATGACGGCCGGTTTGAACTGCTGCTGGTTCCCAACCCGCAAAACGTTCTGGAACTTCAGAATCTGATCTGGGCGCTTCTGAATCAGCAGTACGATGCAGGCGGGCTGATTTTCCGCCATGTGACTTCTCTCCATGTGGAAACGGACGGGGATCTGCCCTGGTCTTTGGACGGAGAATACGAACCCAGCCGCCCCGCCGTGGACATTACCAACCGCCAGCGCGCTCTGGCCATGCTGCTATGAAAGAGCAACTGGAACAGCTGCGCCGCTACTACAGCGGCCACACCCCCGGGCTTCTTGGAAAGCGCAGCGAATACGCCGTTCTGTGCCCGCTGACAGAACAGCCGGACGGACTGCACCTGCTTTTTGAAATCCGCTCCGCCTCTGTACGTCAGGCCGGGGAAACGTGCTTCCCCGGCGGACGGATGGAATCGGGGGAAACTCCTGCTGCCTGCGCTCTCCGGGAGACAGAGGAGGAACTGGCCATTCCTCCCTCCGAAATCCGGCTGCTGGGGCAGGGAGATTTCATATGCAGTCAGCGGGGATTTCTGCTGCGGCCTCTGCCGGGGCTGATCTCTCCTGCCGGCCTTGCCGCTCTCCGTCCCTCTCCTTCAGAGGTGGCGGAAGTCTACACCGTCCCTCTGGATTTTTTCCGCTCCGTACCGCCGGAGCGTTACACCTACGATCTGGTTCCCTGCGTGCCCGAAAACTTTCCCTACGAAACCGTGGGCATTCCCCGGGACTACCCTTGGGCCAGAGGACGGGTAGAAGTACCCGTGTGGAAGTGGAAAGAGCGTATTATCTGGGGCATGACGGCCCGGATCGTGGCGGATCTGATCTCACATTTATAAGAGAACGGGAAGATTTTCTTCCCGTTCTTTTCTTTTGCAGACCGGGTTGGTAAAAATCATTGCATTTTCACCAAAAACAGGCCCGCTCTTTTCGAAAAAACAGAGAATTTTCAAAATTTCTGCATATTCCATGACACTTTTCGTGAAAATATGGTAAAATAAGTTTGAATTGGAAACCTTTTGTAAGGATTGAAAGGAGGATTTTCTGTGTTCCAGCCCGGAGAGCTTTTGATTTACGGCAGCACCGGTGTCTGCCGGGTTCTGTCCATTGATCAGCGGCAGGACTATGTAAACGGCGTGAAGCAAAGCCGCCTGTATTACCAGCTGAAGCCCCTGTATCAGGGGGGCACCATCTACACGCCGGTGGACAATAATAAGGTGGTGATGCGCCCGGTCATTTCCCGGGCAGACGCAGAGGCCCTGATTGATGCTATCCCTACCCTGCGCCCCACCGTCTGCCCTGCCGCCACAACGCAGGCTCTGACCCAGCACTATCAGGCAAGTCTGCGGCGTCACAGCTGCCGCAGTCTCATGGAACTGACCATGGCCATCCATCAGAAGCAGCGCAGAGCCGAGGCGCAGAACCGTCGTCTGGGCATGGTGGACGAGCGGTTCATGAAGCAGGCGGAGCAGCTGCTCTTCGGCGAACTGTCCGCCGCGCTGGATATTCCCTATGAGGAAATTCGCCCCTACCTTGCAGATCGGATGCAGGCCTGCTCTCAGGTTTGATGCCCGGCGGCTTTGCGACTGTTGCATTCACGGATTTCCATTTTCCCGGCGCATTCTGCGCCGGGTTTCTTTTTTTTGCGCGCTTACGCTCTGCCGCGTCAGTATTCTCCCATTTACGAAAACGTATACGTCCTCTTTTCCCTGTTTTCGCAAAAGCGCATGGGGGAAACCGTCAAAAGTAGTATCGCGATATTGTGCATATTGCATATTATCCGTGAAATTGAATAAAAAAATAATGGGAAAATAGCTATAATCCTCCTTGACAACTGCCTTTTAAATTTTCTATAATGAAGTCACAAAAGCGCAAACGTTTGCGATTAGGGGCTGTTAAGAAGACCCAAAACACCCCCGCTTGCGGCAGGCGCGGAGTCACTCCCGGCGTTTCCCCGGCAGTATTCAGAAAGAGGTGTTATCGTGTCGATGGCTTACCCAGAAAACCCCTGACCAAGCGTCGATTGAAAAACCTGATCCTGAACGTGCTGAAGAATCCCTTTAATATGGTGGTGCTGATCAGTCTTATCATCCTGTTCTGCCTCATCATCATTCCCCTGCTGACCATGGTTTCCAATACTTTTACTCTGGCGCAGGGCGAACTGCGCCGGGTACAGGGTCATGTCGGTGACTTTACCCTGTACTACTGGAAGTACATCCTGACCGGCACCATGTCCAGCGCCGTGCTGTGGCAGCCTCTGAAGAATTCCTTCATCTGCGGCTTCTTTACCGTGCTGGTGTCCGTTCCCCTTGGCTCCGTACTGGCCTGGCTGATGATCCGCACGGACATCCCCGGCAAGAAAATTCTGGGGCTGCTGGTAACGGTGCCCTACATGATCCCCTCCTGGACCAAGGCTCTGGCCTGGCTGGCCATGTTCCGCAACTCCACCTCAGGTGCAAACGGCTTTCTGGCCGGCATGGGCATCCCCATTCCCGACTGGCTGGCCTATGGCCCCATCGCCATTGTGCTCTGTATGTCCATGCACTATTACGCGTTTTCCTACATCATGGTCTCCGGCGCGCTTCGCTCCATCAACTCCGAGCTGGAGGAAATGGGTGAGATTCAGGGCGCCAGCAAAGCACAGATTCTGCGGCATATCACACTGCCCCTGATTCTGCCCTCCGTGCTATCCGCCACCGTCATGACCATCAGCAAATCCATTGGTACATATGGCGTACCTGCCAATCTGGGCAACCGCATCGGCTATTACACTCTGGCCACTAAAATGCGCAACTTCATTGATCAGGGACCGCAGGCCGTCGGCTACGCCATGTCCATCGTACTGGTTCTGCTGGCCGCCCTTATCATCTTCTCCAACCAGCGGATCGTGGGCGTCCGGAAGTCCTATGCCACCGTCAGCGGCAAGGGCGGCCGCGCTACGCTGATGCCTCTGGGCAAGGCCAAGAAGCCCCTCATGCTGTTTTTGATGGTCTTCCTGTTTCTGGCCATGGTGGTGCCTTTCTTCGTGCTGATCATGGAGACATTCCAGATCACTACCGGCGCCGGCTACGGGCTGGATAACCTGACTCTCTACAACTGGATCGGCAAATCCGGCCAGATCGCAAAATATACCAACTATGAGGGGATTTTCCGGGATCCCAAGTTCTTCAGCGCTTTCTGGAATACCATCCGCCTGACCCTCATCGCCTCCATCATCACCGCCATCTGCGGCCAGTTCCTCGGCTATATCAGCTCCCGCGGCCGCGGCAAGTGGTACGGAGATCTCACGGAGCAGATGGTATTCGTGCCCTACCTGATGAGCGGCATCGCTTTTTCCACCATGTATTTCTCCATGTTCTCCCGGCCGCATCTGGGTGGGCTGATTCCGTCCCTCTACGGAACCTTTACCCTGATCGTTCTTACCTCGGTCGTGAAGCATTTCCCCTTCGCCAGCAAATCCGGCACCGCCAATATGCTCTCCATCAGCACGGAGTTGGAAGAGGCGGCGGACATTGCCGGCGCCAGCTTCTGGAAGCGAATGTCCTCCATTATCATCCCGCTTGCGAAAAACGGCTTCATCTCCGGCTTCATGCTGACCTTCATCTCCATTGCCAAAGAGCTGGATCTGATCATCATCATGATGACCCCCACCACCCAGACCATGTCCTACCTGGCTTTCACGTACTCTCAGGAGGGCTACAACCAGATGTCTGACGCGGTGTCTGTCTGCGTGCTGGCTTTCATTCTGGTATGCTACATCGTAGCTAACCGTTTCGGCGCAGACCTCAACAAGAGTATGTAAGAAAGGAAGAACGATATGAGCCGCATTGAATTAAAGCATATTGATAAATTTTACGGCACCAACCACGTCCTCCGCGATATTAACCTTACGATTGAAGACGGCGATTTCATGACCCTGCTCGGGCCGTCCGGCTGCGGCAAAACCACCACGCTGCGTGTCGTGTCCGGTCTGGAAAAGCCCCAGAACGGCATCATGACCATCGACGGTGTGGAAATGATCAACGCCGATGACGCCTATTATGCCGAGCCAAGCAAGCGCGGGTTGAATCTGGTGTTCCAGTCCTATGCCCTGTGGCCCCACATGACGGTGTACAACAACATCGCCTTCGGACTGAAAATTCAAAAGATGGGACGGGAAGAAATCGAGCGCCGGGTCATGGATTCTCTGCGGATGATGCGTATTGATATGTACAAGGATCGCTATCCTACCGAGCTTTCCGGCGGCCAGCAGCAGCGTGTCGCCATTGCCCGCGCAGTAGCCTCCAGTCCCAAGCTGCTGCTGCTTGACGAGCCTCTTTCCAATCTGGACGCCAAGCTTCGTATTGATATGCGGGCGGAGCTGCAGCGGCTCCATAAGGAGCTGGGCACCACAATTATCTACGTCACCCACGACCAGACCGAGGCTCTGACCATGTCCACCAAGATTGCCCTGTTCAAGGCCGGTGAACTGAATCAGGTTTCCACCCCCACGGAACTGTATAACAACCCCATTGATCTGGAAGCCGCCGATTTCATCGGCAACCCCCGCATCAACCTGCTGGACGGCAAGGCCGAGGTTGTCAATGGCCAGCTGGTGGTCAGGAGCGATCTGGGCGGCCATACTTTCCCTGCCGAGCACCTCACTTCCGAAGAATTCCCCAAGTCCGGCGAGTTTGACTGCGTACTGGCCATCCGCCCCGAACAGATTGGCATTTCCACAGAGCCGGTGGAGGGCGCCATCCCTGTCAGCATTTATGCCAACCAGCCTGCCGGCTCCGAAACCATCACCACACTGAAAGCCGGTACGGACGAATTCCTTGCCAAGGACATCGGTCAGATCCACTATGATCTGGATCAGAAGGTCTGGGCCATCATCGACCAGAACAAGATCAATATTTACAACAAAAAGACCACCCGCCTGATCAAACGCGCGGTATAAGCCGTGTCTTGATACGCTTCTCCCAATTCAGGCCGCGCTGCGGCGCAGCCAAATATGAAAGGAGTCCCCGCGATGAAAATGAAGAAGTTTTTTGCAGCGCTTCTCGCACTCTCCATGGTGCTGGGTCTGGCCGCCTGCGGCAGCAAGGGCACCGATCAATCCAGCGACTCCCAGTCCGGCAGTGACAGTTCCTCCAGCGAGCTGCATCTGGGCTACGATCTTAACACCGGCGAAAATTTCTACGGCCCCTATTATGACGATTGGAGCGACAAGACCGATGATGAGCTGTACGAGGAAGCTCTGAAAGAGGACACAACCATCAATGTCTACGCCACCTCCTCCAAAATGCTGAAAGTCGAAGAGGACTTTGAAAATGCCTACCCCGGTCTGGATCTGGTGGTTTCCGATCTGGACAACGATGAGGTTCTTTCCAAAGCCAAGATTGAGCATGATACCGGCAACATCACCGCCGATGTGCTTCAGACCAAGGATGTCAACGGCAATGTGTTCCATGAGTGGTACAATCAGGATATTCTGGAGCCTTACTATCCTCGGGATATCTGCTCCCACATTGACGAAGAAAACCTGAAATACGGCTATCCTCTGTACGCCTCCCAGTCCATGTGGTTCTACAATACCAAGGCTTTCCCCGATGGGCAGCCCATCCACAGCTGGTGGGAAATCATTGAGAAAAAAGAAGACGGCACCCAGAAGTACCGTCTGTTCACCAAGGAAATCGGTCAGGAAACCGCTTATCTGTCCCTGTTCGCCAGCTTTATCAACAATGCCGATGAAATGGAGCAGTCCTATAAGGACACTTACGGCAAGGATCTGGAATACACCTACGATGCATCCGCTTTCAATTTCGAGGTGCCGGAAAATAACGCCGGTGTGGAGTATCTGTGGCGTTTCTCTCAGGCACAGATGACGTTTATCGGCGATGGTGACGAACTGGTTCTGGCCGTTCATAACTCCACTGCCGATGATCCTGCGCTGTGTCTGGCCTCCGCAGGCAAGATCAGCAACCGCGACGAGTCCGGCTACGACATTGCCTGGTGCCTGAATCTGGAGCCTTACACCGCACTGCTGAATCTGGAATGCCTGTTCATTGCCAAGGGTACCAACAGCCCTGCAGGCGCCCGTCTGTTCATCCGCTATATCACCGGCGGCGCTGACGGCACCAGCGAAGGTATGAAGCCTTTCAAAAAGGAAGGCAACTGGCCTGTCCGCGATGACGTGGAAGACAAGAAAAACCCTGCAAAGCTCAGCGAACTGGGCGCCCGCGCAAATGATCTCAGCTCTATTTATGCCATCTATCCCGACGTGCAGGATATGTGGACTTACTGGCTGTCCCAGAATCCCAAGATGAAGTAACAGCTCTGCTGATCGGAGCGGCGGCACGCCGCCGCTCCGAATGGGGAAGTATCCTCTGTATATTTGCGCAAAGACGCAGCACCCGCGCCACGCAGCGCCGCTTTTCCCGCCGAAAAACCGCAGACAGGAGATGCCATGAATCAGAATTTTGAAAAGGAACTGCATAAGGCAGAGCAGGAAAAGGAATGGGCCAGACGGGCCGATTCTTTCTGGAACGCATTCCAGCTGACAGAAAACGGCCATGTAAAAAGTACTCTGCTGCTGAATTCTTTCTGTCTGGCCATTTTGTTTCTGGTGCTTTATTTTGCCGCTTTCTATCTGCTTACCGATCCGATCCACCATGTGTTCGCATCGGCTCCATCGGCTGTTGAGAATTTGATAAATGCATTGCTGCCCGCTCTCATCGGAACGGCGGTCTGCGGCCTGTCGCATCTGGTCTGCCGCCCCCAAACGGTACTGGCTGCCTATCTCTGGCTGCTGGTGCTGGCTTTCGCAAGTCTTGCGGCCATGCTGCTGATGCTGCGCGGGCAGGCCGGGACGGCGCTGTTCCTGAGCCTGTACGCCATGCTGGTTCCTCTGCCGCTGATTCTCGGCATCGCAAGTTCCCTGTGGCTGCTGCGCCGGAAGAACAACATCTGACTACGTACATAACAGAAAAGGCTGTGAAACTATGATCGACACCGTACTGTTTGATATGGGCGGAACCCTGGAAGACATCCATGTGGACGATGAGAGCCGCCGCGCCTCCATACAGGGCGTGCTGGATATTCTGCATACCCACGGCATCGACCTGAATCCGGATTTTGAAACTGCGGCCAAAGCCATCAGCGGCGGCTGGGATCGCTATGGCGCCTACCGGGATCCCCGGCAACGGGAGCTGAAGCCGGAGGAAATCTGGGGACGCTTCGTCCTGACGGATTTCGGACTGGATGAGGATGCTGTACAGCCCTACGCCGAAGAGCTGGCGCATATGTGGGAAATCACGCATTACCACCGCACACTCCGCCCCCACGTGAAAGAGATGCTGGATGGCCTGAAGAGTCTGGGGCTGAAGCTGGGCGTCATCAGCAACACTGCCAGTCTTTATCAGGTGTTTGATATTTTGAAAGAGTATGGGATCCGCGATTATTTTCAGGATGTAACGCTCTCTTCTGTCACCGGCTACCGAAAACCAAATCCCAATATCTTTCTGGTTTCCCTCAAGCAGGTGCAGTCGGATCCCGTCCACTGCGCTTATGTGGGTGATACCATTTCCCGGGATGTTATCGGCCCCATCCGGATGGGTTTTGGCGCTACTTTCCACATTGATTCCTATCTTACCAAGCTGAAGGACACTGATGTTCCCACGGATATAAAGCCCACATACAATATTCAGGACATCTACGAAGTTTACACCATTCTGAGAGACACTCATTGATCCGCTGAATCGTTTCTTCTTTTCATCCTTTTTCATGCCGGAGGGAGCAGAACCGCCGTACGGCGGTTCTGCTCCCTCCGCACTCCATCCGCAACGGCGCGTCACCGCTCCGGCAGCAAACACGCGGCACCGCGAGCCAAATCCCGGCAGCGCCTGCAAACATCCGCCGTGCAAATTTTGGGATACAGCCGGGGAATGCCGGAAGCCGTCCGGCAAGGCGGCAAAAAAGTGGACGTTCCATTTGAATGGAGCGTCCACTTTCTGTTCATCCGGCTGAACCCGGTATACCGCGGCAAAGCGTCCGCATTCACCGCTTTTTACTCATACAGGGTACCCGCGCCATCTACCATGGCATCATAAGCCCGTTTTACCTTGTCGTAGTTTTTATCCCGATCCAGTGCCACACCGCGGCCTACACCGTCTACGATCCGCCCCACGCCGATCTCGTCCAGCTTTTTATCCAGTTCCGCCAGAAGTTTGGGGGCTGAGCCGGGTTCCGTGGAGCGGCCGTCAAAAATAATGTGGAAATATACCCGATCAAGTCCGGCATCTCTGGCCATTTCGCAAATGGCTAACGGGTAGTCGATGCAGCCGTGAGATGATTTATGGGTAAGATACGCCAGCAGATGCAGGGCGGTTCCGTTCTTTTTGGCGTGTTCGATGGCCTGAAGAAACACGGGGTTCTTCTTGAAGCTGCCGTCCTGCACCGCAGCATCCAGACGGACATCATCCTGCATGACGCAGCGGCCAGCTCCCAGATTGGAATGACCCGCCTCGGAGTTGCCGGCTTTTCCGGCACCAAGGCCCACAAACGCGCCGGAGGCGTGAAGCCTGCTCCAGGACTGCTGCGTCAGCAGAGAATCCCAGTATGGAGTATCTGCCAAATAGATGGCGTCACCATCATCGCCGGTTCCCAGCCCCCAGCCGTCACAGATAATCAGCAGCATTTTCCGGTTTTCGCCGAAATCATGCCCCTCCGCCAGCGAACTGCCGTCCATCTCGGGGGGCTGCGGAATGTGCATCACATCCAGCACCGTAGGAGCCACATCTCTCAGACTGCCGTCCCGCAGGGCAATGGAGCCGCTGTGAGCCGGATCCATCAGGATGAAAGGAACCAGATTGGTGGTGTGGGCGCCGTCCGGCTTTCCCGCATCGGTGTACAGCTTTTCAATATTGCCGTGATCGGCAGTGACAGCCACTACATACCCTTTGGCCAGCGCATCATGCACCACCGCATCCAGATAATGGCTGACATACTTGCAGGCTTCCAGCTTTGCGGCCGTGTTCCGGGTATGGCCAATGACATCGCCGTTGGCAAAGTTGGTAATCACAAAGTCATACTTTCCAAGAGCCTCCATCACCCGATCCGCCACGGCGGGCAGGCTCAGCTCCGGCTTCCGGTCAAAATCAATCCCCTTGGGAGATGGAATACACACATCGTCCTCTCCGGGGAACGGCGTATTTTCACCGCCGTTGAAAAAGAATGTCACATGGGCGTATTTTTCACTTTCAGCGCAGTGGAACTGGCTTTTTCCCGCCTCGCTGAGCACCTGCGCCAGCGGCTTTACCACGTGCGAGGGCGCGAACGCAATAGGCAGATCCTTGAACCTGTCGTGATACATGGTCATAATGACAAAGTCCAGATCTTTGCGCAGATTTCGCTCCACTTTGTTAAAATCCGGATCGGTGAACAACTCCGTCAACTCGATCTCCCGCTCACCGCGGCGGCAGCAAAATACGGCGGAATCCCCATCGCCGATCTTGCCCACAGGTTTTCCGTTCTCCACCAGAACCATCGGTTCCAGATGATAATCGTCCAGCCCCGTCCGGTATGCTCTTTCTACGGCGCGTGCCAGCTGGGCACCGCCCCGTCTGGATTCAGACATGAAACTACCTCCTTATCAGTGAACGCGGCAGCCGAAGCAGCTTCGGCTGCCGCAGAGTATGATGCTTACTGTCCGTCCTCCGGCGGGATCAGTTTTTCCACCGCCACCCGCCCCCGGCCCGGGAAAATGTCCAGCAGCTCCGGGAAGCGGTAAACCTTTGCGTCTGGCCGGTTCTCCGTCGTCAGCTTCAGGGGCTTCTCTTTCCTGTACTGCACGGCAACAGTCATCCCGAACGCAGCAGCTTTCGCGCCGATAATGTCCCGATTCAGATTATCGCCCACAAAGCAGCAGTTCTCCGGCTCAGCGCCCACTTCCTCCATGGCATAGTAATAGATGGCCGGACCTGGTTTACGGACATACGTGACAGAGGACTGCTGAACCGTCTGAAAATAGGGCCGCAGGCCATCCTGATCCAGCCACTCGTCCACTTCCCGCTTGCCTACCAGATCGGAGATAATCCCCATGGTGTATCCCCGGCGGCACAATTCCTTTACCGTGTCGGCGCCGCCCTCCACCACCGTGCGGCGGCCTTTTGTCTGCCGGTACTGATAACACAGCTCCGATGCGTTTCGCCGGATCCGCTCCGGATCGCAGTCATAAGCCAGCCAGCGGCGCCAGAGCACCTCCTCCGGCGCTTCACACATATATTTCAGCGCCCACTCCCGGTATACGTCATACCGTTTATCAATCACATCCGCAAACCACTGGGTCGGATTATCCGTTTCCACGCCGCACAGCTCCGCAATCTTTGCCCGCGCAGCGGCCAGATAGGCCGGATCCTCATCAATAACCCGAAATGTTCCGCCCAGATCCAGAAAAATATACCGAATGTCCGTGTTCATGGTCGTTCTCCTCCTTTTTTGCCGGCTCAGGCACCGGCGCATATTCAGGGCAGAATATTCAGGATCTCACGGAAATCCTCCACCACATAATCCGGGCGGTTCTCCTCCGTAAATTCCACGGGATGCTTCTTTTCCGGGGAACGAAAAATAATATTGCAGCCGATGCCCGCCCTTTTGGCTCCGGCAATATCACGCTTGATATTATCCGCCACAGACACGCACTCCTCCGGCCTTGCGCCGATCTCCCGGCAGGCCAGTTCATAGATCTCATGGCAGGGCTTGCGCATATGGCACACGGAGGAAAGGATTACCGCATCAAAAAATGAATCCAGTCTGTCCTCCTCCAGCCAGTCCGGCACTTCGTGCTCACCGATCAGATTGGAAATGATGCCCAGCTTATAGCCGCGCTCATGCAGGCCCCTGATAACCTCCACACCGCCGTCTACCACAACCCGGCGGCCCTTGGACTGCCGGTACTGAAAGCTCAGCTCATGACATACCTGCCGGATGCGGACGGGATCATGATCCGGCAGCAGCCATTTACACCAAAGCTCCTCGTCCCCGGACTCCCTGAATTCTCCCAAAGCCCATTTGCGATAAGGCTCATAGCGTGTTTCCACCAGTTGATAGAAAGCTTCATACGGCAGTTCCGTTCCCGCAATTTCCGCCAGCTTCCGACGGGCGTGCCGCAGGTACGGCTCATCCTGCAGGGCGATACGCAGCGTGCCGCCCAAATCAAAGAAAACGGCTTTGTACTGCTTTTCCATGGACGCCTCCTTACACCCGCTCAGGGAAAATGTCCAGCAGTTCGGAAAGGCAGGTGATGACATGATCCGGTGTAAATTCCCTGCCGGTGGCCTTTTCCCGGTTCAGCGTATCCGGTTCGTCAATGCGAATCATCATGCCGAAGCCAGCCGCCTGTGTGCCCTCCACATCCCGTACCGGATTGTCGCCCACATAGGCGCAATTTTCCTCCGGCGTACCGATGCAGCGGCACGCCAGATGATAGATCTCCGGATCCGGCTTGCGAATACGTACTTTGGAAGACAGAATCGTGGTCTTAAAGCATTGTGCCACACCATCGGCGGCCATCCAGTCCGGGATCTCCGTTTCTGTGACCGTATTGGCAATGATGCCCAGTGTATAGCCCCGGCGATGCAGCTCCCGAATAGTGGATACGGCGTCAGGACGGGCTGCCCGGCGGCCATCGTGATCCCGCCACAGGCGGGTCAGCTTGGGCGCATTGGCAAAAATCATGTTCGGATCATACTCCGGCAGCATATACTGCGTCCACAGTTCACCCTCCGAGGCGTCCAGCAGCGTGGCCTTGGACTGCTTGCGGTAGGCCTTCCAACGCTGTTCCAGCTTGGCAAAAAGGTCGTCGTGGCTTTCCGTGGTGCCGATCAGCTCCATCAGCCCGGCTTCCGCCCGGTCAATGAACGCCTGATCCGGCAGGACAATGCGCAGGGTGTTTCCCACATCGAAGAAAATAGTCTGGATCGGGGCAGTCATGGCAGGTTCCTCCTTACAATTGTCAGAATTACGGTGCGCCGCGGGGAGGATTGCGGTCTGTCGTGCAGTTGACGGTTTCTCTTCCGCAGACCGCAAACGTTTGCGAATTTTCCTGTCTTTATTTTAAGGGAGACGCCCCCTTTTTGTCAATATCGCAAACGCCAAAGCTGTTCCTGTTTTTTCGCTGTATCGCCCAAAGCCTTGTAAAATAATCGTAGGATATTGACAGAATCAAAAAAATCGGCTATTCTTTCGGTAGCGGTTAAGGCTCTCTGCGCAGAGCCGCCGCCGTTTCCATTCCGATTGGAAACGTTTGCGGATAAGTGCAGCGAAAGGAGCTGTTCCGCATGAAAAACGTAACCTTAAAGGATGTTGCCAAGGCAGCCGGCGTTTCCTACGCCACCGTTTCCCGTGCGCTCTCCGGCA
>ERZ808240.3647-NODE-3647-length-14682-cov-3.359882_pt1 | contig 14682 bp, 10 predicted proteins | sample MGYA00521084_ERZ808240 | MGnify/ENA primary metagenome ERZ808240 (study PRJEB31516, sample SAMN03275571) | gut metagenome | biome: mammalia-associated habitat; material: feces | host: Papio cynocephalus | place: Kenya | collected 2012-08-06 ... | reverse complement strand
ACGTCAGCACGGCGGCAACCGTATCTGCGCTTCGGCGGAATTGCCTTTCCTCCGCAGCCGCTTGCCGGCGTATACCGTGGAGTACTCATCGTTTCCGCAACCTCTATCAGGTGCTGTCTTATTTGAGCCGAATTATAAGACCGGCTTTTTTTCTTGTCAATACCCTTTTCGCACTTTTAACACATTTGCACGAATTTTCAGAGGCGAATCGGGGTCGGAGTTATACGTTTATTACAGGCGCCCGGTTCGAGAATGCCGGCGAAACCGCGGCAAGCAGATAGCGGACAGCTGAAAGCTGATAGCCCAATGTGTGCGCAAAGCGCACGGATTTTCAATAGCGTACCCGCATTGTGCCGATGCATTTCGTGCGGTGTTCCTACCGGAGGGAATGAAAGAAACCTCAAAAAAAGGGCGACCGATGGTCGCCCCTACGATATAGATTTTAATAGATTTTAGTTCCAACTAAATTTTTAGAATCGGAATGGGCAAGCCCATTCCCTACAAGGTGCGGCGCAGAGTCGCAGCGCGATGCAAAAAAGGTTTGTTCCGCAGCTTCGATACCGGGATACCGCACTGAACGTATCCGTAGGTGCGTTCATGCGCCACTAAAGATATGGGGTATCGACGGGGGGGACGTACTCGTTTTTGAGTATCTCGCTGAAGCCGGGATCGTCGGCTGTGGTGTCCTCCGTGTCGCGCACGAAGTTTATAAACTCCGTCATGAGCTCTGACGGCTCGCGGTTTTTCATGCGCACAAGCACATATTCTATCTGCCGTGCGGGCTCGGTTATGATTTTTGTCACCAGCAGATCGTTCGGCGTGTATGTTGTACGGGGGAATATTGTTATGCCGATATCGAGTTCTGACATTGCAACGGCATCGAGATAGTTTGACAGCGTGCATATGATGCTCGGCTCGGCTCCGGCTTCGGTAAACCATGAGCGTATCGCGTTGATGCGCGAGGGGCGGCTCGGGACTATCAGCGGCTTGCCCGCGAGGCTCTGCAGAGGTATTTCATCTCCCGGCAGCAGGGCAAGCTCATTTGTGCGCGACATTATGGCGACCCACGGCCCGCGGCCGACGGTTATGCCCTCAAGGTGCTCGGTGTCGTATGGCGCTGCGATGACCGCGAGGTCTACAAGCCCCTGACGCAGTCTGTCGAGCACGTCATCGCTGCTGCCGTTCCACATGCTGTATTTGACGTTGGGGAATTCCTCCTTAAAGCCGGCTATCCAGCGCGCTATGAGAAACGGTGCTCGTCCTTCGACGATGCCGAGATTTATTGTTCCGCTCATGCCGCCTTCAAGGCTCATGACCTCGTGCTGCGCCTTTTCGGTCATGTCCAGTATCTGCGTTGCGCGAAGCAGCAGAAGTCTTCCGGCATCGGTCAACTGAAGCTGCCTTTTGCCGCGGATGAACAGCTTGACTCCGAGCTCCTCCTCAAGAGCCTTCATTTGATTGCTCAGCGGCGGCTGACTCATGCACAGCCTTTCGGCCGCGTGGGTTATGTTCAGCTCCTCTGCCACGACCGTGAAATATCTAAGTGTTCTCAGATCCATCTCTATGCTCCTCTTATCTGTATAGAGAGAATTATATCATACTTTTTCAATATGGCAACCGCAATGGTATATGTATTTTATTTATCAAACTTCTTGTGCTAATATACCGCCATAAGGTTGAAGCAAGGAAATCCCTTGAGCCTTATTTGTTGTAATCATTTGCTCTCTCATCTGTAAAACTGAAGTCTGCCGCATTCCTCTATGCGGCAGAATTTAGTTTTTTATAGGGCAGTGAAAACAGCGTGAATTTAATACGGCAAATGCTATGACGAAGACAAGTAGCTCATATGCTCGGTCGCAGAGAGTCGGGGACAGTGCGAGCCCGACACCGGAGGATGAGTGAATAACACTTTACCAGCAGCAAGCTGAACGGAGACCCAAGTAGGCAAGACGCGGAGTGCGGCGTTAAGGCACGAGGGCTTGCTTGAGCCCGTAAAAGTGATTGCTTCGGCAGTAAGTTAGGTGGCACCGCGGATTTGCAGCTATTCGTCCTAAAGTTTAGGGATAGCTGCCCAAAAAATTCGGAGGTGCATTTTTTATGTGTTCAATCATCGGCTTCACAACTAAGGAGCTTTCCGCTCAGTCGGTCAGAGCGTATTTTGACCGCACGGTCTCCCGCGGACCGGACGCGACGAGAATGGCAACCCTGCCCGGCGCGGTGCTGGGCTTTCACCGGCTGTCGATAATGGGACTGGACGAAAGGGGCATGCAGCCGTTTTATCTCGGCGATGACGCCGTCGTCTGCAACGGCGAGCTGTACGGCTTCCGAAGCATGCGCGAGGAGCTTAAGAAAAAATACAGCTTCAAAAGCGAGTCTGACTGCGAGATCATTCTGCCGCTGTATCATGAGTACGGGCTTGAGATGTTCAAAAAACTCGACGCGGAGTTTGCAATGATAATCTATGACAGCGAAAAGCAGGAGCTCATCGCCGCACGCGATCCCATCGGCATCCGCCCGCTGTACTACGGACATTACTCCGACGGCAGTATGATTTTTGCGAGCGAGCCGAAAAATCTCGTCGGCCTGTGCGACGATATCATGCCCTTCCCTCCCGGACACTACTATGCCGACGGAAAGTTTACGCGCTACGCCGATCTTACGAGCGTATCCGAGTATTCGACAGATGATATCGACACCGTTTGCCGCAAGATCCGTGAAAAGCTTGTCGCGGGCGTTGAAAAGCGCCTCGATGCAGATGCGCCGCTCGGCTTTCTGCTGTCCGGCGGCCTGGATTCCAGCCTGGTGTGCGCCATATCCGCAAAGATTCTCGGCAAGAAGATCCGCACCTTTGCCATAGGCATGGATCAGGATCCGATAGATCTTAAATATGCGCGCAAGGTTGCCGATTTCATAGGCTCGGAGCACATGGAGGTAACAATGACACGCGACGAGGTCATCTCCTCGCTCGAAGAGGTCATCGCGATGCTGGGCACTTACGATATAACGACTATCCGTGCGAGCATGGGCATGTATCTGTGCTGCAAGGCGATACACGAAAAGACCGATGTGCGCGTGCTGCTCACTGGAGAGATATCCGATGAGCTGTTCGGTTATAAATACACCGACTTTGCCCCCACGCCGGAGGAATTCCAGCGCGAGGCAAAGAAAAGAGTGGACGAGCTGCACATGTACGACGTTCTGCGCGCCGACCGCTGCATATCCGTAAACTCGCTGGAGGCGCGCGTTCCCTTCGGCGATCTCGATTTTGTCCGCTATGTCATGAGCATAGACCCCAAAATGAAGATGAATACCTACGGCATGGGCAAATACCTTCTGCGCCGCGCGTTTGAGAAAGACGGCATTCTGCCCGACGAGATACTCTGGCGTCAGAAGGCCGCGTTTTCCGATGCTGTCGGACATTCGATGGTCGATGATCTCAAGGCCTACGCCGAGAGCCGCTACAGCGACGATGAGTTCGCGGCCGGCTGCAAAAAATACGATTTTGCGACTCCCTTTACCAAGGAGAGTCTTCTGTACAGAGACATCTTCGAAAAATATTATCCCGGCCAGGCGAAGATGGTCAAGGACTTCTGGATGCCGAACAAAACATGGCCGGGCTGTGATGTTGACGACCCCTCCGCACGAGTTCTCAAGAACTACGGCGCGAGCGGAAAATAAAAGGAGGATAAAACCATGAGCAGAGAAGTAAAAAAGATCCCTGAGCTGTTCGGCAGCTGCGTGTTCAACGAACGCACCATGCGCAAATACGTCAAGGAGAAGTACTTCCAGGAGTGGAAAAAGTGCCTTTCCGACGGAAAACCACTGACCCTTGAAGTTGCCGACGGCATCGCCGAGGGCATGAAGCAGTGGGCGCTGGAAAACGGCGCGACCCACTTCACTCACTGGTTCCAGCCCCTGACCGGTATCACCGCCGAGAAGCACGACAGCTTCATTTCACCCGCAGGCGGCGGCGCGATAACGATGGAATTCTCCGGCAAGGAACTCGTTCGCGGCGAGCCCGACGCATCCAGCTTCCCCTCCGGCGGCCTGCGCGCAACGTTCGAGGCACGCGGCTACAGCGCGTGGGATCCCACCGCGTTTGCGTTCATAAAGGACGGAACGCTGTGCATACCGACAGTGTTCTGTTCGTATTCCGGCGAGGCGCTGGATAAGAAAACGCCGCTTCTGCGCTCGTGCGACGCGGTTAGCCGCCAGGCGGTGAGAATACTGCGTTTGTTCGGCGATACCGAAACGCAGAAGGTCATCGCGCAGGTCGGCCCCGAGCAGGAGTATTTTCTTATAGATAAAGAGCTGTTTCTCGAGCGCGAGGATCTGAGACTGTGCGGCAGAACGCTGTTCGGCTCGAAGCCGCCCAAGGGTCAGGAGCTTGAGGATCACTATTTCGGCACCATCCGCCCGCGTGTCGCCGAGTATATGCAGGATCTCGACGAGGAGCTGTGGAAGCTCGGCGTTCTGTCCAAAACGCGCCATAACGAGGTCGCTCCGGCTCAGCACGAGATGGCGCCGGTCTACTCCGACGCGAACACCGCAAACGATCAGAACCAGATCAGCATGGAGATCATGCAGAAGGTCGCAGACCGCCACGGGCTCGTGTGTCTTCTGCACGAAAAGCCCTTCGCGGGAGTCAACGGTTCGGGCAAGCACAACAACTGGTCGCTCGGCACCGACACGGGCAAGAACCTCTTCTCCCCGGGTAAGACCCCGAGCCAGAACGCGCAGTTTCTGCTGTTCCTCGCGGCCTTCGTCAGAGGCGTCGATAAATATCAGGAGCTTCTGAGATGCTCTGTTGCCTTTGCGGGCAACGATCACCGCCTCGGCGCGCAGGAAGCGCCCCCTGCGATAATCTCAGTGTTCCTCGGCGAGGAGCTTGAGAGCATAGTCGATTCCATCGTCAACGATAAGGGCTACACCGAAAAGAGCAAGAGCACGCTGCGAATCGGCGTCGATGTCCTGCCGCCCATCCCGAAGGATACGACAGACCGCAACCGCACCTCGCCCGTTGCCTTTACCGGTAACAAGTTCGAGTTCCGTATGCCCGGTTCGAGCCAGTCGATAGCGGGTCCGACGACGGTTCTCAACACCATCATTGCAGACTCCCTGTGCGTTTTTGCCGACGAGCTTGAGAAGGCGACGGATTTCACCGCGGCGCTGCACGAGCTCATAAAGCGCACCTTTAAAGACCACGGCCGCATCCTGTTCGGCGGCAACGGCTATGACGAAAGCTGGGTAAAGGAGGCCGAGAGACGCGGACTTAAAAACCTCAAAAACTCCTCAACGGCGCTGCCCGAGTACATGCTGCCGAAGAATATCGAGCTTCTGACCAAATACGGCGTTTACACCGAATCGGAGATCATAGCGCGCAACGAGATACACATGGAGCACTACTGCAAGGTCATCGCCATCGAGGGCGAAACGCTTGTAGATATGGTTCAGCACGGCATACTCAACGCCGTTTCCGAGTACACCGCCGCGCTGAGCGAAACGCTCATCAAAAAGCGCAAGGCGCTGCCCGAGGTGCCCTGCCGCGTCGAAAGTGCGCTCATCGGAACGCTCAGCAGCTTGAACGAGAGCCTGCTCGACAAGATGGTGTCCCTGAAATCCGCGCTTGAGACTGCGCCGAACGTCGGCAGTGCCGAGCTCATGAAGTATTACCACGACGAGGTGTTCCTCAAGATGGAGGATATGCGCACCGTTATCGACAAGCTCGAAACGCTGACCGCTACAGAATACTGGCCGTATCCGAGTTATTACGATATGTTATTCTCAGTCTGAGAACAAATGAAGTAAGATAAAAATTTTAATGAGAGAGTAAATGATAATGAAGTATGTATTCGTAACAGGCGGAGTCGTGTCGGGGCTGGGCAAGGGAATATGCGCGGCCTCGCTCGGCAGACTTTTGAAGCAGCGCGGGCTGCGCGTGAAAAACCAGAAATTCGACCCCTATCTTAACGTCGATCCGGGAACTATGAGCCCGTATCAGCACGGCGAGGTCTTCGTCACCGACGACGGCGCGGAGACCGATCTCGATCTCGGCCACTATGAAAGATTCGTCGACGAGAGCCTGAGCGGCAACTCCTCCGTTTCTGCCGGACGTATATACTGGAATGTTCTCAACCGCGAGCGTCAGGGCGGATACCTCGGCGGCACGGTGCAGATAATACCCCATGTGACCGATGAGATAAAGCAGAGCGTTTACGCTATGGAGGATGAGAATATCGACGTCCTCATCTGCGAGATCGGAGGTACGGTCGGCGATATCGAGAGCCAGCCGTTTCTGGAGGCTATCCGTCAGGTCGCCGTCGAAAAAGGAAGGCAGAACGTGCTGTTTATCCACGTGCCGCTGATCGTTCAGATCCCCGGCACGGGCGAGCTCAAGAGCAAGCCCACGCAGCACTCTGTAAAGGAGCTTTTGTCCGTCGGTATCCAGCCGGATATCCTTGTGTGCCGCACCGACGCCCCGATAAGCGACGATATCCGCAGAAAGATCGCGCTTTTCTGCAATGTCGAGCCCGAGTGCGTCATCCAGAACGCGACGGCGTCGACGCTGTATGAAGCGCCGCTGCTTTTGGAGCACGAGGGCCTTTCCTCGGTCGTGTGCCGCAAGCTCGGCATCGACTGCCCCGAGCCCGATCTTGCCGAATGGAGAGCCATGGTCGGGAAGATAAAGGGTGCGCACCGCGCGGTGAAGATAGCCCTTGTCGGCAAATATGTTCAGCTGCACGACGCATACCTGTCGGTCGCGGAATCGCTTAACCACGCGGCGGCGGCAAACGACGCCGTTATGGAGATAAAATGGGTCGATTCCGAGGAACTCACGGAGGATAACATCGCCTCCGTTCTCGGTGAGTGCGACGGCATACTCGTGCCCGGCGGCTTCGGCGACCGCGGCATTGAGGGTATGATCCTGGCTGCCAAATATGCGCGCGAAAACGACGTGCCGTATCTCGGCATATGTTTGGGTCTTCAGATAGCCGTCATAGAATTTGCACGTCACGTCCTCGGCTGGAAGGATGCAAACTCCTCCGAGTTTACGGCAGATTCTCAGCATCCGGTCATAGACCTCATGCCCGAGCAGCAGGGTATAACCGCAAAAGGCGGCACGATGCGCCTGGGCAAGTACCCCTGCGTTCTCTCGCCAGAGAGCAGGGCTTACGAATACTACGGCGAGGGGCTCATACACGAGCGCCATCGCCACAGATACGAGGTAAACAACGACTTCCGCGAGGATATAGTTGCGCGCGGACTTCTGCCGGTCGGCCTGAGCCCCGACGGCAGCCTCGTCGAAATGGTGGAAAATCCGGCCTGCCGCTGGTTTGTGGCGGCGCAGTTCCACCCGGAATTCAAAAGCAGACCAAACAAGCCGCATCCGCTGTTTAACGGCTTCGTGAAAGCGGCGCTTGAATGATTACTGAAAAGGGTGATTTTTAATGAGAAACTACGAAAAGGAATACATTCAGAGAGTACAGTTCATCCGCAGCGCCGTGCGCGAGAGCGGAGCCGACGGAATCGTTTACGGCAACTCCGGCGGCAAGGACTCCGCGCTCGTCGGCATCCTGTGCAAGGCCGCGTGCGACAATACCGTCGGTATAATAATGCCCTGTACCTCTGTGCGGAATTACGACATGGATAAGCGCGACGGAGAAACCGTTGCCGCACAGTACGGTATCGAGACGCGCTATGCCGACCTCACCGCCGTCAAGGAGGCCGAAAAGACCGTTTTGGCAAGCGGCGTGACAGAGCTCACGGCTGCTGCCGAGGCGAACATCGCGCCGAGACTAAGAATGGCGACGCTGTACGCTGTGGCAGCTTCCGAAAACCGGCTCGTTTCGGGAACAGGCAACCGCAGTGAGGGTTATGTCGGCTACTTCACCAAGTGGGGCGACGGAGCCTGCGACTTTAACCCCATCAGCGATCTGACCGTAACGGAGATATACGAATTTCTGCGCTGGCTCAAAGCTCCCGAGTGCGTTATAGAAAAAGCGCCCTCGGCCGGACTGTTCGACGGACAGACCGATGAGAGCGAGATGGGATTTACCTATAAAGAGCTTGACACTTACCTCAGCGGTGGTAAAATAGACGACGCGGTGCTTGAGAAGATCCAGCGTATGCATGCAAAAAGCGAGCATAAGCGCCGCAGCATACTGACATTCTGAGGTGCAAATATTTGAAGACTAAGGATATGGCCTACATCGCCCTTATGGCGGTGCTCATATCGGTCTGCTCATGGCTGTCGGTTCCGGCAGCCATTCCTTTTACCATGCAGACCTTTGCGGTTTTTACCGCGCTGCTGCTTCTCGGCGGCAGACGCGGCAGCATAGCCGTCGCGGTGTACATAGCGCTCGGCGCTGTGGGACTTCCGGTGTTCTCCGGCTTTGCCGGCGGCGTCGGAAAGCTTATGGGGCCGAGCGGCGGATACATCTTTGGCTTTGTTCTCACCGGCCTTTGCTACTGGCTCGGTGAAAAGCTTCTCGGCAGAAAGCTGTGGGTCAAGATAATTTCACTCATCATCGGACTTGCCCTGTGCTATGCTTTCGGAACTGTGTGGTTTGTCAAGGTATATTCGGCGGCAAAGCCCATAAGCTACGCATCGGCGCTCGGCCTGTGCGTGTTCCCGTTTATTATCCCGGACGCCGCGAAAATGGCGCTTGCCTTTTTGACCGACAGGGTCATACGAAGGCATGTGGATATTGAGTAACAAAAAACCTCCCGTCCTCAGACGGGAGGTTTTTTCATGCTCAGCTTGTGATTTACTTCATTGCAACGACTGCGTCGAAATCCTCGCATATCTTTGCGTCGGGAGCCTTGGTCAGCAGGGACACGACAACGATGAAAATGCAGGAGGTGATGAACGCGGGCAGCAGCTCGTAGATCGCGAATGCGCCGCCGATGGGGGCGATGGCGTACTTCCAGATGAAGACCATCGCGGCGCCGGAGAACATGCCGGCGATAGCGCCCCACTTGTTGCAGCGCTTCCAGTACAGCGAGAACAGGACGATGGGGCCGAAGGTCGCGCCGAAGCCTGCCCAGGCGAAGGATACGACACGGAATATGGAGCTTGTGGGGTCGAGCGCAAACAGTACGCCGCAGACAGCAACGCACAAAACGGTCACGCGGGCAACGATCATGCTTTTCCTGTCGCTCAGCTCGATGCCGAACACGCCGCGGATGATATTCTGAGCAATGGCGCTTGCCGCAGCAAGGAGCTGAACGTCGGCGGTGGACATTGTAGCCGCGAGGATGCCGGCAAGGACAAGACCCGCAAGGATTGCGAAGAACGCGCCGTACTCGGACAGGACTGCCGCTATGGAGACTATCAGAGATTCTGCCGAGGATGCGTCGCCGAACATGGTGACTATGTTCTCCTTGGCCATGGAGTAGCCGACGATGCCGATGATGACGGCGACGGACAGGGAAACGACGACCCAGATGGTAGCGACACGGCGGCTGAGCTTGAGCTTGTTCTCGTCCTCGATGGCCATAAAGTGCAGAATGACGTGGGGCATGCCAAAGTAGCCGAGCGACCATGCGAGGGTGGATATGATCTTGAGAGCTCCGAACTCACCGGCCTCGGCCGCCATGATGTTGGTGGATGCCGTGAAGCTCAGGTAGCCGGGGATAGCCTTTGCGTTTGCGACGACCTGCTCCCAGCCGCCGACGGAGCTTATGCCGAAAATGAGGACGACGGCCAGCGCAAAGACCATGATGAGGCTCTGAACAAGGCTCGTTACCGATGCCGCCTTGAAGCCGCCGCATGCGGTGTAGGCCACGATGACGGCTGCGCTGATGATCATTGTGGGAACATAGTCAAAGCCGAACAGAGTGCCGAACAGCTTGCCGCAGGCCGAAAAGCCCGATGCGGTGTAGGGAACGTAGAACACGATGATCGTGATAGCGCCGAGCAGCTCGATGAGCTTCGTATCATCATAAAAGCGCTTGGATATGTACTCGGGCAAAGTCAGAGCACCGAGGCGCACCGAGTAGCGGCGCAGGCGCTTTGCCACGAACAGCCAGTTTAGGTAGGTGCCTATCGCAAGGCCGATAGCCGTCCAGCTCGCCTCCGCGACGCCGCAGAAAAACGCAAGACCCGGAACGCCCATGAGCAAATATGCGCTCATGTCCGATGCCTCGGTGGACAGCGCCGTCACGATAGGGCCGAGCTTGCGGCCGCCGAGGTAGAACTCGTGCGCGTCGGACTGACCCTTGGAATAGTAAACGCCGATCGCTACCATACCGACGAGGTAGACGACAATGGCGATCAGAATACAAATGATATTACCTGACATGTTTCTTTCTCCAATCATTTTTAAACGATGTTTGCATTATAGACTCGCAAAAAATGCATTGCAAGGCGAAAGAATGAGAAAATAACTTGATTTTTTGAAAAAAGGGGGTATATTATTACCATGCCTAATAATTTTCATGTTAGCATGAATAAAATTCATAAAAACTCCGGAGGACGGAAATGAGCATTTCAAAATACGAGACGCTGGCCAAGGTCGTGGAGCTCGGCAGTCTTACGCGGGCGGCTGACGCCCTCGGCTGCACGCAGTCGGCGGTCAGTCATACTATTAATAATTTAGAGGCAGAGCTCGGCTTTTCGGTCATAACCAGATCTCGCGCCGGAGTCAAGCTCACCGGCGACGGCGAGCGCATAATGCCATCTATACGCGGCATGCTCAACTATGAAGAACAGCTGCGGCAAACGGCCTCCGCCATACGCGGCCTTGATTCCGGCACCGTGCGTATCGGCGCATTCACCTCCGTCGCAGTTCACTGGCTACCCGGCGTCATAAAGGAATTTCAGAACGACTATCCCAATGTTGACTTAAAGCTTCTTAACGGCGACTATTACGATGTCGAGCGCTGGATAGAGGAGGGGAGCATCGACCTCGGCTTCGTGAACGTTCCGACTCAGCTGCGGTGCGAGTGCATACCGCTTATGGAGGACAGACTTCTGGCAATACTCCCGCACGGGCATAAGTTCGAGTCGTATCCCAAGTTCCCGCTCGTCGAGTGCGAGACGGAGGCGTTCATAACTCTTTTGGAGGAGTCAAACCACGACGCAAACCGCGCCCTTGCCGCCGCCGGGATAAAACCGAACATCCGCTTTTCCACAAAGGACGACTACGCCATCATTGCGATGGTCGAGAAGGGACTGGGCATATCCATCATGCCGGAGCTGCTGCTTACCGGGCGGCACGACGATGTCGTCATAAAGGAGCTCGTCCCGCCTTCAAAGCGCGTCATAGGCCTTGCCATAACCGAAACCAGCCGCAACAGTCCGGCCACGAGAAAATTTGCCGACTATACCGTCGATTGGGTGCGCCGCGGCGGCAGAGGCTCGACTCCCGTCAGCTATTGATAAAGTATAAATTCCGTGTTAATATAAAATTTACGAATTATCTGTTTAGAGAGGATAAAAAATGAAGATCGTAATAGTCGGCGCGGGCAAGATAGGCTACTCGCTTGCCGAGGAGCTGGCAAACGAAGATCACGATATAACGGTCGTGGATATCGACAAGGACAAGGTGAAGCTGCTGTCGGACACGCTTGACGTCATGACTCTGTGCGGAAACGGCGCTGCGATATCCATCCAGCGCGAGGCAAATGTCGACGAGAGCGACCTGCTCATCGCAGTCACGGCGCAGGACGAGCTTAACATGCTCGCGTGCATCGTCGCACGTAAGCTCGGCTGCAAGAACACCATCGCACGTGTGCGCAATCTTGAGTATACCGAGCAGCTTTACGTCCTCAAGTCCGAGCTCGGCCTGTCGATGACCATAAACCCCGAGCTTCTGGCCGCAAAGGAGATATACAGACTTCTCCAGATCCCGGCATTCATAAAGCGCGACACCTTCGCCGAGGGCAAGGCCGAGATCGTCGAGCTCTTTATTGCCGAGGACAGCCCGCTCGACGGACTGCGCCTTGCCGATCTGCGAAAAAAAATAAAGGTTCACGTCCTCATCTGCACGGTGCTGCGCGGCGATAAGGTGTTCATCCCCGACGGCAATTTTGTTCTGCGCAAGGGCGATAAGATCTACGTCACCGCACCGGCTGCTTCGCTCGTTGAGCTCACGCATGAGCTCAGGCTCCGCAGCAAAAAGAGCAAAAACGTGCTCATCGTCGGCGGCGGCAGGATCGCCGAGTATCTCGCGCCGATGCTAATAAAGACCGGCACGAGCATAAAGCTCATCGAAATGAAGCGCGCAAGGTGCGAGTACCTCGCCGAAAAGTACCCGGAGATGAGCGTCATCTGCTCCGACGGCTCGAGCCAGGCGGTGCTGAAAACGCACAACATCCGCCAGATGGACGCGGTGCTGCCGCTGACGAACATGGACGAGGAGAACATCATCATCGGCATGTTCGCACGCAAGGTCGGCGTTCCGCAGCTGCTTACGAAGATAAACCGCCTCGAGTACGGCGAGATCCTCGGCGACCGCGGCGCGGACAGCCTGATAAGCCCCAAGAGCCTGTCGACCTACGCGATCATCCGCTACGTCCGCGCGATGGAGAACACCGGCGGCAGCGCGGTGCTCACGATCCACCGCATCGCCGACGGCGGCGCGGAGGCGCTGGAGTTTGCCGTGACCGACGCGACCGAGCACCTGCACGAGACGCTCACGGACATAAAGCTCAAGCCCGGCATACTGATCGTCTGCATAAACCACATGGGCAGGATCATCATCCCCGGCGGCCGCGACACGCTCTCGGCCGGCGATACGGTCGTCATCGTCACGACCGCGGGGCGCGAGATCCTTGACCTCAACGACATATTTGCGTAATGAATATAAGCACGATAAGAAAAACGATAGGCGTCATACTGTGCATCGAAGCGGCGTTCATGCTGCCGTCGCTGGCGCTTGCCGTCGCCGACGGCGATGCGGAGGCGGCGCACGGCTTTGCCGCAGCGATCGCGGCGGTTCTGATCGTCGGCCTGCCCTGCGGCCTTATCCGCAGCAGGGATCGCCCGCTCGGTGCGCGCGACGGCTTTGTGACGGTCGCGCTGGCGTGGATCATCATCTCGCTGTTCGGCGCGGTGCCGTTCTACGTCTCGGGCGTGATTCCGAGCATATCCGGCGCGGTGTTCGAGACCGTGTCCGGCTTCTCGACCACGGGCGCGACGATCATCGACGATGTCGAGGCCGCGCCGCGGGCGATCCTGCTCTGGCGCAGCATCACCAACTGGATCGGCGGCATGGGCGTGCTGGTATTTCTGCTGGCGATCGCGCCGGTCGCGCGCGAGGGCGGCTCGATGTTCCTGCTTCGCGCGGAGTTCCCGGGCCCGATGGCGGCAAAGCTTGTGCCGCGCATGCAGAAGTCGGCAAAGCTGCTGTATGAAATATATATAGTAATGACGCTTGCGCAGATCATTCTGCTGCTGCTCGGCGGCCTGCCGATTTTCGACGCGGTGAACATCTCGCTGAGCACGGTCTCGACCGGCGGCTTCTGCGTGCGCAACGACAGCATGGCGTCCTACGGCGCTTACGCGCAGAACGTGACGCTTGTTTTCATGACGCTGTGCAGCATGAGCTTCAGCCTGTTTTACTGCGCCGTCGCGCGCGAATTTCTTCGCATCCGCCGCAGCCGCGAGCTGCGCACATTTATCCTCGTCGTGCTCGGCGTTGCGCTTCTGATGGGCATCGACACCGCATCACAGTTTGAAAGCGTCGGCCGGGGCGTGCACCACACGCTGTTCCAGGTCATCTCCATCATCAGCACGACCTGCTATGTCTCCGTTGACGCGTCGTTCTGGTCGCCGTTTGTGTGGGCGATGCTGACGGTTCTGATGATAACGGGCCCCATGTCGGGGTCCACCGGCGGCGGCATGAAGCTGTCGCGTGTGATGATCCTCGGCAAGAGCACCTACCGCGCCATAGCGCGCACCGTGACGCCGAACTCGGTGCACCTTATCCACCTTGACGGCGAGATCGTCGAGGAGGACACGGTCTCGGCGGTCGAGAGCTTTGCGGTGGCGTACTTCATGGCGGTCATATTGACGGGGCTCGTGCTGTCGCTCGACGGGCTGCCGATCGGCGACGGGATGCTCGCGGGCATATCGAGCCTCAGCAACGTCGGCTACGGCATCGACTCGAACACCTTCACCATGGGCGTGTCGAACCTGAACATCCTGAGCAAAGCGGTTTTGTGCTTTGACATGTTCCTCGGCCGCCTCGAGATATTCCCCATGCTGATCCTCTTCGCACCCGATACGTGGAAAAAGTGAGCACATTAGTAGATATGCAATATAGTAGATAGCTGATAGTAGATAGCAGATAGCTGATAGCCAATAGCCATAAGTGTGCGCTCCGCGCACTGATTAAATATCATTCGCTCTCTGAGCGAATACCACCGGCTATCAGCTATTTTCTAATGTGCTATCCACTATCTGCTTGACAAACTTGTCGAGCTGGACTATACTCAAGACATAGAGAGGGCGCTACCGGACAAACGGTTAGCCCCCCAATAGTGTTAATTCATTAAAGAAGTAACCGCAGCTTGGAAGGCAGTGCGGTTATTTCTTTTTGTATATCTGAATAAACAGACTACAAATGCCGATGATGACCATGCAAAGCTCGAAAACTTCGGAAGTACTCATTGGGCAGCCCCCCCTTTCGAGAGAATCAGGGGGCAAGATGCGCCCCTGTATGTACAGGGGACTAT
>ERZ808240.3644-NODE-3644-length-14692-cov-4.919314_pt1 | contig 14692 bp, 10 predicted proteins | sample MGYA00521084_ERZ808240 | MGnify/ENA primary metagenome ERZ808240 (study PRJEB31516, sample SAMN03275571) | gut metagenome | biome: mammalia-associated habitat; material: feces | host: Papio cynocephalus | place: Kenya | collected 2012-08-06 ... | reverse complement strand
GCTAGCAGCATCCAGGTAAGTTCCTCGCCATACAGCAGCACCGAGAACACTACGCCGAACACGCTTTCGAGCGAGAGCAACAATGCGGCTTGCGCTGGCGGGATTTTCGCTTGAGCCACGTTCTGAAACACCATGGCCAAGCATGATGCGAAAACTACCAGGTAGCCGAGTTGAATCCAGAAATCCAGCTCCAGGGCTTCAATTTGAGGTATGGGCTCGCTTGCGAACCCGATAGCAAGGCCGCAAAGGCCGCTTGTGGCGATTTGCACGATGGTGATGGTCATCACGTCGCGCTTTGACGCGAAGATGGGCACCATAACCATATGCAGTGCGAAGAACACGGCGCCGAGCAGCGTCATGGCATCGCCCCATCGCATCGAGAACGAGAAATCGCCGCCGAGCGACACGAATCCGACGCCTGCGATGCACAATACGGCAGCCACAAGATTGAAAATGGTGGGTCGGCGTTTCGCAACGATCCAATAAAGAAACGGCACCATCACGCAATAGGTTGCGGTGAGGAAGGCATTGCGCCCCGGCGTGGTGTCGGTAATGCCGATGGTCTGAATCCAAAAGCCCAAAAACGAAAGCACTCCAAGCACGGCGCCGGCGATGAGGTGGCTTGCATCGACGTTGCGCCTCAGCGTTTTATTGAATGCGATGGCCAGGATGAGCGCCGTTGCGGTGAAGCGCGTGCCCATGAGCCACGCCGGCGGCATGGCATCTACGGCATCTTTTACCACGACGAAGCTAAACCCCCAGATGATGGTGGCAGCGACAATGAGCAGTTTGTAAAACAGGGTGGGGAGTTCTCGTCTCATTGGGCTTCCTTTGTGGGCATTGCTGGGGCGGTGCTTTGTTTTTCTTGCTTATATTGTACGGGTTGCGGTGTTTTTAGCCACCGTGCGCTACGGTCGGTCTTTCTTCAAGGGAAGCGTCTCGCTTACCACAATCGCGCAGGCGATAAGCGCGAAGCCGACTACAGCTGTTGCGGTGAGCGTGTCGCCGAAGAATAGCACGGCGAACGTGACGCCGAACAGGCTTTCCGTTGAGAGAAACAGCGCTGCCGGGGCTGCGGCAACATGCTTCACGCCGATGTTCTGGAAACACAGCGCCACGCACGATGCGAACACGATGAGGTACACCATGCTCCAGAACACATCGGGACTGGCGAACGTTGCCAGGTTGGGAACTCCGTCGTGCGCGGCGCCTATGGCCATGCCGACAATACCGGCTACGATGAATTGGATCGCGGAAAGCACCAAGGCGTCGCGTCCGTCTGACAGCTTTGCGGAAACGACCATGTGCAACCCCAGGAAAAACGCCGACGCGAGCATGACGGCCTCTCCGATGCCGAAGCTGAGTGAAACCTCGCCAGCTCCCGAAAACGAGATGAAGCCGATGCCTGCGAGCGCGAGCAAGGCCGCTGCAATGTTGTAGCGCGTGGGGCGCTGGTGGGAAACGGCCCACGCGATGAACGGCACCATGATGGAATACGTGCCCGTGAGAAAGGTGCCCTTCGACGCGGTGGTAAATTGCAGGCCCGAGGTATTCAGCAGATACGCGGGCGCCAAGACGATGCCGATAAGCACGCCGGCTGCGAGCGTTTCTTTATCGAGCCGCTGGGCGATGCGCTTGCGCAGTATAACTGCGAGCAGGATACCGGCTAGAAAGAAGCGCAGTCCCATGAGCCATGCGGGAGGAAAGATGGCCACGGTGTCTTTGATGATGCATATCGATAGCCCCCAGATGGCCGCCGCTCCTAAGAGCATCGCTTTGTAGCCCCATTGGGGGAAGGCCCGTTTTGAAGGTGTTGCTAAGGTGTTCATGAACGGTATTGTAGCGGCCGCCCACAGGTGAGGCGAGCGGTGCGCATCGCATAATGCTGGGTATTTTTACTGAGCGATGGTCAATAGAGTTCTTGTGGGCATAAAAAGAGCTCCCCGTAGGGAGCTCTCGTGAAAGCGGCTAATTCGTAGTGCCGTTCGTGGTGTTGCCGGAATCGGCAGTAGTGCCCGTTCCCGACCCAGAATTCGTGCCCGAGTTCGAGCCGGAGCCGTTGGTGCTGTTGCCCGATCCGCCGGAAGGTGAGCCCGTGGATACAGTGAGCACGATTTGCTGGCTGGTGAGCGCCGAGCCCGATGTGCTTTGCGAGATGACGTAGCCTTCCTCAACGGTCGAGCTGGTTTGGTAGTTCACGGTAACGTTGTAGAAGCCCGCGCCGTTCAGCGCGCTGATAGCCGAGCTTTCGCTCTTGCCCACAACGCCGGGGACGCTGGTAGGAACGGTGCTCGGGTCTTTGCCCTTCGAAACGGTGATGGTTACCGTGCCGCCCTTTTCAAGCTTGCCGCCATTGGGGCTTTGCGACATAACTTGTCCTTCGCCGTATTTGTCGCTGTAATCTCCCTGCTCAACCTGCACTTTGAAGCCCGCATTTTCCAACTGGGTTTTGGCGCTTGCTTGGTCGGAGCCCACCACGTTGGGAACCGTCACGTCTTCGGGGCCGGTGGAAATCCAATATTTCACCGTGGTGCCCTCATCGACCTCTTTGCCAGCGACGGGGTCTTGCCTGCTTACCGTGTCTTTATCGGCGTCGGACGCCTCGTTGCCTGCGTATTGCGCTTTCAGGCCGGCGTCTTTCAGGGCTTTTTCGGCTTGCTCGGCGGTTTTGCCGGAAAGATCGGGAATGGTGCCCTTCTTAACGCCCTTCGAAATAACGATGTTCACCTTGCCGCCCTTGTCGAGCTGGCTGTCGGCTTCGGGGTCTTGCTTGCATACGCGGCCGGCGACGGTTTCTGAATCGTAGTCTTCCGTAATGTCGCCCACAGTGTAGCCGGCCTTTTCGATGCTCTGGATGGCCGCTTCCTGCGTCTGGCCGATGACGTTCGGCACTTTGTTGCCGCCGCCGAAGCCGCCCGTCACCGCGAACGCGATGCCGGCGATAACCACGAGCGCCGCAATGACGGCCACGGCGATGATGGGCCCGCGCTTCGATTTGCTCGCCTTGCCCATATCGATGTCGTTGCCGCCGCGGTACGAATTCGTCTTTTTGGCCGCCTCGCCACCGACGGGCTGCATTACGGCGGTGCCGCCTGCCTCGCTCGACATGGGGGCGACGTTGCCCATGACCGACGTGGGCGCGCTTGCGAAGCTGTTCGCGCCAGCGATATTCACGGGGCGACCCATAAGGAAGTCGTCGAGCGCCTGCTTCATGTCGCGAACCGTTTGGAAGCGGTTGTACGGGTTTTTGTCCATGGCCTTCATGATGATGGCCTCGAGGTCGGGCGAAATGTCGGGCTTCACCTGCGAAGGGGGCAGGGGTTGCTCCTGCACCTGCTTCATGGCGACGCTCACGGCATCGGGGCCGTCGAAGGGCAGCTGCCCGGTTGCGGCTTCATACAGCACGCAGCCCAAAGAATACATGTCTGAGGCGCCGGTAAGCTCTTTGCCTTGCGCCTGTTCAGGCGAGATGTAGTGTGCCGTGCCCAACACGCTGGAGGTTTGCGACTTGGTGGAGTTCTTCGCGCGCGCGATGCCGAAGTCCATCACCTTTACGTTGCCATCGGGCTGCACCATGATGTTTTGCGGCTTCACATCGCGGTGGATGATGTCTTGGTTGTGGGCGACGGAAAGCGCCTGGCACACCTGGCTGCCGATTTCGGCGACCTTGCGCTGATTGATGGCGCCGCGCTGCAGAATGGCGCTCTTCAGGTCGGTGCCGCGCACGTATTCCATCACGATGAAGTAGGTACCGTCATCTTGGCCCCAGTCGTACACGTTCACGATGAAGGGGCTCTGCAGGTTGGCGGCCGATGCGGCCTCTTGCTTGAAACGGGCTGCGAATTCGGGGTCGGCCGCATATTGCGGCAGCATCACTTTCACGGCGACCATGCGGCCAAGCGTCTGGTCTTGGGCCTTGTAGACCTCGGCCATGCCGCCAATGCCGATGCGCTCGGTGATGCGGTATCGGCCGTTGAATACTCTGCCTATCACGTTTCTCTCCTCACCTTCCGCCGCCGCGGATGGAACTATGGCTAAGCGCTTCTCGGCGGGTGCGTTTTCCGAGTTCGATTGCCGAAAGCGCCCTGTTTCGTTAAATACCTAATTCTATGCCAACTACAGCTGTCCTTGCGCCTGAAGTGCCGATGTCAACACCTTTTGCGCACGGACGCTTGCCAGGCCCGATTCGTCGTGGCCGTGTACGCCTTCTTCGACGAGTACCGCCACCGCCACGGTGGGGTTGTCGGCCGGGGCGAAGCCCACGAACCAGCTGTCGTTGTATTCCTTGTTGGTTTCGGCGGTGCCGGTTTTGCCTGCCACGTCGATGCCCTTGATTTGCGCGCCGGTGCCCGTGCCGTTTTTCACGACGCCCTTCATCATGTCGGTAATGGCGTCGGCCGACGTTTTCGACATCACGGTGCCAAGGGAGCTAGAGCTTGCGGCGAACGATCGCTCGCCTTTCGCGTTGTAAATGCCTTCAACGAAATAGGGCTTTTCGAGCACGCCGTCGTTGGCGATGGCGGAAGCCACCATGCACATTTGCAGTACCGTGGCCTGCGGGCCTGCGGGGCTGTCGTGCTCGCCAACGGGCTGGCCGCACGCCGCCCAGGCCGTTTCCCACGTCGTCATTTCATCGGGGTCGGGCATGAGGCTCGCCGTGGTGGGAATATCGGTGTCGATGGACTCGCCGAATCCGAATTTCTGCGCGGTTTTCACCAGCAAGTCGCTACCAACCTGCTCGCCGAACTGGCCAAACGCCGTATTCGACGAGACGGCCAGCGCTTGAGCCAGCGTGATGGTGCCATAGCCGATGTCGTCGGCGTTGGTAACCGACGCATTGCCGATGTCCATCTGGGCGGGCGCATTCACCGTGGTAGATGCCGTGGCCAGGCCGTTTTCGATGAGCGCGGTAAGCGTTACCAGCTTGAAGGTGGAGCCTGGCGCGTACACGGCGCTGGTCGCGCGGTTGATGAGCGCGCCGTTGGTCGTATCGGTGCCGCTTGCGGCTTGGGCCAAGATGTCGTCGACCTGGTCGTTCGAATAGGTGGGCGAGCTTGCGCAGGCCAGCACGGCGCCGGTTTGCGGGTCCATAACCACTACGGCGCCCTTGTAGCCGTCCAACACCGATTCGGCCGTTTTCTGGATTTCGGAATTGATAGTGAGGCGCACGTCGTTGCCCGGCGTTTCGATGCCGGCCATGCTGTTCACCACGTCGGTCCAGCTCGCGAAGCCCGAATCGCCCTTCAGCGCATCGTTTTCGGACGCTTCGATGCCCGAGGTGCCGTACGTTTGCGAGTAGTAGCCCAGCACGTGCGCGGCAAGCGAGCCCTGCGGGTATTCGCGGCTGTAGGTGCCGTCGTCGTTTTGCACGCTGTCGGCCAATACCACGCCGTCATAGGTGGAAATGGAGCCGCGCTCGGTGCGCGCTTCCTTATACAGCGTGTGGTTGTTGCCGGGGTAGCTTTGATATTCATCGGCCATGAACACCATGATATAGGTGAGGTTGGCCACCAGCGCGGCGAACATCAGCGCGAATGCGAGCGCGGCGTGCGTAAGGCGCTTGCCCAACGCCACGCGGCCCAGCACGCCGGTTTCGGCGGGGCGGCCGTGCGAGCCGTGCGCCCCGATGGCCGCCATGCGGCTGGTGCCATCGCGCACCTCGGAATTGATGCCGGTGCCTTCGTCGCCGCAGCGCAGCAACAGGCCGATGCCGATGAAGCTGGCGAGCAGCGAAGAACCGCCTTGGCTGACGAACGGCAGTGTAAGGCCGGTTAGGGGGATGAGGCGCGTAACGCCGCCGACGATGATGAACGCCTGCAGCACGATGGTCACCGTGCAGCCCACGGCCATCATGGCCGACACGTCGCTTTTCGCGCGCGCGGCGGTGGCGAAGCCGCGAATGCACAGGCTGAGATACAGCAGCAACACGGCCGCGCCGCCCAAAAGGCCGGTTTCCTCGGCGATGGCGGCGAAGATGAAGTCGGATTCCACGACAGGGATGTTCTCGGCCAGGCCATTGCCGATACCCACGCCCACCATGCCGCCGTCGGCCAGCGAATACAGCGTTTGGCACAGCTGGTAGCCGTCGCCCGAAGCATCGCTGAACGGGTCGAGCCAGGTATTCACGCGCACCTGCACGTGGCCGAAGAATTGATACAGGAACACGCAACCGATGGCGGCCAGGCCGAAGCCCACCACCAGGTACAGTTTCTTGCCGCTGGCGACGTAGAGCATGGTCAGGAAGAGCACGAAGCACACCAGAGCGCTGCCCAGGTCTTTCTCGAATACGACGATGAGAAACGATATGGCCCACATCACCAGCAAGGGCGCCAGCGTGCCCAGGTCGGGGATGCGGAAACGCCCTACGCGCACGGTGAAGATGGACAGCATTTCGCGGTTTTGCGCCAAATATGAGGCCAAGAAAATAACGATGCAGATTTTCGCGATTTCGCCTGGCTGGAAGCTGAATGGGCCAATTTTCAGCCAGATACGGCTGCCGAGGATTTCTTGGCCGATTCCAGGAATCATGGGCGAAAGCAGCAGGATGATGCCCACGAGCATGAACGTGTATTTGTACTGCGCCAGCTTATCGATGTTGCGCACGACGAGCAGCGTGACAATCATCAGGGCAATGCCCAGGAACAGCCACAGCACCTGGCTCATGGCCAAATCGGGCGCGAGGCGTGTGACAAAAGCGATGCCGATGCCTGAAAGGCCGAACGTGATGGGCAGGATGGCTGGGTCGGCGTTTTTCGCCAAAAGGCGCGTGGCGATATGCGCCACGACAAATGCGCCAAACAGGCCCAGCGGCACGGCGAGCGTTTCGACCGAAAGCGAGGTGCCCTCGTTCACGAGCACCATGGCGAACAGCAGCACCACGAATGGCGCCGCCAGGCATAGCAGCAAAAGCTCGGTATTGCGTCGCGACATTATTTATCACCCGCTTTGCCTTCGGATGCGTCGTCTTGCTTCTTTTGGTCGGTTGCTTGGGATTTCCACGTGTCTACCAGCGCGTCGGCGTCGGCGACGGAATCGACGCGCATGCCGCCGTTTTCGGTAAGGCGGTCGATGGTGTTCTGCGGAAGGTCCAAATCGGTGGTTTTCACGCCAGTCTTATGGTCGAGCGCGTAGGTCTCGAAACCCAAGAACTCACCAGGGAGGCCGCGGTTGATGACGATTTCGTTGTTCGCGTCTACGGTGAGAAACGCCACGTGGTTCAGGTACGCGTACGAGCCGAACGCCGTGGCGGCAAGCACGGCTATCAGGGCAAGCGCGCCAATGACGGCGCCGGTGCGGCTGCGGAAGCGGGCTTTTTTCACCTGGGCTTCCTCGTCGCCCTTCACATCCACCACCACAGCGGTCACGTTGTCGAAGCCGCCAGCTTTGATGGCCTCGTTCACCAGCACGTTCGCGCACAGCTGCGGGTCGCTTCGGCGCGACAGCACGCTTTGGATTACGTCGTCTTCGATCATCGACGAAAGGCCGTCTGAGCACAAAAGCAGACGGTCGCCGCCTTCGAGCGTCATTTCATATATGTCGGGCAGGGTGTTCGGGTCGCTTCCCAATGCGCGCGTGATGACGCTGCGCTGCGGATGCACGCGCGCCTGTTCTTCGGTGAGTTCGCCGGCTTCGACCATATCGGCAACCAGCGAGTGGTCGCGCGTGATGCGCTGCAGCGTTCCGCGGTGCAGCAGGTAGGCGCGCGAGTCGCCCACCTGGGCCACGACCAGGCTGCGGCCGTCAAGAATGGAGGCCGTCATGGTGGTTCCCATGCCTTGCTTGCCACGTCCGTCGACCGCCGCGCGAATTACGGCGCGGTTGGCCTCAACCACGGCGCGCGCAAGGCCGTCGCCGTCGGCGGTTTGCGGTGCGTTTTCGATGAGCGTTTGGATGGCAATCTCGCTGGCCACTTCGCCGGCCGCGTGGCCGCCCATGCCGTCGGCGACGGCGAATACGGGCGGGGCGACGCACAGGCTGTCTTCGTTGTGGTCGCGAACCAGGCCCACGTCGGTGCGCGAGCCGTACTCGGGCAGAACGCCTTTGGCGTGGCGGCCGCGGCGCTGTCCGTTTTTCTTAGCAGACATTATTCGTACCTCACTCGAACGGCCACATCGCCGATGTTCACCACATCGCCGCTTTTAAGCGCGACGGGCTCGGTGATGCGCTGGCCGTTGACGGCGGTTCCGTTGGTTGAACCGAGGTCTTCGACGAACAGGTTTGACCCCATAATGGAAAAACGCGCGTGGCGCGCGGAAACATAGCTGGCCCCAATGACGATGTCGGCGCCGGGCGAGCGGCCCACGATTACGGGGCCGCGCACGGGCATTTTCACGCCGCGCAGCTCTTTGGGGCCGCGCTCGACGGCGACCTCCCAAGACTTTTCGCGTTTGCGTTGGCCTTTTACCAGGCCAATTCCCGTTTTCATGATGGCGAACAGGAACAAATACAGCAGCGCGACGAAAAGCAGCCTGCCTACCAGGAGGACGATGTCGATCACGTGGGCGCTCCTAACGTAACGAGAAGATGAAATCGGTGATGCCCAGGGTAATGCGGTCGCCGTCGGCCAGGCCGCGTCGCGTGATGGGCGCGCCATTGACCAGCGTGCCGTTGGTGGAACCCAGGTCGGTGATGACCCACACGCCTTGCGGCTCGAATTCGATTTGCGCATGCTGGCGCGAGGCGTTCAGGTCGTTCACCACGATGTCGTTGCCCGTTTCGCGGCCGAGCAGCACGCGGTTGGTGGCCAAATCGTACGAACGGTTCGACGCCACGTCGATAAGGCGGGCGCGCACGGCGTTGCCGTTGGGGACGGCGTTTACCTGAGCAGCTCCGGCTGTAAAGGCCACCGTGCCGGGAACGCCGGCATAGGCCGCGTTGGCGGGCATGCCCGGGGCTCCACCTGCGGCTTCGGCGACGTGTTCCACATCGGGGAACGCGCCAGCGCCGCCTGCGGGGTACGTTGCGGGGAACGCGCCGGGGTAGGCGGGAGCCGCCTCGGGAGCGACGGCCGGCTGCGGCGTGGGGATTTGCGGAATGTTGAAATGCGGCGCGGCTTGCGGTTGCGCGACGGCTTCGGCCTGGGGCTGGGCGAATGCCTGGGCCCGTTGCGGGTTTGCGGCGGCAGGCGCGGCTTGCTGCGCGGGCTCGACTACCAGCGGAACCTGAGCGACGGGCTGCGCCGGTTGGGCCGCAGCATTCGGGTCGCTGAAGTTTGCGCTGTTGAACGTGTATTCGCCGTAGTTCGCGTCGTAATCGATTTCGCTTTCGTCGACCTGCGGCAGCGGCGGTTTCGCGGCCTGCGCGGCATACGCGCCAGCTGAGCCTGCGGCCGCGTAGCCTTGCGCGGGGTTTGCTGGATTGAAGAAATCGTGCTCGTCGCGGCGAGGCTGCTGGGGCTGCGCGTAGGCGGGCTGGGCCTGCTGATACGCGGGAGCCTGCTGATATTGCTGCTGGTACGCGGGCTGCGGTTGGCGCTGCTGCTGGGGCTGCGCGTAGCCGCGGTTGCCGGCGGGCGCCATGCCGTAACGCTGTAGCTCTTCATCGCGCAGCTGGGCGATGATCGGCGCGCTTACTACCTCGGCAATCACGTCGAACTTGCCATGCTTCAGGCTTTCGTCAACGATGAAGCGCACGAGCGGCTTGCCGTCCATGGCAAGGCCTTCCGATGCTGCGGCCGATTCGAGGCGCGTCTCGGTTTCGCCGGCAAGCGTGGGGTAGAAACCAAAAAGGCGCTGGTCGTCGTCGGCATTCACGAGCACGGTGTACAGCGTGGGCGCGAATTCGCGGCCGGCGCTCACCATTTTCTCGCGGCGCATCTGTTTCTCTGCCTTTTTCATAATCTGAACGGGCGAGATGGGGGCGTTGTTCATTTTCCCCGCGGCACCTTCGAAGGTGTCTTCCATTTTGCCTTCGAATCTGGAGAAGAATCCCATGGGCGACTCAAGCCTTTCTGCGGTTTTGGTACGTGAGCTTAAGACAGATATAATAACCAACCATTCTAAGGGAAAGGCCACGTGGCGTGCAAAATCTCATCTTGAACAGATATAGGCCGCTCGAAGAGGCGGGCTCGGGCGGGTTCGCGACGGTGCTGGCGGCGTGGGATACGCGTATCCAGCGGCGGGTGGCCATCAAGTGCCTGCGTCTGGATGGCTATATTGCGCCGGCCGACCCGCGCACTCTGCGCGAAATTCCCGGGCTCGATGAGGCGCGCACGGCGGCCATGCTTTCCGACCCGCACATTGTTGGCGTGTATGACTTCGATATGTGTGGCGCCGAAGCGTATTTGATTATGGAATACATGGACGGCATCACGCTGACCGAGCTGATGCGGCGGGAAGGCGCGCTGTCGCTCGATGTGGCGACTTGCGTGTTCGAGGCTGTGGCTGACGCGTTGGAGACCGCGCACGAAAACCAGGTGCTTCACCTGGACATCAAGCCCGACAACGTGCTTATTAACCGGCAGGGGCAAGTAAAGGTTGCCGATTTCGGCCTGTCGCAGTTGTCGCATGCGGCGGGGTTCGGCCGCGCGGCGGGCGGCACCATTGGGTACATGCCGTTGGAACAGATGCGGCTCGAGGCGTGCGACGCGCGTACCGACGAATGGGCGCTTGCTGCGCTTGCATACCAAATGCTTGTGGGCGAAAACCCGTTTGTCGCGCACGATTTGGACGAGGCCGAACGCGCTATCGAGCAGGCTGAGGTGCTGGTGCCGTCTATGGCGCGCGACGATATCGACGAAGAGGTTGACGAAGCGGTGTTCGGCGCGTTGGCAATCGACCCCGACGACCGCTTCGATACCGTGGCACTGTTCGCCGAGGCTATGCTGCCGCATATGGGCGATGCCCGCCGTGGTGCGCGCGAACTGGCGGTGCTGGTGGGCGAAGCGTGCGACGACAGTGTCGATGACGAGGAATCGGTGCCGCTATCGTCGCGGTTATTTGCGGGGCATGGCGTTGCCGACCGCGACCGGGCTGGCTCGCTCGGCCGCGCGGGGTCGCGCGCACATGTGCTGGCGATGCGCTTGTGGGCTGCGGTCGCGTGCGGGTTTGCCGCATACGAAGCTGCCGCGAACATTCCCGCATGCATGAGCGTCGCGGGCCGCATGGAGCCCGCGTTTTGGGGCGTGATTAGCGTGGCGGTTGTGGCGGCGCTTGTGTGGCCGGGCGCAGGCGCGGCGGTTGCTGTGGGCGCGTTGGTGGTGGCGTTGGGACTTTCCGGCTCGCCATTTTTGGCGTTGGCGCTGGCCATGGCGGGCATTGCGTGGCTGGCGCTTGGCGGCGTGCGATGGCATGCGTGTGCGAACGTCGGCATGACGACAATTGCGGCAGGTGCGTTCGGGTTTGCGCCGGCTGTTCCGTTGCTCGCGGGATTTTTCCTGAATGTGCGCCAATCGTTGGCCGCGACGGGCTTCGCTGCGGTTGCCGCGTTTTGCCTGGCGTGCAGCGGCTCGGGCGATTTGACGGGTTGGAACGTGTTCTCGTTTGGGGCGTTTCCTGGCGTCGGGACTATGGGCGATGCGGCATTGGACTTGGTCGCGAGTCCGAATATGTGGGCGATGGCGACATCGTGGCTGGCTGCGGCCGTGGTTGGCTCGCTATTGTGCTCCCGAGGCAACCGAGGTCTCGCGGCATGTGGCATGCTCGCGGCAACTGCGGCGCTCGTGCTGGGCGTTATCGCGGCAGCGCGTCTCGGCGGCGCCGATTTCCCCAACATCGCCCAACTGGCGCCGGTTCTTATTGCCGGAGCGGCCATGACCTGCGCCACAATCGCAGGCGTCCCGCAAAGGGAGCCTTCTCGAGTCGAATAGTGGGACATTTTCCTCAGGGGAAAATGTCCCACGGTCGGGCCCCGTTACGTCATACGCCGTCAATTGTGGCCGCTGATGTGGGGTTGACTCTGACGCGCTGTGACTTGTGGATTCGCGGTGCTAAAGTTCACTCTACTAAAAGGGGGACTGGGCGGTTGCGCGCCCTGCTGCATGAAAGGGCGGAAGACTGTGCTGGGCGTTTTGATGATGAATACGGGGACTCCCGACGCTCCCACGCCCGAGGCTATTCGTCCGTATTTGAAGCAGTTTCTCTCAGACCGCAATATCATCCATGCGCCGCGCTTTATTTGGTATCCGGTGCTGAATTTGTGCATTCTGCCGAACCGCCCGAAGAAGACCGCGCCGAACTACCAGGCGTTTTGGACCAAGGAAGGTTCCCCGTTTCTGCTGACGTCGCTCGCCCAGCGCGACAAGCTGCGCGTGCGTTTGACCGAGCTCGCGGGCGAGCCTGTGGCCGTTGAATTGGGCATGCGTTATGGCAACCCATCTGTTGCGTCTGCGCTCGATGCGCTGTTTGACGCGGGGGTCGATCATATCGTGGCGCTGCCCATGTATCCGCAGGACACGAAGGCGTGCGCGGGTACGTGTCTCGAAGAATTCGACCGCTCGCTTGAGGCGGCGCTTGCTGTGCGTTCAGTTGCGGCGCGCCCGACGGTTGATAAAATTGCCTATTATTGGAATGCCCCAGGCTATCTCGACGCGCTGGCTCAATCGGTGCGTGAAGCGTGGAGTTACGAGCCGGGTAAAAAGCTCGTAGTGTCGTTTCATTCCGTTCCGCTGAGCTATCAGGCATCGGGCGACACGTATCATGAATCTACGAAGGCCACGGCGCTTGGGTTGGCCTCGAAGTTGGGCGTTGCTCCCGAGGACTTGGATATTACTTATCAGTCGCGTTTCGATTCGCGCAAGTGGTTGGGCCCGTTTTTAAACCCTGAGTTGCGCCGACTTGCTGGCGAAGGCGCGACCGACGTTGCGGTGGTGTGCCCCATTTTCTCGGTCGATTGCATAGAGACGTGCGTCGAGGTGGACAAAGAGGCGCGCGAGGAATTCGTCTCGGCCGCGCGCGAAGCTGGCGCCGAGACGCCGAATTTCACCTATGTGCCAGCGCTTGGCGCGGCCGATTCCCTCATCGATGTGTTGGCGAACCTCGTTATGGCGAAAACCTGCTAAATGCCTGGAGTTTAGCAGGGCCGTGGGCTGGTCGCGTCCTCTTCTTTCTTGCGTTTCGGGGGCAGATGGCAGGAAATGTCTCGACAGGGCCCATTGCGGCGCGTTTTGTCTTTACAAAGCTTGCTGACCATCAACGGAAGCTTCCTGGATATGATGTGACCTGGGATTTCTTTCGGCTTTGAAAAATCTCTATGCGAGTGGTGGGCCCTTTCGCGGCCGTTTCTGCCAAGGGGCGCCGCTTTTACTGCAAAGAGGCCCTTTCGATGCGTTTCGCGCCAGATTCGAATGAACCAATGCTCAAAGAGTGAGTTGTTTCGGAAACTATTTGACTTGGAGTAAACTCCAGATTGTTCAATGGGTTCATACGGCCTGGCGAGCAAAGGAGGAAGCTCTTATGAAAATCGCCGAAGTAAGCAAGCTGTGCGGCGTGACCGCCGACACGCTGCGCTATTACGAGCGCGTGGGCCTGCTGCGCAACATTTCGCGCAACTCTTCGGGCATTCGCGATTACAACGACGTGAACATTGCCACGGTGAACTTTGTGAAATGCATGCGTTCAGCTGGGGTTTCTATCGAAGCGCTCGTCGAATACATGGATCTATTCGACCAAGGCGATTCGACGCTTGCCGCACGTAAGGTCCTGCTTGAGGAACAACGCGACCTCATCGCGGCCCGCGTGGCCGACATGCAGGCGGGTCTGGATCGCCTGAATTTCAAAATCGCGAATTACGAGACGTTAATCGTGGCTGCCGAACAGAAAATGCGTTCCGACGAGCCCGAGACCGAAAAGCCCGGCAAGTGCGCGTAGGCGGCAATCAATGGAGAAAAAAGAACTTGAAGCGCTGATGCGCGCGGTGGCTGCGGGCGAGGTGTCGCCCGACGACGCGGCATTGCGATTGCGCGAAGCGCCCGTTGTCGAGCTGGGGTATGCGAAGGTCGACATGCATCGTGGGATGCGCCAAGGCGTTTCGGAAGTGATTTACGGCGCGGGCAAAACGCCTGAGCAAATATGCGGAATTATTGCCGCAATGCGAGACGGAGGGCAGCATCGTGTACTTGTGACCAGGCTTGATGAAGAAAAAGCCGCCGCTGTGCGTTCTGGCCTGCGCGAAGTTGATGCTTCGGAATTCGAATATCGCGACCTGCCGCAGTTGGCGATTGTGGGCGGTCTGCCCGAGGTCGACGGCAACGGCACGATAGTTGTTGCGGCAGCAGGAACGAGCGATTTGCCCGTGGCCGAGGAGGCTGCCGTGACGGCCGAAATGCTGGGCAGCCGCGTGACGCGCCTGTATGACGTGGGGGTTGCGGGTATTCATCGACTGCTGGCACATGCCGACGATATTCTGCAAGCGAACGCCGTAGTTGCGGTTGCCGGCATGGAAGGCGCGCTTGCCAGTGTGGTGGGCGGTATGGCCGCGTGTCCGGTTATTGCCGTGCCAACATCGATTGGATATGGTGCGAGTTTCGGCGGCGTAGCTGCGCTTTTGGCTATGCTGAACTCGTGCGCGTCGGGCGTTTCGGTAGTGAATATCGACAATGGGTTCGGTGCTGGATACCAGGCCTCTCTGATTGACCACGCAAAGGTGAGATAAATCGTTGGTTCTCGCGGCGCGTCGGGCGGCCTCGGCTGGGTGGCGTGCGCGGCTACCGCTCGCCTTTGGCTCGCTATGCGCCCGGCCGCCGCTTCCCGTCTTC
>ERZ808240.3643-NODE-3643-length-14692-cov-4.965635_pt1 | contig 14692 bp, 10 predicted proteins | sample MGYA00521084_ERZ808240 | MGnify/ENA primary metagenome ERZ808240 (study PRJEB31516, sample SAMN03275571) | gut metagenome | biome: mammalia-associated habitat; material: feces | host: Papio cynocephalus | place: Kenya | collected 2012-08-06 ... | reverse complement strand
ACAAGCACAATTATTTGATTTACTGCAAACTATCCCAGCGGACACGGCACGCCGTGTCCCTGCCTTGGCTTCACATAAAAGAGAGGGTGTGGCTATTTATGACACCTCAGAGCTGGGGGCGCGGTCAGAAGCAGGAGCTGCCGTCGAAGCAGTGTGTGCAGACCTTGCACTTGGGAAGCCCGATGGCCTTGACGAGCGTCTCGAGGGTGTTGAAGCGCAGCGAGGTCAGCCCGAATGAATCGCGTATGCGGTCTACCATGGTGCTGTATTCGGACGAGCCTGTGGTGGCGTATTTGTTGAGGTTCTTGTCAGCATCCCCCTCGAGGTCTTTGATTATGCGGCGCGTGATGAGTTCCAGGTCGCTTTTGGACGCGCTGAAGTTGACGAAGGGGCAGCTGTATATCAGCGGCGGGCAGGCGATGCGGATATGCACCTCTTTTGCGCCGTATTCGTACAGCACTTTCACGTTGTCGCGCAGCTGCGTGCCGCGCACTATCGAGTCGTCGCACAGCAGCGGTCGCGAGCCTGTGAGGACAGCGCGGTTGGGGATGAGCTTCATCTTGGCGACGAGCGAGCGCAGCTCCTGACGCGAGGGAGTGAAGCTGCGAGGCCATGTAGGCGTGTACTTGGATATGGCACGCTTGTAGGGAACGCCCTTGCCCATGGCGTAGCCTATCGCCATGCCGATGCCGGAATCGGGTATTCCGCAGGAGTAGTCCACCTCGTCAGTGTCGGTGAGTCCCATTTCGTAGCCGCAGGCGTTGCGCATCTCCTCGACGTTGCGCCCCTCGTAGCATGATGTCGGGAAGCCGTAGTATACCCACAGGAATGAGCATACCTGCATCTGCTCGCGGGCGGGTCGCAGCTGCTCTATTCCGTCGGCACGCATACGCACTATTTCGCCCGGGCCGAGGAAGCGGTCTATTTCATAGTCGAGGTTGGGGAATGCACTCGATTCGCTTGTCGCGGCGTATGCTCCCTCTTTGCGGCCTATGACTATCGGCGTGCGTCCCCATTTGTCGCGAGCGGCGATGATGCCGTCCTCGGTGAGCAGCAGCATCGAGCATGACCCCTTGATGCGGTCATATACATTCTCGATGCCCTCCTCAAAGGTCTTGCCCTGTGTGATGAGCAGCGCGATGAGTTCGGTCTGGTTGGTCTGTCCGCTGCTCAGCTCGGCGAAGTGCATGTTTTCGTCGAGCAGCTCCTTCTCGAGCTCAGCGATGTTGCAGATTTTCGCGACGGTGACGATAGCGAACCGTCCGAGGTGAGAGTTGAAGATTATGGGCTGCGCGTCGGTGTCGCTGATGATGCCGATGCCGGAATTGCCGCTGAACTTGCCGAGGTCCGGCTCAAACTTGGTGCGGAAATACGAGCTCTCGAGGTTGTGTATCGAGCGGATAAACCGCTTGTCCTCACTATTGTATGTTGCCATACCTCCACGGCGGGTGCCGAGGTGCGAATTGTAGTCTGTGCCGTAGTACAGGTCAGCCACGCATTTTTCCTTGGATGCGACTCCGAAAAAACCTCCCATAGATTGATGTTGTAATTTGGTTAGAATGGGTCCACTTTGGACACTGCAAAGATAGCAAAAACCGCCGACACCCGTGGGCGGCGATGTGTTATTTACTCAAAAATCGGGTGGCTGCGCAAAAATAGTCACACCTCTTTGTTATGCGCAGCTGGGTATGGACACGGCGTGCCGTGTCCGCAAGGTGATGGGTGCAATTATTTGATTTGTAATGACTTGGTTGCGGACACAGCACGCCGTGTCCCTACGCTGACATCTCAATCATACGTTTGGTTCCCTTGATGTGTGGTTATTGCTCGGTGCCGTTGTCTGTGAAGACGAGGCGGACGGCGGTGAGGCGGACGGTGAATGTGGAGGCGGTACGGCGCGGCGGCACGCGGCTGTGCTGGTAACGGTATGTCTGCTGGCGGTCAAACGACGGCACTGACACCTGCCGCTGCTCGCCGGCGGGGATGTCGCAGTCGATGACACACTTGCGGCTGTGCATCTTCTCTCCGTCGCTGCCGAAATAGTCCATGCGTACGGTGAGCCGCGTCAGGCGGTATGGGGCAGCGTTGGTGACGAAAAATGTCTCGACGCGGGACTCCACCGGCTTGTCGAAACCTCGGAACGTAACCTGTGCGAGGCTGCATTGCGCCACACGGCGGTCTGTTGAGAATTCCGCCAACGAGTCAACGGCAAACGAGTTCTCCTTGGTCGCCGCCTGTTTGTTCTGCTTTGAGGTCTTTGGGCTTGAAGCCGGCACTTTCACCCTGCGAGCCGCGCCGTCGGCGGCGGGCAGGAGCATCAACGCTGCGAGGATTGCAGCTGCAGGTATCCGCAGTTTCATAGGTATCTCATCTTGTAGGGTGAAGGCAGCTGGTCGCGGTCGGGCGGATAGATGCGTATCAGCCCGTCGTGGAGGCGGTCAGCCGGGTTGTCGCTGCGGTAACGCAGCAGGCTCCAGAAGCGTCGCAGCAGCAGGTGCGGCGACAGCTCGATGCGGTGCACCGGCCGCTGTATGGTTATCCCCATGTCGTCCTCGGTGAGCGTGGCGACACATTCGGCGTTTATTTTCAGCCCTGTAGTCATGGTCAGGCGGAAACGGTCGCCGTCAGGGGTGCGGCGGTAAATGCCCAGCGTATCGCCCGGCAGCAGCCGGCAGTCGCCGCTTGTGATGACAGTCATGACATATTCCCCGTCATGCTCCTCGCTTCGCGCTATGAGCACTTGCGTGTCAGCGTCCGTCAAGTCCCAGATGCCCTCGATGCGGTCGAGCGGGTGGGTGTCGCAATATTCGCGAGCTGCGCCCATGTCGGCTATCTGCTGCGCCAGCGCACATGCCAGCCCTGCGGCGATAACCGCCGCGCATGCCAGATGCCTCAATCCCAGCTGCGAAATTATGGCTGCGAAGTGACTGTGGGCGGTTTCACCAGAGACAAAAGGGAATACTTTCATTGCTTTCCGGGAAAGTGTCACAAGTGACACTTTCTCGGAGACAAAGATAGCTCTTTTATCCCGAACAACCGGCATTGCATTGCGAAAAAACGCTGGCTGTCAAAAGAAAAAGAGACGGGATGCGGCCTCGAGGCCGCATCCCGTCTGTGTGTCGTGCCGCAGGGGCGGGGTTATCTTACCATGACTTTGGCGGTCTTGCCGCCGGCGTTGACGATGTAGACTGCGGGGGCAAGGTCGATTGCCATGCTGCCGTTGCCGCGTGCCACTGTCATGCCGTCGAGCGTGCATACCGCTACGGGCGTGCCGTCGGCGCAGTCCACGGTGAGGCGGCGGCCGTCAACTGCGATGCGTGTGCCGTCTGTGCCGATGCCGTTGACAGATGCGTCCTTGTCGTATACGCGGATCTGGTCGATTGCCGTCGAGCAGGAATACTCGTCCTTGTGGGCGTTGAAGCGCATCGAGATTTTGCCGGCCTCCTTGTATGCTGACAGGTCGCACTCCACTTTCACCCAGCCGGCTTCTGTGAATTTCGAGTCTGTGTATTCGGTGACGTGAAGCGGCGTGTAGTTCTCGTCATCGGTCGAAACTTCAAATGTGAGCGAAGTCTCGTATTCGGGAACTACGTATACGTAGTATTCGGCTACGGGTTTCACGGCGTTGCTGATGTCGATGTGGCCGGAGGTCAGGTAGTCGTTGCGGATAGTCGAGGCGTACGGGCCGTAGTATGCGTATGCCAGGCCGTCGCCGGAGTAGGGGACTACCTGTCCCTCGAGGATGAAGTATGCCATTTCGGCGAAAGCCCATACAGAGGACTCCTCGGTCGAAGATGTCTTCCACGTGGAGCGGTCAGCGGTGATGTTGCCGTTGAGCTTGGAGTCGAAGCCTTCGGTGAAGGGGAGTGTGGCTGCCGGGCCTACTGTGAGGAGCTGCGAGGCGGTGGAATATCCCTCGTAGTTCATGTTGACAGCCTTGACGAAATAGCGTACGTTTTCCTCTTCCTCGTATTCTGCGGGGTCGGTGAATGTGCATTCGCGGATGCCGTCGGCTATTTCAACGGCGTTGTAGTCGCTGTAGCCGTTGCCTTTGAAGACCTTGTATGTGAGGTTGTCGAAGTCGATGTACCCGTTGTTGATGCCGCCGGCGGGAGCGTCCCATGTCAGCACCACCTTGTCGCCCTCAATGCGAGCGTTGACGTTTGCCGGTGGCATGGGCTGGTCTACGCCTACGTAAATGTCGAGCGAGATGCCGTATGACTCGCCGGCGCGGCCGGCAGCCTTGACCTGGTATTTGTAGTTGCTCTGTGCCGTGACGCCGCTGTCAGAGTATGTGCAGTATTCGCCGGGGGCGACGCTGTCCCAAGTCTTGAGATCCGTCCATGTCATCTCCACATAGTCATAGCGGGAGAGGACGATGCTGACATTCTCTGTCAGTTCCTTGCCTTCGGTGTCAACAGCCGGGGCTTTGAATGAAACCATTACCGGGGCGTTGCCACGAGTTGAGGTGAGGGTGAACTCGGTTACGTCTGCCGGACGCTGGCCTACCATTACTTCATGCTCTGGGTATTCGCCGTAGTCGCAGCGGTCGTCGATGTATGTCACTGCGCGGTAGAAGTATGAGCCGCCGGCAGCGAGGTCGGTGTCGGAATATGTTAGCCGCTCGCCGGGCGCGGGGTTCTCAAAGGTGTGTATAAGCGCATATTCGCCGCCGTTGATGTTGCGGTACAGCTTGACGCTCGAAATGCGGGTGAGGGGTTCGCCGTGTACTTCGCCAAGTGTCGCGTGGCTGAGTGACGGTGCTGTGAGCGCTATGTCGATGGCGTTGCCGGCCTCGTTCATCTCTGCTGTGAAGTCGCTGACGGACGCGGGGTATACTATCGCGTCCGGCTGTGCTCCCTCGAGCTTGATGTCGTCGATTATAACAGTCTCTGGGGCAGTGCCGTTGAAGGCCTCAAACCGGATAACAGCGGTCGATGCGCCTGTGGGGACAGTAACCTTGCGTGTCACGTCTACCCATTTGGCTTCATCGGCAGCAACACTGCCGCTGTATACTTGCTGGAACTTGCCCTTGTCAAACGACACCCATGCAGTGATGGTTGACGTGTTGTCGCCGGCTGCTGCATAGTGGCAGAATGAGAGCTGCACGGCTTGCTGTCCGGCTACGTTGATGCTGCCGGAGGTGAGGTAGTCGTGAGTCTGCTCTGAAGCTGACGAGTAGTAGCGCATATCGGCAAAGCCGCCCTCGCCGCTGCGCGGAGTCACCTTGTCGGAGCCGATGTGCGTGTAGCTGTCAAACTTCCAGGTGGTGGGGTATGTGGCTGTCGAGGTGGTCGAAGTCCCCCAAACGTGCTGCGGTGTGCGCGAGTACTCATCGCCGCCATCAAAGCCTTCGGTGTAGGGAAGAGCCTCTGCCGGGCCGACGACTATGGACGGTGTAGTCTCAGCCGAGCTTTCGCCCACGCTGTTGTACGCCTTGACGCAGAACACGAGCGACTGCTGTGCATTGCCCTGCGGCTTGAATGTGTATGTCGTTTCGGTTATGTCCGTTGCTACTTCTGTCTCGTCCCCTGAAGTCGGTGTCGGCTTGGTCGAAATCTTGTAGCGAGTGTCTGCCGGGTTGATGTAGCCGTTCTGGCTGCCCTTTTCGGGAGCGTCCCATGTCAGCACTACGTTGCCCTCGCTGTTGATTGCCGCGTTGAGGTTTGTGACCTGTGCCGGACTGTCGTTGCCGAGGAAGAACTGCACCGTGACCGGCTCACTCTTGCCATCGCCTCCCTCAGCTGTGAGCTTCCAGCTGTGCGAAGTGTTTTCAGACAGGTCAGTGCCTGAGTACACTATCTGCTGGCGGCTGCCTGGTGCGGGATTCTCAACGGAACCGCGCACGTGCTCGATGTCTCCCTCGATCCAGTCATACTCGGTTTCGACAGCCGTCACGCGGGTGATTGCGCTGATAGGGGTCTTGCCGTCAGAGTAGGTCGAGGGGACGGTGAACGACACGGTCACTGGCGCTTTGCCCTGTGTCGTGGCTACGGTCACGTCGCTGACCGGTGCGGGGAGCGAGCCGGCGGTGACGCTGTATACGGACAGCGTGGAGTTGTACTTCTCGCCGACATAGCAGCGCACGGAATAGTCGTAAGAGCTGCCTGAAAGCACGTCGGCATCAGTGATGCTGACTGTGCTGCCTGGTGCTGGGCTGTCAACGGTCGCTATTTCGTCTTTCCCGTAGCCGAGACTGCGGTAGAACACTACTTTCGTGACATTCTCGAGGTCGATGTGCACCGGGTTGGAGTCATCGTCGTAGTAGTAGCCTGTAGAAGGCACGAGGTACTGGATCTTGAAATTGCGGTTTGCCACGTCCCATTCCACTGTCAGGTCCCCCTGGTGGGCGTCGTCTGGATAGACCACGGCATCTGCCGGTATCTCCCTGGCGACGGGAGCGGCGGAAGCCTGCAGGCTTACGGCGGGAACGGTGAGCGCTAACAACGCGGCGCAGAGTGCGCCATGGTAGTTTTTCATCATTCGTCGATTGTGGGTTGTTGGTAATTAATTTTGCGCGGCAAAATTAGTCGGTTTATGCTGAATACGCAAATTCGGCCCATGCTTTACTGCTTGGATTAATATTATTTGTTGTAACTTTGTATTGCCGTATTGCTGCAATCCGGCATGATGCCTGTGTTGCGGCAACAGCATAGTTTACAATACATTCCAAGTTATGAAAATCGTAGTCCTTGACGGATATTCCCTCAACCCGGGCGACTTGAGCTGGGACGCCCTCGCGCAGCTCGGCGACCTGACAGTGTATGACCGCTCAACTCCAGAGAACACCGTGGCGCGTGCCGGCGGTGCTGAGATCGTCATTACCAACAAGACAGTGCTGACGGCAGAGATGATAGCGCAACTGCCCTCGGTGAAATACATAGGAGTGCTCGCCACGGGCTTCAACGTGGTCGCCACGGCAGCTGCCGCACGTGCCGGCATAGTCGTCACCAACGTCCCAGCCTACAGCACCATGTCGGTGGCGCAGCTTGTCTTCACGCATTTGCTGTCGATAATCGGCCGCACGGAGCATTACACCGACGAGATCCGTCACGGACGCTGGACGGCCAACCCGGATTTCTGCTACTGGGACAACAAACTGACGGAACTTGCCGGCAAGCGCATGGGCATCGTGGGCTTCGGCAACATCGGCAGCGCGGTGGCCCGCATCGCCGCAGCCTTAGGCATGCAGCCGGTCATCTTCACCTCACGCCGTCAGGAAGACTTGCCTGAGGGTATGCTGAAGGCACAGTCTGTAGACGACGTGTTCGCCGCCTGCGATGTCGTGTCTCTGCACTGCCCTCTGAACGACGAGACGCGCAACATGGCAGATGCCCGCCGCCTTGCCATGATGAAGCCGTCGGCGATACTTATCAATACCGGCCGCGGCCCACTCGTTGACGAGGCGGCTTTGGCCGCCGCGCTGAACGAAGGGCGCATCTACGCTGCCGGTCTCGACGTGCTGTCCACAGAGCCTCCGCGCAGCGACAATCCGCTGCTGACGGCCCGAAACTGCTTCATCACGCCCCACATCGCCTGGGCTACGTTTGAGGCCCGCAAGCGGCTTATGGACATTGCCGTTGGCAACGTCCGCGCCTTCATCGACGGCAAGCCCGCCAACCGCGTCAACTGACGCTGCAACATGCGCTGCATGACACTTCAATAACTTCCTAATCCACATACTACTATGACTAAAATACTACTTGCCGTAATCATCGCTGCCAGCGCATTGCTGCCGGAGGCAGCGGCTACGCGCTATGTCGGCGGCGACATTTCTCTGCTGCCTGAATACGAGACCGCCGGCGCAGTATACCTTGACCATGACGGCAATTCCATTGGCGATGTATTGCCGTGGTTCGGCTCGCAGGGAATGAACACCATGCGTGTGCGGCTGTTTGTCAACCCGGACCAGTACGCCGGCAGCGACAAAGACCCCAACGCATGCCAGGACATGGAGTACATACTGCCGCTGTGCCGCCGCATCAAGGCTGCCGGCTATGCGCTGATGCTCGACTTCCACTATTCGGACACTTGGGCTGACCCAGCTAAGCAGTGGACACCGGCGCAATGGGCTGACCTGACAGACAGCCAGCTCTGTGAACGCATATACAATTATACTCGCGAGACGTTGCAGACTCTTGCCGATGCCGGCGCAACCCCGGACTTCATACAGACAGGCAACGAAATCAGCTTCGGCATGCTGTGGGGGCCTGTCGGCACTCCCGAGGCGCAGCAGAAGCGCACATACATGGGCAGCGATGCCAACTGGGCACGGCTCGGCCAGCTGCTTTCAGGCGCCATACGCGCTTGCCGCGAGGTTTGCCCCTCGGCACGGGTCATACTGCACACCGAGCGTGTCGTTGATACTGCCGTCATGAACAATTTCTACTCGCGCATGAGGGATATGTCGGTGGACTACGACATCATCGGGTTGAGCTATTACCCTTATTGGCACGGCGGTCTGACGGTGCTGCGCAACGCCCTCGACCAGCTGACGCGAAATTTCCCCGGCCGTGAGATAATGATAGTTGAAACCGGCTATTCATACAAGTGGGCAGTCCCCGGCTCAACATACGACTTTACAGGCACATACCCGTACAGCGATGCCGGCCAGGCTAAATTTGCCGATGACCTTGTCGCTCTTTTGGCTGGCTATGACAATGTGACTGGCCTGTTCTGGTGGTGGCCGGAATACAATGCCTACGGCACGTCGCTGTCGGGTTGGTACAATGCGCCGCTGTTCGACAGCACCACCGGACGTGCAACCTCTGCGCTCAGCCGTTTCTGCCGCTTCGGCGATGACGGCGGAGGAGTAGGCGCAGTCTATGGCGACGCTGACGATGCCGCATGGTATGACCTGATGGGTGTCAAGGTCAGCGACGGCGACCGCCCCTCGCACTCGGGCATTTATATCCACCGTCGCCGCCCTGTGCTGGTGAAATAAGCAGCGATGATGCTCCCAGAGCACTCCGAGATCCAGAAGAACTATTGAGCAGCGGTGCATCAGATTATGACGCACCGCTGCTGTAGCAGAAAGAGAATGGGTGCGGTCAGCCGTCAATCGGCTCGAAATCATCTTTTGCCGCGCCGCACGCCGGGCATACCCAGTCGTCGGGGAGGTCTTCAAATGGTGTGCCTGGCGCGAAGCCGGCGGCGGTGTCACCTTCTGCCGGGTCGTAGACCCAGCCGCACATTGTGCATCTGTACTTTTTCATAACCTTGAGATTTAAGGAATTATAGTTTTCATTGTCAATGTATCAACGCGCTGTCAGCCCAGGTGGTTCACAAGATCAATGCATTGTCATATCGAAAGAAGAACCGATTGGCCTTGTTCATAATTGTTTGATATTTACCTGTAAAGGTGCGGACAATCCGCCACTTGACCAGACTTTTTCACGGCAAAGCCGAGAAAATATCAGATGCGAAATAGGGGGATTCATTTGTATATGAAGCATATTATTGCGAACTTTGCAACCAAGACGACGCAAGTGCGGCGTACATATCCAAAGACAATGTCGGCGATGAAACGCCAAGGCTATGTCTGAAAGGTATATGAAAGGTAATACTCAATCAAACAGCTTTATTTATGAACAAAACAAGATTTTTGTCGGCCGTTCTAATGGCAACGTGTGCCATATTGGTCCTCGGATGCGACGATGATAAAGACCGGGACTGGACTCCCTCGTTGGGAGGGGAACAAAATGACGTCGAAAAAAGAACCGTGGTAAGCGAAAAGGGCCCGCAGAAAGGACAGAAGCACCGTTCCAGCGATGACTTCAGCACCAAGGGAATGAACAGCGGTAAAATCCTGTGGACCTGTGACGATGACAACATCACCTTTGATGTGAACATCAACAAGTCCGGGACAGACGGAGTGTTTGCCACCTCCTTGTACAACAACGCAATTACCGACTTCATAAGTTCGGACAAACTGTACATTGCCAACCCGAAAAACGCCACCCAAAGCTTCACCATAACATACCGTATTATCCCGGACGAGGGCGGTTACTGTTACGTGACCAGCGCGAGCTCGCCTCTGGATGGACAGGAGCATCGTTCGAGCGCGAACTTCGAACTTGGCCGCAGTCCACGGTACATTGTAGAGTGCGATGCCGGCATCTCGTTTACAATCAGGCAGGACGTTTCCGGGTCGGACAAAGACGTGTTCACGAATGTGGAAAACGGAGCTGTCCTGGACAATCCGTATATGGACAAACTCTATATTGCCGACCCGAAGAATGCCAAGAAATCGTTTACGGTTATCTTCAAGCCTTCCATTGACGATACAAGAAACTGGATGACGGCATTGTCTGACGACCTGTATCTTTACGAGCTCTCCATTCCTGGAACCCATGATTCGGGGACAGGCGAATTTGTCGGTGCCGGGATTAGCAAATGCCAGAATTACAACATTATGCAGCAGTTGAATGACGGTATACGCTACTTCGACATCCGCGTGGACGAGGAGATGGACATTCGCCACGGAATCACGGACTGCGACATAGACTTTGAGGACGTGTGGAATGACTTCACCCTCTTCTTGAAAGAACATCCGGGTGAAACGATAATCATGCAGCTGAACAGCCATGCGGACGATGACGAAATAGCAGAAAGCTTAGCCAAGTATTTTAAGCCAGAAAACATCTGGACAGGCAGCAGCATCCCACGCTTGGGTGAAGTCCGCGGCAAGGTGGTGCTTTTCCGCCGTTACAAAGAATCCGACAACGGCGGCATAGACGTGCGCAGCGTATGGCCAGATGACGGCGTCAATGCTGACGGCGACAACGGGCACGACATCTTCTATATCGAAGACCGCTACTATTCGACTTCGGAAGCCATACACAACACGCGCGAAAAACGCGAACTGGTATGTGCCGCCATCAAGGCTGCCTGCGACAACAATAACAAAAAGATGCACATCATCTTCAACAGTGTTGCCGGTCGAGGGTCACATACGCCATGGGACTATGCGTGGGGTGGAGTAGGCATCAGCCCGGAGATGAACCCGGCTCTGAAGGATATACTTGACAGTATTGCCACCGACAATAAGGTTCGACCGCTGCGCATGGGCGCTATTTTGCTCGACTTTTACAACAAGCATGGGGATGATGATGACTGCAAGCTTGTCGAACGGATAATCAACTTCAATTTCAAGGAGCCGTTTGTAAAATTGGAATAATACCGTATGGCTTGGCGGCTTTGCACGCCGCCAAGCCCACTATAGACATTGTCTGCGGTTTCACTCGTCGCGCTCAATCCCCGATTTTGCACTCGGATTACACGTGAAATATCCGTTTCTGTTCATTGCATGTACACGCTTGCGATTTGGAAAGTTGTGTATTCGGATATTTTTGCGTAATTTTGCACAACCAAAATCACAACAAGCCAATGACCCACAGCCACAAACACAAATGCACCGCCAAGGCGGTTATAATTGCCTTCATCTGTCTGTTGACGTTTTCGTCGTTTGCCGCAGATAAAGGCGACAAACAGCCGTACAACATATCGCGTGCCCTCGAGGAGATGCAAGCTGGCAACTATGCCGAGGCTATGGAATATGCTGACAAGGAAGTGTCTGCAAATCCCAAGAGCGGCACTGCCAGCCTGATAAAAGGCGTGATATTCCATACTGTGGAAATGTACGGCAATGCCATACAGCCGCTTGATCAGGCGGTGAAATACCTGCCTAAGAAAGGAACGTTCCCACGCAGCGACGCGCTGTATTTTCGCGGAAAGTGCTATTTCGCGCTGGGCGACACCGTCAAGGCTCTGAGTGACATAAACGAGGCGGTGAAGCTGTCTCCAGACGACCCTGACCTGTATTCGTGGCGCGGTTACCTACTGTTCACCATCGGCGACTTGGACGCTTCCGACGCTGACTTCATGAAGCTGCTTGAAATCAACAAGTCCGACACACAGTCTATGGTCAGCCTTGGACTCAACGAGTTTACGCGGGGCAATTATAGCCAAGCGGCAGAATGGTGCGACAAGGCCTTGCTGCTGGATTCTGATTACGCCCCGGCTTACTTGTTGCGTGCTGATGCTTACATGTGGCTGAAGCAGTTCCGCAAAGCAGCCGACGACATTGTCAGTGCCTTGCAACTGCAGGAGCGGACTGCTTTTGACGCAATTGACACCGATGACCCCGGAATGGTCGCAGCGATGCAAGAGAAACTGAAATACATGATGGCTGTAGATGCTTCAAACATGATGTGGCCATATTTTGAAGGGCAACTATATGAGGCGACCCGGGACTATGAAAATGCGATTGCCTCCTATTCGGCGGCAAACAAGATTTCCCCATCCGCCCAGGCTTACAACCGTATGGGGCAGTGCTACTACAACCAACTCGACTTCAGCACCGCTCTCGAATGTTCTGAATACGCCATTGACCTTGACCCGGACGACATCAACTACAAGGTTGACAAGGCTTCGCGCCTCACGATGCTCGGACGCGGCGACGAGGCCGTAGCCCTGCTCGACGGGCTGCTTGCCGAAAGCAACGACGAGAACACCAAGCAGAACCTCATTTTCCGCCGCGCAATGCTCAAGTCATTCAGCGGAGATTTCACCGGCGCGGCACAGGACTATACCCTCTACATGGCCTCTGACGCTGGCTTGTCTGACGATGTGTGCATGACCGCAACTCTCCTGCGCGGCGACTGCTACCGATTGGCTGGCAATCAAGACCTTGCAGCTGCCGATTATAATCGTGTGATCGGATTTGCAAACGGCGACGTGGCCAATACCGGGATATTGCTGCCATACGCCTATTCCGGCCTTGGCGAGAATGACAAGGCTCTCGAGGTTTTGCAGCAATATATCGCGGCTAATGAGGACGACAAGAAAAACGCATATTACAATGCAGCCTGTGTATACGCCCGCCTCGGCGATAACGCGAAGGCTATGGAGTATCTCAACAAAGCAGTCGATTGCGGCTATGACGACTGTGTGCACATACTGCAAGACTACGACTTGGCCGCGCTGCGCGGGACCAAGGAGTTTGACGCGCTGTTCCTCCGCCTCGGCTTTGTGCCCTCTTCTGATAATAATTCAGATGAAGTTTCGGGTCATACTCCCATAGCAGACGCCGACTTGGTGAAATCCACAGAGCAAGCCACTGCATCGGGCGGCGTGACGGAAATACCATTTACCCGCAAGGGGGGCGTGACCGAGGTGAAATGTCACGTCAACGGGCTGCCCCTGCGTTTCATTTTCGACACTGGCGCAGCCACAGTGTCGATATCAAACGTCGAAGCGACGTTCATGTACAAAAACGGGTACATCAAGGACAAGGACATCATCGGCACACAGCAATTCATCGATGCCACCGGCACTGTCTCCGAGGGTACGATAATACGCCTCGCCGAAGTTGACTTGGGCGGCGTGGCGCTCAAAGACGTACAAGCGAGCGTGGTCAACAGCCAGGCCGCCCCTCTGCTGCTCGGACAGACAGTACTCGCACGCCTCGGCCGCATCGAGATAGACAACGACCGCCAGGTCATACGCATCACACCGCGTTCAATCTAACAGCAACTGGATTGTTAAATGTGTTAAAGTTTGTCACTCCCTTGGCAGTGCCGCGTTATACTATTACCTTTGCGACAATCAAACAATAGAAATACAGATATGAAAAAACTTAGCATCCTGATGCTCTCAATGGCGTTCTTCGCCTTCGGCGTTTCCGCGCAGACTACTACGGCCAAGGAAAAGTCGACCAAATTCGAGCAGTGTGACAAATGCAAGAAGGCCGGCAAAGATGCCAAAGCCTGCGAGAAAAAATGCGGCAACGGCAAGAAAGGCTCTTGCGCAGAAGCTGGCAAGACCAAGTGCGACAAGGAAGCCAAAAAGTGCGACAAAGCCAAGAAATGCTGCGGCAAGAAGGCTGACGCAAAGTCGTGCAACAAAGCCACAAAGTGCTGCGGCAAGAAAGCTGCTGCCGAGAAGAAGAGCTGCTGCGACAAGAAGGCCGCTCAAAAGAAATAATCCGGTCAGCGAAAACAGAAGCCACTGCCAGGCAGCGGCATGACCCTATAACCGCGACGCCCGAGGCTTGATTGCTCCGGGCGTGCGTTTTTTCAGCGGCATTGGCAAAATAATTTTGCACGAATGACCATAAATGACTAACTTTGCAGTGCGAACCGAGGGCGGCAGCCCAGGTGGACACAGACAGACAAATGCGGTAATAGCTCAGTCGGTAGAGCATCAGCTTCCCAAGCTGAGGGTCGCGAGTTCGAGCCTCGTTTACCGCTCAACCTCAAAAGCCGTTGACAGTCACGCAGTTGTGATGCCAGCGGCTTTTGTCAAAAAACTGTAAGCGGCATCATGGCATCAATCACTGCGGCACGGACAAAGCCCCGCCCCTTCCTGAAATGGGCAGGCGGCAAGACACAGCTGCTTCCGGTCATAGACTCGTTCCTTCCGGTATCGTTCCGCCAGGAGAGCGATGTGACGTACATAGAGCCGTTTGTGGGCGGCGGCGCGATGCTGTTCTTCATGATGCAGAAATACCCCAACATCCGCCGCGCCGTCGTTAACGACATCAATCCTCGCTTGATAAACACCTACCGTGTTGTCCGCGACAATCCGATTGCCTTGGTGGAAGCTCTCCACGAAATCCAGTCCGTGTACAGGGCCTTGGGCGACGACTACGAAGCGCAGAAACAGTATTACCTGAACGTGCGGTCGCTGT
>ERZ808240.3642-NODE-3642-length-14694-cov-3.946239_pt1 | contig 14694 bp, 13 predicted proteins | sample MGYA00521084_ERZ808240 | MGnify/ENA primary metagenome ERZ808240 (study PRJEB31516, sample SAMN03275571) | gut metagenome | biome: mammalia-associated habitat; material: feces | host: Papio cynocephalus | place: Kenya | collected 2012-08-06 ... | reverse complement strand
AGCCGATCCATCAGGAGGGGGCGGTCTATATCCCGGCGGACGGCGAGAAGCTTAAGACCATGCGCTACCCGCTGACCAAGCAGCAGGCAGAGGAGTTGCTGGCGCGCATCCCTGACATTGCCGCCTGCGAGATCCAGCACTTCAACTACAAGCAGCGTACGGACACTTTCAGCGCCGCCCTGCATGAAAACCGCTGCGAGAGCCTGATCGGCATTATCAAGGCCGTGAGCATGAAAAAGCAGCACTTCCGCGAAAAGCAGCAGTACAATGTGGACAATAATTTCATGAAGCGCGCGATGAACCTGCTGTGCGGCGAGCTGGCCTATGTGTTGGAGCAGCCCTTTGATGAGATGCGCACCACGGTGGAGCGCAGTGTGCACGATGCGATCCAGGCCGAACGTAAAGCGCGCCGGGAGGCTGCCGCCGCCGAGAAGGCCACGGAGGCAGAACAGGCAGAGCGTGAGCAGGCATTTGCCGACGAGGTCTGAGCTGGCATACATAAAGAAAGTCATAAAAAGTCTTGCCAATAGGCAGGACTTTTTCTTTATTTTTGCTTTCATTTCCGGCCTGGGTGGGCTATACTGAAACTGAAATCAAACAAATATGAGGATTTAACACAGATTTTACATACGCTTGGTTTTGCATTTTACGATGAGCCGCTATTGTTAGTGTAAAACAAAGATTAAGGTGGCTGAACCCTATGATTTATCTGTTGGAAGACGATGACAGTATCCGCAAGCTGGTCATTTACGGGCTGGAAAGCCAGGGCTATGAGGCCCAAGGTTTTGAACTGCCCTCTCTGTTCTGGAAGGCGATGGGCAAGCAACTCCCGGAGCTGATCCTGCTGGACATCATGCTGCCGGAGGAGGACGGACTGACTATCCTTCAAAAGCTGCGCTCCGCCAGTGCCACAAAGAAGATCCCGGTCATCATGCTGACGGCCAAGAATACGGAATATGACCGGGTGATCGGCCTGGACAACGGCGCAGACGACTTTGTCTCCAAGCCCTTCGGCATGATGGAGCTGGTGGCCCGGGTACGGGCGGTGCTGCGCCGGACGGAGCCTGCCAGTTCCAGTACGGAGTATCAGGTGGGCCCGCTCTACGTCTCCCCGGAGCGCCATATTGTCAAGGTGAACGGTCAGGATGTGACGCTCACCTATAAGGAGTTTGAGATCCTCTGCCTTCTGATGGAGAATGAGGGCGTTGTTCTCACTCGCAGCGTGCTGATGGACCGGATCTGGGGCTGTGAATTTGAGCGGGAGAACCGCACGCTGGATGTCCATATCCGCACGCTGCGCGCCAAGCTGGGTGAGGCCGGCAGCTGCATTGAGACCGTCCGGGGCGTGGGCTACAAGCTGGAAGGGAACAAATGAGAAAGAAAATATTTCAGAACTACCTGCTGGTGGAGGTGCTGGTGCTGGTGCTCTGCTGCGGACTGTTTCTGGGGGTGCTGTTTCAGCATTATGAGAAGCAGGCCTTCAGTCAGCTGCGCACGGAGGCCAATTATATCGCCCACGGCATGGATCTTTCTGGAGAGTCCTATTTGAATACGCTCCAGTCGGACACCCGGGTCACCTGGGTGGACTCGGACGGTATGGTGCTCTATGACAGCGCGGCGAACCCGGGCACCATGCAGAACCATCTGAACCGGGAGGAGATCGCCGAGGCCCTCCAGAATGGCGAGGGAGAGGGTACCCATTTCTCGGAGACTCTGATGGAGCGCACGCTCTATTATACAATTCGGCTGGACGACGGCACGGTGCTCCGGGTGTCCTGCACCCAGAAGAGCGTAATGGCCATGCTGCTTATGATGATGCCGCCGCTTCTCGGCGTTGCAGCGGCAGTCCTGCCGGTGTGTATGCTGATGGCCTTCCGGCTGGCCCGGCATATTGTCGCTCCCATCAACCAGATCGACCTCGATCATCCGGTGGTCGATGAGACTTACGGTGAGCTGGAGCCGCTGGTGAAGCGGATTCAGGAGCAGAACCGCACCATCCGCCACCAGATGGACGAGCTCGGCCAGCGCCAGCGGGAGTTTTCTGCCCTGACAGACAATATGAGTGAGGGTTTCCTGCTGGTGGACTATAAGACCAATGTGCTCTCTGCCAACCACAGCGCTCTGCGGATGCTGGGGGACGGCAGGGCGGTGGAGATCACCAATCTGCGCCGGGACAACTGCCTTGCTCAGGTGCTGACTACGGTGGAAGCGGCGCTGGCCGGCGTGCGCACGGAGACCGTGCAGGAGATCGACGGTATTTCCTGGCAGATCATTGCCAACCCGGTGGTGTCCAGCGGGCAGGTGGCCGGCGTGGCTGTCCTGCTCATGGATGTGACGGAGCGGGAGCAGCGGGAGAAACTGCGGCAGGAGTTCTCTGCCAATGTGTCCCATGAGCTGAAGACGCCGCTCACCTCCATCACCGGCTTTGCCGAGCTGATGAAGGAGGGCATGGTCACCGGCGAGAAGGTGAAGGAATTCGCCGGCGATATTTACCGGGAGGCCCGGCGGCTCATTGATCTGGTCAATGACATCATCCGTCTGAGCCGTCTGGACGAGAATTCCAAGCTGTTTGAACCGGAGCAGGTGGATCTCTATGACCTCTGCGACGAGATCATAGCCAACCTTCAGAGTGTGGCAGACAGGCAGAATGTGTCATTCAGTCTGTCCGGCGAGCACGTCACCATCAATGGTGTGTGGCAGATCCTGAATGAGATGGTCTATAACCTGTGCGATAACGCCATCAAGTATAACCGTCCCGGCGGATCTGTGAATGTGTCCGTCCACCGTGACGGCGGCAGTGTCCATCTGACGGTCAGTGACACCGGCATCGGCATCCCTTATGCGGATCAGCCAAGGGTCTTTGAGCGCTTTTATCGGGTGGACAAGAGCCACAGCAAGGAAGTGGGCGGTACCGGCCTAGGCTTGTCCATCGTCAAGCACGGTGCCCAGTACCACAATGCCCGTCTGGAGCTGGAGAGCGAGCCCGGGAAGGGAACTTCCATCAGCATCGTATTTTAAAATCAAACTTTTTTCACCCATCAGGCATGCTGATCCCGCCTGATGGGTGCTTTTTTGTCCTTATTCAAGATAAGTTTAACATTCTAAACAGTCCATCTGAAAGTTTAACACAGGTTTTACATTGCTTTGGTTTCAGATTTTAGATGGGTGCGGTTTAATAGCAGGCGTACTCGGGAAACACAATCTAAAATTTGAAACGAGGTAAAAGAAAATTATGAAAAAGGTACTTAGCCTGATGCTGGCTCTGGCCATGGTCATTGCCCTGGCCTCCTGCGGTTCCAATGGCAGCACTGATTCCAATAAGGGCGGCGCGTCCAGCGCTCCCGCCGCTTCCTCCGCCGCCGCGGATGAGAACAAGGATACCTCCGCCGACTCTGGCAAGGCTCTGAGCGGCACGGTCTCCACCAATGGCTCCACCTCCATGGAGAAGGTCATCGGCTCCCTGATGGAGGAGTTCATGGCCCAGAATAAGGACGTTACCGTCACCTATGATCCCACCGGTTCCGGCACCGGCATTGAGTCCGCCTCCAACGGCTCCTGCGACATCGGCCTGTCCTCCCGTGCGCTGAAGGATACCGAGACCGGCCTGGTGGGCACCACCATCGCGCTGGACGGCATCGCCATCATCGTGAACGCCAACTGCGGCGTGGACGATCTGAGCGTCGAGCAGATCAGCAAGATCTACACCGGCGAGATCACCAACTGGTCCGAGGTCGGCGGCGCCGATCTGGAGATCGCCTGCATCGGCCGCGAGTCTGGCTCTGGCACCCGCGACGGTTTCGAGTCCATCACCGACACCAAGGACAAGTGCGTGCTCTCTCAGGAGCTGACCTCCACCGGCGCTGTCATCTCCGCCGTGGCCAGCAGTGAGAATGCCATCGGCTACGCCTCCCTCTCCGCTGTGGAAGGCCAGTCCGGCATCAAGGCCTTGACCGTGAACGGCGTGGCCTGCACCGAAGAGACCGTCAAGGACGGCTCCTATGAGATCCAGCGTCCCTTCGTGATGGTCACCAAGGAAGGCGCCAAGCTCAGCGAGGCTGCCCAGGCATTCTTCGACTTCGCCACCTCCGCTGACGCCGCTGACCTGATCCGCAGCGCCGGCGCGGTGCCTGTGGCCTGAGTCTGAACGTGATACCGAGTCAACCAGGAGCCCCTGCAGGAGATTTGCAGGGGCTCCTTTCCAAACAAAGGAGTTTCTGTCTATGAAGAAACGTAAGCTGTCTCCGCTGGAGACTGGGTTTCACATCTTTTTCCTGATCTGCGGCATTCTGTCGGTGGCCTTTGTGCTGTTTATCAGCATCTATCTGATCATCTCCGGTCTGCCTGCGATTTTGAAAATCGGCCCCATCAAGTTCCTGTTTGGCCAGAAGTGGTCAGCTGGAACGGAGGACTTCGGCATTCTGTCCTTTATCCTGACCAGTATCTATGGCACGGCCGGCGCAGTAGTCATCGGTGTGCCGCTGGGTATTATGACCGCCGTGTTCCTGGCCAAGGTCGCGCCGCCCAAGCTGGCAAAAGTGATCCACACCGCCGTGGAGCTGCTGGCCGGCATTCCGTCTGTGGTCTATGGCCTTGTGGGCATGGTGGTGCTGGTGCCTGCCATTCAGAAGGCGTTCAAGCTCTCCTCCGGTGCCTGCCTGCTGGCAGCCATTCTGGTGCTGGCGGTCATGATTCTGCCTTATATCATCAATGTGTCCGAGACCGCGCTTCGGGCGGTGCCCCGGGAGTATGAGGAGGCCTCTCTGGCGCTGGGCGCCACCGAGACGGAGACTTATTTCAAGGTGTCCCTCCACGCCGCCCGCAGCGGTGTGGCCACCGCAGTGGTGCAGGGCGTGGGCCGCGCCATTGGTGAGGCCATGGCCATCATCATGGTGTCCGGCAACGTGGCCAATATGCCCGGCCTCTTTAAGTCCGTGCGCTTCCTGACTACCGCTATTGTCTCCGAGATGTCTTACGCCGCCTATGGCTCTCTCCAGCGTCAGGCGCTGTTTTCCATCGGTTTGGTGCTGTTCCTCTTCATTATGCTTATCAATGCCTTCCTGACGTTGGTCATCAAAAAGGAGCGTGCTTAATATGAAAACACAAGGTCGTTCCTTCGGCCGCAAGGCGAAGGATGCCCTGCTGCGGGGGCTTATGTACCTCTGCGCCGGCATCACCTGCGCCCTGCTGGTCTTCCTGATCGGTTACATCTTCTTCCGGGGCATTCCAAACCTGAGTTGGCAGCTCATCAGCACCCAGTCCAGCTACCGGACAAACACCATCGGCATCCTGCCCAACATCCTGAATACGCTCTACATTATCATCGTATCCATGGCCATTGTGGTGCCGCTGGGCGTGTGTGCGGCCATCTACCTGACGGAGTACGCCCAGAACAAGAAGGTGGTGCGGCTTATCAGCTTCGCCACAGAGACCCTGACCGGTATCCCGTCCATTATCTTCGGTCTGGTGGGTATGCTGTTCTTCATTCAGGTGCTGGGTCTGAAGCCGGGCGTTCTGGCCGGCGGCCTGACGCTGGTGGTCATGGTGCTGCCCACCATCATCAGCAACACCACAGAGAGCCTGAAAACCGTGCCCGACTCCTACCGGGAGGGCGCGCTGGCGCTGGGCAGCGGCAAGTGGCACATGGTGCGCACCGTAGTGCTACCCAACTCCATTGACGGCATCGTCACCGGCTGCATTCTGGCCATCGGCCGCATCGTGGGTGAGTCCGCCGCCCTGCTGTTCACTGCGGGCTTCGGTCTGGTGTTGAACGACTTCATCACCGCCATGAGCTCCTCCTCTGCGACGCTGACTGTGGCGCTCTATGTGTTCGCCAGCGAGCGCGGCGAGATTGGTGTGGCCTTCGGCATTGCGACGATCTTGATGATCTTGACGTTCATTTTGAATCTGGCGGCAAATTTCGCCGCGAAAAAACTGAAACGAAAGGGTGCCTGATTATGGCTGGAATTATTGAGACAAAAGATCTGGATCTCTGGTACGGGGAGAAGCAGGCGCTTCACTCCATCAATATCGAGATCCCGGACCATCAGGTGACAGCGCTGATCGGCCCCTCCGGCTGCGGCAAGTCCACCTTCCTGAAAACGCTGAACCGCATGAATGATCTGGTGGAGGGCGTGCGCATTGAAGGCCTGGTCAGCTATAACGGCATCGATATTTTTGCGCCGGGTACCGATGTGACCTGGCTGCGCCGTCAGATCGGCATGGTGTTCCAGAAGGCCAATCCCTTCCCCATGAGCATCTATGACAATGTGGCCTACGGCCCCCGCACCCACGGTATCAAGAACAAGGGCGAGCTGGACGGCATCGTGGAGCAGGCACTGAAGGATGCCGCTATCTGGGATGAGGTCAAGGATCGGCTGAAATCCAGCGCCCTCGGTATGTCCGGCGGCCAGCAGCAGCGCCTGTGCATTGCCCGCGCACTGGCGGTCAAGCCGGACATCCTGCTGCTGGATGAGTCCACCAGCGCCCTTGACCCCATTTCCACCTCCAAGATCGAAGATCTGATCGGGGAGCTGAAAAAAGAGTATACCGTTATCATGGTCACGCATAATATGCAGCAGGCCGTCCGTATTTCTGACAAGACCGCATTCTTCCTGCTGGGCGAAATGGTCGAGTTCGGCGGCACCGATCAGATCTTCTCCGCCCCGAAGAACAAAAAGACGGAGGATTACATCTCGGGGAGGTTCGGATAATGAGAAACGCATACAACGAGCAGCTGCGGATGCTGCATCAGAACATGACGGAGATGGGGGCCCAGTGCGAGACCGCAGTCAGCCTCGCTGTGCAGGCCGTCACGCTGGGCAGCGAGGAGCTGGCCAATCGTGTGTTCGAGGTGGACGCTGGCATCGACAAGATGGAGCGGGACATCGAGTCCCTGTGCCTGAAGCTGTTGTTGAAGCAGCAGCCGGTGGCCAGCGACCTGCGGGACATCTCCTCTGCTTTGAAGATGATCTCTGATTTGGAGCGCATCGGCGATCAGGCTTCCGACATCGCTGAGATGTGCCGTTATTCCAACGGCGCGGAGGACAAGACCGCTGCCGATTTGCGGGAGATGGCGCAGGAGAGCGTGAAGATGGTCAATGAGAGCATTGACGCCTTTGTTCGGCGGGATCTGGTCATGGCGAGGGAGGTCATTGCCTATGATGATGTGGTGGATCGCTGGTTTGAGCGCATCAAGACCGACCTGATCGCCGCTATCTCCACCGACAACACCCGGGGCGAGTATTACCTTGACCTGCTGATGGTGGCCAAGTATCTGGAGCGCATCGGCGACCACGCCACCAACATCGCCGAGTGGGTGGAGTACTCCATCCTCGGCAAGCGTTCCAAGGACGGCGTGTTTCCGGACGAAGAGCAGAACTGAAAAATGAAGCGGCCCGCAGTTCTTTGACTGCGGGCCGCTTTGGTTTGCTGGAAAATGAAATCTGTGTTATCCGGCCGCTGAGTTATGCGGCGGGGAAAATACCGTTCCGCTCGGAGCGCTTGAGTAGGATCCATGCCACGATGAGCACCAGCCCCTCGTAAATGCCAAAGGTGTACCAGATGATCCGGGAGCCGAACAGGGGGGCAGCAGCAGAATGACAAGGGTATCCACCACAAAGCTGCGCAGGGTGTTGATGAGGATGGCCTGCCGGGAGCGCTTGGTGGAGTAGAGGTAGGAGGAGATCATGGTGTTCTGCGCCATGACGACAAAGCCCCATGCGTACTGGGGGAGCGCCCAGACCGTGAACTCCAGCGTCTGGGCGTCAGTGCCGAACAGGGCGCAGATTCCGCCGCAGCCCAGGCAGAGCAGCAGAGTGATGAGCGCACTGCCAATCAGGCAGATCAGCATACCGGTGCGGAAGTAGAATTTCAGATCGTCCTCCTTCTTTGCACCATAGCTCTGGCCGAACAGGGGCTGAAGGCCCTGGGCCGCGCCATAGAAGATCGCCACGGAAAAGGAGGCGACATAGCAGATCACGCCGAAGGCATTGACGCCCACACTGCCCACCTGGGCCATGAGCACCCGGTTTGTCCAGAGCGTGGCCACCGGGGTGGCAAACTGAGAGATGGCCTCCGGGGAGCCGCGCAGCAGGATCTTGCGGCACTGCGCCCCGTTGAGCTGGAAGCGGCCAAAGTGCAGGCAGCCCTTGCGGCGCAGAAAGTGGGTCAGGCAGATGAGCATGGAGACACTCTGGGAGATGCCGGTGGCCCATGCCGCACCGGCCAGGCCCATGTGCAGGGGGAACACAAACAGCCAGTCGCCGAAGATGTTCAGCACTGTGCTGGCAATGACCGCCCCGCTGACCAGCAGGGGAGAGCCGTCGTTGCGGGCGAAGCCGTTCAGCGCCTGACCGAGGCCGGAGGGAATGATGAACAGGGAGTAGACCCGCAGATGGTCCCGCATCATGGTGTGATAGGTCTCGTTGGAGCCCATGATCCGGCAGAGCGGGTCGGCCCCGAAGAAGCCGAGACAGTTGAGCGCCACGGCGAACAGAACGGTGAACATCATGCCGTGGCGGAAGGCCAGATTGGCCCCCTCCGTGTCGCCCCGGCCCAGCCGGATGGCGGTGACGGTGACGCCGCCGATGGTGGCGAGCATAAACAGAGCGTTGCACAGCATGACGAAGGAAAACACCATGTTGATGGCACCCAGGGCGTCGGTGCCGATACCCTGGCCGACGAAAATGCCATCGATGATGGTAAAGAGGAAAAAGCTTACCTGGCTGAGGATGGTGGGCAGAACATATTGAAAGAGTTTCTTTGTGCGGGGACTCATGGTTTGAAGTCTCCTTTTCGTTTGAATTCTTCTACTTCTTTGGCTGTTTCGATGTGCAGAAGGTCAATGTAGCGACCCGTCAGCGCGACCAGATGCCGCTGCTCCTCCGACGTCATCTGCTGGAGCGCCCGGAATTCCGCCCGGCGGATAGGCTCGATCTTCTCCTGAATGATCTTTTGCCCGGCGTCGGTGAGGCGGATATACTTACCGCGCCCCTTGCCGGGCTCCAGATAGACCAGCCCCTTTTGGATCAGGTTTGCTATGGCGGAATTTACCGTCTGCCTGGGCAGGTTCCAGTCGGCGCACAGCTGGTGCTGATCCAGAAGCCGGTAGTTTTCGGCAAGGGCATAAAAGATATAAAACATGGTGCCTGTCAGGTTCAGGGCCACCGCGATCTCGTGGTAAATGCCGTTGGACTCCCGGTAAAATTGGTTCATGCGTTCCAGTGCGGCGTAAAGCTCGTCCATATGGGTCACCTCAGAAAATTAAAATCCGAAATCTGACTTGCGATCTCGAAATGCATTCAAGTTCGATTTCGGATTTGCGTCAAGCATAAAAATTTAACGTGGATTTTACATCTTTCGGGTTTTGGATTTAAGATAGATTTTATATTCTTTGAGCATAGAGATAACATTCATCGAAAAAGGAAAAAACAAAGAGATAAGATCCACCCCATGTTTGCTTTCCCGTTATTAAAGGAGAAGAAACAAATGGACATTTTTAATGTACTGACGCTGATCGGAGGCCTGTGTTTGTTCCTGTTCGGCATGAACGTCATGGGCGAGTCGCTGGAGAAGCGGGCGGGCAGCGGCCTGAAAACGCTGCTGGGCCGCCTGACCACCGGAAAAATGGCCGGATTTCTGACTGGCCTGGGGGTCACAGCGGTGATCCAGTCCTCCTCGGCCACGACCGTTATGGTGGTCGGCTTCGTCAACTCCGGACTGATGACGCTGAAACAGGCCATCAACGTCATTATGGGTGCCAATGTGGGTACCACAGTGACCGCGTGGCTGCTGAGCCTGACCGGTATTCAGGGCGACAACCTGTTTGTCCGGCTGCTGAAGCCCAGCTCCTTCACTCCGATTCTGGCGCTCATCGGCATTCTGCTCTATATGGGCAGCAAGTCCGGTAAAAAGAAGGACACCGGCATGATCCTGCTGGGTTTTACCACGCTGATGTTCGGCATGGAGACCATGTCCGGTGCGGTGTCCGGTCTGAGTGAAGTGCCTCAGTTCCGCAATATTCTCATCATGTTCTCCAATCCGGTGCTGGGCGTGCTGGCCGGTGCGGTGCTGACCGGCATCATCCAGTCCTCCTCTGCCTCTGTTGGTATTCTGCAGGCGCTGGCCTCTACGGGCCAGGTGACCTATGGCAGTGCGATCCCAATCATCATGGGTCAGAATATCGGCACCTGCGTTACCGCGCTGCTCTCCTCTGTGGGCACCAATAAGAACGCCCGCCGGGCGGCTGTGGTGCACCTTACATTTAATATTATTGGCACCGTCATCTGGCTGACCGTGTTCTGCGTCCTGAATGCCGTGTTCAAGTTTGCCTTTGTGGCCCTGCCTGCGGATCAGATGGGCATTGCCATCGTGCACAGCGTATTCAATGTGCTCTGCACTGCGCTTCTGCTGCCCGCTACCGGCCTGCTGGAGAAATTCTCCCGTATCGTCATTCCGGACGATAAGACTGAGGAACACAAGACCGAACTGGACCAGCGGCTGATGGCCACCCCTTCTATCGCCATCGAGCGCTGCCGCATCGTCACCGGCGAGATGGCGACCAATGCAGTGGATGCCCTCAAAAGTGCGATTCAGCAGGTGGAACATTTTGAACCGGAGCGCGCCGCGCGCATCCGTACCCAGGAGGAGGAGACCGACCGCTATGAGGATGATCTGGGCACCTATCTGGTCAAGCTGAGCACCCACGCCATGAGCGATCAGGACAGCACCGAGTCGGCCAAGCTGCTCCATGTGATCGGCGACTTTGAGCGCATCTCTGATCACGCTGTCAATATTCTGGAGTCGGCGGAGGAGATCCGTGAGAAGAAGATCACCTTCCCCGGTGAGGCGGAGCGGGAGCTCGGGCTGCTGATGGGCGCGGTGGATGAGTGCCTCGACCTGACGATGGCCGCCTTCCTCAAGGACGATATGGACTCCGCCCGGCGAGTGGAGCCGCTGGAGCAGGTCATCGACGTGCTCCACAACCAGCTCCGCTCCCGTCAGGTGCTCCGACTCCAGCGGGGGGAGTGCACCATCGAGGACGGCTTTGTCTGGACGGATCTGCTGACCAGTCTGGAGCGGGTCAGCGACCACTGTTCCAACATCGCCGGCTGTGTGCTGGAGATGGCCCACGCCAGTCTCGGCCTGCACGAGTTTCTGAGCGATGTGCGCCGGGAGGATCCGGAATACAGTGTGCATTATGACGAGTACGCCCGGAAATATGCGCTGATGGACTGAGGTGACGGATATGAAACAGGCAGAGCTGTTTGCGGAAAATCATGAATTGCTCAGTGCACGCTTTTTCGAATGCCGTACGCCGCTGAGCCGGGCGGGGGCCATGCTGCTCACCGCCGCCGGGCGGAAGATCGAAGCGCACCGGCTGGACCGGGCGGCTTCAGAGAGCCGCACACTGCTGGAGCGGGAGGGGCTGCACGATCCGGATCTGCTCCCATTGACCTGCGCATTTCTGCTGATGGACGGCGACATGGACCGATTTGCATTTCGCCTGCGCCGGGGACTGCGGGCGTTGAAACGGGAGTTTTTCCCCTCGGCCCAGCTGCTCTGGGGCGGTTGCTTAATGGCCCTGCTGGGGCAGGATGGCGCGGACTATGATGCGCTGAGTGCGAAAACGAAGAAGATTTATACGGAAATGGAGCATTTGCAGCCCTTCTGCACGACTTATCAGGATATTCCAGTCTGTGTGCTCTACGCCCTGCGGGGCGAGGATGATGCGGACGATCAGCTGGCAGAGTGTGTACGGCGGCTCAAGCCGGTGTTCCGTCTGCGCAACTCTGTGCAGGCGCTGGCGCAGGTGCTCGCGGTCTGGCCGGACAGCGGAGACTGCTGCGTGCGTGCGCTGGACCTCTACCGCACTTTTGTGGCCGATGGCCTGCGGCTGGGCCGGGGCATTTCGCTGACCGCGCTGGGTGTGCTGGCCGGGGCGGACGTTCCGGTACAGCAGCTGGCGGAGCGGACGGCGGAGATCTGCAGTGAGCTGGATCATGTCGACGGGCTGAACATCTGGGGCATCAGCCGAAAAGAGCGGCTGCTCTGGAGTGCAATGCTGGCGGCGCAGGAACAGCAGGAGGAGCACCCTGTGCAGGCCGGGCGGGATGCACTGACGGCCGGCATACTGGCCGTGGCGGCGGTGCATACGCCGGATGCCCTGCCCGGTGCGGAGCAGCCTGGGGAATTTACATTGTAATATCAGGATCAAGAATCCAAAGCAGGCAGAGACAGCCCGGCTCTGCCTGCTTTCTTGTGTGAAAAAATTTTTGACTGACGATTTACGAAAAAAGGATTGACTTTTCTGGAGAATCGGGTATACTAACATTAACAGTAATAATTATCGTTATTGAAGCGAAAGGAGTATTCATTATGAAGTTCTATATCTGTTCTCATTGCGGCAATATCATCGCCTACGTCAAGGACCAGGGTGTTCCCGTCATGTGCTGCGGTCAGAAGATGGAGGAGCTGGTGCCCAACACCACCGACGCCGCAGTGGAGAAGCACGTCCCCGTGATCTCCGTGGAGGGCAGCAAGGTCACCGTCAAGGTCAGCTCCGTGGAGCACCCCATGGTGGATGTACACTACATCGAGTGGATCGCGCTGGAGACCAAGCAGGGCAATCAGCGCAAGCCCCTGCATCCCGGCGAGAAGCCAGAGGCGGTGTTTGCGCTGGCCGACGGCGATGAGGTCGTGGCAGCCTATGCCTACTGCAACCTGCATGGACTGTGGAAGGGCACTCTGTAAGCTGAATATAAAAAAGGTGCTGTCCTAAGGGACGGCACCTTTTTTATTTCTGAAAGTATGATCGGTATAAGAAATACACTTTTCGTATAACTGATTATAGTTGATGAGCATTAGACATTTTACAACGCGGATACTAAGATAGTGGTGTAATCAGAATCGTTTTTAAGGAGGATGCAGACAATGGCAGTAAAGCAGACGGCGGGCAGAGATTCTCTCGGAGAATTTGCGCCGAAATTTGCCCAGCTCAATGACGACGTGCTGTTTGGCGAGGTGTGGAGCCGGGAGGACAAGCTCTCTCTGCGCGACCGCAGCCTTGTGACGGTGGTGGCGCTGATGGCGCAGGGGCTGACGGATTCCTCGTTTACATATCACTTGGTGAGCGCAAAGAACAACGGCATCACTAAGACCGAGATCGCGGAGATCCTGACCCATGCGGCGTTTTATTCCGGCTGGCCCAAGGCTTGGGCAGCCTTCCGCATGGCCAAGGAGGTCTGGGCGGAGGAGAGCGACGGAAGTGCATGTACAGAGCATGAAAATTCCATGGTGTTTCCGATCGGCGCACCCAATGACGCCTTTGCTCAGTACTTCATCGGCCAGAGCTATCTGGCTCCCCTGTCCACGGAGCAGGTCGGCATTCATAATGTGACCTTTGAGCCGGGCTGCCGCAATAACTGGCATATCCACCATGCCAAGCAGGGCGGCGGCCAGATCCTGGTCTGCGTGGCCGGCCGCGGCTACTATCAGGAGGAGGGCAAGCCCGCGCAGGAGCTGCATCCCGGTGATGTGGTGAATATTCCCGCCGGGGTCAAGCACTGGCACGGCGCGGCACCGGACAGCTGGTTCTCTCACCTCGCTGTGGAGGTGCCCGGTGAGGACTGCTCCAATGAGTGGCTGGAGCCTGTGACCGATGAGGTCTATTCTAAATTGAAATAAGCACAAAGAACGGGCGCCCCTCACGGAGCGCCCGTTTCAGTTTGTCGAAAAAGCAGAGACTGCATTTCTGAGAGAGCTTGTCGACTTTCTCGACAAGCCCACCGGAAGGGGCGCTCCATACGGAGCCGCCCCTTCCGGTGTTAGGATGAGAGATATGGAAAAATGAGAGGGAGGACATTTGCCTTAGAAATCGACCTCGGTATCGTAGTAGCAGCACTTGAGCAGCTTCTCCATCTCCTCCTGCGTGGGAATGCGGGGGTTGGAGCCGGTGCAGGCGTCGCCAATGGCGTTCTTGGCGATCTCAGGCAGGCGGGCGAGGAACACATCCTCGGGGACGAAGCCCTGCTCGGTGGGATAGCTGTCAGGGCCATAGTGCTGAATGCAGTGGGGGATGTTCAGATCGTCGTTCATCTTGCGCAGATAGGCGATGAGCAGCTTGACCTTCTCGTCATCGTTGGCTCCGCCCAGCCCCATGTAGTCGGCAATGTGGCCGTAGCGCTCCTTGGCGGTGGGGTCCTTGGCGTTGAATGCAATGACCTTGGGCAGATACATGGCGTTGGCCGCGCCGTGGATGATGTGGGCGCCGTAGTCGGCAAAGGCCGCGCCGGTCTTGTGGGCCATGGAGTGGACGATGCCCAGCAGTGCGTTGGAGAACGCCATGCCGGCCAGACACTGGGCGTTGTGCATACTGCCGCGCTTGGCCATGTCGCCATTGTAGGAGTCCACCAGATCGCGCTGGATCATCTTGATGGCCCAGATGGCGAGAGGGTCGGTGAAATCGCAGTTGGCGGTGGACACATAGGCCTCAATGGCGTGGGTCATAGCATCCATGCCGGTGTGGGCGACCAGCTTCTTGGGCATGGTCTCGGCCAGATCGGGATCGACAATGGCCACATCAGGGGTGATCTCAAAGTCGGCGATGGGATACTTGATGCCCTTGGAGTAGTCAGTGATGATAGAGAAGGCGGTGACCTCGGTGGCGGTGCCGGAGGTGGAGGAGATGGCGCAGAC
>ERZ808240.3641-NODE-3641-length-14695-cov-44.352596_pt1 | contig 14695 bp, 13 predicted proteins | sample MGYA00521084_ERZ808240 | MGnify/ENA primary metagenome ERZ808240 (study PRJEB31516, sample SAMN03275571) | gut metagenome | biome: mammalia-associated habitat; material: feces | host: Papio cynocephalus | place: Kenya | collected 2012-08-06 ... | reverse complement strand
ATCTGCGTTTCCTGTATGAAAACAGACAACAGCAGCTTGAGGATATGAAACATTCAGCCAGCTGGAGGCTTACAAAGCCGCTCCGCAGGATGAAAGGAAATAAAGAGGACTAAAGTATGGCAGAGGATTTGGAAAAATATTATCAGGACTTATATGAACGTGAAAAAGAAAAAAACGAACAGCTTGCCTACCGCCTGTCAGCCAGCCAGAGAGAGGTAGAGGATCTGACCAGAAAGCTGGACAAGATCAAAGGATCTATTTTCTGGAAGCTTGCAAAGCCTGCCAGAGTGGTCATCAATTATTGTATTGCGACGAAGAACCGGATTTTGTGTCATGGCAATCCAAAGGGGATTGCCCATAAGATTTTGTCCAAATGCAGGGAAAAGAAAGCAATTAAGATCCACGGAACGGGCAGCTTTCCAAGTGCGGCAGAACGGAAAAAAGAAGAAACAACCGTTTTTCCGAAGGATGTGACATTCAGTATCCTTGTTCCGCTCTATAACACACCGGAACGCTTCCTGCGGGAAATGATCGAGTCCGTTATAGCGCAGACCTATGGCAAATGGGAACTTTGTCTGGCGGACGGATCCGATGATGCCCATGATTTTGTCGGCAGGATCTGTCAGGAATACCGGCAGAAGGACAGCAGGATCAAGTATCAGAAACTTGCCAAAAACGAAGGTATTTCCGGCAATACAAATGAATGCTATAAAATGGCAACAGGTAACTATATTGCACTGTTCGACCATGATGATCTGCTGCATCCATGTGTTTTATTTGCATATATGCAGGCAATCTGCGAAAAAGATGCAGATTATATTTACTGTGATGAAGCCACATTCAAAGGAAACAGCATCAATCATATGATCACGATGCACTTTAAGCCGGATTTTGCACCGGATAACCTGCTCGCCAACAATTATATCTGTCATTTCAGCGTGTTCGCAAGAGAACTGCTGCAGGGAGAAGAACTGTTCCGCAGCCAGTTTGACGGCAGTCAGGATCATGATATGATCCTGCGTCTGACAGCAAAGGCAAAACATATCGTGCATGTTCCGCGGATCCTGTATTACTGGAGATCCCACAAGGGAAGCGTGGCATCCTCCATCGATGCCAAGACTTATGCCATAGATGCTGCAAAAGGAGCCATTGCAGATCATCTGACGAAGCTGGGTTACCGGAATTTTGAAATAGAGAGCACCAGGGCATTTGCAACGATCTTCCGGATCAAATACGAGCTGACGAGCCGGCCGCTTGTATCGATCATTATTCCGAATAAGGATCATGTGGAAGACCTGAGCCGCTGCGTGGAATCAATCATCAATCTGTCCACGTATGACAATTATGAACTGATCATTGTGGAAAATAACAGTGAAACAGCCGGGATCAGAACATATTATGAAGAAATCAGCAGACATCCGCGTGTGCAGGTGGTAGAATATAAAGGTGATTTCAACTATTCAAAAATCAACAATTTCGGTGTACAATATGCAAAGGGAGAGTATCTGCTGCTTTTGAACAATGATACGGAGGTCATTACCCCGGACTGGATGGAAGAACTTCTGATGTATGCACTGCGGAAGGATGTCGGCGTAGTCGGCGCCAAGCTGTATTATCCGGATAAAACGATCCAGCATGCGGGTATTGTGATCGGGCTTGGGGCGCATCGCACAGCCGGGCATACGCATTACCGGATTCCGGAAGCCAATGTCGGTTATATGGGCAGGCTCTGCTATGCGCAGGATGTCACAGCGGTGACAGGTGCGTGTATGATGGTTTCAAAAGCCCTTTATGAAGAACTGGGCGGGCTGGATGAAAGCTTCACGGTAGCGCTTAACGATGTGGATTTCTGCCTGCGTGTCAGGGAAAAGGGACTTCTCAATATCTTTACACCGTTTGCAGAACTGTATCATTACGAATCAAAATCAAGAGGCAGTGATAAAAAGGATGACAGAGCGGTGCGCTACCAGCAGGAATCAGACAGATTCCGTGTCAAGTGGGCAGATGCACTGGCAAAAGGTGATCCGTATTATAATCCGAACTTCTCTCTGGATCACTCCGATTTTACCGTGAACTGGAAGAGGGCAAAACAGTAAAGTAATAAATTTATCATATAGCAGGAGGAGAAAGAATGAACTACAGAGAAACTTACAACTTTTGGTTAGAGGATGATTATTTTGATCAGAATACCAAAAACGAGCTTTTGGCAATCCGTAATAATGAAGAAGAGATCGAAGACCGCTTCTATCGTGATCTTGAATTCGGTACAGGCGGCCTTCGTGGTGTGATCGGTGCAGGAACAAACCGTATGAATTTCTACACGGTCAGAAAAGCAACACAGGGTCTTGCCAATTACATCATCAAGCAGGGCAGCCAGGAAAAGGGCGTAGCGATCGCATATGATTCCAGAAAATTTTCGCCGGAATTTGCAATGGAAGCAGCACTCTGCCTGAATGCAAACGGGATCAAGGCATATTTGTTCGATGCCCTCCGCCCGACACCGGAGCTTTCCTTTGCTGTCCGCAAACTCGGCTGTACAGCAGGTATCGTTGTGACAGCCAGCCATAACCCGCCGGAATACAACGGCTACAAAGTATACTGGGAAGACGGTGCACAGATCACGGCACCGAAGGATGTGGAAATCGTTGCTGAAGTAAAAGCGATCACAGATTATCATACAGTAAAGACAATGTCTGAAGCAGATGCCAGGGCACAGGGACTTTTAACGATCATCGGCAAAGAGATCGATGATGCTTATATGGTAGAGCTGAAAAAGCAGATCATACATCCGGAGATCATCAAAGAAGTGGCAGATGAGATCAAGATCGTTTATACACCGCTCCATGGTACGGGACTTGTTCCGGTCAAACGTGTTCTGTCCGAGCTCGGCTTTAAGAATGTATATGTCGTACCGGAACAGGAACTTCCCGATCCGGAATTTACAACACTTGCTTATCCGAATCCGGAAGATCCGGCGGCTTTTGAACTGGCTATCAAACTTGCTAAAAAAGTCGGTGCGGATATTATTCTGGCAACAGATCCGGATGCAGACCGTCTCGGTGTTTACGCGCTTGATACAAAGAGCGGTGAATATGTATCCTTTACAGGTAATATGTCAGGTATGCTGATCGCCGAATATCTGTTAAGAGAAAAAACAAAGACAGGTACCATGCCTGAAAATCCGGCGCTTGTCAAGACGATCGTTACAACAAACATGGCAGATGTCCTGACAAAAGCATATAACGTAAAAGAGATCGAAGTACTGACAGGCTTTAAGTATATTGGCGAGCAGATCAAGCTGTTTGAACAGAACCATACTTACAACTATGTATTCGGTCTGGAAGAAAGCTACGGCTGCCTGGCAGGCACACATGCAAGAGACAAAGATGCTGTAGTCGCTGTTATGTGTCTGTGTGAAGTTGCTGCATACTGCAAGAAGAACGGTATCACGCTCTGGGATCAGATGCTGAAGATCTACGAAGAGTACGGATACTTCAGGGAAGGTCTGCATACGATCACCATGAAGGGTGTAACGGGCGCACAGGCGATCAAAGATATCATGGCTGCACTCCGTAAGAATCCTGCAAAAGAGCTGGCAGGACTGAAGGTACTGAAAGTACGTGACTATGATGCAGATGTTGTAACAGACATGGTAACAGGTGAAAAGAGCAGTACAGGACTTCCGAAATCAAACGTACTGTATTTTGATCTGGAAAATGATTCCTGGTGCTGTGCGCGTCCGTCCGGAACAGAGCCTAAGATCAAGTTCTATATGGGTGTAAAGGGTACTTCCCTGCAGGATTCCGAAGAAAAACTGGAAGCACTGAAAAAAGCAGTGCTTGCTACGATTCCTGAAGTATAGGAGTTTATCTGCTATGAAGAAATTAATGGAACAGATATTAAAATTCGGCGTTGTCGGAATTGTCTGTTTTCTGATCGATTTTCTGATCACGATGGGTCTGTCCACGCTTCTGCGGAGCGTGGCAGGTATGCCCACGGGCAGTGCAGCGCTTGTCGGCGCATTTTTCGGATTTACGATATCTGTTATAGTGAATTATCTGCTGTCCATGAAGTATGTGTTTGTCCGCAAAGAGGACATGGACAGAAAAAAAGAATTTATCATCTTCACGATACTGAGTCTGATCGGTCTTGTGATCAATGAGCTGATCATCAAGGTATCGATCGATGTCCTGTATGAAAACTGGACATGGCTGAAGAATCTGCTTGGACCGACAACAGTGACTGCGGCAGCCAAAATTGTTGCGACCGCTATTGTGATGGTTTATAATTTTATTACGAGAAAGATCTTTTTGGAACAGAAGGAAGGGTAACATATGAGTGACAGAATGCTGCTTTTTATACCGGCATATAACTGTGAAAAACAGATTGTACGTGTGCTGCATCAGCTTGATGAGGAGGTAGTTCCTTATTTTGAGGAAATTCTGGTTGTCAACAACCGCAGTACGGATCATACCGAACAGGTAGTCATGGAGTATCTTGCAGAGCATCCGTCTCTGCCGGTAAAACTGATGCGGAATGATGATAATTACGGTCTGGGTGGTTCGCAGAAGATGGCATTTCATTATGCGGTGGAGCATGGCTATGATTATGTCTGCATGCTGCACGGTGATGATCAGGGAGATATCCATGATTTTATTCCGATGCTGGAAAAGAAGATCTATCAGAAGCATGATTGTGTACTGGGTGCCAGATTTATGAAAGGCTCCAGACTGAAAGGGTATTCCGCATTCCGTACACTGGGCAATGTGGTATATGATTTTATCTTTGCGTTTATCACAAAACAGAGGATCTTTGATCTGGGAAGCGGACTGAACCTGTACAGCACAAAGATGCTGGAAGATTCCTTCTTTGAAAAATTCCCGGATAACCTGATGTTCAATTATGTCATGATCCTGGCATCTCATTACTATAAGCATGATATTATCTTTTATCCGGTATCCTGGAGAGAAGATGATCAGGTATCCAACGTGAAAATGGTTAATCAGGCTGTTACAGTCCTGAAAATGGCATTCGGTTATCTGTTCGATCATGAGAAGATCAAACAGGAATACCGTGAGGTGGTAAGAGAGAGCTACACGAGCAGACAGGTGAAAGAGCTTGCGGACTGCGAGCCACAGGCATAAAAGAAAACGGAGCGTATCATGATTTGCATACTTACGATCGCAGTCGGGTTTATAGCAGTGCATTTCTTTAAAATGCTGCGTCTGTATCTGGTTCTGATGGAACATAAGATCAGCTTCGGACGCTTTATCCTGCTCTACCTGCGGACAACCTTTATCAATTTAATCATTCCGTTCAAGCTGGGCGAGTTATATCGTATTGAAGAGATCGCACGGGTAACGAAAATCTGGCAGGTGGGCTTTCTGAGCGTTCTGGTAGACCGGTTTTTTGATACCCTTGCGCTTCTTTGCGTTTTACTGCCGCTGGATCTGATCCTGCGTGGCGGTATTTCTGTGATCACGCTTGTTTTTCTGGTCGTGCTTTTACTGATCACACTTGTATATCTGGCAATTCCGGCAAGCTATACGTATCTGAACAGGTATCTGATCATGCGGAAAACATCAGGACGGGCACTTATGGCATTGCGCGGACTGGATATCGTGAAGTCCTGGTACGACTTTACGCATGAACTCATCACAGGACGTTCTGCACTGATCGTAGCGGCTTCCTTCCTTGGCTGGGGCGCCGAGATTATTACATTGCGGGCGTTATCTATATGGATGCACATCTCATTTGGACTGGGTGATTTTGCCTCTTATATTGAGGCGGTACTGTTAAAGGGTAAGAGCAGTCTTCTGGAGGCTTATACAAGGATGGGTGCGATCGCACTTCTGATCCTGACGATACTCGGTTATGTGAGTTATCTGCTCTATCACAGAAAGGAACGGGCATGAAGAAAGTAATCGTTATCTATGATGACAGTCTGAAACCGAATAAAGAGATCAGGTCTATTACAGGGGATAAATCTTATGGAAATACGATCTTTAAACGTGTGACACTGAAGAACCGCATGCGGGAGGAGATCGAAAAAAACAAAAATGTGATTTCCATGTATTCGATCGATGACAGACAAGAAGTAGAAAAGTTAAAAGAAGAATTAACAAAAGCACAAGAGGGACAGGCAGTATTTTATCTGTATTCCAACTTTGGACTGGCAGATACGGTACAGTTCCAGACGCTTCTGACAAAGACGGCTTATGTGAATGAATGTTATACCGTATACTGCGGTGATCAGCCGGCGGCGGTGATGCTTCCCGATGTGGAAAGCTACAATAAGAAAGCACAACAGCTCCTGGAGCGGAATGTACTGGCGGAACAGGTAGAGACGACTGCATTTATGGATCTGTCCGATCTGAATCATTTCCTGACTTTTATCACAGGCGGGTTTGACGCCAGATTTTTTAACGCACTTGCCGGTGATGCCTATACAGTTACAAAAAGATCAACGAAAACAGAAAAAATTAAATCAGAATATAAGTTTTACTATTTGCTGCCCGATAATATGAAAATGTGGTTTGTCATGCCTTATGATTACCGAGAGGATGAAAACGGCGCCAGCTATACAATGGAACGGTATCATATGACAGATATCGCGATCCGGTTTGTACATGGTGCAGTCAGTACGGAAGAGCTTTCCGATATTTTGGATAAGCTGTTTTATTTCATTAACATTCGCGGCAGAAAACAGGTTTCCGAAAAGGAGGCAAAAGCGGTTGCGGATGCCCTCTATGTGGAAAAACTGAAGGAGCGTATGGCAGATCTGAAAAAATTGCCCGCTTACAGCCGTTTTGATGCACTGCTTTCTATGGGAACGTCCTATGACAGCATTGATGCAGTGGTAGAAAAATATCTGCAGCTGTATGAAAAGATTGCAGCGCGTCCGGCAGAAAATGCGCTTGTGATCGGCCATGGAGATCTGTGTTTTTCCAATATCCTGTACAGCAAAGAAGCAAATCTGCTGAAGCTGATCGATCCGAAGGGTGCACTGAATGAGGAAGATATGTATACAGATGTGTACTATGACCTGGCAAAGCTGTCCCATTCGATCTGTGGCTGCTATGATTTCTTTAACAGTGGTCTGTATCTCATCACAATGGACCGGGATATGAAGATCCATCTGAGCATTGATGCGGATGCGGCGCCATATATAGAAGTATTCAGGAAATATCTGGAAAAGAACGGCTTTGACTATGTCAGAGTCAGATTATATGAAGCAAGCCTGTTTTTATCCATGCTGCCATATCATATGGATCAGCCGGGTAAAGTATTTGGCTTTTTGATGAATGCGATCAGAATATTAGAGGAGGTTAGTACATGTACGAAGATCTGACATTTTGTTTTGATATAGACGGTACGCTGTGTCCGATCAAGAAAAAGGAGGAGGCGTATATCGATCTTGTCCCTTATCCGGAAATGATCGATAAGATCCGTGAATATAAGGCGGGAGGTGCGAAGATCGTACTCTTTACATCCCGTAACATGAACAGCTATCATGGTAATATCGGACTGATCAATGCCAATACCGCAAAGGTTCTTCTGGCCTGGCTGGAAAAATGGGATATCCCATATGATGAGATTGTTTACGGAAAACCATGGCCGGGACATAAGGGCTTTTATGTAGATGACAGAACGATCCGTCCGGATGAATTTCTGCGCTGCAGTGTAGAGGAAATGGATGAAATCTGTAAGAAGAGCCGTCCGCAGAATCAGTAATCTATGAGAAAATTTCTGATAGGGGGGAGCATGCTGCTCCTTGTACTCATAACTGCATATAGCTTCTGGCAGAGGGAAGACGGTGGATTATCCTATCAGACTGTGACAGAACATAAGGCGGAAAAACTTACGTCCCGTATGCAGGAGCAGGAAAAGCTGGATGGTTTTTCTCTTTGTTTTGACGGAGAGGAGCTTCCGTATGATGATGGCAGTAAGACCTTTTTCCTGCCGCTTTCCGCATCGGATCTTTTATGGGAGAGCGGAGAGATCCGTGCAGAGGACGGTGAGACTGTCCTGTTTCTGGAAGACTTCGGTAAGGAAGAAAAACAGACGCTGATGGCGGAAAACCATGCGATCCCGTTTCTGGCGGCAAAGGGAAATGTGTATGCGGTGTATTCCCTGAAACTGACAGGACTGCCCGTTGTAACTTTTTCCTCTACGGATGAGATAACGGAAGCAGGAGAAATGCTGTATGCCCTTTCTTTATATGATAGTGATACGAAGACAGACTGGGTCACAACCTGTTATACAACGAGCAGGCTCAGAGGAAATACAAGCCTGACCTATGAGAAGAAAAGTCTGCGCCTGAAGCTGAAAAAGAAGAAAAAGGATGGCAGTTTTGTAAAAAAGAACTGTGATCTTTTGGGAATCCGGAATGATGATGACTGGATCTTAAACAGCCTGTATGCGGATAATACAAGGCTGCGCGACAAGCTGTGTATGGATCTGTGGCAGGAAACAGGTGCTTATGACAATCCCTATGGCAAAAATTTCGGTATGCAGGGGGAATATGTAGAGGTGCTGATCAATGATTCCTATACCGGACTGTATCTGCTGACACATCCGATCGACAGAAAGCAGCTCGGACTGTCTGCAAATGCCGGTAATGATACACTGCCTGAGCGGCTTTACAAGAAAAAATATGCTGCTGCCTGGCAGGAAAGTGATTTTACGGGCGGATTACCGGATCTGAACCAGCTCGATTACCGGGGCGGTTTTTATCTGAAAGGAAATCATGTCACCGGGACAGAGGAAGAATGGGAACCCCTGCGCCGGCTGGCTGCCTGTATCGAGGCAGATGATGAGACCTTTACACAGCAGATCGGACAGATTGTCAATATGTCCAACCTTGTGGATAACTGGCTGTTTTTCCAGGCAATCGGTGGATTCGATAACAGTAATAAAAATGTGTACTATGCTGCACGCAATGAGAATGGAAATTACAGGGGTTATTTTATTCCGTGGGATCTGAATATCTCCTTTGGCGCAGTCTATGCGGATAACAAGTATTATGCGGAGGAAACGCTGGAGGAAACAGAAACGCAGGTGCAGTTTGAACCGGGCTGCCGGGCGGTCGCACTGGATGCGGATCATGCAAGGGCGCTTGCAAAGGAAAAATGGGCAGACTGGAAAGAAAAAGCATTCGATACCGAAGCGCTGCTGGAAAGAGTACAGCGTCTGCAGCAGGAGCTGACCGGTTCCGGTGCCATGGCACGGGAAATGGAAAGATGGCCGGGAGGCAATGCTTCTGCGGATCTGTCGCTTCTGACCGAGTTCACAAGGCAGCGGATGGCATATATGGATAATATGATAGATGGTTTATAAGGCGGAGAGGAGTGAAGACGTGGCGATCGCAAAAAGCAGGCATGAATATAAGTTCAGTGTGAATGAAAAAGATCTGCTGATGCTTGGTATGCGGCTCATGCCACTGATCGCCAAGGATGCTCATGTGGGAGAGCAGGGGTATTACCATATCCGCAGTGTCTATTTTGACGATTATCATAATAACAGCTTTTACAGCAATGAAGCCGGCGTGGATCCACGTGTGAAATACAGGATCCGCATATATAATGCCAGTGATGCTTCGATCAAGCTGGAGAAGAAGATCAAAGAAAACGGTATGACGCGGAAATATGCGGCTCCGCTATCCCGTCAGCAGGCAGATACGCTGATCAGAGGAGAGCTGCTTCCGATCAGCCGGAAGGATCTGGAGAACTATCCGCCGCTGCTTGCACAGTTTTTGCTCCTGATGCGCACAAGACGGATGCAGCCTAAGGTGATCGTGGCATATGACCGCATTCCCTATGTGGACAGAAGAGGAAATGTGCGGATCACATTTGATAAAAATATTGCGGCTTCTGTGGATTTTTCCCATTTTTTTGAGAAGGAGATGCAGAAAATACCGCTGCTTCCACCGGGAGAACATTTACTGGAGGTCAAGTATGACGAGTATCTTCCGGCAGTTCTGAAACAGCAGCTGGATCTGGGAAAGCTCAGACAGGAGACCTTTTCCAAATATTATCTTTGCAGAAAGAGGGCAGGCAATGAACACTTTTTCGAACATCTTTAAAAAATCTTTTCTGGAGGGCTTCAGCGGAAGCGATATCACAACCGCACGCATCCTTGTTACACTGGCAGTGACCTGTGCGCTGGCACTGTATATTTTTATTGTATATTATGTGGCAACGAAGAAGACCTTTTATTCCAAGACGTTTAATATCGCGCTGTTTATGATCGCGGTCATCACAGCGAGCATTATTCTGGCGATGCAGTCCAACCTTGTGATCTCCCTCGGTATGGTCGGTGCACTTTCTATTGTCAGATTCCGGACGGCGATCAAAGATCCGATGGATCTGATCTTTTTATTCTGGTCGATCAGTATCGGTATTATCTGCGGTGCGGAGATGTATAAGATCGGTATGATCACCTCCCTTGTTCTGACGATCGGACTGTTTTTGTTAGAACTGACACCTGCAGGAAAAGCAAGTGTCCTGCTTGTTGTCAATGCCAAAGATGCGCAGGCAGAGGCTGGGATCCTGCAGATCGTCGGGCAGTATGCAAAGCGTCCGGTGGTAAAATCACGGAACCTCAGCAAGGATGGCATGGATCTGATCATTGAGATCAAAACGGCACAGGAAAACAAGCTGCTTGCAGAGCTTCTGGCAGCACAGAACGTATACGGCGCTTCTCTGATGGCGCATGACGGTGAGATAATGTAGGAGGGTATAACATGAAAATGACAGTTGTGATCACAATGGCAGGACTTGGCTCCCGCTTCCGCAAGGCAGGCTATAAGGTGCCAAAATATCAGATCGAGGCACACGGCAGAACCTTGTTTGACTGGTCAATGGAAAGCCTGAAGGGCTTTGCGGATCCGGAAAATGATTATATCTTTGTAGTAAGAAAAGAAGATGATGCAGAGGACTTTATCCGCAGTTCCTGTGAAAAGACCGGCATTACCAATGTGACGGTGATCGGGATCGATTATCTGACGGACGGACAGGCGACTACAGCCATGCTTGCAAAAGATGTGTGGGACAAAGAGTCAGCTCTGATGATCTATAATATCGACACATATGTGGAAGCCTATGAAATGAAGACAGAGCAGATCGCCGGAGACGGTTTCATTCCATGTTTCCATGCACCGGGCGACCACTGGAGTTTTGCAAAGCTGGATGAAAACGGCAAAGTCGTAGAGGTACGTGAAAAGGAAAGGATTTCCGATAACTGTACACTCGGTGCTTACTACTTCAAGACATGCGCATTATATGAACAGCTTTATAACGAATACTATACCAGCGAAGAAAAGCTGGAAAAGGGTGAGAAATATGTGGCACCACTTTATAACTACCTGATCTCAAAGGGCGGAGATGTCCGTATTTCCATCGTGGATTTTGAGAAGGTGCATGTACTCGGAACACCGGAGGAACTGAACTACTTCCTCGAACACTATAAAGGCTAGGAAAAATGAGAAAGGAGAGACCATGAAGCAGGAAAAGAAGGGCTTACAATTCAATAGAACAGCACTGGTGATTTCCTGCGTTCATTTTCTCCTGAGCTTCTGGACAGACCGGTTTATCTTCCGGTATGTGGTGTTTGACTTCGGTTCTGTGAAAAATATCGTAAAATCAATCGAAACCTGTGGTGTAAAACTTGTGTTCCTTTTCCTGCTGATCGCAGTATGGCAGGGAATTTTTTATGTTTGCAAAAAGGCAGACAGGACATTCAAAAGAGTGGCACTGGGGTATTTCCTGCTGATGCTTGTTCTCCTGCTTCTGACATGGCCGGGCATCTGGCGTATGGATGAGTTTGGGATCCTGTCCAGTGCCGTGCAGCTGTTCCCACATTTCTGGCAAAATTATATAACAAGTGTGTTTTATATATTTGCCCTGATGCTGTTCCCGTTTCCGGCGGGTGTGATCCTGGCACAGATCATCTGTATTTCCCTGATCGTGGCAAGAATTGTCACACTATGTCTGTCTGCAGAGCCGGAGCAGATAGGAAGAAAGAAAAGAAGCGTTTGTTATTTATTGCTGCTTGTTCCATTTCTGCTGTTACCGGTACTGGATTCGAACCTGTATCCGATGCGCGTCAGCCTGCATGCGTTTTTGGAACTCTGGCTTCTGGCAGAGCTGTATTTTGGCTGGAAACGAAATACCGGGCTTTGCCGGTATCTGCCGGTGCTTGCCGCAGTCGTGACCGTATGGCGGACAGAAGCGATTTATTATGTGGTCTGTTTCCCACTGCTTCTTCTTTGGATAGGCAGGGGAAAGAAATACCGGAAACAGATCTTGTTATATTTGATGTGCACTGTTATTTTATTTGCGCCGCAAAAACTGGGTGAAAAAATAACGAGCGGCAGCCAATATGAGCTGACAAGTGTTGTATTGCCACTCATGCCGCTTGTTGAGGCAGCACATGAAACGGATGCTGCAGCCGACAGGCAGCTTCTTTCAGAAATTGACAAAGTTGTCAGTGTGGAGGTGACACTGGAAGGCGCGAGAGAAGGAAAGACCGGGATCAATCTGTTCTGGAGCCGTTCAGACTTCCAGAGATCTTATACGGACAAAGAGTTTGCTTCTTTTAAACAGGCATATTATAAACTGATCCTGCGTTATCCGGCAGTTTTCCTGAAAGAACGGTTTGAGACATTTGTGTCATCTACGGGGCTTCTGGAAAATACGACAGAACTTTTTACAGAGCAGGTACCGAATTACGTTACGTTCCGGCAGTATCCGCTGAGCAGCCCGATCTCTGATCGTACAAGGACGGCTGTTATTAAAGGGCTGGAGTTAAGGTCGCAAAAAGATTATACACAGAAGCTGGCAGTTACGGATCTGGTATACTCTGCAATACCAGCAGTTCTGATTCTGTTTGTAGCATCTGTTATTTTATTGGCTCGCAAGAAATGGCTTCCGCTGTTTCTGCTTCTGACCGCGCTTGTGAAAGTTCCACTTGTATTTCTGACAGCACCGTCCAGATTATTCATGTATTATTATTCTGTTTATCTGATCGGATATGCGGTGTTATTTTATACCCTCTTTTTGCTGGTACAAAAGAAAGCGAAAGAGAGTAAGACAGGAGGCGGCGTATGAGCAAAATACGAAGAACCCTCTCTTATCTGAAACGAAATGGTATTGCAAATACAATAACGGCTGTGCTTGAAAGAATAGACAAAAACGGAATGGACCGGGCAGGCAGGCAGGCGCTTGCTTATATGCGGCAGGTAACACAGAAGGAACGCTGGGAAATGGATGCATTTCCTGACGCAGAAAACAGAACATGGGAAAAAGCGTATACGTTCAGTATTCTGGTACCGACGTATGAGACGGATGAAACATATCTGCGCGAAATGATCGACTCTGTCCTGGGACAGAGCTACAAAAAGCTGCAGCTTGTGCTGGCAGATGCTTCCGCATCAGATAAGGTGGAGCGTGTAGCGGAGACGTACCGGGATGACAGGCTGACTTATTTCAGACTGCAGGAAAATGCCGGGATCTCCCATAATACCAATGAAGCCCTTGCCCATGCAAAGGGAGAGTATATCGGACTTCTGGATCATGATGACCTTTTATGCAAAGATGCACTTGCCTATATGATGGAGCGGCTTGAGGAGCAGGACTATCTGTTTTTATATACGGATGAGGATAAGATCGATCAGACCGGAACGGCTGTATTTGAGCCAAACTGGAAGCCTGATTTTAATCTGGATTACCTGCTTTCCAATAATTACATCTGTCATTTTTCGGTGATCCGTGCAGATCTTTTGAAAAAACTGCGGTTCCGCAGCAGCTATGACGGGGCACAGGATTATGATCTGTTTCTCCGCACCGTATATGAGATCGCAAAAGAAGGACCAAAGGATACAGAAGGTCGCCTTCTTTATCCACAGGCGTATATGGAGCGCAAAATTGCACATATTCCGCATATCTGCTATCACTGGCGGGCGCATCTCGGTTCCACTGCGGATAATCCGCAGAGCAAGCTGTATGCCTACGAGGCAGGGAAACGGGCTCTGGAGGACTTTGTCAGCCAAAACGGATGGCAGGCAGCGGTCAGCCATACAAAGCATCTGGGATTTTACAGGATCGACTGGAAAGATATTTTTGCGCAGCGGCCGGATGTTATGGCAGTCTGCTCAAATGAGATCAGAAGAGGCAGGGTAACGGAAAGCGGCACACTGCAGGGCGCAAAGTACGGAGAACATGTATTTGCGGGACTGAAAAAGCATTACAGCGGTTATCTGCACCGTGCCTCCATGACAGTGGATGTGACGGATCCACCGCAGCAGAAAACCGTATATCGTAAAGATGCGGCGCAAAAACAGGGCAGGATCGTATATCTGCCGGGGAGTAAACAATAATATGATCAAAACAACGGTAGTGATTCCAAATTACAACGGCATAAAGTATATGGAAGATTGTCTGACCTTTCTTTCCCGCTGCAAGGAAACGGAGTTTGCCACGATCGTCATAGACAATGGATCTTCGGACGGGAGCAGAGAGCTGGTAGAGGAGAAGTTTCCGTGGGTCAGCCTGATCGTCAATACAGAAAACCTCGGTTTCTGCAAGGCGGTCAATCAGGGGATCCGGGCAAGCAAGACGCCATATGTGCTTCTGCTCAATAATGACACGGTGGTAGATGACCGTTTTGTGGCAAGCCTGGAAAAAAGCATGGATGC
>ERZ808240.3638-NODE-3638-length-14700-cov-6.734244_pt1 | contig 14700 bp, 6 predicted proteins | sample MGYA00521084_ERZ808240 | MGnify/ENA primary metagenome ERZ808240 (study PRJEB31516, sample SAMN03275571) | gut metagenome | biome: mammalia-associated habitat; material: feces | host: Papio cynocephalus | place: Kenya | collected 2012-08-06 ... | reverse complement strand
AGCTGCAATAGCCACCTGTAAAGAGCAACTTGTCCAACTGCCGGTTGCGATACACCACATTGAATGTTTGGTTCTCCATATTTGAAATTATCTTTTATCATCTACATCTGGCTCTGCAGCCATTTCACTTTCTACTCTCGGCATCTCATATTTTTTTATTCTACGGTCTTCGATAAAGAAATGGTTGATAGTGTATTCAAGCGACTGCAGGGTTTCTTCTCTTACCTTTGGCTTCAGCTGACATTCCCATACTGTGATACAGTGCCACCCCATATCGGCAAGCCGTTTCTGTTCTTCTTTGTCTCTTTGTATGTTGCGTTTTATCTTCGCTTGCCAAAAGTCCATTCTACTCTTGGGCATGACAAAATATTTGCAGCCTTCATGTCCGTGCCAAAAACATCCATTAACAAAAATGACCGTGCGGTATTTGCGCATAACTATGTCGGGATGTCCTGGCAACCGTGGGTGGTTTACCCTGTAACGAAAGCCATGGGCAAACAGATATCTACGCACAATCATTTCGGGTTTGGTCGCCTTGCTGTGTATGGATGCCATACAATGGCTGCGCTGTTCTTTTGTCATCTTGTCCATAGTGTTTGCTATTTATTTCCAATATTTTTGATTTTTGTATTGGCTCTTAGTTTGCAGAAACTGAGCCATCTTTTAGTCCATTCCAAATTCCAAGCAAATTAAAAGCATTTTGCAGTATATGAAAAAGCATGAATAAATTCAAGATAATCTGTAAACGTAATAGTGTTTATAGCCTTCTTGTATCTGTCGAACTGCTCTTTGTGCGCCTTGTCGTTTTCGCCTCTCAAATCCTTGTCAAACAAATCTTTTGTCTCCAAGAAAGAAATAATGGCATCGCCTTTGCGCAATTCAAAATCGGGCGCCCCGTATTCCTTGCGTTTCGGCTCGTTGATAACTTGAGTTGTGGCTACATTCTTCTTTGATTTGGGTAATAACGATTTCAAAAGGGTTTCCAAAGTTCCTCTGAAACTGTGCTCCGTTGTCTCACCAGTTTGGTAAATTGTATCTATTGCCTGTATGTATTGATTGATTGAATTTGTCATGTGCCTTTTCGTTGTGGTTTATATAGGCAGCCACTTGGGGCTGTTTGGTGTTATTTTTCAATATTATTGTTCAGAGGCTATATAAAACCAATAGACTTTTCTTGATAGAATTGCCTATTATTTGACCATAAAGATAAAGAATCTTATTCAGACGGAAAAACAAATCATTGGGAATTTTTACTTTTGACACTACATTTCTGCAATTTGCAGTGTTGACTGCTACAAACATCTCTCATTGTCATCAAGTAGGCGTCCACCGCTTTTTGAACCGGTATCTTGATGTTGAGAAGAGGGAAGGCAAGCTCTTGCTTGTCGGTTAACGCATTTTTCAATGAGACGACTAAATATTTATTAACTTTTTATAGCTAATAATTTAACGTTTCAACTTCACGATTTTTGCTTCAAATAGAAAATTCAGAGCCTTTTGCAAATCATTTTCAGCCTACCTTAAACTACAAAACAGAGGAATTACAGAGTAAAAGCAGCCCTTTTGGGCATAAAAAGCACTGTTTTCTTGAGCTAAAAGCTATGGCCTTGCCACCTTAAAGCTATGCTTTAGCAGAAAAAGTCAATGCCTTTTTCTGCTAAAGCACTGCTTTTTTAAAGCACGGATATGCTCCTTTCACACATAAAACAACATAATACACTGAATATCAAAGTATTATGATACAGTTTTAAAAACTACATTATTTTCAACTTTCTAACAAGAAAAAGCAAATAAGGGGTATTATTTTCGCCAATATGTTAACGGAAAATTTTCATTTTAACAGCTATTTAACAAAAGACAATTCCAAGCTTGCTGCTCCATGTAACTTGCATTGATTCTGCCTTGTTTGCTGACTACAACCAGACTAACAGATGCGCCACTGCCTCCTGTCCGTCCATTCATATAACTCAGGATTTACGCAACACAGCCAAGAGTTCTGCACTTATACATATAATAATGTACGTTTTCATGGTTAAATTATCAATTTATACAGTAGTTATTATCAGAAAGCCGTTATATTTGCATGTATTATAGGGAATTGGACAAAGCAATACAGTGTTTCTACTCCGTGAGAAACAGCAAACAGATTGTTACAGTATAGCCCTAACTGCGTTATTAAAGAGATACACAAGGTTGCTTGCATGCTCTCTGTCAACAACTACAACGCCTTTTGGCTGCGCCACAAATCAGAAGAAACTACTGCTAAAACAAACGAATACGAGCGTGGACGCACCTACTATTTTGACTACAAAAAACATACATACAATGAACAACAAACGCTTATTTGCAGCTATCGCTGCGTGTGCATCGGCTATCAGTCTGAGCGCACAGACCTGGATGTGGTACCCTGGCGACTATGAAATATGGCAGGGCAACAACATGAACAACCGCCGCACTGACCGTGGCGCTTATTTTCCTCCGTTTTGGAAACAAGACAGCCACTATGTTACCGTAGAGTTCAGCACTGTTGTTGACCTGCAACAAGCCGAGACCATCAGCATAGCCACAGAGGGTAAATACTACGTCAAGATTGACGGCAAGATGCTCTTTGGCATGCCCGACAAGGTAAACCTGTCTGCCGGACACCACCGCATCAATATAAAAGTACACAACCAAGCCACTCCACCTGCACTCTTTGTAGACGGGCAGACCATCAAATCTGGCAAAGACTGGCGCGTAACCTTTGAAGACAAGGAGTGGATAGACGAAAGCGGAAAAGCCAGCGACACCTCTGCCACCACCTATATGCCCGTAGGCTACTGGAACTTCAACAAAGCCAGCGAAAAGCCTTCGCTCTTTAAACTGCCCACACGCCACGACCAAGCTGTCAAAAGCGACGGCAACGGTCTGTATGACTTTGGCAAAGAGACCTTTGGCTACGCTATTCTGCACGGTATCAAAGGCAACGGCACCGTGCATATCTACTATGGCGAAAGCGCAGAAGAGGCTAACGACAAGGAAAATTGCGAGACCTTGGACCAGCTGAAGATAGAAAACGGACAGATAACAGACCTTGCCACCAACGACACAGAGCAATTGGGCGACACCTATACGCTGAAAAACAGCAAGGCTTTCAGATACATCAAGGTAGAAACTGAAGGCGGATGCTCTGTAAGCGACGTGAGCATGAACTATGAATACATGCCCGAAGAGCAAAAAGGCTCATTCAAATGCAACGATGCCGAGCTGAACCGCATCTGGGACATCGGTGCCTACACCATGCAGCTGACCACACGCGAGTTTTTCATCGACGGCATCAAGCGCGACCGTTGGGTGTGGAGCGGCGATGCAGCGCAAAGTTATCTGATGAATTATTACCTGTCCAACGACAACGATATGGTAAAGCGCACCATCTTCCTGCTTGGCGGCAAAGCCCCCATCACCAGCCATATCAACACCATCATGGACTATACGTTCTACTGGTTCAACTCTATCTACGATTACTATATGTACAGTGGCGACCGCCATTTTCTGACGCAGATTTATCCACAGATGCAAACCTACATGGATTATGTGCTGAGCCGCACCGATAAGGATGGCATGGTAGAGGGGCTTACCGGAGATTGGGTGTTTGTAGACTGGGCTGACAAACCTATGGACAAACACGGGCAGCTGTCGTTTGAACAGATATTGTTCCGCAAGTCGTTGGAATCTATCGCTACCGTAGCTGCCATCGTGGGCGACAACGGCAGCCAAGCCAAATACCGGCAGTTGGCCGATGCATTGGGCGAGAAGCTGTTGCCTTTCTTCTGGAACGACCAAAAGAAAGCATTGGTACACAACAGGCTGAACGGAAAGCAAAGCGATGAGATATTCCGCTACCCCAATATGTTTGCCGTCATGTATGGCTATCTTGACCCGCAAAAGCAGCAAGAGGTAAAGAAGTCGGTCATGCTCAACAATCAGGTGCTCAAGATTACTACACCCTACATGCGCTTCTACGAACTGGAAGCACTCTGCATGCTGAACGAGCAAAGTCAGGTAATGAAGGAAATGAAGGCTTACTGGGGCGGCATGCTCAAGGAAGGAGCCACCTCTTTTTGGGAGAAATACAACCCCGATGAACACGGACGCGCCAAATTGGCCATGTATGGCAGGCCTTACGGCAAGAGCCTGTGCCATGCATGGGGTGCCAGTCCTATCTATCTGTTGGGCCGCTACTACTTGGGCGTGCAGCCTACCAAGCCAGGATATGAGGAATACACTGTCCAGCCAGCATTAGGCGGACTGAAATGGATGGAAGGCAACGTGCCTACTCCATTCGGTACGGTCTATGTAAAAATGGACAAGAAGACCGTTACCGTAAAGAGCGACGGCGGAAAAGGTACACTGCGCATTGGCAACAAGAATGTAGCCATACCTGCCGGACAAAGCATTACCGTAAAATATTAACTGGTGAGGCAGACCGCCTTGGCTGCGGTCTGCCCATCATAAGCAGGTGCTCAAAACGAACCGCATTAAAGTACAATCTTATTTAAATTGATTATGAGCCTCTACTTACCTTCTAAAACAATCAAGAAAACAACAATCCTGCAAACAATATGAATATAAAACTTAGTGCCTATACACTGGGATTAGCTGCACTGTTGACAGCTTGCTCAAGCAAGGACACCACTGTGAGCACACGGCAAGACCTGCCGCAAACCGACTTTGCCGCTACGCTTGTCAATGCCCAAACAGCCAACATGCCCAAGGGTTACAAAATTAGCATAGGCGTAGCAGCAGACACCGTAGGACTGCCACGCGAAGGTTTTACGCTGCAAAGAAAGGACAAACACATCAGTATCATCGGCAACGATGAATCAGGAGCCATCTATGGCGCCAACAAGCTATTGGAGTTTTACCGTCAAAACAATTCGCTCGAAATACCCACTACCATTATAGATGCCCCCGAAATGAAGATAAGAGGTGCCTGTGTAGGACTGCAAAAGACAGTTTACCTGCCCGGACACAAGGTGTATGAATACCCTTATACGCCTGAAAACTTTCCTTGGTTCTACGACAAAGAACTGTGGATAAGGTATCTTGACATGCTGTCGGCAGACAACATGAACGCCGTTTTCCTGTGGAACGGACACCCCTTTGCGTCATTGGTCAAGCTGAAAGACTATCCTTTTGCACCCGAAGTGGACGACGCTACCATGGAGAAGAACCAGCAGATGTTTACCTTCATTACACAAGAGGCAGCCAAGCGTGGTATCAGAATATACCAGATGTTTTACAATATCATCTTGTCCAAGCCCTTTGCCGACCACTATGGGCTGAAGACCCAAGACCGCAACCGCCCCATTACGCCACTCATCAGCGACTACACACGCAAAAGCATTGCAGCCTTTATACAAAAATATCCCAATGTGGGCTTCTTGGTTTGCTTGGGAGAAGCCATGTCGGGCATTGAAACTGATATAGCATGGATGAACGAGACCATCATACCCGGCATCAAGGATGGACTGAAAGCCGCTGGCAGAACAGACGAGCCGCCTATCATCCTGCGCTCTCACGACACGGATGGTCCACGCGTGCTGCACGAGGCATTACCCCTTTACCGCAACATCTACACCATGACAAAATACACAGGCGAGTCGCTGACCACCTATGAGCCTGGCGGTCCGTGGGGCGAAACACAGCGGCAGCTGAGCAGCGTGGCACCTATCCATATCAGCAATGTACATATTTTAGCCAATTTGGAGCCATGGCGCTGGAGCTCACCTGCCTTTATAGAGAAGGCGGTACAGGCTATGCACCGTGTGCATGGAGCCAACGGACTGCACCTTTATCCGCAAGCCAGCTACTGGGATTGGCCCTACACGGCAGACAAGCTGCCCAACGGGCAACGAGAACTACAGATAGACCGCGACTGGATGTGGTATGCGGCATGGGGACGCTACGCATGGAACTGCCACAGAGGGTCTGACAAGACCTACTGGAAGCAGACCTTGGCACAATACTACGGTACTGACACAATCACTGCGGGCAAGATACTGGAGGCTTACGACCAAAGTGGCGAGATAGCTCCAAAGCTCATCAGGCGGTTTGGCATTACCGAAGGCAACCGCCAGTGCTTGCTGTTGGGAATGAAAATAAGCCAATTGGTAAACCCGTATAAATACACTATCTACCCCGGATTCTACGAAAGTTGCGGACCGAAAGGCGAGAAGCTCATAGAATATGTAGAAAAGGAATGGAAGCACCTGCCTCATGAGGGTGAGTTGCCACTTGACATCGTAGACCAATGTGTGGCACATGGCGACAAGGCTGTAACGGAAATATGCAACCTGAGCGACCTTATTACCAAGAACAAGGAGGAGTTTGGCAGATTGGTCAACGACATGCACTGCTACCGCGACTTTGCCTATTCGTTCAAATACAAAGTGTTGGCAGCACAACAAGTGCTCAACTATAAATGGACCAAGCAGACAGACTATCTCAACAAGGCAGTGCCCTTGCTTCAAAAGAGCAACGATTACTATCAGAAACTGGTGGACGAGACAAAAGACACCTACTACTACGCCAACAGTATGCTGACCTCTCAGCGACGTATTCCTGTGGGTGGCGACAACGGCAAATACAAGACGTGGAAAGAAATGGCTCCTGTCTATCAAGAAGAGCTGGACAATCTGAAGAAGAACATTGCCAACCTGACAACTCCTGCCGGTGCAGTTACCGTAAAGACTGCCAACCCTAAGGCTGCCAATGCCGATGTAAGGCTGATTAGCAACTATCCGGTTGTTACGCTGAAAAAAGGAGCCAAGCTCTTTGAAAACCGCGATGAACAAGTGGACACCTTGGCAGCAGAGCTGGTAGGACTGAAAGCTTTAGTGCTCAATCGCGACACTACACGCATCAATGGCGGCAAGGTAGAGTTTGAGTGCGACAAGCCCGTCATGATGTTGGTAGGCTTCTTTATAGACGACCAAAAGAAATTTGCCAGCCCTCCAAAACTCGAAACCGATGCTACCGGCAATGAATACGGACAAGCAGAAGCTGTAATCAGCAATGCTGTCAGCATGAGCAACATGCCTATTGTCAATATCCATGCCTACCACTTCGGTGCAGGCCACCATACCATCAACCTTCCCAAGGGCATTATCATGGTAGCAGGCTTTACCAATACCAACTTAAAGGTAAGAGACGCCAAGTTGAACGGCAGTGGAAATGAAGTAGACTGGCTCTTTATGTAAGCCCTGTTATTACACGACAAAATAGTGGAGATGTGCAATCCACGCACCTCCGCTGAAACCAAAAAACAAACCGAAAAGAAATGAAAAGAATATTGTTTTCGCTTTTACTGATTGCTGTTGCATCACCCATACTCCATGCGCAGCGCAAGACAAAAGCAAAATCAAGAACCAATACTGTAAAGGTGAGTCAGAAAGAGATGCAGAAAATATACGATGCAGTAAAGACTCCCTACAAGTTTGGCATGGTAATAGCACCACAAGACAATCATCATAAGATAGACTGTCCTACCGTGTTCCGGAAAGACAGCACCTGGTATATGACCTATGTGTGCTACAACGGAAAAGGCGGTACCGACGGCCGTGGCTATGAAACATGGATAGCCAAGAGTCAAGACCTGCTGCACTGGCAGACCTTGGGGCGCATATTGGAATATGGCAACCAAGGATGGGACATGAACCAGCGCGGAGGTTTCCCTGCACTCATTGACTATACATGGGGTGGAAGCTACAATATCGAGAAATACAAAAACCGCTATTGGATGACGTATATAGGCGGTGAAGGAACAGGTTATGAAGCTGTCAAATCGCCATTAAGCATCGGATTGGCGTCAACAAAGCAAGACATTACTACCGCTCACCCTTGGGAAACATACAGCAAGCCTATCTTGACCTACAATGAGCCCAAGACACAATGGTGGGAAAGCATGACACAATACAAGAGCAATGTGTATAAAGTAGACAAGAAACGCTTTGGCTATCACTTCATGATGTACTATAACGCCGGCGGAAAGAATGCTACCCACCCTAAAGGCGAACGCATAGGAGTGGCGTTCAGCAACGATATGAAGAAATGGGTACGCTATAAAGGCAACCCTATCTTTGCCCACGACACCGACGGTACCATTACGGGCGATGCACAGATTGTAAAGATGGGCAACGTGTTTGTCATGTTTTACTTCTCTGCTTTCAACCCTACACGAGAGTATTATGCTTACAACACCTTTGCTGCAAGTTACGACATGATACACTGGAACGACTGGCAAGGGCCTGACTTGATTACTCCATCCAAACCTTATGACGAGATGTTTGCACACAAAAGCTATGTAATCTGCCACAAGGGAGTGGTCTATCATTTCTATTGTGCTGTCAACAATGCCGGCCAACGGGGCATTGCCGTGGCTACCAGTGCCCCCATGGGCAAGAGCGAAGTGAACTTTCCTGCACCGGACCCCACAGGAAAACGCATCACGGAGCAACTTAACAGCGACTGGAACATAACTTTCAACGGCAAAACTTTCAAGCATGACATCCCCTTTAATCTTGACGACTACTATGGTGCCTTGCAGAAAGAGCATGGCAATCTGCACGGACGTGCCGTGTTCAAGAAGACATTTACTGCACCTGACAAGGCCGACAAGCAGTATTTTCTGCGCTTTGAAGGTGTGGGCACGTATGCTGAAATAGAATTAAACGGTAAAGATTTAGGCAAATATGATATTGGCAGAACCACCGAAACAATAGATATCACAAAACAAATAAAACGTGGTGAGAGCAATACCTTAGAGGTAAAAGTATCGCATCCGAAGGGCATTACAGACATGCCTTGGGTGTGTGGTGGCTGTAGTTCGGAATGGGGATTCAGCGAAGGGTCGCAACCATTTGGCATCTACCGCCCTGTAACGCTTGAAATTACCGACAAGGTACGCATTGAACCATTCGGTGTACACGTATGGAGCAATACGGCTACCGACAGCGTGTATGTAGACACAGAGGTAAAGAATTATAGCGATACCACAGCTACCGTCAGTTTGGTTAACCGCTTATGCGAATCTACCGGCAAGCAAATAGCAAGACTAACCGACGAAGTAACGCTGCAACCTGGCGAAACACAGACAGTAAGACAGCAGGCTGCCGTCAAGAGTCCTAAGTTATGGACTTTGGAGAAGCCTTATCTGTACACACTCAACACGCTTGTCAAGCGCAATGGCAAGGCTACAGACGACTTGGCCACACCTTTTGGCTTCAGAACCATCAGCTGGCCACTGACAAGAAAAGACGGCGACAAGCGTTTCTATCTGAACGGGAAGCCACAGTTTATCAACGGTGTGTGTGAATATGAGCACCTGTTTGGACAGAGCCATGCTTTCAGCAATGAGCAGATTGAAGCACGAATAAAGGAAATAAGAGAAGCTGGATTTAATGCTTTCCGCGATGCGCACCAGCCACACAACTTGCACTACAAGCAACTGATAGACAAGGACGGACTGCTTTGGTGGCCGCAGTTCTCTGCGCATATATGGTATGATACGCCACAATTCAAAGAGAGTTTCAAGAAGCACCTGATACAATGGGTAAAAGAGCGCCGCAATTCGCCATCCATCATTCTATGGGGACTACAAAACGAGAGCACTATTCCTGCAGAATTTGCCAAGGAGTGTACTGACATCATCAGGCAGCTGGACCCCACTTGCGGTTCACAACGCCTCATAACCACTTGCAATGGTGGCGACGGCACAGACTGGAATGTGGTGCAGAACTGGAGCGGTACCTATGGAGGCAAGTTGGAAGACTATGCCAAAGAGCTGAAAAGAGACGACCAGCTGCTCAACGGTGAATATGGTGCATGGCGCACACTGGGCAACCACACAGGAGAAAGATATACGGAAGAGAAGCAATGCGACATACTGGAACGCAAGATACAACTGGCAGAAAGCGTGAAAGACAGCGTGTGCGGACAGTTTCTATGGACACTGCAAAGCCATGACAACCCTGGACGCAGACAACCGGAAGAGGCTTTAAGAAAGATAGACAAAGTAGGTCCATTTAACCATAAAGGGCTTTTCACTACATGGGAACAGTCGTGCGATGCTTTCTATATGTACCAATCGCACTACAAAAGCGCAACAGACGAGCCGATGGTCTATATTGTACCTGGCTTTAACAGCGACAGCGTAAGAGTGTACAGCAACTGTGAACAAGTGGAACTGAGCTGTGGCAAATGGAGCAAGACGCTCAAAAAAGGCAATAACAACAGCACACTGTTCAAATGGTATCACGTAGATCTGAGCGGAAAGGCTTTGACAGCAAAAGCTTACCACAAAGGAAAAGTAGTTGCTACGGACTCTTTAGCTACGCCTCATTATAAAGATTGGGACGAGAGCATACTGAAACCAGCCGACAACTACAACTATATCTGCCGCATTAACTGCGGTGGCGACGACTACACTGACAACTATGGACTGACATGGATGCAGGACAATACAAACTGGTCTACCTCATGGGGTAACAAATTTGCAAAAGAAGTGAGTCCGTATCAAGCCAGTCAAACTTCAGATTCATTGCTGTTTGCATCGCCACTGTTCCGCACTTCACGCTTTGGCAGGCACCTTTTGCAATACAATATCCCTGCTGCACCGGGCGATTATCGCATAGAGCTCTACTTTATCGAGCCGTGGTATGGACGTGGCAGTGCTCAAAATGCCGATTATGAAGGTCTCAGACTCTTTGATGTAGCCATCAATGACAGCACTTGTCTGCATGATCTTGACCTCTGGGGACAAGTGCGCTATGGCAAGCCTTACAAGCGAGTAATCAACATTCACAATACCGGTGATGAGATAAAGATAAACTTTCCTAAGATAAACGCAGGACAAGCTATCATTGCTGCCATAGCCATTGCGACCAAAGACCACAATGCAAAGGCGGTAGCAGCAAAGAACAAAGCTACGAAGAAAGACCTTTGGGCTGCTTTTGACAAAGACATACTGACTGCTACCCCAGACAGTTTGCTGCCACCACGCACCAATAGTTCTATCACTGCAGAAGGTACACTACACAAGAATGTCATGACATGGAACTACAACGTAGGAGTAGCTAAAGTGTATGCGCTGCGTTTCCGCTACTATAACCCTGAGCAGGAACGCACACTGCACGTCAAGATTACCGACCTCAACGGGGTAGTTTACAAAGAAGATGACATCGTGTTTGTGAAGACTCCAGAGAAAAAGACAAAGCGAAGAAACACCAGCATTACAACAGGTTCGCAGACCAATGCCGGTAGTTATATAGTAAAGCTTAGTGGTAAAGGCATTGAAAAAATGCTGTTTGATAAACTCACGATTGAATAATTACAACTATAAAATGAAACAACTCATCTGCACCGCGGCATTGGCCATTATGGCCTCAGCTGCGACAGCACAAATAAATGACTGGGAAAACCAGTATGTGTTGGCCATCAACCGTCAACCTGCAAGAGCAAGTTTTACGCCGTTTCTCAATGAAAAAGGCGATAGGGCCATGTCGCTCGACGGCAACTGGAAATTCAATTGGACGAAAACGCCGAATGAACAGCCAGACAACTTCTATAAAACAGACTTTGATGACAGCGCATGGAAACTCTTTTCTGTTCCTGGTGACTGGGAGATGAACGGATACGGCACTCCCATTTACAGCAGTTCGGGCTACACTTTCAAGATTGATCCGCCCTTTGTAATGAAGGAACCGAAGAAGACTTACACAGCTTTTACAGAACGTAACCCTACTGGCTGCTACCGACGCACCTTTACATTGCCTGCTACATGGAAAGGGCAAGAAGTGTTTATACACTTTGGAGCGGTGTCAAGTGCATTCTATCTGTATGTAAACGGAAAGCAAGTGGGCTACTCTCAAGGCAGCATGGAGCCGGCAGAGTTCAACATTACGCCCTATATCAAGGATGGCAGCAATTTGGTGGCGCTCAAGGTTTTCAAATATTCTGACGGCAGTTATCTGGAAGACCAAGACATGTGGCGCATTGCCGGCATACATAGAAGCATAGAACTCTATGCTACACCAAAGATACGCATTGCTGACTTTGGCATCCGCACAGAATTGGACCAAGCCTATAAAGATGCAGAACTGATAATAGACCCTAAGCTTAGCGTAACTGGTGGTGAGCGCGGAAAAGGCTATCGCATCAATGCAATGCTGTATGATGCCAACGGAAAGGCAGTGCTCGACACTGCACTCTGGCAATCTGCAGAACCAATGCTGAACCTTGACAAGAAGGGAAAGATACTAAATCAGCGTAATCCACAGCGTGGCTATGCTCCCTATGGATGGATGAAAGCCAAAATAACCAATCCGCATAAGTGGGATGCAGAGCACCCTTATCTCTACCGACTGCGCCTTTCGCTGACAGACAGTCTTGGAAAGACGATTGAACAAGCAGAAACAAAAGTGGGCTTCCGCAAGGTAGAAATAAAAGATGGCATGATGCTTATAAACGGAAAGCAAGTAAGACTGCGTGGTGTTAACCGCCACGAAATGGACCCAGAAACCGGACATGTCATGACACAAGAGCGCATGCTGCAAGATATTAAACTGCTGAAACAGTGCAATATCAACGCTATACGTACCTGTCATTACCCTAATGACCCACGATGGTATGAGCTTTGCGACCAGTATGGTATCTATGTCATGGATGAAACAGACCTTGAAGAGCATGGACTAAGAGGCACTTTAGCATCTGACCCCACATGGGCAGCAGCATTCATTGACCGCACACAACGCTTAGTGATGAGGGACCGCAACCATGCTTGTGTGGTATTTTGGTCATTAGGCAATGAATCGGGTTGGGGACCTAACTTTGCCATGACCAGTGCTTGGATACATGAATATGACCCGACACGTCCTGTCCACTATGAAGGTGCACAAGGACCCGATGACAAAGACCCACAGTATGTGGATGTAATCAGCAGATTTTATCCACGAGTGCAAGGCGGATATCTCAATCCCGGTGTAAAAGACAACAACATGGAACGCCCAGAGAACGCCCGCTGGGAACGCCTGCTCAGCATTGCCCGCAAGACCAACGACAACCGTCCTGTGCTTACCAGCGAGTATGCACATGCAATGGGCAATGCGATGGGTAACTTCAAGGAGTATTGGGATGAAATATACAGCAACAAGCGCATGTTGGGTGGCTTCATCTGGGAATGGGCTGACGAGGGTATTTTCAAGAAACGGGCTGATGGAAAGACCATGGTAGCTTATGGTGGCGACTTTGGCGATGTTCCTAACCTGAAAGCCTTCTGCGTAAAAGGTATCGTTTCGTCTGACAGGAAACCTACACCTAAATATTATGAGGTAAAACAAGTGTATGCGCCTTTGACTCTATCGCTAAACGGAAACAAGCTGCAAGTTACCTTGCGCGACAATTTCATTAACCTTAGCAACTACCGCTTGCTTTACAACATCACAGAAAACGGAAAAGTAATCAAAAAAGGTGAAATAAAGGACCTTACGCTTCCTGCTGTCAAATACAATCAAGATGCCGATGTAAGGCTCAATATCAGCATTGTATTGAAAGACAACACACAATGGGCAAAAGCAGGGTTTGAAGTGAAACATGAACAGTTTGCCCTCAACGACAAACTGGCTACCGCCTTCAAAGCAAGCCCCTTGAAAGCAGGAAAGCAAGCAGACAAGCAACAGGCTGAAGCATGGTTTGAATGTGTTAAGCCTCATTTCTACCGCGCACCGATGGATAATGACAAAGGCTTTGGCAACTGGATAGCCAAAGACTGGAAGAACAATAAGCTTGACCAGCCACAAACTGTAACCACAAAGCCACTGACCTCTACCACAAACAGCGATGGTACCATTACCGTTACCACAACGCAAGAGTACAGATATGCAAACGGACAGATAGTAGCCAACTATGTTTACACAATGGATGCCAATGGCAATGTTGACTTCAATGCCACTTATACGCCACAAGGTCAGCTGCCTTCTCTGCCCGCAATGGGCAATACCTTTGTACTGGATAAGGAGCTTACTCAGCTCAGCTATTATGGTATGGGACCGTATGACAATTATCCAGACCGGCAAGAGGCTACTTGGATAGGGAAATGGAACAACCTTGTTGCCAACGAATACATACATTATCCACGCCCACAAGACAGCGGTAACCATGAGAAGACTGTGCAAGTGCAACTGACCAACAGCAAAGGCAAAGGCTACTGCATATCAGCCATTAACCAGCCTTTCTCATTTTCTGCACTTCCCTACTCTGTCAAGCAACTCTGCACTGTAACACATGACTGCGATCTTCAAACAGAAGACCACATTTATCTAAACATTGACGCTGCTGTAATGGGACTTGGCAATAGCAGTTGCGGTCCTGGAGTATTGGCAAAATACACTATTCCACTGCAACCACACACCTTACACATCAGATTTACAAAGAAATAAAGGTAGTATCCAAGCAGATGCGTTATCAACAGAAAACACATAAACTGATAACGCATCTGCTTTTTTATTAGTTAAGAGGAATGAACTTATCAGATGTTATACGTACCTTTGCTGCTACCAGCTTTTTGATTATGTTTTAGCAGTTTCTTCTTCCAAATTTGTGGCATCATCAATAACTAGGGTGTCCAGTTCGTTGTACCAAATTTAGCTCACTTTCCTAAGCGTT
>ERZ808240.3636-NODE-3636-length-14703-cov-3.739282_pt1 | contig 14703 bp, 13 predicted proteins | sample MGYA00521084_ERZ808240 | MGnify/ENA primary metagenome ERZ808240 (study PRJEB31516, sample SAMN03275571) | gut metagenome | biome: mammalia-associated habitat; material: feces | host: Papio cynocephalus | place: Kenya | collected 2012-08-06 ... | reverse complement strand
ATATGTTCAATCTGGTGCCCGACCGCTTCAAGAACTATATCTCCACCCCGAAGCCGAATATGTATCAGTCGCTTCACACCACTGTTATCGGCAAGGAGGGCATTCCCTTTGAGGTGCAGATCCGCACCTGGGAGATGCACCAGATCGCCGAATACGGCATTGCGGCCCACTGGAAATACAAGGCCGGTGTGGGCAACAAGAAGCTGGACAGCGAGGCCACCTACGAATGGGTGCGCAAACTGCTGGAAAGCCAGCAGGATACGGACGCAGAAGAATTCGTCCGCTCCATGCGGGTGGATCTGTTCGCCGATGAGGTGTTCGTGTTCACCCCCCAGGGCGACGTGGTCAACCTGCCCGCCGGAGCCACCCCCATTGACTTTGCTTACTCTATCCACTCCGCCGTGGGCAACCGCATGACCGGAGCCAAGGTCAACGGACGCATCGTCCCCTTTGACACCAAGCTCCAGAACGGCGACATTGTGGAGGTCATCACCTCCAACTCCTCCCGCGGCCCCAGCCGGGACTGGATGAAGATCTGCAAGAGCAACGAGGCCCGCAACAAGATCCGCCAATGGTTCAAGAAGGAGCGCCGGGAGGAGAATGTGGCCACCGGCCGCGCGGCCTTCGAGTCTGAGATGAAGCGCTGCGGCCTGACCATGGCCGAGATCACCCAGGAGGATGTGCTGCCGCTCATTCTGAAAAAGGTGAAGTTTGGTTCGCTGGACGACCTGTACGCCGCCATCGGCTACGGTGGCATGACCGCCCAGAAGGCCGTAATCCGCATCCGAGACGAGATCCTGCGCCACACCAAGCAGCAGAAGGATCAGGCCGCCCAGCAGGAGCTGCTGGAAAAAGGTGAGGGGCTCCATGTGGCCTCCAATCCCACGGTACCGGTCCCGAAGAAGCCGGTGCGCAGTCAGAACGGCATCATTGTCGAGGGGCTGGACAACTGCCTGGTCAAGTTTGCAAAATGCTGCACCCCGGTTCCCGGCGATCCGGTCGTCGGCTTCATCACCCGGGGTTACGGCATCTCCGTCCACCGGCAGGACTGTCCCAACGCCTCCCCGGAGCGCCGCACCAAGGAAAAAGACCGCTGGATCAGCGTCAGCTGGGGCGACACCCATCAGGACGCCTACCAGACCAGCCTGGACATCACGGCCAAGGACCGGCAGAACCTGTTCCTCGATGTGGCCGCCGCTCTGTCCGCCGCGCAGGTGCGGGTGGACAGCCTGTCCGCCAAGGGCACACCGGATGGCTTTGCCGTCATCACCGCCCAGCTGCAGGTGCACTCCAAGGACGAGATCAACGCGGTCATGCGCAAGCTCAACGGCGTCAACGGCGTCATGACCGTCAACCGGGCAAAGGGGTGAGACTATGAAAGCTGTGGTCACCCGCGTCCGCTCTGCCAGCGTGACGATCGACGGAAATGTAAACGGCAAAATTGACAAAGGCTTTCTGATCCTGCTGGGCGTTGGCCCGGAGGACAGTGAACAGGACGCCGTGCTGCTGGCCGACAAGGTCTGCGGCTGCCGGGTCTTTGAGGATGAAAACGGCAAGATGAACCGCAATCTGGCCGCCGTAGGCGGTGAACTGCTCGTCGTCAGTCAGTTCACCCTCTATGCCGACCTGAAATCCCGCCGTCCCGGTTTTACCGGGGCCGCCAAGCCCGCGCTGGCGGTGCCGCTCTACGAACGGTTCATGGCCGAGTGCAAAAAGCTGGGCTTCCATGTGGAGCACGGCGAGTTCGGCGCGGATATGCAGGTGGAATCCTGCAACGACGGCCCGGTCACGCTGCTCTTTGACTCAAAGGACTGGATCAAAAATTGACTATCCCCATATGTGAGGTGTTTTACTATGAAATTAGATTCTCTGCAGGTCGGCCTGATCGGCACCAACTGCTATCTGCTCACCGATGAAACGGCAGGCAATGCCACTGCCGTGATTGATCCCGGCGGAAGCGCCGATCAGATCCTGGCGCACATCAAGAAGAACGATCTGGACGTAAAGCTCATTCTGCTGACCCACGGCCACTTTGACCATGTGCTGGGCGTGCCAGATCTGCTGGCGGTCTATCCCGGTCTGCCCGTCTATATCACCAAGACCGACTATCCCGAGGCCCGGGACGGCGGCCAGTTTGGCTACAAGATGGGTCCGGTGGAGTCCATTCGCTTCTACGACGAGGGCAGCACGGTCCATGTGGGCAGCCTGGCAGTGGATGTACTCCGCACCCCGGGCCACACCCCCGGCTCCGTCACGCTAAAGGTGGAGGATGTGCTCTTCACCGGCGACACGCTGTTCAACGGCTCCTGCGGCCGCACCGATTTCCCCGGCGGCAGCTTTGCCGATATGCAGCGCTCTCTGAAGCGGCTCAGCGATCTGCCCGGCAATTACCGGGTCTATCCCGGCCATGAGGGCAGCACCACGCTGGACTACGAACGCAAATATAATCCGTTCATGCAGCGGCTCTGAGCCGTTGAAGGAGGAACACAATCATGCTGGAAGTGGTATTCAGCGACAGCGCGGCGGGCAGCCTGCAAAACTGCCCGCAGTTTGTCAGGCTCGACAACATTCTTCCTCTCCCTTTTTTGCTGAGCTTCGGCGATATTTCCGAGTCTGTTCCCGGCCCGAAGCGGCTGGCCGCACTGGAGCGGTTGTACGGAGCGGCTTCCATGCAGGCACAGACAGTCGCCGCGGAGGAAATGCGCTATACCGCTAAACTGAAGCGGCTGAAGGAGTCCGGCGATGAAGTGCGCGTCTGGTACAGCGACGCGCCGGATGAGCTGTGCGGCTTTGCTTTTCTGATGGATCAGCTGACGCAGATTCACTTTACCGGCCCGGTCTGGGCGGTAAAGCTGCCCTGCCCGAATCTTCTGCCTGACGGCAGTGCGGAATTTTTCCGCGACTGGGGTGAGGTCGAACCGGAGCGCTGGGAGTTCTTCTCCCGGCTGGCACAGCCTATCTCCCCCGAAGATCAGGTCGCATGGAGCCGCATCTGGCAGGGACTGCGCCGGGAAAACGCACCGCTCCGGGCGGTGGTCAACGGCCGGCTCACGAGCGTTCCGCCGGATTTCTATGACAGCATCCTCCGGCAGGAAATTCGCGGGCTGGAAGCGGAATTTGATGAGGCGTTTCTCATCGGCCGGACGATCTGCCGTCTGCCTGCCCTCAGCGACGCCAGCATCGCCCTGCGGGTGCAGGATATGATCGACCGGGGCGAGCTGGCAATCATCGACGTGGATACCGCTCCTGACGCCGCTGTTTACTGGCGCAGACTGCGCCGCACGGGCGCTTTCCCTCAAAAATAAACCAAACGGGAGCATACTATGTATCTCAAGCTCATTCATCACAAATACAAATACGCTGTGGAGCAGATCATGCTGGCGCTCTTTCCCGGCGAAAAACCGGTCTATGCCCCCGATGCCGGCGAGCCGCAGAGCGCCGTGTCCTCCCTGTCGCTGGGCAGGAGCTGGGCCACTGCCCGGACCGAGCTCACCTTGGACGGCAAAACCGCCGTTGGCATCTCCCGGGTGGCGGTCAGTGAACTGACCGATGACCTGGTGCGTGACCGGCTTCTGCAGCGTATCATAAAACAGTCCTTCTACAAGGCCGCCGTCGCCTGCACCGGCATCCAGCCGCCGTGGGGCGCGCTGACCGGCATCCGCCCGGCCAAGCTGGCTAGCAAGGCACTGAAGGAGACCGGCTCCGAAGCGCAGGTGCGCAGGCTGTTCCGGAACGATTTTTTTGTCTCCCCCGCCCGCACAGAACTGGCGCTGGACGCCGCCCGGTCGAGCATCGCGGCAGAACAGAAGCTGGAAAAGAACGATCTCTCCCTCTATGTGGGCATTCCCTTCTGCCCCACCCGGTGCGCCTACTGCAGCTTTGTCTCCGCCGACGTACAGCGCGCACTCAAGCTGGTGGAGCCCTATCTTGCGGCGCTGGATCAGGAAATCGACGCGGCGGCGGGCTATCTCCGCGAAGCCGGGGCCAAGGTGCGCACCATCTACATCGGCGGCGGCACCCCTACCACTCTGAGCGCTCCCCAGCTGGAACACCTGATCTCCCATCTGCGGCAGGTGCTGGAGCTGGACCGGCTGGCGGAATTCACTGTGGAGGCCGGACGGCCGGACACCATCACCGCCGACAAAATGGCGGTGCTCCGGGATCTGGACGTGGACCGGGTGTCGGTCAACCCCCAGACGATGCAGGACGAGGTTCTGCGGGCCATGGGGCGCTCCCACACAGCGGCGGATATTCTGACCGCCTACGACATCGTCCGCAAAAGCGGCATCCCCATTGTAAACATGGATCTGATTGCCGGTCTGCCCAGGGACAGCGTGGCCGGCTTCCGGGATACACTGGACACGGTGCTCTCGCTGAATCCCGAAAATATCACCGTCCACACACTGGCCCTCAAAAAGGGGGCGCGGCTCATGATGGAACGGGAGGGCCTGCCTTCTGGCGAGGAGACCTCCGCCATGCTGGATTACGCATGGGATGCGCTCCGCGCCGCCGGACAGATCCCCTACTATCTCTACCGCCAGAAATATATGTCCGGCGCACTGGAGAACATCGGCTGGTGCAAACCGGGCACCGAGGGGCTTTACAACATCTGCATTATGGAAGAGCTGCACTCTATTCTGGCGCTGGGTGCCGGCGGTTCGACCAAGCTGACCAATCCCGCCACCGGCAAGGTGGTGCGGCTCACAAATCCGAAATATCCGCAGCAGTACATGGAACGCATTGACCAGCTCTGTCAGGACAAAGCGGAGCTGGTGGACTTCCAGCGCTCGCTGTAAGGAAGGAGCGTTTTGCATGGCATATCAGCTTTCCAAAATCAATGAGGCCATTCGTTCGGACACAAAGGGCTTTCTGGAGGAATGTGACGCCGAATTTCAGCGCAAAGTAGACCGGGCGGCGGAAAAGATCATTGAGAATCTGCCCCAGAGCCCCATCGTTCTGCTCAGCGGCCCCTCCGGCTCCGGCAAGACTACCACGGCCATGAAGATCGACGAGGCGTTGGAGCGCCGAGGCGTGGTCACCCAGACCATCTCCATGGACAACTATTTTCTGACCGTCTCGCCGGAGACGACGCCCCGCACCAAGGACGGCAGCTACGACTTTGAGTCGCCGCTGTGCATGGACATGGCACTGCTGAATGAGCACTTCACTGCGCTGACCAAGGGCGAGGAAGTGCTCATCCCCCACTATGATTTCTGCCGCCAGATGCGGGACACCAGCCGGTGCACCCCGCTGAGGCTTCAAAAAAATGAGGTGGCCGTCTTTGAGGGCATCCACGCTCTGAACGACGCCGTTGCCGGTCAGCACCCGGAGGCAGAGAAGATCTATATCTCCGCCCGCTCCAATATCATGGACGGCGAATCGGTGATCTTCAAGGGCACCTGGATGCGTCTGGTCCGCCGGGCTGTCCGGGACATGAACTTCCGGGGCAGTGATGTGGTGGGCACGCTGGCCCAATGGGCCAATGTGCGCCGGGGCGAAAAGCTCTACATCTCCCCCTTCAAGCACCGGGCTGACATTATCTTTGACTCCTCTCTCCCCTACGAAGTCTCCGTTATGAAGCACTTCGCACTTCCGCTTTTTGAGGCAGTGCCAGAGGAGAATCCCCGGCGGCGGGAGCTGCTGGATATGATCCGCTCCTTTGAAACGCTGGAGAGCATTGATCCCGCCCTGGTGGCCCCAGAATCTCTGATCCGGGAATTTATCGGCGGCGGAAGCTACCACTATTGAGAACTCCGTTCATTTCCCTGAACAAATCAACAGAAAGGATCAAATCATATGAGCGAAGAATACAAACAGCAGGGCTGCTCCGGCTGCGGCAGTGAAGCCGAGAGCGGCTGCACCCACGACTGCGGCACCTGCGGCCACAGCTGCGGCGAACCGCAGGATCTTCACGAGCCCTGCAATCCCCATTCCGTTATCCGTCACGTCATTGGCGTGGTCAGCGGCAAGGGCGGCGTGGGCAAAAGCATGGTCACCAGCCAGCTGGCGGTCACCATGGCCCGGATGGGCTACCGCGTCGGCATCCTGGACGCCGACATCACCGGCCCCTCCATCCCAAAAGCCTTCGGCATCCACGAGCGGGCCGTGGGCAGCGATCAGGGCATTCTGCCCGCGTTGACCGGCACCGGCATTGCCGTCATGAGCCTGAATCTGCTGACGGAAAACGAAACCGATCCCGTCGTCTGGCGCGGCCCGGTCATCGCCGGCGTCGTCAAGCAGTTCTGGACGGATGTGTGCTGGGGCGAACTGGACTATCTGTTTGTGGATATGCCTCCCGGAACCGGCGACGTGCCGCTGACGGTGTTCCAGAGCCTGCCTGTGGACGGCATCGTCATGGTCACCTCTCCCCAGGATCTGGTCAGCATGATCGTCACCAAGGCGGTCAAAATGGCCCAGATGATGAACATCCCCGTTCTCGGTCTGGTGGAGAACTTCAGCTATTTCATCTGCCCCGACTGCGGCAAGAAGCTGAACATCTTTGGCAAGAGCCACGCCGATGAGGTAGCCAAAGCCAACAACATTCCCCTGCTGGCCCAGCTGCCCATTGACCCGGAGCTGGCCCAGGCCTGCGATGAGGGCCGTCTGGAGGACTTCCAGAAGGACTATCTGGCCGACACCTGCAAGATGATCACCGCACTTATGAAATAATACCGCAAAAAGAAGGCCGCCCGGCATACGCCGGGCGGCCTTCTTTTCCTTTTAAGACGCCTTATCAAATTGGCTGTTATAGAGGTCAGCGTAGAAGCCGCCCTTGGCCAGCAGGGAAGCATGGTCGCCCTGCTCGATGATGTCGCCGTCCTTCATAACCAGAATGAGATCGGCATTCTTGATCGTGGACAGCCGGTGGGCAATGACAAAACTGGTGCGGTTTTCCGTCAGCTGATCCATGGCCCGCTGGGTGAGCAGCTCCGTCCGGGTATCCACCGAGGAGGTGGCCTCGTCCAGGATCAGCATGGGGCTGTTCTGGATCATGGCGCGGGCAATGGTAAAGAGCTGCTTCTGACCGGCAGAGATGGCGATATTCTCGCCCAGCACCGTGTCAAAGCCATTGGGCAGCGTCTCTACAAAGTGGTAGATACCGCAGGCACGGCAGGCCTGCTCCAGTTGGGTGTCGGTGACGCCGGTCTTATTGTAGACCAGATTCTCCCGGACAGTGCCCTCAAAGAGCCAGGTGTCCTGCAGCACCATGCCGAACAGACCGTGGACGCTGGATCGGCGCATCTCGGTGGTGGGAATGCCGTCAATGCGGATCTCACCGCCGTTCAGATCATAGAAGCGCATGAGCAGATTGACCATAGTGGTCTTGCCCGCGCCGGTGGGACCGACGATGGCCACCTTCTGGCCCGGTTTGATATGGGCTGAGAAGTCCTTGATGATGATCTTGTCCGGGTTGCTGGGATAGCTGAAGCGCACATGGTCAAACTCCACCTCGCCCCGCACATCGGCGGGCGCATCCCGCTTGTCACTCTCATCGGGCAGTTCCTCCTCCTGCAGGAAGTCGAACACCCGGTCGCCGGCGGCGGCGGCGGACTGCATCTGGGTCAGGCCCTGGGCAATGGTGCTCAGCGGGCTGGTAAACAGACGGACATACATGATGAACGCAACGATCACGCCAAAGCTGATCTGGCCGTTCATGGCCAGTGCAGAGCCGAGGACACACACCGCCACATAGCCCAGATTGCCGATGACAGTCATCAGCGGCTGCATGATGCCGGAAAGGAACTGGCTCTTCCACTCCGCGTCATAGACCGCCTGATTCTGGGTGCGGAAATTGTCCTTCATCTTCCGCTCCGCCCGGGACAGGCGCACCACGTCATGGCCGGAGTACATCTCCTCCACATAGCCGTTGACTCTGCCCAGATTCTGCTGACGGGCAAAGAAATACTTCTGGGAGCGGCGCATAATGAGCATCATGGCGCCGAAGCCCAGCAGGGTGACCAGTATCGCGGCCAGCGCCATGCGCCACTCCGTGACAAACATCATGATGAGACAGCCCACGAACTGGGCACCGGAGCTGATCATGGAGGGCAGGCTGTTGGACAGGGTCTGCTGAAGGGTGCTGACATCGTTGGTGACCCGGCTCAGAATGTCGCCATGGGACATGGTGTTGAAATACTGCATGGGCACCCGGTTGATCTTGCCGGACAGGTCATCCCGCAGCTGCTTGGACAGGCCCAGCGTGATGGTCGCCATGATATAGTGCTCAATATAGGTGGCAAGGGCGCTGATGCCGTAGATCACAAGCAGCAGCACACCCACACGGCCGACGGCCGCAAGGTCAATATCGCCATACAGTGCATTGGAGATCAGGTCGGTGATGCGGCTGAGCTGGTTCGGGCCGATGATGGTCAGCACCGCGCCCAGCACCGCCAGCAGCAGTGCGACGACCATGGGCACCTTCAGTTTTTCAGAATAGGAAAACAGTTCCCGGAGCAGGCCGGAAATGCCGCGCTTGCTCTTCTCCGGCGTGCGCATTCCGCCGCCGGGCATTCGATTTGGATGCATTTCATGTTGCCTCCTCTCAGGCGTCCAGCTCTTCTTCCGAGAGCTGGGACATGGCGATCTCCCGGTAGACCGGGCAGTTCTTCAGCAGTTCCTCATGGGTGCCGATGCCCACGGCTCTGCCCTCGTCCAGCACGACGATCTTGTCCGCATTACGGATGGTGCCAATGCGCTGGGCCACGATCAGGCAGGTGGTATCGCTGAGCTGCTCCCGGAGACCGGCGCGCAGGGCGGCGTCGGTCTTATAGTCCAGCGCGGAGAACGAGTCATCAAAGATCAGGATCTCCGGCTTGCGGGCCAGCGCGCGGGCAATGCACAGGCGCTGCTTCTGGCCGCCGGACACGTTGGAACCGCCCTGCGAAATGGGGGCATCCAATCCGGCAGGCAGTTTGGAGACAAATTCTTCCGCCTGCGCCAGCGATATGGCCTCATTGACGGCGGCATCGTCCTTCTCTCCCCGGCTCTCGCCAAACAGGACGTTGCTGCGCACGTCACCGGAAAACAGAACAGCCTTCTGGGTCACATAGCCAATGCGGTCATAGAGCGCATCGAAGCTGTAATCCTTCACGTCCACCCCATCGACCAGCACCTGGCCGGCGGTGGCGTCGTAGAACCGGGCCGCCAGGCTGACCAGCGTGGTCTTGCCGCTGCCGGTGGAGCCGATGAAGGCGACGGTCTGTCCCCTCTCTGCCTTGAAGCTGATGTGCTCCAGCACGTCTTTGCCGGAGGTGGGATAGTAGAAGCTCACGTCCCGGAACTCCACGGTGCCCTGTTCGGGACTCTCGGTGGTCTGGCCGGGCGTCAGGCTGACCCTGGTATCCAGCACCTCATTGATGCGCTGGGCGGAGACCTGGGCGGAGGGCAGCAGCATAATAATCATAACCATCATCATAATGGACATGATGACATAGGTGGCATAGGTGCCAAACACCACAATATTGCCGAAGCTGGTCAGGCGGCTCATCACGTCCGCCGCCGGGATGGCATTGACCAGTGCTGCGCCCACCCAGTAAATGACCAGCGACAGGGCATTCATCGCCAGCGTGACCGCGGGCATCAGCAGCGCAAAGGCCCGCTGATTGAAGAGCTGGGTATGCATCAGCACGCTGTTGGCCTTTTCAAACTTCTCGTTCTGATACTCCTCCGCATTGTAGGCGTGCACCACATTGATGCCGGTCAGGTTTTCACGGGCGATCTGGTTGATGTTGTCGGTCAGCTTCTGCACCCGTTTGACCCGGGGCAGGACGACCACAATGATGACCGCCATCATTGCCAGCAGGACCACGATAAAGCCCGCCGTGATGGCAGAGAGCTGCCAGCCCTTATTGATGATCTTAATGACCGCCCAGACCGCCATGACCGGAGCCTTGACGATGATCTGAAGGCCCATGGCCAGCAGCATCTGGATCTGGGTGATGTCGTTGGTGGTGCGGTTGATCAGACTGGGCACGGAGAAGGACATCATCTCCTGCTGGCCGAAATCCGCCACTTTGTCAAAGAGCTTTTCCCGGATCGTATAGCTGAAGCCGGACGACACCTTTGCGGCCAGGAAGCCGCAGGCAATGGCCAGCACTGCACTGGCCAGGGTGCAGGCCAGCATCTTGCCGCCGGTGGCCAGAATGTCGGACATGGTGCTGCCCGGCGTTTTGACCAGCACGGTGAGGTCGCTCATAAAATCGGGCAGGCGCAGATCAAAATAGATCTGCCCCAGCACCAGCGCGGAGCAGAGGGCGATCATGGCCCACTCTCTCCCGCGCAGCCGTTTCAATAGTTTAATCAAGGTTCGTTCCTCCTGTTTTCAGCGCCTGAATGTTCTGCGTCATGCGCTCTGTGACCCGCCAGTATGCCTCCAGTTCCTCTTTGGGGATGCCGGCGGTCACCATCTCTGCCACCCGATGCTGGACTGCGCGGCCCTCCTGGATCAGTTCTGCCGCCGCACTCGTCACTGCCAGCCGCTTGATGCGCCGGTCACGCGGGTCCTCCTGCCGGGAGAGATAGCCTTTGTCGATCAGCGTCTCAACTGCCACTGAGGCAAGGCCGCTTTTGATGCCGCGCACACAGCAGACATCCCGGGCCGTGTTGTACTCCGGGTTGTTGGCAAAGAACATCAGCACATCGAAGCAGGTCTGATTGATGCCGTACTTCCGGCACAGCGGCTGGATCTGCTCCACGGCAAGCGCATACATTTTTCGATGAGCCGTAAACAGCTCTACCGGTTTCAAAATATTTCCTCCTTTTTAGATATTCTAATTTTAGAACAATTATTGTTGACTATAATAATCATTTTATGTACGTTCGTCAATGATTTTTCTATGACTATTTTGTAGCGAAATTATGAACCACAGGCGCAAAAGGCCCGCCCCGCGCAAATACTGCGCGGGGCGGGCCAATCTGAATTTGTTCAGTTCTCATACTCCAGCGGCACTTCAAAAAGCCTGTTCACCTCTGGATAGCGGCGGCGCAGGTTCAGGATATGCCCTGCGCCATCGGTAAAGCAGTGCTCGCTGGAGCCGGTGGCGCGGAGTGTACCGTCTGCGGCATCCACCACCCGATAGCCCACCGTCAGGCGCACGCCATTATAGGCGCGCTTTTCCAGATAAATACGCACCTGCTCGCCAAAGCGGGCTGAAGAGTGATATTTCGCCGCGCAGCTCACCACCGGGATCTGAATGCCCATGCGCTCGATCTGGGCAAAGGGCAGACCCATCTGCTCAAACCAGTCCACCCGGGCCTCCTCGAACCAGCGGATATAATTGGAGTGGTGGACAATGGCCATCTGATCCGTCTCATAATACTGCACAGTATGACAATAGGGTACCAGCATAATCTCTCCTTTAATTCTGCGTGCCTGGGCGCACCGGCACAGGCTGAAACACCTCGCCGTCCACCAGTGTCTCCACCGTTCCGGCAGTGAAATCCAGAATACGGGCGGCGTAGGCGTCACTCTGCTCCTCCGGCACCAGCACGGTGAGCACGATGTCCGCGCCGTACTCCGTGTCCTCAATGACCGCGCCAAAGCGTTCGGTCTCCTGCTTCAGCCGCTCATACAAACTGTAAGAGCAGGGCACCAGATGACGCACCCAGCGGCGCACTACGCTGACGCCGGCGGCGTCCAGCGCATCTTTGGCCCCCCTGGTATAGGCTCTCAGCAGTCCCCCGGTGCCCAGCAGGATGCCTCCGAAATATCGAGTCACGACACACACCAGATCGGTGATGCCCTCCTTTTCAAACACACCCAGCATGGGCTGTCCGGCGGTGCCCTGGGGCTCACCGTCGTCGGAGTAACGCACCACGCCCCCCTCCCGAATCAGGTAGCACCAGCAGTTGTGGCGGGCGTCGTAGTGGCGCTTTTTGATCTTCTCCACAAAGGCACGGGCCTCCGCCTCGGTCTCCACCGGCTCGATATAGCCAATGAAGCGGGAGCGCTTTTCCACGAACTCCGACTCGGCAGCCCGGGTGGGGATATAATACTCCGTCATTCTTCCCAGTCCTCTTTGTGCTCCGGCACCGGGGGATAGATCCACTGCCGCAGCTGGCCCAGCAGGCGGGGCGTCAGCACCGCAGTGACCTCAATGGTCTCGGCGTACTCCACCTTTTCCACCTTGGCCTCCCGGTAAAGGGTATCCACCACACCGCCCTGATCGTAGGGCAGGTGGAGCTCCACCTTCTTTGCGCCGGTGTCCAACCGTTCGGCGATCATCTGGAGCATCTTATCCAGGCCCTCGCCGGTTCTTGCAGAGACAGATACGATATTTTCTCCATGGGGGCGGATCTCGCCCACATAGAGGTCGGACTTGTTGAACACCTCCAGCCGGGGCGTCTCCTGAGCCCCCAGCTCCCGGATCAGCCCGTCCACCACGTCGGCCTGCTCCCGCCACTCGGGATTGGAGGCGTCAATGACATGGATGAGCAGATCGGCGTACTCCAGCTCTTCCAGCGTAGCCTTGAAAGCCTCCACCAGATGGTGGGGCAGTTTACGGATGAAGCCGACGGTGTCGGAGATCAGCACCGTGCAGGTATCAGTGATCTCCAGCATACGAGTGGTGGTATCCAGCGTGTCGAACAGGCGGTTGTTGGCCGGAATGGCCGCGCCGGTCAGCTTGTTCAGCAGGGTGGATTTGCCCGCGTTGGTATAGCCCACGATGGCGACCACGGGCACTTCATTTTTGATGCGCCGCTCCCGCTGGACGCCCCGGATCCGGCGCACCTCGGCCAGTTCCTCCTCCAGCTTCTGGATCTTGCGGCGGATGTGCCGGCGGTCGGACTCCAGCTGAGTTTCACCGGGACCGCGGGTACCGATGGGCGACTTGCCGCCGGAGGCATTCTGCCGGGTCAGGTGCTTCCACATACCGGTCAGCCGGGGCAGCAGGTACTTATACTGGGCCAGCTCCACCTGAAGGCGGCCCTCACGGGTGCGGGCACGCTGGGCAAAAATGTCCAGGATCAGCGCGGAGCGGTCCATGACCTGCACACCCATGCGCTCGGTGAGCACACGCACCTGGCTGGGAGACAGGTCGTTATCAAAAATGACCATATCTGCGCCGGTGGCCTGCACCAGCTCCCGCACTTCCTCCACCTTTCCGTCGCCGATAAAGGTGCCCGGGTCGGGCACATCCTTATTCTGGATCACCACGCCAAGGCTCTCGCCGCCGGCGGTCTCCAGCAGGGCGGCCAGTTCCTCCATGGTGGAGTCGGTGGCGTTGTCCATGCGGCTGAGCCGGGGGCTGTTCAAGCCCACCAGAATGGCGCGGTTCATCTTTTCTTCGTTGATCTCAGGCATAAAAGCCTCCTTTCGGCCTCGAACAGTCGACATAACTTCTGAGCCGTTCCTGCTAAAAAGACGCAAAACCCCCGCATCGAGACCGATGCGGGGGTTTTGTTGATTGCATTACTTGCCCAGACCGTACTTCTTGTTGAAGCGGCTGACACGCCCGCCGGTATCGAGCACCTTCTGCTTACCGGTGAAGAAGGGGTGGCACTTGGCACAAACTTCCACACGGATATCCTGCTTGGTGGAGCCGGTCGGATAGACAGCGCCGCAAGCGCAGCGGATGGTGGTCTGCTGATAATCGGGATGGATTCCTTTCTTCATGACTGTTTCACCCCTTTCGAAAAATCACAGATTGAACACGATCGGTAGGCACACTTTGTTACATACCACGTGAGCTTATCTATAATAGCACGCCGCGCAGAAAAATGCAACAAAAACTTTCACCATTTTTTCAAATTTCCGCGCCAGTCCCTGTGGAAAAGTACCAGAGCACCCGGCGGCGCACCGGCGTGCCGGTAATGCAGCCCAGTGCGGCGGAATAGGCCTCGATCTGGGGGCGGTAACGCTCCGAATGGCTCTGCTCCTCCCCCGGCCGCAGGTGGTCGGTCTTGAAGTCCACCACGGTCAACCCCTCGGGGCCGGTGAAACAGCAGTCGATGACGCCCTGCATCAGCACCTGCTCCTCTTCTGGAAGCGACGCATTCAGCTGGGCGGCAGAGGTGAGCAGGGAGAATTTAAATTCGCGGTGCAGATCCGGGGCGGCAAGCGCCTCCTGTCCCAGCGCTGACGCAAAGAATGCGGCCACCTGATCCGAGCGGACAGCCCGGGCGGCCTCCGGTGTCAGGCTCTCCTGTGCCACCAGCCGGGCGACCTCCTCTGCCACCTCCGAAACGCTCCCCGTACGATCCAGCCGGATCAGCTGCATGACGGTGTGCATCGCCGTGCCGATCTCATTGGCGGTCAGACCCCGCTGGGCCTGATCAAAGCGCGGGCGGGCAAAGTCGATCTCCTTGGGTGCGGCGGCCGGTGCGGTGCCCTCGGCGGCCTCCTCGTCCAACTCGCGGCCCTTCAGCTGGGTGGCCGTCACCTTGGAGGGTGCATCGGCCAGCGCGGCATAGGGATTGACCCAGTTCAGTCTCGCAGATTCCTCCTCAGTGAGATGGCGGCCCACGGCAGTCTGTTCTGCCTGCTCAGTTCGTTTGACGCCGGGCTTGACCGCCGGAACCAGCTTAATATCCCAGCGATCCTCCGGGATCAGCAGTGAACAGCCCACGCCGCCCGCGGCGCGCAGGTCGGCGGCGTCAGGCCGGGCCAGTACCGGCAGAAGCAGCCACTCACCCACAGTGCTCAGCGCATTCAGGGCCTCCGGGTCGGGCTTCGCCCCCGCGTCCGGGGCCAGCTTGGCGCAC
>ERZ808240.3635-NODE-3635-length-14704-cov-34.515598_pt1 | contig 14704 bp, 12 predicted proteins | sample MGYA00521084_ERZ808240 | MGnify/ENA primary metagenome ERZ808240 (study PRJEB31516, sample SAMN03275571) | gut metagenome | biome: mammalia-associated habitat; material: feces | host: Papio cynocephalus | place: Kenya | collected 2012-08-06 ... | reverse complement strand
ACTACCAAGGCATAGTTGCAAAGCATACATCCTTGGACAAGGGACATGGCAGATTAGAAGAGAGAAAATGTATTGTGGCCAGCTATGGCAGCACTATGCAAAAAATGTTCAAGAATAAATTCGAAGGTCTAAAATCTATCGTTGGCATTGTGTCACGAAGAACGATTGTCGCAACTGGTGAAACTTCCGAGGAAATCAGGTACTGCGTAACTTCTCATGGAAATGAAAACCCTGAAGAAATCTCCAATGCCATCAGAAAGCATTGGTGCATAGAGAATAATTTGCACTGGCAATTAGACTTTACTTTTAGAGAAGACGAAAGTAGAAAAGTAAAAAATGCAGCGAGGAACTTCTCTACCATAACCAAGATAGCTCTGTCAATCCTAAAAAATGACAAGACTGTCAAGGGCAGTCTCAACTTGAAAAGAATGAAGGCAGGCTGGGACGAAAAATACTTGTTAAAACTTTTGGAGGCGAACGCATTTTGATGCGTCCGCCCTGGCAGGCTTCTATGGGTTTTATATTAGACCGGCAGAAAGTTGGTATAAGGTCGAAACCAAGTTTACATAAGGACAAAATCGTATTTATATAAGGCAGAAGTACTGAAAGGAAGAAAAGAGACAAGGGCACAAATCCCTATTTCTAAAAGTAGAAAGACGAAATAATTATCAGCCAACAGTCTTACTTTCAAATAAAAGTAGTATCTTTGCAGAAGACAAGCTGCACGCGGCAATTTGGAAGCAAACTTTCATAGCACTCGTTTGCATTATCTTTGCAATAGTAAAACATTAAGGGCAGAAAACATGATGGAAGAAATTAATGGCAGAAGACTACCCGTAGGCATCCAATCTTTCGAGAAGATAAGGAAAGAAGGATATTTGTATGTTGACAAGACCGACTTGATTTGGAAACTTGCCAACAATGGCAAGACATATAATTACCTGAGCCGTCCTCGCCGCTTCGGTAAGTCTGTGCTCGTGGATACCCTTCAGGCCTACTTTGAAGGCAAGAAGGAACTCTTTGAGGGGCTGAAGATGATGGATTTGGAGAAGGAATGGAAGAAATATCCCGTTATCCGGCTCGACATGAGTGGCGCAGGTGCAACCCCAGAGGCGGTCCGTTCTTATCTTGATGACGTATTCTATGATTGTGAACAGCAATATGAAATCGCAGTTCGCCCGGAAAGTTCGCTTGCCGTCCGCTTCAAAAATATCATTGAGACAGCCTATCGGAAGACTGGCAACCAAGTCGTTGTACTCATCGACGAATATGATTCTCCACTACAGCATTCTTGGAAGACTCCTCAGCACGAGGCTTGCACAGCCATCTACAAAGAAGTGTTTGCCATCTTGAAACTGAAGGACGAACGAGAGCGTTTTGTCTTCATCACAGGCATCACCAAGTTTACGCAAGTCTCCCTCTTCTCTGTGCTCAACAACCTTACCAACATCAGCTTTTATCCACAATACGCTGCCCTTTGCGGCATCACCAAGCAGGAGATAACAGACAATTTCATGCCAGAGATTGAGGCGATGGGGAAAAAGAATGGATGGACAGCGGAAGAGACTATAGCTCAGCTGAAAGCCAACTATGACGGCTATCACTTCAGCGCAGACAACATGGTGGATGTTTTCAACCCCTTCAGCCTCATCAACGCTCTGGACGAAAAGGAAATCGACAACTATTGGGCATCATCAGGGGCGACCTCTTTGCTGCCAAAGTTTGTCGATGATTTTGAAATCCGCCTAAAGGACTTTGAACATTGTGCTTTATTGAGCACGGTCATCAAGACCTCGGATGTTACAGGTGGAGGTGCAGAACTATTTCTTTACCAATCGGGCTACCTTACCATCAAGGGCTATTCCAATGGCATCTATTTTTTGGGAATTCCGAACCATGAAGTGAGACAAGCACTCAATGAGATGGTACTGCCTGCCCTGGCTATGCGTAATCTCAACGACATTCAGTCAACCCAAGCCTTCCTAAGAGAATACCTCATAACAGGCAAACTTTCGGAAGCGAAGAAGTGCCTGAAAGCCCTCATTGCCGACGTACCTTATAGCAACAAGAAGCTTGCCTCAATGGATATGGAGGAGCGTTATCGCCTCATCATGAGTACGATATTCAACGCCATAGGCTTTAAGGTCGAAGTAGAACGCATGCTTGCCACAGGCAGAATCGACATGGTGGTATATACCTTACATATTACTTATGTATTGGAGTTGAAATTGTCTAACAATGGAGGCATGGGTGTTGCCGAGAAGCAAGTCATAGCCAATCAATATGCCGAGCCTTTCAAGGCTGACAAGCGGAAGGTCATCGCCCTCGCCGTGGAACTCGACGACTTGGGCAAGGGATTGGTTGACTGGAAGGAAGTGAAAGCGTAAAATAAAAAGAGGAAGAATTAAGGTTGAAATCACAAACAAATAAAGTGACATGGCATATTACCCAAAGACAATACAGGAAGAGGAGCTCAAGAACAAAGTTCGTGAAGACTGGTTCGCAAGTTATGACAATACAGACATCCCTGGCAAAGTGGATTTCTGCGTAGGGCATAATGGTACGACCTATCTTTGGGCAGAAGCAAAGAGAGGTGTCAAAAAGGACATCTACGAACAGTTTGTACAACTAATCCTCACGATAGGAAAAGACCGTCGTTTCTCTGAACTTGACCCTCCCGATTATCTCGGTTCCTTTGATGCCGAGAAGATTGGCTTTGTGCATTATGATGAAATCTCCGACATTTTTGGAGAAAACGACTTCAACTGGCAAGTCACTCCATCTGACCATACCACCAAGGAATTCAGGCAACTCTACGAGATGGTACACGACACATTGAAAGAGCATGTCTTTATTTTTAACTTTGAGCAACAAGAGGACAGTTTGCGTTTCTTCATCAAAGATAAGTTTTCCCTGACAGGAAGGCGCGCATCCAAGATGAATGTCAACAAGAACAACTTTCCTCATGTCTATCGCCGTTGGCTCAAGGAAGTAAAGGATACGCTTGCAGTAGACTGGGATGACTTGGCTGAAATCGGTATCTATGACTGTCATTTCTTTCTTGCCGACCTCATGTCTCAAGACGACACGACTCTACTTCAAAACCTTACGGTTCTGTTAAAAGAAGACCATTATAAAGTCAACACAGGAAAACTCCAAGGAAACAAGACCCCTCTATTCGCCCATTTTGAGTTTAACGACAACCAAATGGCTCATCGCTTGTTCTGGCAAAGATACAAACGCCCACCTCGTGAGGAATATCGTGACTATATCTTGGAAAGAGCTGACAGATTACATCCAGAGGATATCCGCGAGCGTCATGGTTCTTATTTCACCCCAATGATATGGGTGGAAAAATCACAAGAATACCTTGCGAATATACTTGGAGAAAACTGGCAAGACGAATATTATGTTTGGGATTGTGCTGCGGGAACCGGCAACCTGCTGGCAGGTTTAACTAATCGTCATAATCTATGGGCTTCAACTTTGGAACAAGCAGATGTTGACACAATGAAAGAGCGAATTCAAAATGGTGCCAACCTCTTTGGAAACCATGTTTTTCAGTTTGACTTTTTGAATGATCCATTAGTTGATTATACAACTAAAGAGGGTTCCAAAATAAAAAGTAAGGTTCCTACTGAATTACAAGAAATAATAAAAGACCCCCAAAAAAGAAAGAGATTAGTCATATACATAAACCCTCCATATGCAGAGGGAGACAACAGAAGTGGTAGAGGCAGAAGCGGTGTCGCTGCAAATACCTATGTAGCCAAAGTTTTTGGAGCTTCCATGGGATATGCCAAACGAGAACTATACATTCAGTTCTTGACAAGGGTATATCGTGAAATCCCTACGGCAGTGCTTGCAGATTTTTCAAAGTTGAAAAATCTGCAAGCACCTAAGTTCTCGGATTTTCGACGTATGTTTAAAGCTACCCCTAAGACTATGTTCATTGTACCTGCGGATACATTTGACAATGTAAAAGGAGATTTTCCTATAGGCTTCAAAATATGGTTCACTGCAGACATTGAGCCTTTCAATGGCGTGGTAGCCGATGTGTACAACGAAAAAGGAGAGGCACTGCCGCAAAAAGAGATATTCTGCTATGAGGGACTAAAGTTAATCAATGACTGGACAACAACTTTCATTGATGACAAGCAAGAGTCTATTGCCACCATTATAGGTATTGCGAACGACTTTCAAAACCAAAGGACTGTCAGAATCGAACGTCCTCATCGTCCGTGGAATCATCAATACCAATGGCAAATAACAAAACGCAATCTCTTTGAATCAAGCATTTACCTTGCCGTTCGTTTAGTTATAGAGGCTACCTGGGAAAATGACCGTGACCAATTTCTTTATCCACAAGAAACTTGGAAGAATGACGCAGAATTCAAGACCGACTGCTTGACGTTTGCTATCTTTACCAATAAAAACAATGTACAGTCAAAAGATGGCATCAACCATTGGCAACCGTTCACTGAAAAAGAGTTAGGCATCACTAACGAATTGCCTAACCATTTCATGACAGACTATATCTCTGGCAAACGTCGTCCACGCCCAATGCAAGGAAACCTCTTCGAAGGCAATCAAGAATCAAATGCGCCATTGATTTTCTCGAAAGAAGCACAAGCCGTGTTTGATGCAGGTCGTGAACTATGGAAGCATTATCATCAGCAACCAGATGCTGATTTAAATGCCTCCTATTATGACATACGCAAGTATTTCCAAGGAACTAAATTGGACAAGAAAGGCAAAGAAGTGATGAACTCTACAAGTGAGGACGAGACTTATACCAAGCTTCATGCAGCTCTACGCAAAGCCCACAAACTTCTTGCCAAGAAGATTGTGCCAAAAGTTTACGAACATGGCTTCTTAAGATAAAGTTTAAACAGATTCATCATGAGCAAATATAATTTTAAAATAGACAATTACCACGCCATCGGGCATGCAGACATAGAGATAGACGGCATCACTGTCATTGCCGGAGGCAATGGCTGTGGCAAGAGTACGCTGTCGAGATGGTTGTATTATATCATTCAAACAACAGCAAAATACGACCACTATCTGTTTGCCGATTTTTGCAAAGATACGACCATTACTTTAGACACACTCTCCTCTATTGCAAAATCATGGAATTTTTCTGATGAAGAAGGTTATGCTGACATCATAACAAAAGCAAGTTCCCTTATATCCATTGCACCAACCGGAGATATTGAAAAAGTTACCTTATACTACAATAAGGCCATAGAAGCTTTCTGCAAACTTTTACAGAGGTACCTTGCTGAAGAAACAGATATAAATAATAAAAAGCGTATTTTTAAAGTTCTATGATTAGAAAGCGAAGAGCTACCTCTTGAGAAGCTCAAGGAAAGTACATTTGCTAACTTAGACGAGAGCTTGCAAAAGTATTATGAACTTAAAACAAGAAAAGACATAAACTTGATATGGAGCAATATCACAAATATCTATAGAGAAAAGGACTCGCATCCTACCGACATTCAGTTTACTGAAGATGAAGTTCAAATGCTGAAGGAGAAGGTCGGAACACTATTTGGATTGGCTAATGCCCTATATATCGACACACCTATTATATCTTCGATGGAAAGTCCAAGGAAATACTATTGGCGGGAATTGATGCATAATATGCTCTACCCGAAAGACGGTTTCGAATTATCAGAAAGAGAGCAGAAACTCATCAAAGCCATAGGAAACATGATTGAAGGCTCATTTGTCGAAGACAACACTTTTGGCACCGAGCTTATCTTCAAAGCAAAAAGTGGTGTTCAAGTGAAATTGGACAAAGTTGCCTCAGGTTTCAAGACCTTCGCCTACATGCAACGTCTTATCGAAAACGGTTGGTTAGACAACAAGACATTATTGGAGATAGACGAGCCAGAGACCAATCTACATCCACAATGGATAGTAGAATTCGCACATCTTCTCGTTATGGTCAACAAGGAACTTGGAACCAAAATCATGATTGCAAGTCATAATCCAGATATGGTTTCTGCCATCAGATATATATCTGAAAAAGAAAGAATCTTAGACAATACTCATTTCTACTTAGCAGAACAACGAGCCAACTCCGAGTTATTCGATTACAAGGATTTAGGGAACGACATCGACCCTGTGTTCGAGTCATTCAACAAGTCGTACGAGACACTTCAAAAATATGTAGAAGATTATGGCAACCTATAAGATAAGCAATTACCAAGGTATCCGCATAGAATGCTGGACTCCTAAACTATTAGTTGGCATGAACAGTCTGCTTAAACAAGAAGGATGCCCTAATTCCGAGAATGTCTTCTCTAACAATGATAAGGCTATAGAACTGGACGATGTACAAAGAATGATTTCTCAAAAGCATCATACCGACAAGAAGGCATCCGCAGATGTATTACTACATGTCAACGACAATAAGTTACTCTTGGCAGATGCCAAATTCAGAGTCACAAATATCAAGAACTTAGATTCCAAGGAACTGTCCAAGAAAATAACAGAATCAAAAGCCTTGGTAAAAACAGATTATTCTTTCTTGCCAAACTTCCATATCTTGATGAAGAAACAGGCATTGAGCCCAACCCATTTAAATGCCGTTAGAAGGATGTTTGCAAATAGGCCAAACTATCAAGTGATGGACACTATCGTATTCCATACCCTATTCGAGGATTAAGTAAGAAACTTTAAGCAAAAGCGGCACTTTATTAACAGTTTGTTTGCTTATCTCAGCAAAAAGTCGTACTTTTGTCGCAAAGCAACTAAAAAGAAATAACTATGGACGAAGCAATCAAGCAAATCGGCGAACGACTGAAAGGTCTTCGCGAGGTTCTCGACATCCCGGCAGAGGAAGTGGCAGAGCTTTGCGAAATCAGTCTCGACCATTACCTAAAGATAGAATCGGGCGAAGCCGACCCGTCGGTCTATCGCCTCTCTAAAATCTCCAAGCGTTACGGCATCGACCTCGATGTGTTGCTCTTCGGCGAGGAGCCTCGCATGAAGGGATATTATGTGACCCGCAGCGGACAAGGACCTAAGATAGAGCGCAATAACCAATATAAGTATCAGAGCCTTGCCGTGGGATTCAAAGACAGAAAGGTGAATCCATTCATGGTGCAGGTCGATCCATTGCCTGGCGACGAGAAACCTCATAAGAATGGGCACGACGGCCAGGAATACGACTACGTGCTGGAAGGCTCGCTCGAAGTGACCATCGAGGAGAAGGTAATGGTGCTTGATCCTGGCGACAGCATCTACTTCGACAGCAAGAAGCAGCATTGCTTCCGCTCATTGAATGGCAAACCTGCCAAGTTCCTGTGTATTATCATTTAATTTGGGAAGTTAGAGAAGTTAAAGGAAGTTAGAGAGAAGTTAAGGGACAAATGCTCATGTTGAATAATTTGCTTCCGTAAGCAAGAAAAGCCGTTGTACATTAACTTCCTCGAGCGACCGAAGGGAGTGATAACTTCCCTTAACTTCATTAAATTCCCCAAAAATAAAAACCATGATTGAGAGATTCTTAAAACAGACGAAGTTTACTTCAGAGCAAGACTTCAAGGAGCATCTGGAGTTTATCATACCCGAGGATTTCAACTTCGCCTACGACGTGATGGACGAATGGGCTAAGATTAAGCCCGACCACGTGGCTCTGCTTTGGACCAGCGAGCGTGGCGAGGAAATCCGCTTTACTTACAAAGACTTGAAGGAACAGAGCGACAAGGCCGCCGCTTACTTCCAGAGCCTCGGCATCGGGCACGACGACAAGGTGATGCTCATCTTGAAGCGCCACTACCAGTGGTGGCTCGCCATGCTCGGTCTCCACAAGATAGGGGCCGTAGCCATCCCAGCCACCCACATGCTCACCAAGCACGACATCATCTACCGCAACAATGCGGCCAGCGTGAAAGCCATCATCTGCTGTGGGGATGATTACGTTGTAGAACAAATACAAGAGGCGATGCCCGAGAGTCCTACCGTAAAAACATTGATCAGCATAGGTCCCGACATCCCAGAGGGATTCCACGACTGGATGAAGGAATGGAACGAATGTGCGCCTTTCGTTCGCCCGGAGCACGTGAACACCAACGAAGACACGCTCCTGATGTATTTCACATCGGGCACCACGGGAGAGCCTAAGATGGTGGCGCACGACCATCTCTACGCCCTCGGTCATCTCACAACAGGCGTATATTGGCACAACCTGCACGAGAACTCTATCCACCTCACAGTAGCCGATACGGGTTGGGGCAAGGCGGTATGGGGCAAGCTCTACGGCCAGTGGTTTGCCGGAGCCACTGTCTTCGTCTTCGACCACGAGAAGTTTACGGCCGAGAAGATCATGCGTCAGATAGAGAAGTACCACATCACTTCCTTCTGCGCCCCTCCTACCATCTATCGCTTCATGATTCGCGAGGACTTTTCCAAATACGACCTCAGCAGCCTCGAATACTGCACTACTGCGGGCGAGGCGATGAACCCATCCGTGGCAGAGACCTTCCAGAGGTTGACAGGCATTCAGATATACGAGGGCTTCGGACAGACCGAGACAACCATGACGCTTGGCACCTTCCCTTGGATTAAGCCTAAGCCTGGAAGCATGGGCAAGCCTAACCCTCAATACGATGTGCATATTCTCCGCCCTGACATGACGGAATGCGAGGACGGCGAGAAGGGTGAGATTTGCATCCGTATCGGCGACAACAAGCCGCTCGGCTTGTTTAAATATTACTATCGTGACGACAAGCAAACCAAATCGGTTTGGCATGACGGCTATTACCACACAGGCGACATGGCTTGGCGCGACGAGGAAGGCTATTATTGGTTTGAAGGCAGAATCGACGATGTCATCAAGAGTTCGGGCTATCGCATCGGTCCTTTCGAGGTGGAGAATGCCTTGATGACCCACCCTGCCGTCGTGGAGTGCGCCATCACGGGTGTGCCAGACCCTATCCGTGGCATGGTGGTGAAGGCTACGGTGGTTCTGTCAAAGGAATACAAGGACAAGGCTGGCGACGAACTTGTCAAGGAACTGCAGAACCATGTGAAGCATGAGACCGCTCCTTACAAGTATCCTCGCATCATCGAGTTCGTGGATGAATTGCCAAAAACCATATCGGGCAAGATAAGGAGAGTCGAAATAAGAGAAAAGGACAACAAGAATAATCGGAAATGAAAAGAACAAGAAAGGCTATATATATCCTTATGCTTTTGCTTGGTATGAGCAATAGCATAAGGGCTCAAAATGAAGTTTCTCAAAAATTTATCGTCGGATTAAGGGGAGGATTAAGTTTTGCGCCTACCGATTGGTCTTTTTCAGAAATAAATATATTTCCTTCCATCGGTATCGCTACCAGTTGTAATATCTCAAAATCACCGTTATATCTTGAGACTGGACTATACTATACAAATAGGTATGTATCTGGTTCAGCCAACCACTCATTGCTCGTTCCAGCATTGCTGACTTATCATATTCCTTCACGAAGCAACAAATCAATACAACCTTTTGCAGGACCATTTATTTCATATGGTTTTGACGAGGCGGCTATTGATGGAGGAATTCGCCTCGGCATTGGCTTTAATTCCAGCAAGTTCTACATAAATTGCGGTTACGACCTAAGTATGAGCTATGGAGTTGATGAAGATGCATTGTTCATAAACATAGGATATAATTTGTAGTTAATCACATCAACAAAAAATGGAGAAACGAATTGTAGTCAAGGTGGGCAGTAATGTGCTGACCCGAGAGGACGGAAAATTGGACGTGACAAGAATGTCGGCGATAGTTGATCAAATCGTTTGGCTTCGCCGACATGACTATGAAGTGATATTGGTATCCTCGGGTGCCGTGGCTGCAGGAAGAGCCGAGCTGCATGTAGATCATCACTTGGACAGCGTGGAGCAACGCCAGTTGTTCTCTGCCATCGGACAGGTGAAACTCGTAGGGTTGTATTACGACCTCTTCCGTGAATACAAAATCAAGATAGGGCAGGTACTGACCATGAAGGAGAACTTCGGTGCCGAGGAGCAGTACAAGAACCAGGAAGCTTGTATGCAAGTGATGCTGGAGAACGATGTGCTCCCCATCGTCAACGAGAACGATACCGTGTGCATCACCGAGTTGATGTTCACCGATAACGACGAACTATCGGGACTGATAGCGAAGATGATGGAGGCCGACACCCTCATCCTCCTCACCAATGTGGATGGCATCTACAACGGTGACCCAAGCGACCCGAACACTCGCATCATCCCTTCGGTATATTACGACCGAGACATCAGCGAGTATATCCAGGCAAGCAAGAGCAGCCACGGCAGAGGCGGCATGACCTCGAAGGCGCACACCGCCAAAGAGGTTGCCAACGCTGGCATCAAGGTCATCATCGCCAACGGCAACACGCCAAACATCCTCGTCAACCTGAAGGAACATCCGATGGAGACCCTCCACACAGAGTTTGTGGCAAGGCCAAAGGAGAAGTAACATCCTTATCTCTTACAACGTATCAAACCAAGCATAATCCCCTGCCATACATTCGGTTTATCCAAATATCAAAGAATTGCTCATTCAACGAATACTTGCCATGCAACTTTGTGATGACACCACTTGTCATCAATTGCTTGGCTGCATACTGATTGGCACTGGCAGAAGCAAGCTTATGTTTCTGGATGAATGCCGCAGAGGTAATCTTATCCACTTCGCCATCAGCCGCTATCGCATACAGCAAAGGTTTCTGTTTCTCGGGAATATTAGATAACAATTCCTGGAAAAGAGGTTCCTTGGAATCCACCACATTATTGATAACTTGCATCACCAAATCCATGGTACATGATTCGCCATCGCTCGTCATAGCAAACACTTCATTGAATGCCTTTTGCATTCCGTATGTATTTGCAAGAAGGGAGAAATAAGTATGTTAAGAGATTCACAACTTTGGATAAAAATTGGTAGAATATGTAGTCTGTTGGCAAAACGATTAGACATTTCACCCGAAAGAGCATTTGATATCTTTCAAAGAAGCAAAACTAACGAACTGCTTCATGACGAGCGTTCCTTGCTATATCTTATGGGAGACTTATACATCGTGGATAATGTCGTTATGGAATTACAATCAGCAGACAGTGTCTGCTAATTGTTTTCTACTATCATATCGGCAAAGGGCAGAAAGTTTCATCTATTGACAAACTTCCTACCCTTTTTCTTTTGTATATTCAACAAATAGTCGTACCTTTGCCACTACAAAAAAGTTGTAACATAAAAGATGCAATGGTGTATGAGACTAAACAGCAAGAAATTAGCTAATCCTTTCATCTATTAAGGATATGAAAGTCCTGAATATTTCTGCGACAGAGAGGTTGAGACCAAGACGCTGCTCTCCCACTTAAAGAATGGAAGAAACGTAACCCTCATCTCACCTCGTAGAATTGGTAAGACAGGTCTTATCAAAAACACCTTCTTCCATCTAAAGGAAGAGGAGAAGAATGCCGTGTGCCTATACCTTGACATCTTCACCACCAAGAAACTGAACGACTTTGTTGAACAACTTGGTGTCATGGTCATCAACGACATCGTTAGAAAGAACGCCTCGTTCATCGAAAAGACGATTGCCTTCTTCAGTGCCCTGCGCCCAGTGCTCAGCATGGATCCACTGACAGGCGAGCCAAGCGTATCCATCACGGTGGAACCTACGCAAGAAGACATTACCATCCGCAGCATCTTCAACTATCTCAACGAAAGCGGCAAAGAGGTATATATCGCCATCGATGAGTTTCAGCAGATAGCCGAATATCCAGAGAAAGGTACAGAAGCATTGCTCCGCTCATACATTCAATTCGACCAACACGTTCATTTCATTTTTTCAGGCAGCAAGCAGCACTTGATGGCTGAGATATTCGGATCTCCAAAACATCCTTTCTACCAAAGCACGGAGATGATGGGATTGAAACCACTGAAATGCAAAATCTATTATGACTTCTGCCAAGACTTCTTCAAGCAGAAAGGCGGCAACTTATCGAAAGACATCTTCGAACATATCTACCAGCAATTCGATGGACATACTTGGTATATCCAATGCATTATGAACCGGCTCTATGAATCAGAAAGCCAAGCTGACTGCATCGAGCAAGTCAACGCAGCTCTCCTTTCAATCCTTGCCGGAAGAGAACCACAGTTCGAGAGCATGACGCAATTCTTCACGGAAAATCAATTCGCTCTTCTCAAAGCCATTGCCAAGGAAGGCATCATAGCACAGCCGACTGCTGGCAAGTTCATCAAGGAACATAAGTTGAGCGGTGCCAGCAGCGTAAAGGCCGCATTGAAGGTTTTGGAAGACAAAGAGCTGGTTTATCGGACTAACGAAGGCTATATCATCTACGATAGATTCATGGACTTGTGGCTGAAGAGAGCATAACAGCCATAAGAACACTTTATCAAAAAGGCAACATGCACTTACACGTCAAGAACTTCATATAAACTTCCCTTACCAATTGGTATATTTTCCTTCACTATTCCACCGACTCGAAGAATCAAACAAAAGAACGCCATCCTTCGAATACAATGTTTCTACTTTCCCATATAATTCCATATCACCATTTGCATTTTCCTTTAAATAAAAGCACCATACACCTTGGGATTCGTTTGCGATTCGTTGCCCATAACGATAAGAGTCATAAACTTTATCCACACTTCCTTCATTTCCACCTGTAGCAGTTCTTATTTCTCCGTTTTTAACAGTCCAGCTACCGCGTTCAAAGATAAAGCCATGTGAGAAATAAAGCTTTCCGTCATTTAAACGAGCATTCTTGCATGTCCAAATATCCGAACCTGTCTTTATCCGAACAACAAGTTGCCCGCCATCGTCAAAAACTTTAATATTTCCCCAAGGTCTTTCCGATGGTTGACAGTTCCATACCCCTAAAAATTTCTTATAGCCATCAGGCAATTGTTGTGCATTGGCTTCAACGATACAGATGAAACCTACTGCAACCATAAAGAGTATTGATAGTAATTTTTTCATAATCACACGAATTTAGGATTTAACTATTTATTTATCAGCATGATGACTTTCTGCAATATCTTGGTCATATCTACCATATCCTCTACACACGTCCACTCATAGACACTATGTTCAGCCTGCTGGCCACTGAAGAGGCAAGCGCCTCCACGCAAGCCCTTGGCAGCAATCATTGCAGAAGTCGTTCCACCACGCTCACTACGTGGGGAGACTTTCTTGCCAAGACTCGCATAAGCCTTCTTGATGATGCCCGGTAAAGCAGGATACATCGTATATGCCACATTCTCATACTGTAAATTCTCAGCAGAAGCCCCCACTTTCACAAAGGGAAAAGCCTTTGCGGTTTCCTCTTCGGCAAGATCAAGCATCTGCCGCAAAGTGTCGCCTTCCAACTTGTCGAAATAGCGCAGACGTACTTTCACTAAATAATCATCAGAGATGGTATTGCCTACACTATCCTTCGGATGGCTGATGTCATAGCAATGGACATACCCCTGTTTTCCACGACTGGCAGACGGATGCTTACATGGAGGGATTTGCCCCACGAAATAAGAAGCTGCCGTCAAGGCATCACCATACTTATTGGCATATCCTTCACCTGGATGGGCATTTCTACCATGAAATGTATAGATACGCATGGCAGCAGTAAAGTTCTCGACAGAAAAGGCATGAGGATCATCTCCGTCTACATCTATCACTACATCAGGATTTCCATCCACATACTTCGGTTCAAACTTTTCCGCAGCCCTTCCTATATCTTCATTCTGCGAGAAAACAAAGTATAAATCACCATGTTCAATAGACTTTTCCAAAACAAGATTTCCTATGAGTGTCATCAAGACTGTACATCCGCTCTTATCATCCGCCCCAAGCAAGGTTGTACCATCACTCGTAATGATGGTCTTTCCTATACACTCTTTCAAATGTTTTCCTTGTGGAACCTTCGGACTAAGCACAATTCCTGAGGGCAATTTGATATCGCCACCTTGATAGTTGCGATGGACAATCGGCTTGATATTGCCGCCAGGTGCCTCCGGTGTCACATCAAGATGTGCCATCAGCATAATGGAAGGCAGTTTTCTTTTTGTCGTAGCAGGCAACTTGGCATATACATACTCGCTCTCACTACGAACAACTTGCAATTTCTTGTTACTTTTAGCCATTAACAAGAGCTCTTGTTCTATCATCTCTGCCATCTTTCGCTGCCCAGGCGTCAAAGGGAACGAAGACATATCCTCACTGTCCGTACTTTGGCTATTGACACTTGCATAATTCATAAAACGACGGAGACATTTCTCTATTTCTATAGAATCCGGCACAAACAATCTCTTAGCGGAAAGCAAAGACCTCAACTCCTCAGATTGTGGAAGAGTCTTCACACCAACGTGAGTAATCCTTGGTCGCACATCTGGCAGTTTCAGGTTTTGTGTTACATTTTTCTTTACCTTAGAAGAAGCTTCGGAAGCTTTTTTAGCTTCATGCACAGTAATTGCAGCCCAGTTAACTTTAGGAGTAAAACGAGAAGCAGGAACCTTCACCACTTTTGTTGAAGCCTTGACAACCTTGCCAATTTTCAGTTGCGCACACACATCTATCGTAGATAAACACACCATGCAGAGCAACAAGATATACTTAATAGATAATTTCATACGTAAATTATTATCGTCCAACATTGCTGTAGGACATATGTTTTATAC
>ERZ808240.3634-NODE-3634-length-14714-cov-12.719012_pt1 | contig 14714 bp, 10 predicted proteins | sample MGYA00521084_ERZ808240 | MGnify/ENA primary metagenome ERZ808240 (study PRJEB31516, sample SAMN03275571) | gut metagenome | biome: mammalia-associated habitat; material: feces | host: Papio cynocephalus | place: Kenya | collected 2012-08-06 ... | reverse complement strand
TGGACTTGAGCGGCGGCAACACGGCGAATGGCGCTGCGATTCGTCTCTACACGCCGAATGGGTCGGCTTCCCAGTTGTTCGTTCTTTCGTCTAGCAAGGTCTTGATTCCGGTGAATACTACCGTGATAATTAAATCTGCGGAGAAGGCCAATCTTGTGTTTGATGTTTCAGATGCTTCTACTGCAAATTATGCGAGGATTCAAATGTATACGGAAAACGGGAATGACGCACAGAAGTTTTATTTCCGGCAGATTGGTAACGGAACCTATAACATCATCAATGTAAATTCCGGTAAAGTTTTGGATGTATATGGGGCGCATTCGTCTAATGGCACGGTTTTGCAGCAATTTGATGATAATAGCACTATCGCTCAGCAATGGACATTGCGCGATTGCGGAAACGGCAAAATTTCATTCATCTCTGTGAATGCGAATAGGGCAATTGATGTGCCTAATGCGAATTTTTCACCACATACCGGACTGTGGCTTTATACTGCGAATGGCTCGAATGCTCAGCAGTGGGTGGTTGAGAAATCTAAGACTGTGCGAGAACGATTAAATGATAAAGCCGCAAAGCATAAAAGTGATCTGCCTAATGGCACATATATTTTTGGCACAAAGCTCAAGTCCACAATGAAATTGGATATTTATGGAGGTTCTCGTGTTGACCACGGAAATGCTCAAATTTGGGCAGCCAATGGTACGAATGCCCAGAGGTGGCGTGTCGTGCATGATAAGTATGGATATGTTGTGTTAACTAGTGTGAATTCTGGTAAGGTACTGGACGTTAATAACGCAAATACCTCGAATGATACTAATGTGCAGCAATTTACATCGAATAACACATATGCGCAGAAGTGGATTGCTACAAAAAACATGGATGGCTCGTATACTTTTTATTCGGCATTGGCTGAAAATATGGTATTGGATGTTTCAGGGGGATATTTTACAAATGCCACCAATGTTCAGCTGTATGAGTCGAATGGTTCAAATGCTCAAAAGTGGTTAAACTAGGAAATTCATAACTAGAAGAAGCGTGTATTGCTGTAAGAGCCTATAGACAGCTTGCGTAATAAGTTAGCTTATGACAATTGGATTATGGATGAATTCCTTTCATACCATTAAAGTATATTTGCGTCTGTGCGTTAATTGACAGGAGAGGATAACATGGATCGGAAGCCAGCAGCATTGTTGAGCCTAGTAGTGCCGTGTTATAACGAGCAAGAGTCATTGCCATTGTTTTATCAAGAGACCATTAAAATAGCTGACAAACTTAAGACACAGTTTAATCTCGATGTTGAATTTGTGTTTGTTAATGATGGCTCTAAGGATAAGACTTTAGAGGAATTACGAAAACTCCATAGCCAAGATGCTCGAGTACGATATGTTTCTTTTTCCCGCAATTTTGGTAAAGAGTCGGCGTTGTACGCTGGATTAGGTGCAGCTAGAGGGGAATATGTGGCTACCTTGGACGCTGATTTGCAGGATCCTCCGTCATTAATACCAGAGATGGTGCAATTCTTGCATGACCATTCTGACTATGATTGTGTAGCGACTCGTCGGTCTACTCGTAAAGGCGAGCCTTTAATCCGTAGTTTCTTTGCGCAGATGTTTTATCGTTTAATTAATAAAATGTCGGATATGGAGATTGTTGATGGTGCTAGAGATTTTCGTTTTATGACACGAAAATTTGTTGATGCAGTGTTGGCAATGGGTGAGTATAATCGCTTCTCCAAAGGTATTTTTTCTTGGGTTGGATTTAAAACTCATTGGATTTCTTACGAGAATATCGAGCGTGTAGCTGGCAAGACAAAATGGAGTTTTTGGTCTTTGTTTAAATATTCTATTGAGGGCATCGTCGGTTTTTCTACAGTTCCGTTAATTATGTCCTCATTTTTAGGTGTGGCATGTTGTCTACTAGCATTTATCGGTATTGTATTTGTGATTGTACGAGCCACTATTTTTGGTGATCCGGTTGCTGGATGGCCAAGTATGATTTGTGTGATTCTACTTATCGGTGGTTTGCAATTGCTTTGTTTGGGTGTTTTGGGCGAATACTTGTCCAAAACTTACCTTGAGTCAAAAAACCGCCCTATTTACATTGTGTCAGAAACTGAAGATAGATAAGTTGAATGTAAAAAACGTTTTAATTTTAATATGGTTCAGAATATGGAGTGTCAACTTTATAATTTGGAAGCCGAGAATTTTATCGGGGAATGACTAGTTTGGGACTGTGATGATACGTGAATGTGCGTGTAATCGTTCGTTTTGGATGTAAAAGATGAGGTCAGTATTTTGAGTCATAATAGATAAAATATTTTAGAATCAAAGTTTAGTTGATGTCACGCATGAGATTTGAAGGAAGACAGAGGATTAATAGTGTCAAAAACGAGAGAGCATTCTCTTGATGTGATTCGAGCATTTGCCATTGTGACTGTTGTTTGTGAGCATGTATCTCCTGAATTGCTATCGGGTACAGCTGGGCTCATAGTTAATGTTATTGGGACGATGGGCGTGCCATTATTTGTTATGCTTACTGGATATCTTATGCTCGACAGAATGTATGACGCCAATTATCTTCGGCGCTTCGTTCGGCATAATTTGCTACCTCTGATTGGTGCTTTAGAGATTTGGAATTTGGTGTGGTTCGGGCTTAGCCATGTAGTAGGTGGTGCACCAATTACGTTTGAAAGATTTTTAAAGATTGCACTTTTTATGGGGCCCACGGACAGTGGAATGTGGTTTCTTCCAATGATTATCGGGCTTTATCTTGGATTGCCTATCGTTAGCCATATGGTGCAGTGGTTAAATGAATATAATGCGCGAGAATATACTGGAATCTTACTAGGTGGCATAATATTTTTCGGTACGCTTGTTCCTACCTTGGGTGAACTCCTTAGTTTCGTTTCACCTCAGCATGTTGTGTCCAGCCAATTGAATTTGAATATTTTCGGGGCCTCTGTATGGGGAGATTCTGTTTGGATCTTGTTTCTTATTGCAGGTTATGCCGTAAAAAAGAAGGTATTTCAAATGGTGCCCACGTGGTGTCTGACCGTTATTGCAGGAGTTTCAATATTTTTGCTTGCACTGTTTCACTACTTTGCTCAAGTTCGTGGTCTTGCATGGGATACTTACTATGCCAATATATTTCTGGTTATTGCATCCGTGGCATTCTTTGTTGTTGGGCAACGTGTATTTGTGTTTGATGATACTTCAAGTGCCTTTGGCCTAATCACGACTTCTATTTCCAAGTATTCGTTTGCCATCTATATGATTCATTTTTGGGTACTTGAAGCATATGTAATGATGATACGAGTGATGGGGCTGCGACAAAATATAGGTATTTTTATTGCTGCAGTATTGATTTGTCTAGTTGGTTCTTATCTGGTTGCTCGCATTCTTTCGTTTATCGGGCCGCTACGCCATTGGATGTTATTAATTAAATAACAGCTAAAAGATCTTTTAGCATGAAAAACGGAATAGTAGTATGATTATGTATAATTTTTTGAATATTAAAAAACATAGGCGATTCTATGCATCTTTAGAAGTTATCACCTATTCGTTGGTTGCAATAATAAGTCTTTGGTGGCTATATAGCGCAATAACTTTTGCTGGTGGCGGTAGCAATGCCACATTGCCAGTGGCTTTCGCATTTCTTATTTTTGCCATTTTTCTTCTGTCTCAGACTATTCGCAATTATTCGATACGACTTTTGCGATTAGCTTTCCACTATAAATGGATTCTCTTTTTAGCCATGTTAGTATGGCAGTTACTAACGTGGCTTTCTTTTGGCAACGTTACGATGGGGGCAGATCAAGAAGCGATTCGTAGAACGGCGAATGATCCGCAGGTATTTTCTGAGTACCTTTCTCGTTGCCCTAATAATGTTTTAATTACTTATATTTATTGGTGGGTTATGCAGATTGTGCCGGATTCATGGCCTGCAAATTCTGCTACTTTACTCATGCAATTGTTAGGTATAATTTGCCTGGATGTCAGCATCGCATTCACTCCGCATGTATTAGAGCGTGTTTCTTCAAGGGCAGCAAATATTGTTTTTTTCCTTTTTATGGGTACGTTTGGACTAACTGGGCATATTATTCTTGTCTACACTGATTTGTTGACACTTCCATTAACTTTAGGTGCAATGTACTGTGCCGTTCTTATTTTCTTCCCTCGGAAGGAGAGGGAAGAAAATTATCAAAATTGGCGGCATTGGCAATGTTATAGTCTGTTTGCATGTTTTGGTATTTTGACTTATCTCGGTTATCAAATGAAGCCGTCGAGCATTATCATTACGATTGCTTTTGTTCTCGTATGGATGATAATTTGTTGGGGTAAGGCTTTATTGACTAAGGTTTTGCCGGCATTACTTGCTTTTGTGATAGGAATGGTGGGCGCCGGTGCCACATTCAACGCTGTTATCGATAAGCAGATGCAACTTAATTATGATCCGTCCCAGTCTTATCCGATGTCGCACTTTATGGCTATGGGTATGCGCGATCGTGGTGGATTCAATTATGAAGACCGACAAGATATGGACAAGTATGTTGGCAAAGCCAAGAAAAATGAGCGTAGTATACAGCTCATTAAGCAACGACTTCGTGATTATGGCCCAGTGAGGTATCTTCAGTTTGTGTTGCAGAAGGCGCGATACACTTTAGAGGATGGAACGTTTTCGTTTGGCCGTGAGGATTCTCTTTATATATACAAAGCTCAAGATGATCATGGCATTTTATCTGGATTCCAAAAAACAGGGGTTGCATGTTTTATGCGATCGATGTATGACGGCAGTCGCATTAGATACGAATGGGTGGTTCTGGTCCAGCAAATTGCTTATATGATAATGATTGTTGGAGTCTTTATTGCTTCTTTAATGACCATGCGTAGCAGCAAACTTAGGATGGTTGAACGTTATCGTTCCAATAACAGTGAATTCATTTTTTGGTGGTTAGCGGTTGCAATACTTGGCTCGTTGGCTTTTTTGATGTTATTTGAGTCCGGGCGATCAAAGTATATTATTCAATTTATGCCTTCTTATTTATGTTTCTCTGCTATAGGTTGGGATATGTTTTTAGATAGGTTAAAGAAGCATAAATTATGCTGATTGATAAATTTAAATTGTAGCAACCAAGTAGATAAATACTTTTTTCTATGAAGTCTGGTGGCGCTTTTATTTTATAGGTGCGACAAGGTCGATTTCTATAGAATAGAAGCGCCGCTCTCTATACGATATGGTTAGATTCAATGATATGAAGTGGTTTAGTACAGGCCTAAAAAAGACGACAACGAAACGTCGCTATCTTGTTTCCACGGCAGGACAGCCAAATTGGGGGGATGAATTCATCACTCGTGCTTGGATTCGATGGTTGGCGAAGTTTGAGCCTGATAGTGAAATTTGGTTGGATTGCCCTAATCCAAGCCACGCTAGCCTTTTATTCAGAAATGAGCATCCACATCTGCATGTTGTAAATACATTGTGGCAGCTGATTTGGAATACTTCTGATTTGTTGAATGATTCTGAGATGGCTGCGCAAAAAATACGTGGATGGATTCGTAATGGAGGAACGCCCCGGGAAGATTTCGGCATTGATCTCTTACGGGAGATGGACACTATCCACCTTCTAGGTGGTGGCTACATCAATCAGCTTTGGAAGGCCAACGTGCTGTTGCTGGTGGCACTGGCTCAGCTGAAAGAGCTGGACTCTAAAATTTTGATTTATGGAACGGGCTTGGGGCTTGCACCTTTAGAAGGAGTGGATCTTGCTCTCGCTCGAATGAGCTTCCCTGCATTCGACCATTTGAGTGTTAGAGATGACAGGAGTGCAGACATAGCCGGTGTGAATTGCGGCTTTGATGATGCGTTCTTAGAGATTGCGAATGCGAAATTCGATTGGTTGGAACGGGACTTGCCGGCTCGTGCTTTTGTGTGTCTTCAGCAGGACGTTGTGGGTAGAAATACGCAAGCGGTTGGTGCTGCTGTTTCTTCACTTCTATTATCAGGAGTAGAAAAAAATGAGCCCGTTTTTCTTGTAGAGGCAATTCCTCCGGAAGACTCGTGGTCATTGGATCTGTTCAAAGAACAATGGAGTGGTGATGTATGGCTATTGCCTTTTAGCCATTTATGGAATCGGGGTTTCCCCGGTGTTGATAATGCGGTTTGGGTCTCTAGTCGTTTTCATATGCATTTACTAGGCGCATGTGCTGGATCTCGAGGAATTGCTATGGGTTTCGGAAACGAATACTATGATACTAAGCATGGGTCTTTGATGAAGCTCGGCACAGGTTGGACCAGTCTGGATATGTCGGCAAAATCGCCTGTTCCTGTTTCTGCTACGATTAATTCTCATTTTCAAGCTGAAGCTTTACGCATTGCTCGAGAAAAGGGGGAGGAGGCTATGCAGCTATACTAAATTTAGGGGCTGTTGCAAAAATCATATAGTAAGTTTTGCTGCGTCGCAAAGGTGAAATAGTTTAAAGTGCCGATAGCAAGGATGATGTGATAAGTCAGACCTCTAAATATAGTGATACGTCCATGCCTACACCTTTTACTAACATATAAATTATGCAACATTTTTTTCAGCTTGATGAAGAGGGCGAACGCCTGATTGAGAAGGCTAGTGAGCGTCTGCGTCGATTAGTGCTTAGCGCAGTGGACTATAACGCTCTGATTCAACCGGGCCGAGTACTTACTTATAAGTTGTACATGGGGGAGAAGTGGCAGTATCCTCGTCTGACTGATACCTCAACGTTAAATGGTGTATTGACGGAACAGGCCGGTTTGGAACCTTTTGCGACTTTCCAAGCGACTTCCACAGTTAAAGGGAAATCGCGTTTTTCGCCGCATTATTTTGCTGGTGATGAGCAGATCGTAGACCATAATATTCGCTATTTGTTGCTGACTCCTGATGATGCTACTGATGACGATGTAGAACAAAACCGTCCTACTGGCAGGTATACTCATTTGTATCGTGAGGTTGAATCTTCCGTCCCAGTATTCTTTGACGCATTGCGTGAGATGAAGCGCCGTCAGCGTGAACGAATTGGCAAAACGGAAATTAATCCATTTGAGCCGCCTACGGTTGCGAAAATCAACAGTTCTGGATCTAGCCATCATCCATGGATGGAAATTGTTCCTGGGAAGGCCGCTGCAGATGTGCCTAAGGCCGTGATTATTGCTATGCATTGGCTGCAGTCAGGCGGAGCCGAACGTTGGGCGATGGAAACGGTTACTTTAGCTCGGCAAGCAGGTTTGCTACCGATTGTGATTACAGATTCTGATGGTCATCAGCCGTGGATTACGCGTCATGAATTTGATGATACCGTACTGCTGCCTCTTACTATGCCTCTGCAGGATCGTGTAGGGGATGTTCCGTTATTACGAGCGCTATTTGAGCAGTTCAATATCGTGGGTGTGCTTATCCATCATTGCCAGTGGATGTATGATAACGCATGGTGGGTGAAACATTATTTCCCTGAGACCCATGTGGTGGATTCGCTTCATATCGTGGAATATATTTTCCACGGTGGTTATCCCAGTGAATCAGTGGCTCGTGATAAATGGATTGATTTGCATCATGTCATTTCTCCTCAGCTTGAGCGTTGGTTGGAGGACGTCCATCATATTGATTCGAGTAAAGTGGTGGATGCTCCGCTTGTTGGGCTTACTGCTGATAGCGGAACGCTAGCATTTAAATCCAGGGATGTTGCCAAACCTTTGACCATCAGTTTTGTGGGACGCAATGTTCGACAGAAGCGTCCGGAGACTTTTATCTTTGCAGCGCGCGAACTGAACAAAAAATTCCCCGGCAAACTCCGCTTTATCATGCAGGGCAATGGCGACATGGATGAGTTTGTCGATCAGCTCATCAGGCGATATGGCCTTGAAACAGTAATTCAGCGTTGTTCCATGTCGACTCCGGTGAGCCAGACCTATGAACAAACAGATGTGTTGCTGGTTTCTTCCATGAATGAAGGTATTACCTTAACTACCATTGAGGCGCTTAGTGCCGGCATCCCGGTAATTTCAGCAAAGGTGGGATCGCAAGATACACTTATTCCGCCACAGGGTTTGTGCCGCAGGGAATCCGTTTGGTTCGTGCGTGATGCTACGGCCATAGTGGGAAGAATTCTTAATAGTGAAGAAAATAGAAAGAAACTTTGGGAAGCGGAAAAGAATCGGCTGGAAAAATTCTCTGAATTGAAGTCGGCTAACGAATATTTCCGTGATATGTTGACGAAGTGGAGTCATTAATGCAGAGCGCAAAAATCGCAGCGGTTGTCGTGACGTATAACCGTCTTGAAAAGCTTAAGAAAGTTTTGGCTTCTTTGGAAGCCCAGACCCGCATGCCAGATCAGTTGGTCATCGTGAACAACGCGGCAACCGATGGTACAGATTCCTTCTTGAAGGAGTATGCGGCCAACTTTAAGTATTCGGATTCAACGCAGCTTGATATTGTGACCCTTGAAAAGAATGAAGGTGGCGCTGGTGGATTCTCCGCCGGTATGCGCAGGGCATACGAAATCGGCTGTGATTATGCTTGGATTTTTGACGATGATGGTTACCCGGAACCAGACGCTCTCGAGAAGCTTTTCAAGGGGTACGAAGCTGCGGTTACTGAACTTGGTCCAGATGTGCCTTTTGCGTGTTCTTTGGTCAAGTTCATCGATGGCACCATTTCTGAGATGAATAACCCTATCCCGACTTGGGATTGGGGCCGACTTAAGGCCAAAGGTCTAGATATTGTTTTGGTCAGTCGTTGTTCCTTTGTTTCTGTGCTGATTCCTCGTTGGGTTATGGAAGCATTCGGTTTACCGTATAAGGAATATTTCATCTGGTTCGATGACGCCGAATACACAATGCGGATCACCAAAGCATGCCCTGGTGTGCAGGTGCTCGATAGTGTGGTGCTGCATGATATGGGTGTGAATAGGGGCGTGAATTTCGGTATGATTAATGCGAAGAACGTATGGAAATTCCTCTATGGCGCTCGTAATGAAGCTTCCTATCATCTTCACCATGAAGGCATGTATCAATATCTGCGTTTCTGCGCTATGGTTCGCAATAATATGCGTCACGGAAATGTAGATAAGAAACTTCGGCGACAGGTGTATGGAAAGTTGCTGGAGGCACGCGAATTTAATCCCAAGGTTGACTTCCCTCAGAAGTCAGTTAATTCAACTGCACGTTGATAAATTGACGTCTGCATTTTTATCAATTTGTAAGGATAATAATTTCGTGGCAAGTATGATTGAAAAACTCAAAAAACGCTATCACTACTCATTGGTGGTACTTCGTGAACTGGTGCGTACTGATTTCAAACTGCGTTACCAAGGCTCATTTCTAGGAATTGCATGGTCAGTTCTTAAACCGTTGATGCTGTTCTGTGTAATGTATGTAGTGTTTGCTAAGTTCCTGCGTATGTCAGACGGTACCCCTACATATCCTGTGGTGCTGTTGCTTGGCATTAGTACTTGGCAATTCATAGAAGAAGCCACTTCCGTTGGTCTGCGTTCGGTGGTGGATCGTGGTGATTTGCTTCGCAAAATTCACTTCCCGAACTATATCGTTGTAGTGTCTTCGACTATTGGTGCGCTTATCAGCTATGCCATCAACCTCGTGGTGGTACTTGTTTTTGCAATCATCAATCGCGTTCAATTTACCTGGCGGGTGGTTTTATTACCGCTGAATTTCATTGAATTGTATGTGCTCTCTCTGGGCATTGCCTTGCTGCTGGGTTCCATGTATGTGTACTTCCGTGATATCGCTCATTTGTGGGATGTGCTTAAGCAGGTGTTATTTTATGCCATGCCGGTTATTTACCCACTCAACATGGTGATGGACAATCAGTCATTGCAGCCTTATGGCCAGCGCATTGCTCAAATTCAGTTGCTGAATCCGATTGCGCAAACGGTACAGGATATCCGTCACAATCTTATTGCACCTGCGACGCAACCGACTATTTGGACGCTTAGCTCCCATAAAGCAGTAGGATTGATTCCCCTTGTTTTGGCGCTGTTTATATTCTGGCTGGGTATCCATGTATTCCGAAAGAATAACCGCAAATTTGCGGAGGTTATGTAATGGATAATTCTATGACTGATAATTTTGCGGCTACTGAAATTACTGATAAGAATAATTTACCTGTTGTACTGTCTGTTAATCATGTAGGAAAATATTTTAAATTGCCTACAGAACAGGCTACAGGTCTGAAGCAACTGTTAATTAATTGGACCAGAGGTATTAAAGGATATAAAGAGCAGCATGTGCTTCGGGATATTAACTTTGAAGTGCATCAGGGTGATTTCTTTGGTATTGTCGGTCGTAACGGTTCAGGTAAATCGACTTTGCTGAAGCTTATTTCTGGTATCTACGTTCCCGATTCTGGAACTATTCAAGTCAATGGAAAGTTGGTGCCGTTTATTGAGCTTGGTGTCGGCTTCAACCCTGAACTTACTGGGCGTGAAAATGTATATCTTAACGGTGCCTTACTCGGCTTCACTCGTGATGAGATTGATGCCATGTATGACGATATTGTGGAATTCGCTGAACTCGAAGAGTTCATGGATCAGAAACTGAAGAATTACTCTTCAGGTATGCAGGTGCGCTTGGCGTTCTCCGTGGCTATCCAGGCTAAGGGCGATATTCTTGTACTCGATGAGGTGCTTGCTGTCGGCGATGAGGCGTTTCAACGTAAATGTGATGATTTCTTCGCACACGTTAAACACGATCCCACAAAAACCGTTATTTTAGTGACTCATGATATGGGTGCAGTCAAGAAATACTGTAATAAGGCGATTCTGATTAAAGACGGCGTTATCATCGCTTCCGGCAATAAAGATGATGTCGCTGATCGTTACACCTTGGAGAATCTGGAAAGCAAAGAAAAGGAAAAGAAAGACGAAAGTCGTTTTCCTGTTGGACTTAACAAGCGTGTGCCGAAATTGCGCATTATTCCGACTTGCCCATTGATCTGCACGAGCTCAGACAAATTTACGTTTGATATTGAGTACGAGTTCAATGAGCCGACTGAGTTTTATCTGGCCATTGCTCTGCATGATATTAAACGTGGCGGTATTTCGTACGATACTGGTGCGAACACGATTAAGCTGACGAATCCCGGTCACCGCGTCGCGCACTTTGAAATGCCTTTGAATATATTTAATAATGGTGATTTCAAATTGGTGGCTTCTTTGCGTACTCCGAACAGCAATCCTAAGCTGCCGTCTGATATGATCGCTTTCACCAATGATGATAATTCATGTTCATTTGCCATTCGCGATTCGAAGAACCGGCAATATGCATTGCTCAATGATACGGCAATGACGATTCATCTTGTTGATGATGAGCAATGCGATCTTGCTGCGGAATCGAAGAATTCTGGGAAAACCACAATTAAATAATAAATTATATTGTATTTGGTAAGGGAAAATGATAATGGAATTAGTGTTATCATTTTCCCTTTTTGTAGAAACCATCTCAAGTTGACAATATTTAGACAATATTATTGAGCAATTGTCTAAATGGTGGTATTCGATTATTTTCAGATACAGTAAATCGCTGCAGATAGAACTGTTGTTATCGGCAAATGGATAAAACGACAACGGGAGACGATGTATGGTGCAAAGAACCTCTTCGGAAAACACTAATTCGGAACAAGCATGGGAAACCGTCATGAGAGTCGTATATCCAATCAACGACGCCGAGCAGACTCTCCCTCTGTATGCAATCGATTGGACTCGTCCGCATATTGCGAAAACAACTTTGGATGCTCGCATTGACACTCATTGCGTGGCATTCGGATCCATGAGTCAGTCCGCATTGCAGCGGATGATTCGGAATGCAGGTTCCTCTAATGAAGTCTCCTGCGATGAGTTTGAGGTTACGGGACGCGCCTCGATTACTTTGAAAGACCATGGACATATATCTGGCTGCACCTTCTTCAATGCGTTTCCGGCAGCGTATTGGCGTCGTTGGACGGGTGTGAAAACCGTACTGTTCGAGGCGCATGTCCAAGGAAACGCCAAAATCAGTATTTTCCGTTCGATTGGCCGTGGCTTGATCTACCCAGTTGCGGAACGAATTGTGAAAACCTCGGGTTCGGTGTCTTCCGTTGCCGTGCGTATTCCGATGACAGGGCTGATGGATGGAGGATATTTCTGGTTCGATGCGGAATCGCTCGGTGGATCGGTAACAATCGCTGACGCCACATGGGCTGTTCCAAGTGAAGCCCGTACCACTCGGCATGACACTTCCATGTCCATAGCCATTACAACGTTCAATCGTGCTTTATACTGCATGAATCAGTTGCGTGCCATTGCCGGGGATCACGCATTGCGCGAACGCTTGGATACAGTGTATTGCACCGACCAAGGCGATGACTTGGTAAAAAACCAGGAGGGTTTCGCTGAAATATCAGCGGATCTTGGTTCGCAGCTGACCTACATTCAGCAAATGAACCTAGGCGGTTCCGGCGGTTTTTCCCGTGGAATGTATGAGACGGTCAAAGCTGGCAATAGCGACTTTGTATTGCTCTTGGACGACGATGCCATCAGCGAACCGGAATCGATTTTGCGAGCGATACAGTTTGCGGATTATACGGTGCGTCCGGTCCTCGTGGGCGGAGGCATGTTCCATTTGGACAATCGCACCATGTTGTATACGCAAGGTGAGCGGATCAACCAGCAAAGAATGTGGATGCAACCATCCAAAGGATTGGAATACAACCATGATTTCTCCACGGAACCGCTTCGTGATACCCCGGATCGGCATCAGCGCATTGACGAAGACTTCAATGGCTGGTGGATGTGCTTGATCCCGACCGCAGTGGTTGAAAAAATCGGTCTTTCAATACCTGGATTCATCAAATTCGACGATATTGAATATGGGCTGCGAGCCAAGAAGGCAGGCTTCCCCACAGTGTGCCTGCCAGGCGTGGCGGTGTGGCATCAGGCATGGCATGATAAGGATCCGGCTCGTTCATGGGAAGAGTACTTCACTGAGCGTAACCGCTGGCTTGCCGCTTTGCTGACGTTCCCGAATCAGCCACCTCGCATGCTGGTGGAAACTTTGTATGGAGATGCCAGCTTGGGGCTTCGTTTCGTTTACTCGGCGATGGCATTGCATCACATGGCATTGAGGGACATTCTTCGTGGTCCGCAATACTTGATGGATTGTTTGCCGACGAAACTCGATGAGGTGCGTGAGCTGCGTGCGAAATATCCCGATGCGCAGACCAAAGATACCTTTGAGGCTTTTCCGGAACCCGTCGGTGAGGTTGAGCCTTTGAAAAATCATCCTACGACTATGCGAAAACTGTATGGTTCCATCGTCAAATTGACCATTAAAAGTTTTGTCAAGAACGTGAAGCCAGATCAGGCTCTCCGCCCTGATGGTTCTATTCCGGCGCGAGACGCCGCCTGGACTTGGCAGGCTTTTAACCGTGTGAATTCGGCACTGGTAACCACAGCTGATGGTAATGGCGTGGCATGGTTGAAGCGCGATAATAAGCGTTTCCGCAAAAGCATGCTTGAGGGACTCCGGCTTTCTTCTCGAATCCTACGGAATTGGAAAAAGCTGGCTGCTCAATATCAGGCCTATGATATTACCTCTATGAAGGCATGGTCGCATATTTTCATAGATAAATAAGCAAGGTACCGGTAGGAGTTCCTCATCTTTTACGAGATGGGGAACTCATTTCGTAAAATTAACGAAATCGGTGTCTTTCAGATAATTCTTGCCTATGGTCATATCGTACTGAATGAGCAGATAGTTGTGCAGCATCTCCTTGGCCGTCTTAGAAAGGTTTTTTGCGCGAATACGGTTGCCGGAGGCATCGAGGTATACCGGTTCATCGGCATTACCGCCTGCAGATGCCGGCACGGACAATGCCGGAATTGCCTGATGCATTTCGGTGAGGAACGCCAGATATGGACTGACCTTTGCGTTGAGATGCTGGGCGAGCTGCGCCGAGAAGTAGTTCGAAGACGTGTATGCGCTGGATTTGTCATCAAGTTTCGTTCCCGCTGCCTTGGATGCATTATTGGACCAGATGAAATAATCGGTTTCATGCAGGCCGAGAACGTTGTTCTTATCGGAATATGCGGTGGAATAGATTCCCGGCAGGTGGTCTCCGTAGAAAACGACGGTGATGGGACGGTCGATTTCATTGAGTTTGTTCAAAAATTCGATTGTGGATTGATCCGTATAATTCAATCCCTGCGTATAGGTGTCGATATTGTTTCGTTCGTCATCGCCAAGGTTTTGCGAGGTATCGAGCTCTTTGAACCGGTTGTCGGCGTAGAAGTTCTCATATGGCATGTGGTTCTGCATGGTTACCACTTGGTAGAACTTGTTCTTGTCCGATGACGAGACCGCTTTGAGAATGTCCGAATAGAACGAGGCATCCGAGGCGTACCAAGCCGAGTCGATTGTGCTCAGGTTGGTGAGCTTCGGCTTTCCGTCGGTAGCGTAGAACTTTGAAAAACCGAACTTTTTGTAGTTGAGGTCGCGGAAGTACATGTTGCGGTTGTATGCATGGAATGCGGTGGAAGCGTTTTTGCTGTCGTATGCCTTGTTCCACAACTGATTCACCGCCGGTGCCCATTTCAGCGACGGTACGAGCTGCTGGTATGCGATGGATAGTGTGGAACTGTAATTTGCCATGGAAAGACCCGTCAGAGCCTGATACTCGATATTCGCGGTGCCACCACCAT